>ODAI011587600.1_pt1 | contig 15039 bp, 14 predicted proteins | sample 1539321 | NCBI WGS metagenome assembly ODAI01 (sample SAMN02144231, study PRJEB22623) | gut metagenome | biome: sheep rumen | host: Ovis aries | place: New Zealand
TAAATAAACCTAAAATTGGCTATAAAAATAAAAATCATTAAAAATAGTAGAAAAGTAGGCTAGCTGGGATTCGAACCCAGGACCTCACGGTTATCAGCCGTGCGCGCTGACCAGGCTGTGCCACTAGCCTAAACAAATAATAAAAAAAAACTTCAAAAAACAGTAAGTGAAGTTTAATTTACAGATATTATAGAGTTTGTATAAAGTAGTATATAAATCTTTTGATAAATACACTACAGACAAATTCTAAAAATTTAAAATTGAAAAATAATTAAAATTAGTTATCTCTATTGAGCATCTCATTAAGAGAATCAGCCATTACATGACCTTCAATAATGATTTTAACTTTATCAATTCCTTCAACTTTTAAAGCTTCTGCTTTTGCTTGAGCTGCAATACGAGTTACACTCATACAACCAGGGTTAGTAGGTTTAATTACTAATTCAGCAGTTGAATCTTCAATTGCAATAGATTGTACAATACCCATATCTACAATACTTACACCCATATGAGGGTCGTTTACTACAGAAACTGCGTCTTTAACAGCGATTGCTAATTCTTCAGACATATTATCTCCTCATTGTTTTTTTAATAATATAAAATTAACTTAAAACTATAAACTGTAAAAGATCTTTTTAAAATTAAACTTTGCTAATCCATTCATCAAAATTCAAAATTATTTCTCTTACAAAAAGTTAATAATATAACTATTGTTTTAATAATATTTATACTTATTCAAACAAATTATATCAATTAAGATTTTAAAAAATAGAAAATCGAAAAAAAAATAATTCATAAGACTTAATAAAAATAGTGAAAAAAAGCATGAAAAAGAAAATAAAAAGAAAATAAAAAGAAAATAAAAAGAAAATAAAAAGAAAATAAATAGAATTTATAGATTATTTCTTCCTATGCCTTATTTTTACAGCGATTCCGCTATCTGATTCAATCATTTCCTTACCAGTTAGGACAGCCTTACCAACACCTAAGACTTCATCATCCCTAACTACAACAACCTCATCCTTAGGAACAATATCTAAATCAGCATTTGAAACTCCTGGAGAAAATACAGAATTGGTCTTTAAGTCGAAATCGATTTCTACAACATGAATGCCAAGCTCTGCAAGTCTTCTTCCACCTTCCAAATTAAGAGTGTATAAACCGATATCCCTGTTTAAAAGAGCTATCTGTTTTCCATCACTATAGACATTTCTGTGATATCTTCCTTTAGCTACAACATCATCAGTGATTATCTTATAAGCTTCAGGACCGAATTGGTATTTGGCAATGGATCTTAATTCATTTAAAACCTTATCCCTATGCTTTACCTTAGAATATTTTTTAAGCTCTTCTCTTAAGTGATAAATTGAATCAGGAGAAGTAGGACGGCCATCTTGACAGACAAAAGTACAATTATCCAAATATTCGCGACAAACCTCTTCATATCCTCCATGAACATTTGCAATAACTGGCTTATCCCCAACATAGTCTCTTAATAATTCTCCAGACAATCTTACCTCATCGAAACTCCAGTCTCCAGAGACTGTTACATCATAGGACTGAATTGGAAATGTATTTTCCATTTCACGAGGACAAATACCAAATGGAGAGGTAACTATTACTTCCTGATATCCTTTAGTTGCTCTTCTAAAACGCTGATGAGACTGTGAATTAGAATAAGGCTTTTTCATACTGCATGGAAGCGCTACAATAACATCACCCATTGGCTCCATCATAGCCATTCTTTCTCTCCAACGAACTACTTCTGGCCTGTATAAAGACTCATCAACTGTACAAATAACTTTCATGTTTTTCCTCGTAAAATTATAAGATTAAAAATAAATTGCAATATTAAAAATTATATTAGATTAAATATAATATTATATGAATAAGAATATATTAACTGATTCTTTCAATAATTATTGTATAAATATTTAATTTATTAAATAAATAGTTAATTAAAATTAAAATAATAGTTAATTAAAATTAAATAAATAGTTAATTAAAATTTAAGAAATTCAAAAATTAATCGAAACGACCTACCAATTCCTCATGAATTTCCTTGATTCTTTCAATTGAAGGATGATTCTCACCTAACTTTCTTTTCCATTTATTTATAGTGAAATCAACATCAACCTCATCTGCACCATTAAATAAATTATCTGCATGGGAAACTATTTTTTCTTCAAGGGTTTGTGGAGTGTAATCCTTTATAGGAAGCCCTAATTCCTTAGCATCTTCCTCATTAAGGCCAGTTCCAATATGCCTTTCAACAATATTGATTATATACTCATCAAATCCCCTTTCCTTAAGTATTTGAGCACCAATTACAGCATGTTCAATAGAATTGGTTTTGGATCTTCCTATATCATGCAATAGGCCACCAACTCTTACAAGTTCCATATCAACATCATCAAAATTAGAGGCGATTTCACATGCCTTTCTTGAAACACCTTTAGAATGCTCAATTACCCATTCAGGACAATTCAATTCCTTTAATAGTTTTATCTCTTCATCCATAGAACCACAGATTCAATAAATTTAATCTAAATCATAAATAAGGATTTAATACAATAAAAATAATTATAGTATAATTATAATTAAATCATTAAAAGTTAAAAATTCAAAAATTAATTTTATTCAAATAATAATTTTAAAAAAAGTAAAATAGATTATAAATTCAATAAGAATTTAAAAAAGAAATTAAAAATAGAAAAAAAGAAACAATAAATAAAAAAGACTTATTCAAAGTCTTTCATCATTGCTTCACGTTCTTTATCTTCTTCTTCTAACATTTCTAATAATTCATCCCAGGATTCTAAAGATTCTTTTGCAGCTTGTTCAGATAACTTTTCAATAGCATATCCTGCATGAATAAGAACATAATCACCAATTTCTACATCTGGAAGGAGATCTAATTTAGCATTTTGTCTGACTCCTCCAAAGTCTGCAGCACAAATGTTAGATTCAGTATCAATTTCTACAATTTTAGCTGGTGCAGCAATACACATAACATCATTCTCCTTTAAGTTTTTTAATAAAAATTATTAGTTAAATAGTATAATTATGATTTTTTCAAATGAATTTTTAATCAACAATCATAATTAAAATCAATTTATTTATAATTAATTTATTAGTTCTTACATTATATAAATATTTTTATTATATAAAACAAATAATTTATAATATATTGAACATAACTTAGTATAATAAACTATAAGCATAAGAAAAACAATTTATTAACATATTAAATATTAATTAAAGGGATTAAAATGACTGAAATTAAGAAATTTAAAAATATAGTTATTGGAGCAGGCCCTGCAGGCAGATTAGGCTCATTTGAACTAGGAAAACTTGGTGAAGAAACCCTTCTTGTTGAAAGAAAACATATTGCAGGAACCTGTTTAAATGAAGGATGTATGGTCGTTTGTGCATTAACAGACATTAGTCGCTTTTTAAGAAACTACAAAAGATTTAGCGAAATAGGATTCATTAATGGAAACATCTCCCTTGACTATAAGGAAGCTTGTAACAATGTGAAAAAAACTCAATCCATTCTTAGAAAATTAAATCAAGAGGAAAACGAAAGTGTAAACAATGAAGTCATTTATGGAGATGCAGTCATTGAAGCAGAAGACAATAAGATTATTGTAAAGGTTAAAATCGACAAGGAATATCCTCTCCAAAAGGACGCTCTTAAAGAAAGCGATGAGGAATATGCGATTTTTGAAGCGGAAAACCTATTGGTAGCCACTGGAGCAAGGCCATTTATTCCAGACATTCCTGGAAAGGAATATGCTTTAGTAAGTAGTGATGTTCTTAATTTAGAAGAAGTTCCTGAAAAGCTAAATATAGTTGGAGGAGGAATTATCGCTACAGAGCTTTCAAACATATTCTCAAGCTTTGGAAGCCAAGTGAAAATCATTGCAAGGTCAAAGATCCTTAAGGACTTAGAGAGCGAAATCAAGGATTATGTTGTAAATGACCTTCTTGAAGAGGTTGAAATCTTAGAGGACACAAATATAAAGGAAATAAAGGAAAACTCTATAATAACCAATAAAGGCGAGTTTGAAGGAAAAACCTTAATAGCTACAGGCAGAATCCCTAATTCCGAAATCCTTGAAGGAATTGTTGAATTAGATGAGAAAGGCTACGTTAAAGTAAACGAATTCTTACAAAGCTCTAATCCTCACATCTACTCTGCAGGAGATGTGACTGGAGGAGTTAACTTAACTCCTGTTGCAAGAAAAGAGGGAATAGCTGCAGCAAGAAATATGGCAGGATACTTAAATAAAGTCGAAGATGTTGTAGTTCCTCAATCATTAACATTGGATATGGATGTTAGCTTCACACAAAGGCTAGACAAGGATAGAGATACAGAAAACCTAGACCATGTAGTAATTCCAGGTTTAGCTGGACCTCATGCATTTTGGAGAATCTTAAATGGAGGAACAGGACTTACTAAAGTTTCATTGAATAGTGAAACTGAAGAAGTTGAAAGAGTCAGTTCAATATCACCATCTTCAATTGATGATACTGCATATCTTGCATTCCTAATGAATATGGGAATAAAAAAAGAAGCATTTGACGACTTTTTAGAAGTTCATCCATCAACTGATGCATATTATAAGATCTTAAAGATAATGTAAAAAAAGAACTGCTATAAAATTTTAAAGAAAATAAAAACTATTAAAAAGTTTAAATAAAATATAAAAAAAGAATTAAGGGATAAAATACTTTTATTTTATCCTAATTACTTATTTTAAAAAAAATATAATAAAAAAGATTATTTTAAAAAAAGAAAAAAATTGTAAATTAATCAACTTATTTTAACCAATTTACAAAGACATCGCTACGTGGGTTTGGTTCGTTTTCTTCAACCTTATAACCTAATGAAACACCATATAAAGGAGTGTATCCTTCAGGAATATGAAGTTTTTTCAAGTTTTCCTCAATGCTGAAGTAAACTGCAACAAGACCTAACCAACAGGATCCAATGTCTAAGCCTTCAGCTGCAAGAAGCATGTTTTCAATAGCTGCAGAACAGTCTGCTTGCATATTGGTAGCATCTGATTTAGCAGAAACAAAAACAACGGTTGGAGCATTGTGCATAACATTTACGCCAGAGTTAGCAATTGCTTCAAGAACCTCATCACCAGAATTCTTTAAAATACTGTGTACAGAAGCATTAATGTCTTCAAGAATTTCCTTGTTTTGAACAACAGTGAAATGCCATGGAGCTTCTCCTCTTGCAGTAGGAGCCATAATAGCTGCTTCCAATATTTTTTCAATATCATCATCACTAATTTGCTCATCCTTATAAGCTCTTACACTTCTCCTATTTTTAATTACATCAAATACGTCAGCCATAAAAATTACCTCACTATAAAAATAAATAAAATAAAATTATAGATAAATAGATAAATAAGAGGATTAATTAAACTAAATTTAATTTAACCTTCTTAATTCTACACGTTTAGTTCTACTGTCTTTTTCAACAACTCTTTCTAAATTTGGAGAATATGGATTATACAATAATCTTCTAAATCCAAGCAAAATAAATAATTCATTATCAATTTCATACTGGTTAGATTTAAGGATGATTTTCCTTAATAAGTCTCCTAAACCTCCACCAGTTAATACATCCATAAATAAATCGCCGAAAGTAGGATTTGGAATATGCAATTTATTTATAAGGAATCTTGATAGGTTATATCTTCTTAAGTATGCAATTACTCCAGTGGTTATGATGAATAAGACCAATGTTCCTAGGAATCCTCCTAAAACATAGAAGCAAATACCTAAGGCTATAGCAAAAGTGTGGTTACCTACTTCACCCATCATAATCTTTCCAGCGAAATCCAAAGGACAATAAGCTATACAAGTAACTAATGTAAGCAATGGAACATAATATGCAGGTATTTCATTTACAGGACCTACTCCTAAGATTAAAACCACTAAAAGTGTAAAGAAACTCATTATGATTGTTACGCTTGCTGCAGTTCCAGGCTGCATGTCTGCAATATTCATTGGCTGAATCATAAGAGCAACTAAAATGGATGAGATTCCCATAATCGGATATCCTATTCCAATTACACAAAGCATACCTATTCCTCTTACAAGTTGACCAATTTCAATAGGCAAATTAGTGATCTTTCTTCTGCCTACAATATCATCTATCAGAGCGCATAAACCCATAACAAGCACAAGATTATTAAATCCACTTGGTAAAAACAGACTGATTAAAATGAAAGGAATTATCCCAATAGCTCTAGGAGTTCCTCCCCTTACTGTTTCATATAGATTACCCATATATCCACGTTTTCCAAAGAAACGGAAGAGTATATTCAATACTCCAGTTCCTATAAAACATAATATGAATACAACTAATAATTCTATAAACATGTTAATAATCCTTTAAGTCAATAATAAAAATTCAATTTGTAAATATTTAATAAAAATTCTCTTGAAAACCTTATTAATTATAAATTTAAATAAAAATTTTCAAAGCATAATATTTTCAAAGTATTATATTATTTATAAATTATAATATAAATCTTTATTTAAAAACAATGCTCCACCAAGTATTAAAATACATTGATAAAATGAAAAAATAATAGTTAATTAATAAAAATGAAAAAAAGTTAAATTGTTAAAATATTTAAAAAATTGTTAAGTAAAATTATTAAGAAATAGCATACCTTAATATAGCAGCCATTCCACCTAAGGCCTCAAGCTGTTTTCCGCCCTCATGTTCACTGCTTATTACCAAAACCTCACCAGACATGTTTTCAACCATATCCATTGAATTTTCAAGGTCTTCGCTTCTGACTATCTTATCTAAGACAATCAATTTTTCAATAGCTCCTAAATTAATGGCATTTTGAACTTCTTTTTTACCGTAAACAACAAGAGGAGAGTTTTTAGCAATTTCCTGAAGAATATTCTCGATTGCAGATATTTCAAATGCAACCCTATTTTCAGTTGACAGCTTCTCAACAATTCCTTTCTTTAAGACCTCATGAATTCCTACACGGCCTCCAGAACCTGTAGATTCAATGATTGTATTCTTTGCAATGTCCTTATGCTTAGATTCTAAATACTTATAGAAATCGTTCTTAAAGAATCCAGGACCTGCAAGAATGATTGTATGAACATTTTCAAACTTATTGATATATTCCACAATATTACTGTAGAACTTTTCAATGTTTTTCTTACGATTCTTGTCAATTATGCGTTTTCCAGAGACATTTCCCATTACAGGACCATAATATTCGATTCCATACTGCCTCATCAATCCAAAGTCTGCAACATCATCTTCTATTACGACAATCATAGCAGACAGTTTTTTAGATGCTTCAATAGCTTGATTAACACGATTTATAGCATAATGAGACCATTTTTCCTTTTTAATAGTTAATCTATTATTGAGCTTAGCTTCAATTGTATGATGGTCTCCCATTGCAATATACTCTTCAGGACCGCTTATGATAGTTCCAGATATTCTTAATTTACCAGTGAAGATGTGAAAGCTTACCTTTTCAACAGAGATTCCTAAAGTGAATGTTTTTTTAACTCCAGCATTGTTTCTCACAGACTCTCCATTATCCTGAATCCTACGAGTGGTTTTAGAATATACCTTATCTCCTTCAGCGATAATATGGGACAAATGCCATAAATCATCTAAAGTTTCTGGAAAAACCTTAACAACACCATTGCTTTGATCCTCTTCAATAATTTTCATTAAAACACCTTAACCAGTAAAATAAAATAATCAGAATAAAAATCTTTTATTTACACATGAAAAATAAATAATCATAAAAATTATATAAATTATAACAATATAAAATATGATTATAGTTTATATAAAATTAACCGATGATAATATAAAAAGTTTTTGTTTATTGATAAAGCTTATCCTAATAGGAATAAAGCCCTAAACAATCAATAATCATCATAATAAAACAACACAAATATTTAAATAACTATAAAGGAGAAACACAATGAAAGTGGCAATTATTGGGGGAACCAGAGGTTTAGGAAAAACATTGGCCTGGTACTTAAATGAAGATAATTTTGATGTGACAATAACCGGAAGGGACACTGCAGTTGGAAATGCAGTAAGCGAAGAGTTAGGAGTCAAATACTCTAACAACAATAGAAAGATAGTTCAAAACAGTGACATTGTCATTATCTCTGTTCCAATATCAAGTACTGAAGGAGTCATTGAAGACCTTGGGCCATTTATGAAAGACGGATCATTAATGCTTGATGTGACATCTGTCAAGGAAGGCCCAAGCTACAAAATGAAGGAGAATCTAAGCGATTCTGTTGAATTTATTCCTACCCACCCAGTATTTGGTCCAAGAACCAGCGATTTAAGAGGGCAAATAATCGTTTTAACCCCATTAATGAAAGGAAAATGGTATGATAGAGTCTACAAATTCCTTGAAAATAAAGGAATGAGAATAATCGAAACCACACCTGAACATCATGATGATATGATGGCAGTCGTCCAGGTTTTAACCCACTTTTCATATATTTCAACTGCTGCAGCCATTGAAAAGCTCCAAGTCAATATTAAGGATACTGAAGACTATGAAAGTCCTATTTACAACTTAATGATCGATACAATAGCCCGTATTGTATCACAAAACCCATACCTTACATACTCTATCCAACATGAGAATAAGAGAGGAGAAAAGATCAGACAAGCGTTATTCGATGCAATGTCTGAACTAAAGGAAGCTCTAACAAATGAGGACGAAGATAAATTCGTTGAAATTGCAGTTAGGGCAACAAAGCATATGGGGGATATCCAAGCTGCATTAGGTAGAAGTGACAAGGCTGTAAACTCAATCACCCAAGAGATAAACACTCTTCAAAAATCTGTTGGATGTGAAATGGGATTAAGACATATCTATTCTGGCCAAATCCATGTAGGAGTCCTTGAAGAAATCGATTTAGACTTTGTTTATCTAAGAGACATGAACAATAAGCTTAAACGACTAAAAATGTCTAACATTGAAATATTAAACGAAAAGGAATTGTACAACTGGAAAATCAATAATCAAAAGATATATGAATATGACATCAGTTGCATTTTCAATAAGAACTCAAGTCCACACATTATCAAAGACACCTTAAAAGAAACAAAAGACATTGTGGACATTGAAATAACAGACATTTATAAGGGAAGCCCTATAAAAGAAAATGAAGTTAGTTATACCTTTAAAATACAATCATTAAGCAAAGAATCCATTGAAGAATGTGAAAAGATTTTAAAAGGATTCGGAGGAACCTTAAGGTCTTAAAATGATTTGGATAAACTTTAAGGTCTTAAATCCAATATAATAAATTTTTTTAAAATTACTTTTTAATTATCAAATCCCTGAGGAGAAACTATGAAAATGATTAGGCAAACGTTAGGTTTGAACGTGGATGACTCAAAATATTACATCAAATTAATTATAGAAGCTGTTTTAATCGGTTTATTCTCAGGATTAGTTGTATCCCTATACAGATTAGGGCTTGACCATAGTGAACATTTCCTATCTGCCACCTTAAAATATATCCAAGGAGATTTACTCCTTACAATTGCATGGTTTTTTATCCTTGCAATTATGGGAATCATAACTGCCCTGCTTGTTAAATGGGACCCAGACAGTTCAGGAAGTGGAATACCACAGGTAATGGGAGAGGTGAAAGGATACTTTGATGTTTGCTGGTGGAAAACCCTTATCGCCAAGTTTATTGCAGGAACATTGACTGCACTTGGAGGACTTTCCCTTGGAAGGGAAGGACCATCAGTACAATTAGGTGCAATGGCTGCAAAAGGAGTATCAAAACAGTTAACAAACTCAAAGACAGATGAAAAACGTCTTTTAGTCTGTGGAAGTGGAGCAGGATTATCTGCAACATTCAGCGCACCTCTTGCAGGATTCATTTTTACACTTGAAGAAATCAATAAAGGATTTGACAGATCAATAGTGATTGTAGGATTGGTTTCAGCTCTTGTCGCAGATTTAGTCTCTAAAATATTCTTTGGACAAAGCCCAATATTCCCATTCACATCATTAAACCTTCCATTAAACTATTTCTGGTTATTGATAGTGCTTGGAATAGCCGTTGGAATATTAGGATACATATATAATGTAGGAATGATAAAGGCCTCTGAAATGTGGGATAAATTAAGTTTTCTTCCCCTTGAGGCAAAATTCGTCATAGTGTTTCTTGTAACTGGAATCATAGGACTCTTCTTGCCTGAAATATTAGGCGGAGGATACTCTATGATGAGCCTTATTCAAGTGAGTATACCTCCATTATCAGTGCTGATTGTTCTTTTAATTGGAAAGTACCTTCTTTTAATATTTTGTTTTGGCTCAAGCGCTCCTGGAGGAATATTTTATCCAGTCCTTGTAATTGGGGCTTATATTGGAGCAATATTCAGTGCAATCGTAATTCCAATATTTGGACTAAACCCTATGATTGCATATAAGTTCATTATGATTTCAATGGCAGCAATGTTTGCAAGTTCTGTTAGAACTCCAATAACTGCTGTGGTTCTTATTGCTGAAATGACTGGAGTTACAAACTCTCTCGTTGCAATGATAGTTGTAGTTGTCCTTGCATATATCATTCCAACAATCCTTGGAAACGAGCCTATTTATGGGACATTACTATTAAGACTCCTAAAGAAAAATAAGGGAATAGACTTTGATAAGAGCAAAAGCGTTTTAGAAGAGTATGTTGTGCCAATAGACTGTGGACTTATTGGCCAAAAGATTTGGGAACTTCCTATTCCAAAGTCTGCAATGGTCGTTTCTGTTGTCAGAAGTGGAAATACACTTATTCCAAATGAAGACCTTGAATTAAAGTATGCAGATGAATTATTCATCATCATGAATCAAAACACTTACCAAGAGGACAATAGAAAAATAGAATCATTAATTTATAATAACTGGAAAGAGGAATAGACCCAAATAACTCAAATTAATCAATTTTATGCAAATTAAACAAATTTATGCTAAATTAAACAATTATACTAAAGAAATTTTATCATACAATAAAAAGAAATGGTGAAAATATGAGAATAGCTATCGCTTCAAGCAATGGAGAAGACTTAAATTTACATTTTGGAAAAGCTAGTTCATTATACGTTTACGAATATGATGAAGAAAGTGATGAAAGCAAATTCATAGAACATAGGACTGTAGAAATTGATGCAGATTCCAAACATCAAAATCCAAAAATAATCAAGGCTATTGAAGACTGTGAAGTTGCAATATGCCAACAATTCGGTCCTAAAGCAGCAATATATGCAGAAGATGCTGGATTAAAACTCATAAAGGACGAAGGAACTGTAGAAGAAGTTTTAAAAAACTATACCGAACATGTTAAATTCATGAAAAATGTAAAAATTTAAGCATATACTTGGAAATGTAAAAAAATAATCGTATCAACTGAAATATAAAAATTTAAGAACTATTCTAAAACTATTAAAATTAAATGTGATTCAGTGAGTGAAAAAGTAAATATAAAGCCTAGAGCCATGATGTATCCGGCTCCTGCAGTGATTGCTTCAGCATATGATAAATATGGAAAGGCAGATGCCTGCACACTTGCATTTGCCACAATGTGTAGCCACAAGCCTCCTGCAGTCATGATTGCAATAAATTCAACATTAAAAAGAAAAACATTAGCTGACATTTTAGAGCAAAAGGAATTTGTTCTAGGATTTCCAAACTGCAACCAAGTTGAAGAAACCGATTATCTTGGCATAGCATCTGGATATGATGAGGACAAGCTTAAGAAAATCGGATATACAACAACTAAAGCAAAAGAAGTCAATGCCCCAATAATAAATGAATTAAAAGTTTCTTTGGAATGTAAAGTAATGAATATTGTTGAAGTTGGCAGCCATACCCAAATCACAGGAGAGATTGTGAATATACAAGCAGATGAAGACGTCTTAGGCGAAAAGGGGAGAGTTGATTTGAAATTGCTAGATCCTATCGTTTATGATGATGTCCTATACGATTACCTTAAAGTGGGAGATAAAATAGCTGATGCATTCAATGCTGGAAAAAAATTCATTAAAAAATAATTAAAAATTAAACAATTTTTTAAAAATTAAGTGAAACTATCAACAATATTTAAATACTATAAAAATTATAATTAATTGTAACCTTAATGGGCGGGTTTTAAACTTATTTAAAACTTTTATGATATTACTTTAAATTAAATGGATTGATTCCAGAGCAGGCAAATTATAGATAATAAAAATAATTAAGATTATTATCAAATTTTATAACTTATTTTCTATCTATTTTTAGTATAAGGCCACTTCAGATATCTAAAGTGACAATAGCCCATAACCTGCAAATTTTAATATTATATTTTTCTTAATCTGAAATTATCAATTTTAGGTTAAATTATATCATAGCTACTATTTTCACTAATTTAATTAGATTAGCCATAGCTATGTTTTACTAATAAAAAAATAACTAATTATTCTAAAAATAATTACGTCAAAAATAAGAGAGGAATGATATAAATGGCAAAGAAAGCAAGACGTAGAGTACGTGACACTTGGAAAGAAAAATCTTGGTACACTATTAAAACTCCAATAGCATTCGGAGAAAAAGATGTTGGTACCACCCCTGCAAGAGACCCAGAACTTGTATATGGAAGAACTGTAGAAGTAACCATGAGAGAATTAACTGGAGACTTCTCCAAACAATACATCAAATTACAATTTGAAGTTGACAATGTTGCTGGTGACGTTGCAAACACTAAATTCATCGGACACAAAACAACTACTGATTACGTAAGAAGTATGATCAGAAGAGGAACCAGTAGAATCGACGCTCCTGTAGTTGTAACTACCCAAGATGAACGCAAATTAAAACTTCACGTATTAGCTGTTACTACCAGAAGAGCTAAATCTTCCCAACAAAAATTCATGAGAGAAACCATCAATGAATTAGTTACTAAAGTAGCAAGCGAAAAAACCTTTGATGAACTTGTAGAAAACTCTGTAAACGGTAGATTAGCTTCTGAAATTTACCACAAAGCTAAAAAAATCTATCCATTAAAAAGAGTGGAAATCATCAAAAGTAAAGTATTAGACTAAGTCTAATATTTTATTTTCTTTTTTTTAACTTATTTTTTAACTTATTTTTTATCACACCTATCCTAATTTTAGAAACAAACTATTTTTTATTAAATTTTATATCCCCAACAACAAATAAACAAAGAAAACACAAGAACTATTTTTTATTTTCAATTAAATTGAAACAACAATAAAATTAAACAATAGCATTCTTAAAAAGACTTAATTTAGTCAATTTATCAAAAATATAATCTTAAGACCATTAATAATGCAAATTAAGAAAAACTATTTAAATTAATAAAAATAAATATTTATAAGACTATATTTAGTTTAATCTTAAAAAAAACTACGTGATTATATGCATGAGACTTTAATGATAAATTGGGGTTATGTAGTACTTCTATTTGTTTTAGGAGCTGTAACTTATCAAAGGAAAAGCTTAGACCTGCTTGGATCATTAATCATGATTTTCATGGGTGTGACAATCATATTTTCAGCAGGCGTGAATTGGCTAATTTTAATTGTATTATTCCTCATCTTAAGTCTATTTGCTACACGTTTTGCTAAACCATATAAAAGCGAGCTTGGAGAATATGAGGGGACAAGAACCGCTAAGAATGTAATCTCCAATGGACTTGTAGCATTTTTAATGGCCGCATTTGGAGGATATTACCTCCCTCTTGCTGGAGGATTCATTGGAGCAATAGCTACAGCTACTGCAGACACATTAGCAAGTGAGATTGGTGTTCTTCAAGAGCCACGTTTAATAACTACTTTTAAAAAGGTTCCAGCAGGAACAGACGGAGCAATATCAATTTTAGGTACTGCAGCAGGTATTGTTGGAGCAGGAGTTATTGGATTTGCATCATTCCTTCTTGGAATTATGCCTGACCCACTTATAGCTATCAAAATAGCTGTTATTTCAGGTACCGCTGGTTGCTTTATAGACAGCATACTTGGAGCTGTTCTAGAACGTAGACACTATATAAATAATGAGCATGTCAATTTATTAGCAACCATTTGTGGAGCATTAATCGGAATATTTTCCGTAATGTAAGCTCTTTTTACTTTTTTATCATTTACTTTTTCAAATCAACCTATCTAATTGCTTTTTTTACTATTTACTATTTTTAAACAAGTTATTTACTTTTTTTAATCAAACTATTTATTTATTTTTTAATCACAAAAAGATAAAAAGACCTATTAACCCCAAATAAAATAATACAAATTAAACTAATTTTAATAAAAAATAAGCCTCATAAAAACAAATTTTATAAGCATATAAAAATATATATTTTATTAATAGAAATTTTTATGAAAAAATTCTATATGAATTAAAAACTATAAAAAATAAAAAAAATAAAATGGACTGATTTCCATTTTATTCAAAAAGTCATAATTACAATTTTCTTAGGTGAAAAAATGAAAGGAATGATATTAGTCATGGACGGATTGGGTGGCCGTCCCTTAAAAGAACTTAACAATCAAACTACACTCCAAGCTGCAAAAACTCCAAATATGGATAAAATGGCTGAAAGAGGAATAACTGGAATAATGGACTCAATAGCTCCAGGAATCATACCTGGAAGTGACACAGCACACTTATCCTTATTAGGCTATGACCCTTATGAAGTATACACAGGAAGAGGGCCATTTGAAGCTGCAGGAGTAGGTGTAGACGTAATCCCTGGAGATATTGCATTCAGATGCAACTTTTCAACATCTGACGAAAACGGAATAATCACTGACAGACGTGCAGGCAGAATCAGAGATGGAACTGATGAGATCGTTGCAGTCTTAAACACAATGGTTATTGAAGGATATGAAGATATTGAAATCATATTCAAGGAATCCACTGGACACAGAGCAGTATTAGTCCTTAGAGGAGAAGGTTTATCTGGTGCTGTAAGTGATGCAGACCCTAA
>ODAI011500782.1_pt1 | contig 15038 bp, 13 predicted proteins | sample 1539321 | NCBI WGS metagenome assembly ODAI01 (sample SAMN02144231, study PRJEB22623) | gut metagenome | biome: sheep rumen | host: Ovis aries | place: New Zealand
CCACCAACAAGATCAACGACGCCATCCGGATGGCAGGCACCATGCTGGCCATCGCCCCGCTGCTGATCATGTACTTCGTGCTGCAAAAGCAGTTCGTGGAATCTGTGGACCGGGCGGGCATCACCGGTGAGTAATGAAGGATGAAGTTTTCAGTTCAAAGTTCAAAGTTTTTAGCTGAATAGTCTTTTCTCATTTGACAAAATCCGCTTGGAACTTAGAACTCAGAACTTGGAACTTGGCACTTCAACCGAACAAATTCTCGATATCAAAGCCGGACGGCTTTTGATAAAATAAAAAGGAGGAAACATATCATGAAGAAACTGGTATCCCTGCTGCTGGTTCTGGCGCTGGCCCTCTCCGTGTGCAGCTTTGCCGCCGCGGAAACCACCGTGCCCGAGCTGAACACCACCGACGAAATCACCATCTCCTTCTTCACCTGGGATGACTTTGAACTGACTCAGGCCCTGGCCGACAAGTTCCATGAGCTGCATCCCAACATCACCGTGGAAATCATCCAGACCACCACGGGCGACTGCACCGCCACCCTGACCAACCTGGCGGCGGACAACAATCTGCCCGACGTGTTCTTCTGGCTGGATCTGGATCCCCTCCTGGCCAACCCCATGTGCCTGGACATCGCCCCCTATCTGGAGGCCGATGAAGAAGCCCAGACCAAGCTGTATCCCTCCCTGCGCCGGGTGGGCTACGTGGACGGCCGCCGCTGCATGTTCATGCCCGGCGAATTCCTGCCCGCCGTAATCTACCTGGACAAGGCTGTGTTCGACAAGCTGAACAAGGAGCTGCCGCCCCAGGATTGGAAATGGGAAGACATGCTAGACCTGATCGAAAACATGACCGATCCCTCCCAGAGCATCTGGGCGTATAACTTCTATATGGGCCCCGTGACCCTGGGCCCCGTATCCCTGACGGACAACGCCATCGGCGAATTCGGCTGGGACGGCGAAAACTACCACTTCGACACCGGCTGGGTGGAGATGGTGGAAAAGCAGAGCGAATACGCCCGTCTGGGCTATCAGGCCATCCAGGGCAGCGAAGCCTATCTGGCCGTGGTGCCCGATGATATGTGGCCCGGCGAATCCGGCCATGTGGCCATCCAGATGGACGCCTACTGGACCATGAACAATATTTACACCCAGCCCGCCGCTCTGGAGCGCGGCTTGCAGATGGTGCCCTACAATGCTCCTCTGGGCGCTGACACCCAGAACGCCGGTCAGTTCGGCTGGATCGACATGGTGTCCATCTCCGCCACCACCGAGCATCCCCGGGAAGCCTACGAAGTGGCCAAGTTCCTCACCTGGGGCCGCGAAGGCTGGCTGGAACGCGCCAATCAGTACGGCGTGCTGACCAACGAAGCGGGCGACAAGATCTATCGTCTGCCCGGCTCCCTGCCCATGGTGCAGGATGACGAAGTGAACGCCGCCATGGCGCCCCTGTTCCCCGACCTGGGCTACTGGAACGACTGGGTGGATTACCTGGCCAACATCCAGAACCCCGTCACCTTCGGCGGCCGTACCATCCCCGGCTTCAACACCTTCATTACCGACTTCTATCATGGCTCTGACTACAACGGCTACACCGGCATCGAAGCCGCCATCAACGCGGGCGCCATCGATCCCTACGACTATACCGACAAGCTCAACGAAGCGGGCCGTCAGTACTACGAGGATGCCATGAAGGTGTTCTTATCCGTGTACGGCGAATAATTCCCTGAACGAAGAAATCTGAATCCTGGCCGGGCGCGGCGCTTTCGGGCACTTCGCCCGGCCTTTTCCAAGGAGCTGCTTATGCTGAAAATACCCTCCCTCCGGGCCGGTATGCCCGTATTCAAGGCGCTGAGCTCAGAAACCCGTCTTTCCATCATGGAACTGCTGCAGCAGGAGGGCCCCTTGAGCATGACAGCCATTGCCGCGAGGCTTTCGCTGACGGCAGGCTCCCTGACGCCCCATATCCGCATCCTGCAGGAGTGCGGGCTGGTGACCGTATCCGTTCTGGAAGGAAAGCATGGCATGCTGAAAATGTGCTCCGCCGCGGTGGACAGCCTGCTCATTTCCGGGGAAAGCGTATCCGCCACCCGGAATATCTATGAAACGGAAATCGGCGTGGGAATGTATACCAATTACGAGGTGCGCCCCACCTGCGGCATATGCACCCCCGAGCACATCATCGGCAAGGTGGACGTGCCCGCCTGCTTTTCCGATATGGAACGGACGGACGCCCAAATCCTTTGGTTTTCCAGCGGATATGTGGAATACATGCTGCCTTGCTTTTTAAAGGAAGGCCAGCAGCCCCTGGAGCTGCAGCTGTCCATGGAAATTTCCTCCGAAGCGCCGGGGGTTCAGGAAAACTGGCCCAGCGACATCTATTTCAAGCTCAACGGCGTCAGCCTGGGGTATTGGACCAGCCCCGGCGATTTCGGGCGTATCCAGGGGATCTATAATCCTCCCTGGTGGTTCAGCAATTGGAACCAGCATGGCCTGTTCAAGCTGCTCACCGTCAATGACCAGGGCACCTTCATGGACGGCGGACGCATCAGCGACGCCACCATCCGGGATATCCGCATCCGTCCTGGCCGGGCCATTAGCTTCCGCATCGAGGTGCCGCAGAACGCAAATAATATCGGCGGGGCCACCCCGTTTGGAAAAGGCTTTGGCAACTATCCCCAGGATATCCGGATGCGCATGCATTACACCCCCGAAGCCCAATGAAAAAGTACCGCTGAAAGGCGGGCTTTTTCAATTCCAGGCGGATGAAGAAGCGGTTTCTTTTCCTGGTGACAGAATGAAAAGAATATGGTATAATCATTTCCGCGGCGGTTATGCCGTGGTAAGCTGCATCAAAAGATGACCGGAGAGCTTCTTTCCGTAAAAGGGAAAAAGACTTTCCGTTTGGAAAAACAGGGAGGAAATCAAATGCCTTTGACGATTGCCATTGACGGGCCTGTGGGCGCGGGCAAATCCACCATTTCCGACGCGGTGGCCTCCCGCCTTGGCATCCTGCATCTGGATACGGGCGCTATGTATCGCGCCGTGGGCCTGTGCGCTTTAAAAAACGGGCTGGACCTGGACGATGAAAAAAGCGTGTCCGCCCTGTGTGTGTCGGATGAATGCCGGGTGGACGTGCGTTATGAAAACGGCGCGCAGGTCACGCTGCTCAACGGCCTGGACGTGAGCCGGGAAATCCGGGCCCAGGAGGTGGGCCAGGCGGCGTCCAGCGTTTCCCGATATCGGGAGGTGCGGCAGGTGATGGTGGATCGCCAGCAGGAAATGGCGAAAAGCCAGCCCATGCTGCTGGACGGCCGGGACATCGGCACGGTGGTGCTGCCGAGCGCCACGGTAAAAATCTACCTGACCGCCACTCCGGAAGCCCGGGCTACCCGGCGGATGCTGCAGCTTCGGGAAAAGGGCGATGAAACGCCCTATGAAGAAATCCTGAAAGAGGTCAACGCCCGGGACTATCAGGACACCCACCGGGAGGTAACACCTCTGCGCCAGGCGGAGGACGCCATTTTGGTGGATTCTTCCAACCTGAGTTTTGATGAAACCGTGGAGAAAATTCTTTCCATCGTGGAGGCCAAGCAATGAGCACAGCGGAGAAACCCCAGGAGAAAAAAGAAGAAAAAAAGCCAGTGGCCCCGGATCAGGAGCGCACCTTCTGGTATACCCTGGCCCGGATCGTGGCCTTTCTGGGCACCCATACCATTTTCCCGGTCAAGTATTATCACAAAGAAAACTTCCTGTTGCCCGGCCCTTACATCGCCATGTCCAACCATCAAAGCGCCTGCGACCCGCTGATCCTGGCCTATCCCTGCAAAAAATATGAAATCCGGTTCGTGGGCAAAAAGGAGCTCAATAAATACCCCATCATCGCCAAGCTGCTGGCCAAGCTGCACATGATCACTGTGGATCGCCACAACTCCGACATGGCCGCCATGCGCCAGTGCGCCCGCACTCTGCGGGACGGCTATGTGCTGGGCATCTTCCCGGAGGGCACCCGGCACCACAGCGACCAGCTGATGGAGGAAGTGGAAACCGGCGCGGCGGTGCTGGCCCTGCGGGCCAAAACACCCATCCTGCCGGTGTATATCGAATCCAAGCCCCGGTTCCTGCGGGTCAACCATGTGTATATCGGCAAGCCCATGAACATTACCGATTTAAGCGCCCAGGGCTTTAACACCGAGGTGGTGGAGGAATTGTGCGCCCGCATCCGGGATACCTTCCACGCCCTCCGGGATGAAAACGAGCAAAGAAAGAAAAAGTAAGATATAACGGCAGATATTCATAAACGGGCGAGTAGTGGCTTTCGCCCGTTTTTTTTCGTGTCTGCGGTGACGGGTTTGGATGATCTGCTTGGTTGAAAGGCATGCTGTTTGTTTTTTCAATGTATTTCGCTTTACAAAAGAAAAGACAGGAGTATAATTGTATACACAAATCCAGAAAGGAGCCTGCGTATCATGCTGGAAATTTCCCCGAAAACCAATTTGCTGGAGCAGAAAAATTATCGTTATGCGCTCCAGGATGTGGCGGAGCCCAATCTTTATCGGGACATTTATGATTATGAATCCGTGCCCAAGGTGCCCTTTAACCATCGCCGCGTGCCCATGGGCATGCCGGAGGAGATTTGGATTTCGGACACCTCCTTCCGGGACGGGCAGCAGTCCGTGGATCCGTACACGGTGGACCAGATCGTGAACCTGTATAAGCTCATGAGCAAGCTGGGCGGGCCGTACGGCATCATCCGGCAGACGGAATTCTTTATCTACTCCCAGAAGGACCGGGAGGCTGTGGCCCGGTGCCAGGAGCTGGGGCTGAAATTCCCGGAGATCACCACCTGGATTCGTGCCACCAAGGAGGATTTCAAGCTGGTGAAGGATCTGGGCATCCGGGAAACGGGCATCCTGGTGTCCTGCAGCGATTATCACATCTTTAAGAAAATGAAGCTCACCCGCTCCCAGGCTATGAAGAAATATCTGGAAACGGTGGCGGACGCATTTGAGGCGGGGGTCATGCCCCGGTGCCATTTGGAGGATATCACCCGGGCGGACTTTTACGGGTTCGTGGTGCCCTTTGTGAACGAGCTGATGAAGATGAGCCAGGACGCGGGCATTCCCGTCCGTATCCGCGCCTGCGATACCATGGGCTACGGCGTGCCCTATCCCGAGGTGGCCCTGCCCCGCAGCGTGCCGGGCATCGTGTACGGCTTGCAGCACTATTCCGACGTGCAGAGCGAATACCTGGAATGGCACGGCCACAACGATTTCTATAAGGCCGTTGCCAATGCTTCCACGGCCTGGCTGTACGGGGCCAGCGCGGTGAACTGCTCGCTTCTGGGCATCGGAGAGCGCACCGGCAATATCCCCCTGGAGGCCATGGTGTTTGAGTATGGCTCCCTGCGGGGCTCCCTGGACGGCATGGACCCCACGGTGATCACCGAAATCGCCAATTATTTCAAGCAGGAAATGGGCTATCAGATTCCCCCCATGACCCCTTTCGTTGGCCGCAATTTCAATGTGACCCGGGCGGGCATCCACGCGGACGGGCTGCTTAAAGATGAAGAAATCTATAATATCTTCAACACCAAAAAGCTGCTGAACCGCCCCGCCTCCGTCATGATTTCCAAAACCTCCGGCCTGGCGGGCATCGCCTATTGGATCAATGAGAATTATCAGCTCTCTGCCAACGAGGCCATCTCCAAGCAGGATCCCCTGGTGGTGGCGCTGAAAGCCTGGATCGACGAGCAGTTCGACGCGGGCCGTCAGGCGGCCATGTCCAACAACGAATTGGAAATGAAGATCGAGGAGCTGTCCGGGGGAAAACTGCGCAGGCTGTAACGCGGGACAAAAAGAAAAAGGAGCGTCCTTATGGAACATAAAATGATATCCATTGCCGATCAGGTGTTTGAGGAATTGGAGAAAGATATTCTGTCCGGCGCCTTTGAGCGGGACGAGATCCTGACGGAAATCAAGCTCAGCGAACGGCTGGGGGTCAGCCGCACGCCCATCCGGGAAGCGCTGCGCCGCCTGGAGCAGGAGCATATCATCGAGCCCACCAGCAAGGGCATGAAGGTCATTGGCATTTCCCGGGCGGACATCGCCGATATCTGCGAAATCCGCCTGCGGCTGGAGGGCCTGGCGGCGCGCTGGGCCGCGGAGCGGGCGGACGAAGCGGGCATCCAGTCTCTCAAGGAGACCCTGGATTTGCAGGAATTCTATACCCAGAAGCAGGACCCGGAAAGCATCAAGAACGCCGACAGCCGCTTCCATCAAACCATCTATGCCCTGTGCGGCTCCCTGTCCATGCAGGACACCCTGGAGCCCTTGCACCGCAAGCTGCTCAAATACCGCCGGGTGTCCGTATCCACACAAAGCCGGGCACAGAAATCCCTGGATGAGCATATGGCGATTTATCAGGCCATCGCCGCCCACGATGGGGAAAAGGCGGAACAGCTCACCATCGAGCATGTGAAAAATGCCCGGGACAGCATTCTGCAAAGAAGCATCCTGAATTGAGGCAACAGGCAATAGGTAATAGGCATCAGGCATTAGGTACTGGAAAGCAATCATTGAAGAATAATAACGTTACCCGGAAGGATAAAAGGAGGACAGAAAACCATGCAGGAAGCCATTGAACGCGCGGTAGCGCATTATCGGGAATTGCTGATGAGCCAGGTGGAGCGGGCCCAGCACATGAATGACCAGGCCGCCCCTGAGGGAAAACAGAAGCTGGTCATCGGCGTAGTGGGCGGCGACGGCATCGGTCCTATTATCACGCTGCAGGCCCAGCGGGCACTGGAAGCGCTGCTGAAAGAAGAAATCCAGGCGGGAAAAATCGAAATCCGCTCTATTGACGGGCTGACCATCGAAAACCGCCTGGCGGTAGGGAAGGCTGTGCCGGATGACGTGCTGGCGGAAATCAAGCAGTGCGACGTGCTTTTGAAGGGCCCCACCACCACCCCCTCCGGCGGCACCATGGAAAGCGCCAACGTGGCCCTTCGCCGGGAGCTGGATTTATTTGCCAACGTGCGCCCGGTTTCCGTGCCTGAGGAGGGCATCGACTGGACCTTCTTTCGGGAAAACACGGAAGGCGAATATACTCTGGGCAGCAAGGGCATTGAAATTCCCGGCCTGCTGACCATGGATTTCAAGGTGACCACCATCGCGGGCACCCGGCGCATCGCCCGGGCCGCCTATGAATTCGCCCGGAAGAACGGCAAAACCCACGTGGCCATCGTCACCAAGTCCAACATCATGAAAAAGACCGACGGTATGTTCTCCGAAATCTGCCGCCAGGTGGCCGCGGACTATCCCGAAATCCAGACGGATGAATACTTTATCGATATTATGAGCGCCAATCTGCTCAAGCCCGCCATGCGGCCCCAGCTGCAGGTGTTCGTGCTGCCCAACCTGTACGGTGATATCATCACCGATGAAGCGGCCCAGCTCCAGGGCGGCGTGGGCACCGCTGGCAGCGCCAACACCGGCGACCGTTATGCCATGTTTGAAGCCATTCACGGCTCCGCGCCCCGGATGATCGCCCGGGGTATGGGGGATTACGCCAATCCGGAAAGCATCATCCGCGCCGCCGTGATGCTGCTCCAGCACATCGGCATGCCTGACAAAGCGGAACGGCTGGCCAAGGCCATTGACGCAGCCGCCGCTTCCTGCCCCATCGGCGTGGAGCAGGGCAACACCTGTGCCGATTTCGGCGACGCGGTGCTCAAGGCGCTGTGATAAGATATGGCGGAAAAAGCCATTCGTTTGCTCCCTTCCGGTTGTCACAAATAACAGGAAACCCAAATAACGGACGCGCCTTGCTGTATCGGCAAGGCGCTCTTTCCCTTCCTGGACGGACAGATAGATTAACCAGCTTCTCAACCGATTCACGCTTTACCATAAGAGCGTACCACAAAATATACCCGGATGCGATCGCCCCCTCTTGCGCAATCCCAAACAACCATGCTATAATGGGAAAGGCGCAATCAGCGTCCGTTAAGCCGGGCGGGAAAAAAGGCACGGCTGAAATAAAACATATGCATGTGAAAGGAGTCTCGAAAGATGAAACGTATTCTGGCATGCGCGGCTGCGCTCCTGATCCTGCTGCCAGTGATGGCCTTGGCGGAGACAGAAATGCTGTTTCAATACAAGACATCCATCAAACCCATCGCCGGGACCGGGTATTTTACCATGGCTTCCAAAGAGGATAACACCCTGGGACTGTTCAGAACCAACGGCCAGCAGATTCTGCCTTACGGCTATGCGGCTGTAGATTATCTGGGAGACGATTATTTTTCCGCCTGCAAGGATATGAATGCGCTGAACGGCAAGGCCCTGGTGCGCAGCGACGGCACTCAGGCGGGCGAAATGAAATACGCCGGCTTTACCGTGTTCAACCGCTACTGGGTGGCCGCTTATACGGTTCAGGAGGAACAGGCTGCCAAGGGCGACGTTACCATCAATAAAGTGGCTTACCTGTATGACCAGGTGGATCTGTACTACTTTGGCAACGGCACGGCGGAGCTGGCCGCCTCCTTTACCTATGATGAATACGCCAACGCCGCGGTACACGGAGACTATATTGCCATTCAGGATCGTGAGGGCAAAGTGAGCGTGTATGACAGCGCCTTCCAACCTGTGGCGGTGGAGCTGAAAGCGTTTAACAGCCCCATGTTCGCCGTGAAGGACTATCAGATTCAGAGCCTGCTGACTGGTGAGATTCTGGCAGATGGTTATTCCGAGGTGAAAGAAACTGTTCTGGCGGACCGCACGCTGATTCAGGCCACCCATTTGTATTGGGATGGCACCAAGCTGGTGGACCTGCTGGATATGGACGGCAGCCCCGTCATGACCGGCGATTATCAGATCGTGACGCTGACGGACCGCTATGCCGTGGTCACCGATATGGATAAGAATCAGGGCCTGTTCTCTTTGGACGAACAGAAGCTCATCGTTCCCTGTGTGTATACGTCCATTGTCGCCGTGAAAACCGATGTTGACCCCTATGTGCATAATGGCTATGTGTGCGTGGAAAAGGATGGAAAGTACGGCTTCGTGAGCGCCGCCACTGGCGAAGAAACCGTAGCCCCCAAATATTCCAAGTCGGTCGTGACCCTCATCGGCTGTGTGCTGGCCTATAACAACGCAGACGGCAGCATGATGCTGGTCGCCGGCGACGGCACCGTGACCACGGTGGAGGACGCCATGGCGGTGGCGACCCGGGGAGACGGCTATCTTGTGGCGGCGAAGCGGAACGGCTTCGTGGGCCTGGTGGACTGGCATGGAAACGAGATCCTGCCTTTCATTCACAATAAGGACATCGTGGTCACCGATGACTCCCGCGCCATCATACGCACCAGCACGGGCCTGCAGATCGACGCGCTTGCTCGCTGAAGGGAGGAGCCTGCATGAAATCACGGACGCGGCTGCTATGCCTGGCGGTGCTGTGCGCGCTTCTCATGAGCATGAGCGCGGCCCCCGCGCAGGCGGCGGAATCGCTGAACCTGACGCGGCTTTTAACCGGGATCGGGCAGCTGACCCCGGTAAATGGTACGCGGTTTCTCCTGGCCAAGGAAATGGGCGGGGAGAATTGGGGCCTGTACAACACCAGCGGCGTTCAGCTGATCCCCTACGCCTACAAGGATTTTTCTTATCTTTCCTACAATTGCTTCCAGGCAGGGGAATATGCCAAGCCCAAGCTGGCGGCGGAGGATCCTTATCCTGCTCTGGAACAGATCAACTGCCACGCGCTGGTAACGCCCGGCGGCACGGCTGTTTCAGAATTCATTTATGGCACTGTAAACGTCTATAATCCCTTCTGGGCTTCTGGCTGGGTGCTGGAGGAAGCGGATGGAGCGGATTACGATTACAAGCTGGATAACGCTCATTTTTACCGGATCGCTCGCTGCGATTTGTTTTTCCTGGGGGATGGCCTGCAGGAGGCAAAGCAAATCCTTTCTTTGACCCGGGAACAATTCAGGGATGCGGCGGGCCACGGCCATTACCTGTCTGTGCAGGACCGCGGGGGCGCTGTTTCCGTTTGGGATGCCAACGGGGAGAAACTTCCGCTTGCGCCCGGCAGCTTGAAGGACAGCGTATACGCTATTAAAAACTGGATGCTGTATGATTGCGCCCAGAATAAAATGATCAGCGACGGTTATGCAGCGGTGAAGGAAGTTTACTATGAAGACGGTATGCTGCTGGTAGCTTCCAGAACGGACTTTTCCGGAAAACAATGGAACGCCGTATTCAATGAATACGGGGAAGAAATTATGCCGCTGCAGAACGCCAAGGCGGACGTGATCGGCAACTATGTTCTTCTGACTCATAATGAAACGGGGAAAAAGGGACTCTATTCGCTCTCCTGGCGCAGTATGCTGCTCTATTGCGCCTATGACGAAATCTTCCAGAACAATAAAGCCATCGATCCTTTCATTTCCTTCGGCTACGCCGGAGTGGTGCTGGACGGCGTTCGGGCGACCATTGATATGAACACCGGCTTTGTGACCCCGGTCAAGGAATTGGAAACGGAAGTTACGTTCCTGGGCAGCGTATGCTATTATACGGTTGAAAAGAAAGCGCTGTCCACTTACACTTACCTGTACGCTCCCGACGGTACGGAAAAAAGGGTCACCGGCGAAGCGAAAGCGGGACGCGGCAGCGGCCTGGTCACGGCCGGCGAATTTCTGGAGGGCAAGGATGTGTTCACCTGCTACGGCCAGCGGCTGCTCAAGCAGTTTACTGCCAAAGCTATCATCATCACGGATGATGACAAAGTGATCCTGAATACCAGAAACAACGGTTTTGAACTATACTCGCTTCAGTAAGAAGGGGCAAAGCCATGTCGGGTTTTTCCCGGCGTGGTTTTGCTTTTTTGTTTATGTTGTGCTATACTGGCATGGAAGCCGATCAAGCGGAGGAGAATGAAACATGCAGTGTGAAGAAAGATTCTATGAGATTTACAATCGGGATGCGGAAGGGCTGGCTTTCTCTCCCTATCGCATTTGCCCCATCGGCGCTCATTCCGACCATAACCTGGGCAAAATCACCGGACTGGCGATTGACAATGGCATTCACATTGCCTTCCGTCCCAAAAAGAACGGCGTCATTGAAATGACCAGTCTGCAGTTTCCCAAGCGCGCCCAGTGGCACATCCGGGAAATCGGTGATAAAACCGGAGACTGGGCGGATTATCTGCGCGGCGCTACTTGGGCTCTGTGTAAGGAATATCCGCTGTCCGAGGGCCTGTGCGGCGTGATCGAGGGTTCCCTTCCCATCGGCGGTCTTTCTTCCTCCGCCGCTGTGATTCTGGCGTTCCTGGACGCCCTTTGCAAGGTGAACGGCATCAGGATATCCCCTCAAAAGCTGATCGACGTAGCCTTCGACGCCGAAAAAAATTACGTGGGCGTCAATGTGGGCACCCTGGATCAGAGCTGCGAAGTCTTGAGCAAAAAGGATCATCTTTTGTACCTGGACTGCAAGGATAACCGCTTTGAGCTGATCCCCACCAGCCCAGCCATGAAACCGTACAGCATCGCGATTTTCTTCAGCGGCCTGGAGCACAGCCTGGCCGGAAGCAAGTATAACATGCGGGTGGATGAGCTGCGGGCCGGGGTATATGCCCTGCAGGCTTTTTCGGGATACGAATACGGCAAATTCAATCAGGCAAACGCCCGGGACGTGAGCTTTACCATTTATCAGGCCTACAAAGAGAAGCTGCCCATGCCATGGGCGAAACGCTGCGAGCATTGGTATACGGAATTCCAGCGCGTGGAGGCCGGGGCCGAAGCCTGGCGGCGGGGCGACTTGGAGGAATACGGCCGCCTGAGCTTTGAAAGCGGATGGAGCTCCATTCATAATTGGGAATCCGGCGCGCCGGAACAGATCAAGCTGTATGAAATCATGCGGGAAACCGACGGTATCTATGGCGGCCGGTTCAGCGGCGCGGGCTTCAAGGGCTGCTGCATGGCGCTGATCGATCCCGCCAAGGCCGACAGCATCCAGGAACGAGTAGAGCGGGAATACCTGACAGCTTACCCGGAGATGAAGGGCAAATACAGCTTCCACCTGAGCCACAGCGCCGATGGCATCGCCAACCAGAAATGAGGAAAAACAAATGAAATGCGTTATTCTTGCCGCGGGCTACGCCACGCGTCTGTATCCCCTGACGGAGAATTTTCCCAAACCCCTGCTGAAGGTGGGCGAAAAAACGATTCTGGACTGGCTGCTGGAGGATATCCATACCAGCGGCCTGGTGGATGAATACATCGTGATTTCCAATCATAAATTCGCCAAGCATTTTCAGGACTGGGCGGCCATTCATCCGCTGCCTATCACCGTGGTGGATGACGGCACCAGCACCAATGAAACCCGTCTGGGCGCTGTGTGCGATATTCAGTTCGCTGTTGACCAAAGAAAGCTGGACGATGATCTGCTGATCATCGCCGGGGATAACGTGCTGGATTTCAGCCTGACCCGGTTCATAGCCTATGCCCAGGAAAAGAACACGTCCTGCGTGATGCGGTATTGGGAGGACGACGCCAAGCGGCTTTCCAAGAGCGGCGTTTCGGAAGTGGGGGAAAATGAAGTGCTGCTTTCCCTGGAAGAAAAGCCTGCCCAGCCCAAATCCAACTGGTGCACTCCGCCGTTTTATTTTTACAAGGCGGAGGACGTGAAAAAGATCCGGGATGCCATCGCCGATGGATGCGGCACCGACGCGCCAGGCAGCCTGGTGGCCTGGATGTGCAAGCATTCCGTGCTGCACAGCATGGAAATGCCCGGCAGCCGGTACGACATTGGCAACCTGGAAAGCTATCAGAAGGTGCAGGAAACGTATCGAGGCATCCGCAACGAATAAAGGAAGCTCCTGTGGCATCATCTCCCTCAATACGATCAGCGCTCCCATCCGGGCAGCATCCGGACAGGGGCGCTGTTTTCGTGGCTCCATTTGCCTGAACGAAAAAAGTTTACATGCAGGCAGTTGTTCCGAACTGCGCCCTTATGTTATAATGATGAGCGAACCAGCCCGAAGGGGTGGTTGCGCGTCCCGGCGCTTCCGAAGGAAAAGCGCCGGGCATCACGGTAAAATGATGAGCAAACCAGCCCGAAGGGGTGGTTGTGCGTCCCGGCGCTTCCGAAGGAAAAGCGCCGGGCATCACGGTAAAATGATGAGCGAACCAGCCCGAAGTGTGGCTCAGCGTCCCGACGATTCCGAAGGAAAAGCGCCGGGCATCATCACCGCCAAGGAGGCTATCATGCTGCTGTTTGATACCCATGCCGATACGCTGTTCCGGCGCTGGCAGCGGCCCGGAAACGAAATGGATATTACGCCGGAAAAGCTCAGGCAGGGCGGCGTGACCGTGCAGACCATGGCGCTGTTCGTGGGCGATTCTCCGAAACTGCCTGATATTGCCCAGGCGTTTGAGGGAATGCTCCAAGCAGGCGCGGCCTTGGAAAAGGAAGGAATCAAACGGCTTTCCGATTACCGGGAAGCCCGGGAGGGCGAAGTGGCCTTCATCTATTCCGTGGAGGGCTGCGATTTGCTGGATGGCAGCGTATCCCTGCTGTCTGCCTGGCGGGAACAGGGCGTGCGCATGGCGGCGCTTACCTGGAACTATGAAAACTGCCTGGGCATGCCCGCCATGACGGACGCCGGCGTGCCGCTTAAGCCCTTCGGGAAAAAGGCTGTCATGGAAATGCTGCGGCTGGGCATCGCGCCGGACGCGTCCCACCTGAACCAGCGGGGGTTTTATGATCTGCTGGACATGGGGGCTGTGCCGGTTGCTTCCCATTCTTGCTGCCAGGCGCTGTGCGATCATCCCCGGAACCTGACAGATCATCAGCTAAAAATGCTTTTTCAGGCAGGGGGCTATGTGGGCGTCAACTTCTGCCCGGGCTTTCTGCGACAGGGAGGCCAGGCTGATTTGAACGACCTGTGCGATCATGTGATCCATATGCTGGAATTGGGCGGCGACGGGCATGTGGGCTTTGGCTCGGATTTTGACGGCATTGATGAAAAGCCCCGGGGTTTGGAAGGACCACAATGCTTCCCCGCCCTGCTGGACGCGCTGAAGCGCCGGGGGCTGAGCAATATGGAAATCGAAAACGCCGCGGGAAAAAGCCTGCTGGGTTATTATGATCGGATCGACCCGCGGGAACAAAAGAAAGGATCATAAATCGATGCTGGGAATGATCGGAGCCATGGACAAGGAAATCGATTTGCTGCTGGAAAAAATGGAATCTGTTCAGGAGCGGCAGATCGGCTTTACAAAATATGCTCAGGGAAAGCTGCATGGGCTGGATATCTGCCTGGCCCGGTGCGGCATCGGAAAGGTGCATGCCGCCCTGTGCGCCCAGGGCATGATATTGACCTGGGGGGTCAGCGCTGTGCTGAATATCGGCGTGGCGGGGGCGCTGGTTCCCTCGCTGCAAATCGGCGATATCGTGATAGCCGACAGCGCCGTGCAGCACGATATGGACACCACTCCCATTGGCGATCCGCTGGGCATGATTTCCGGCATCAATATCGTGCACATTCCCTGCGATCCCGGCCTGTCCGGCCTGCTGAAGGAGGCCGCGGAGGAAGCGGGAATTCGCACCGAACGCGCCGCTGTGGCCACCGGCGACCAATTTATCGTGGGCGTGGATAAAAAGAGTTTTCTGGCGGATACCTTCGGAGCCGCCGCCTGCGATATGGAGGGCGGGGCCATTGCTCAATGCTGCTATGAAATGCAGGTGCCCTACGCCGCCATCCGGGCCATTTCGGACACCCGGGACGGGGACGGCCGGGAATATATGGAAAAGGCGCTGCTGGCCTGCGCCCAGGAGCAAAAGCTGGTGAGCCGCTTTCTGCCGCTGTATCAAGCATGGGAAAAGGAGAAGATGCATGGATAAGTGGGACGTTCGTTTTATGGAAATGGCCCGGGTGGTGTCTACCTGGACCAGCTGCTTTGCTCCCGGCCGAGCCATCGGCGCGGTGATCGTGAAGGACAAGCGCATCATGACCACCGGCTATAACGGCGCGCCCGCC
>ODAI013248049.1_pt1 | contig 15038 bp, 12 predicted proteins | sample 1539321 | NCBI WGS metagenome assembly ODAI01 (sample SAMN02144231, study PRJEB22623) | gut metagenome | biome: sheep rumen | host: Ovis aries | place: New Zealand
CCTGCAGCATACGCTTTTCATTCTGAACGATAATGTTAGGTGTGCTTAAATCCAATAATCTTTTTAAACGTGTGTTACGAGTAATAACACGACGATATAAATCATTCAAATCACTGGTGGCAAAACGACCGCCGTCCAGCTGTAACATAGGTCTCAAATCAGGTGGAATAACCGGAATATGCTGCAGAATCATCCATGAAGGATCGTTATCACTGTTTCTGAACGCATTTACAGTATCCAAACGCTTAATCAGTTTCTTGCGCTTTTCACCGCTGGCCTTTTCCAGCTGTTCCTGAATATCCTTATATTCTTCTTCTAAATCCACGGCCTGTAATAAACGAAGTACTGCTTCCGCACCTGTCTGTGCTTCAAATCCATGGTTAGTAATCGGATCATACTTACCATAAATCGCAAGGTTTTCACGATATTCGGATTCCGATAAAACCTGCTTATATGCAAGCTTGGAATCTCCGGCATTGGTAACAATGTAGCTGACAAAGTATACGACTTCTTCCAATTCCTTCGGTGTTACTCCTAAAAGCAATGCCATACGGCTTGGAATACCGCGTAAATACCAGATATGTGCTACCGGTGCTGCTAAGCGGATATGACCCATACGTTCACGACGAACGCTGGCTTTTGTGATTTCAACACCGCATTTGTCGCAGACTACACCTTTAAAGCGAACCTTTTTGTCTTTTCCGTAAGCGCATTCCCAGTCCTTTGTCGGACCAAAGATCTTTTCGCAATACAAACCATCTCTTTCTGCTTTTTGAGAACGATAGTTAATAGTCTCCGGTTTTAATACTTCTCCGTGTGACCATTCCAAAATAGTTTCCGGGCTCGCCAGACGAACCTGGATTGAGGCAAAGTTATTTATACTCATCTATATTAAGCCTCCTCTTCTACGATCTGCATGGAATCTTCCATAGAATCGTCCATATCGTTAACCAACTCTTCTTTGTGTTCAACGACTACATCCTCATCAGAAGCTGCCGCATCATCATCCATCTTTAAATCCACTTCATTGTGATTTTCATCAAACAAGCGGATATCGATAGCTAGACCCTGCAACTCGTGAACAAGTACTCTGAATGATTCCGGAATACCTGCTTCCGGGATATCCTTTCCTTTGATAATAGCTTCATAAGTCTTAATACGACCCTGAATATCATCGGACTTAATTGTCAAAATTTCCTGCAATGTATGAGCTGCACCATATGCTTCTAATGCCCATACTTCCATTTCACCGAAACGCTGACCACCATTCTGGGCTTTACCACCTAATGGCTGCTGTGTAACAAGTGAGTACGGTCCTGTTGCACGGGCATGCAGTTTATCATCAACCATGTGGGCAAGCTTGATCATGTACATGACACCGACACTGATTCTTTCGTCGAATGCCTTACCGGTCTGTCCATCGTACAATACCTGCTTACCATCCTTGGTCATATTAGCTTCACGCATTACATCTGCCAGATCTTCATTGGATAAACCATCGAATACCGGTGTTGCGAATTTAACACCTAACTTCTTAGCTGCATAACCTAAGTGAATTTCAAGAATCTGACCGATATTCATACGAGAAGGCACACCGAATGGGTTCAAGATAATATCAATCGGTGTTCCATCTGCAGTAAACGGCATATCTTCGATAGGCAGAATCTTTGAGATGACACCCTTGTTTCCGTGACGTCCGGACATCTTGTCACCTTCAGAAATCTTACGTTTCTGAACGATGTAAACCTTAACTCGTGTATTTACTCCAGGAGGAAGATCCGATCCGTCTCCTCTTCTGAAGATACGAACGGAATGAACAATTCCGGCACCACCGTGTGGTACTTTCAATGAATTGTCACGAACTTCGCGTGATCTTTCACCGAAGATTGCTAATAAAAGTTTTTCTTCCGGAGAAACTTCACTCTGACCCTTCGGAGTTACTTTACCTACCAGGATGTCGCCTTCCTTAACTTCAGCGCCTTCCATGATAATACCGTTTTCATCCAAATGACGAAGCGCTGCTTCACCAACATTCGGAATATCGCGGGTAATTTCTTCAGGTCCTAATTTAGTCTCACGGCAGTCAATATCATACTGCTCAATATGAATAGAAGTATATACATCATCGCTGACCATACGTTCAGACATGATGATCGCATCTTCATAGTTGTATCCATACCATGTCATGTAGGCGATGGTTACGTTCTGGCCTAAAGCCAATTCACCATTTTGCATACTAGGACCGTCGGCAAGGATATCACCCTTTTCAACACGTTCGTTTACATCAACGATTGGTCTCTGGTTGATGCATGTACTTGCGTTAGAACGGGCAAATTTACGTAATTGATATGTGTGATCTACACCGTTGTCATCAGTTACAACAATACGCAGTGAATCCACATAAGAGATAACGCCATCTTCTTTAGCTACGATGCCGACACCGGAATCCTTGGCAATCTTATACTCGATACCGGTTCCAACGTATGGTGAATGCGGCACTAACAAAGGCACAGCCTGACGCTGCATGTTTGCACCCATCAACGCACGGGAAGCATCATCGTTTTCTAAGAACGGAACGCAGGCAGTCGCAACCGATACAATCTGTTTCGGGCTGACGTCAGCCAGCTCTACATCTTCACGGTTGGCGATAATTGTATCACCGCTCTTACGGGCAACGACCTGATCGTTAACCAGACGGCCGTCACGTACTTCGTTTGCCTGAGCAATTACGAAATCCGCTTCTTCATCCGCTGATAAATAAACAGTATTGTTGTCATCTACCGTTCCGTCTTTATTTACAACACGATACGGAGTCTGAATAAATCCGTATTCGTTAATTTTCGCATAAGTAGTTAAGTTTGAAATCAAACCGATGTTTGGACCTTCCGGTGTCTCGATTGGACAGATTCTTCCGTAGTGAGATGTATGTACGTCACGTACTTCAAATCCGGCACGGTCTCGAGTTAATCCACCTGGACCTAATGCAGAAATACGACGCTTGTTGGTCAATTCTGCAAGCGGGTTTTGCTGGTCCATAAACTGTGATAGCTGAGAGCTTGAGAAGAACTCTTTAATAGCTGCTGTCAAAGGACGAATGTTAGTTAACTTTCTCGGTGTTAAGTTATCAATTTCCTGAATGGACATACGTTCTTTAACAACTCTTTCCATACGGGATAAACCGATACGGAACTGGTTCTGGATCAATTCACCCACAGAACGGATACGACGGTTACCCAGCATATCGATATCATCGGTTGTTCCGATTCCATCCATTACATTTAAGTTATAGGCAAAGAATGCGTACATATCAGACATTGTGATTGTATGCATATTTGCGTATGGGTCATTACCGATGATCTTGATGGTGTTACCATCTTTATCTTCAACATAGATTTCCTGTACACAGGCACCGATTAACCATGCAGTTAACGGACTTGAAGCAGCACGCTGCTTAATGGCAAGCACTTTACCTGCATCCAGTTTGTCCCAATGTTCGTGTACTACATATGGTTTCACAAACATTTCGTATTCTTCATCAGTGATATCCTGTCCTTCGGCATTTGTTAAGCGGCCAAGGGCATATAAACGCTGACCGTAGTTCATTACGGCATCAAAGTTTTCTTCCGTAAGTTCGATTGGTTTTGCGATAAGTCCGCCGTAAACCGGAATTTCTTCCATAGTTGCTCTTAATACGTCAACATCCTGACGTGTTAAAACTGTACCTTTCGCAAAGAAATGATCATCATCCGGAGTAATATCAGCAGCTGCGATACGTCCGATCAATCCGGCATTGTTGGAAGTCGGTACAGATACAACATCCTCTTCATGGAATTCAGAGCGGAATGGGAAAGGTGTGCAGTATAAACCTTTTGCCAATTCTTCTCTTAAGAGATTACGCTCATCACGATGAATCAGTGTTCCCTTTTTCATGAAGACATTGCCATCAACATCCATGATGTCATCTCTCAGGATTGTACCGTCCATACGACCAATCGCATTCAGCTTTTTGCGAAGTTTATAACGTCCGGCTTTTGTTAAGTCATAGCGGCGGTGATCGAAGAATTTAGCCTGCATCAAAGAGATGGATCCGTTTAATGTCGGAATTTCATCACTTCTCTGGTTTTCATAAAATGACAATAAAGCTTCCTGAGTCGTCTTTACTTTATCGTTCATCAATGTCTGTTCGATTTCTTCGTATTTTCCAAAGAATGCAGTATACAATAATAAGTTGACATTCTTATAATCGCCGTCTTCTACATCTTTTGCGACATCATCCCAAGTTCTTCCCATCGCATGTAAAAAGACTTCCATAGCTGCAGTATCGCGTGTATCTTCATTGACATTAATGTCCAAAGACATACCGATAGCCTTAAATAAGATAGTGAAAAGAACCTTACGGCGGCGGTCAATAGAAACATTAATCGTACGTCCGGCAGAGGTTTTCTTTTGCTCTGTAATAAATTCAAGCCATGTTCCACGGCTCGGAATCAGTTCGCATGCATAATTTTCTTTACCTGTTTTATCATCGTAACTTTCCGAAAAATAAGCACCCGGTGAACGCACGATCTGCGATACGATTACACGTTCTGCACCATTGATGATGAAAGTTCCGGTTTCTGTCATTAACGGAAAATCACCTAAGAATACTTCTTCGGATTTCTGTTCCACTTCACCGGTATTCGGATCTGTGACTTCTAATACCATATCTGCATATAACGGAGCCACATATGTACATTCTCTGTACATGGATTCCTCAGCATTATATTTTGGTTCTACAAAATGATAATCGATAAAATTCAGTTTGATATTTTTACCATAGTTTTCAATAGGATAGATCTCATCGAATACTTCCCGGATACCTTGTTTCTTGAACCAGTCAAAAGAATCTGTCTGAATCTCAACAAGATTTGGTAATTCCAGGTTTCCACTCACCTTTGAGTAATCCCTACGGATTGACTTTTTTCCGCAGGAGACAATGTGATACGCGTTGTTTTTGTCCATGCATGCCATCCTTTCGTTTATATTGAAGTCGCAAAAAATCTAAGGATTTTTAATTGTCCGCAGACTATTATGCAATTTATTATATTATCTAATTGATGTCTATATGTCAATATATAAAATTAAAAAAAGAGCATATTTTAAATATGCTCACTTGGTTACTATAATTCTTCAGAAATTGTGTATGTATATAAATCGCCACGGTAGTAACATTTCGTAAATTCAACAATTTCACCCTTATCATTAAATGAAATAACCTGCTTGAATAATACCGGCTGTTTTTTCTCTATTTTCAATGCCTTGATAATATCGTCATCCGGAAGCATCGCCTTGATTTTCTCCATCGACTTTACAGGGCGTCCTATACCGCTTTCTTCCATTGTTTCATACAGTGATCTCATCTGGATGGTTTCTTTCATATCATCCTTCCATCCCGGGATATAAGATACAAAATAGGCAAGTCTCACATCATCAGCTGTACGAACTCTGCGAAGGCAGAATATTGGTGAGCCTTCGGAAACACCGCATATTGAAGATACCAAACTATCCGCTTTTTCTATAGATGCATAGCTTAACAAAACACCCGGAGTTCTTCCTACTGATTCCATTTCCTGTGTAAAGCTCAATATTTTTCCTAAATGAACTTCAACGCCCGGCTGCCAGATTACAAAGGTTCCCTTTCCTCGATGCCGCTTTACCATGCCTTCCTTTTCCAAATCCATCACAGCCTGCCTTGCGGTGATACGAGACACATCATATATTTGCTGGATTTCGTTTTCGCTTTCAATTCGATCTCCCAGCTTATATTCACCGGAAACAATCTTGTCGCGATAGATATCCTTTATCTGCACATACAACGGTTTTGATCCTTTACTACTATCTAACATAATACTTTTCCTCATTTGTTTAAATTTTATAACATTACATTACTTGAAACATTATAACATTATATTCAAAGAGTTTCTCGTCTTTTTTTATCAATCTCTATCCATTCATCCAAAGTCATCGGCTTATAATCGGAATACATGCAGAAACAGTTAATCATTTGCATCGGAATCGGCTCTATAGAACCGTCGATGCATGTATGCATCCGGGATGCTACGTATGCCTGATAATGATCCAGAAGCTCTTGATCGTGTGTTTGATGAATGTGACCGTGCAGCATATAGGTAGAAGGATTCCCGTTTATATCTTTGCGGTACTGTCCGTTATAACAGACAATCGGGTAATGACACAAAACTACTTTGCGCTTGTTTTCATGAAGCTCTGCATAATCCTTGATCCAGATAAAGCGGGATAAGTCCATTTTTTTATCCTTGATAAACCGGTCATGGTTTCCTGTAATAAGATAAAGTTTTCCGTTCAGCTGTTCAAGAACACTCATCGTTTCTTCTGCATTCCCCCATGAAAAATCACCCAGAATCACAACTTCATCGTTTTTCCTAACCTTTGAATTCCATTGATGAATTATATATTCATTCATCTCATATACATCCGCAAAACCGCGGCAGTCCATCTTCGTGTTTAACGCCTTATGAAAAAAATGTGTATCCGCTATATAGTAACGCATCGTAATCCCTCCAAAAAAAAGAGCGGTTTTCCGCTCTTATCTACTGTATTTCACAACCGTAAGCTCCATCCTGTTCCAATCCGCTTTTCAATGATTCCAGTGAAATGGCACCTGCGCCTTCTTCACCGTTCTCCAGAATTCCGAATTCAACCAGTTTTTCAATATTCGCTTTTGTGCAGTCAATGGTCATCACAATTTTTGCACGACCTTCTTCTGAGACCACATCAAAAGTTACGCCTCCGATTTCTTCGTATTTTTGAGCAAGCCCTGAGCTTATTTTTTCATTAATCTGTGCCGGATCCATCTGTTCGGTCACACCCAATTCCTCATAGCTTTGAAAAAACGTTTCCGTTATTTCCGTAACATCATCGTTTTCCGCTTTGAACTCGATGATATTTCCGCCTTCATTGGTGCATACTACATGCTGTGCAACTTTTTCTTCCGGTTTTTCTTCCTCAACAACATCGGATATCCGGGTACATCCAATCAGGCATAAGCCTAACAATACGAATAACAATCGTTTCATACATTATCCTCACTTAATGGTGATAGTGTATCATAAATGGAATTATTTTGCCAATCGGTTGGTTGTCCACTTGGACAGAGCATTCAAGCCTGCCGCAAACATCTTCTCGCTCTGGCCTAAGCCAAGACGGAAATGGTTTTCATAATCAAAGCAGGCACCGGGTACAAAGAATACGCCGATTTCATCTAAAAGCTGATTGGCCAGCTCAACACTGTCAAACTCAAAGTTATATTTCAAAAAACATACCGTTCCGTATTTTGGGATCACAACATCAAAATACGGATTATCCTTGACCCACGTCGATAAAAACTGCTTATTTCTTTCAATAATATCATTTGCCCGTTTCAGAATCGGTTCTCGATTGGACAAAACTGCAGCTCCGATGGCATCTTTCATCGGTCCTGTTGATACCATTGTGTAATCACGGCGCGAGTTAATTCTTTCAATCAGGGAAGGCTCTGCCTTGATCCAGCCTAATCGAATTCCGGCAAGGCCATACAGTTTTGATATGGAACCGGTAGATATTCCCTTATCATAAAGATCACTGATGGATGGGCAGTTATCCAGATCCAGATATACTTCATCCGCAAAGATCCGGATATCGTGCTCCTTACAGATTTCAACCAATCCCAGCAGCAATTCCTTATCGTAATAAGTACCGGTAGGATTGTTTGGATTATTGAGAATCAGCAGAGTCGTTTCCGGCCTAATCGCCTTTTTTACCAAATCCAAATCAGGAATCCAATTCTGTTCTTCCTTTAATTCAATCTTAGTTACTTCACATCCAAAAGACTCCGGATAATCATAAAACTGCTGATATCCCGGAACAAAACAGATCACATGATCATCTTTTTCCAACAGCGTTTCCAAAACCAGGGCATTGGCTTCCAGACATCCGTTTGCGGTAGTGATATGGCTGATATCTCCTGTTTTATACAGTGATAAAATGGCTTCTTTTAATGGTAAGGAACCCGTAATTTCTCCATAATCCAAACAGATGGAACTTAAATCAATGTGTGTAAAATCATCTAATTCATTCCAAGTCAACGGCTGCACACAGGTATCTGTCAAATTGTATCTGGCTGACTGTTCATGTTCAGTCATCCATTCCTCTACCCCAAAGTGTTTCAAGATCATTCGTAGAACACCTTACTTAAGAAATCTTTAGCTCGGTCTGACTGTGGATTTGAGAAAAATTCTTCGCTGGTTGTATCCTCGATGATTTCTCCGCCATCTAAGAAGATGACACGGTTTCCCACCTTGCGGGCAAAGCCCATTTCATGTGTTACCACAACCATGGTCATTCCCTGACGGCCGAGATCTTTCATTACTTCCAATACTTCTTTGATCATTTCCGGGTCCAATGCGCTGGTAGGTTCATCAAACAACATTAAATCCGGAGACATGCATAAGGCTCTTGCAATCGCAACACGCTGCTTCTGACCGCCTGATAATTTATTCGGATATTCGTCACGCTTTTCCGCCAGACCAACCTTTGTAAGATAATCCATGGAAGTAGCCTCTGCTTCTTCCTGCGATTTTCCCAATACCTCAATCTGTGCCAGATTGCAGTTTTCAATGACGGTCTTGTTTGGCCATAAGTTAAAGTGCTGGAACACGAATCCCATATGGTTTCGCTGGGCACGATACTTTGCCTCATCTTTTGGATTCATCTCTTCCCCTTCAAGGAAGATCTTTCCGCCATCGTGCTTTTCTAAACCGTGAATACAGCGGCATAGTGTACTTTTACCGGAACCGGAAGGTCCGATCAGAGATACGATATCCCCTTTATATACTTCTAGATTAATATCCTTAAGCGCATGAAGAGCTCCGAAGCGTTTCTCCATATGCTCAATTTTAATCATAGGCATTGCTTCGTTAATCACTGACTGCCAACCTCTTTTCTACATAGCTTCCAATCATGGAAATGGTTACGGTCATAATCAAATAATATACAGCCGCAATACAATACGGTGACATAACATCAAAATATTTTGCCCCTAAGACCTGTGCACCCTTCAAAAGTTCTACGGCACCGATGGATGCGATCAATGAAGAGTCTTTGATCAAGGTAATAAATTCACTGATAATTGGTGGAACAATGCGCTTAAATGCCTGTGGCAGGATGATAAGCTGCATCGTCTTGCGGTAATTCAATCCCAGAGTTTCACAAGCTTCCCATTGACCTTTATCCACACCGTTGATACCGCTTCGAATCAATTCAACCTGATAAGCACCTGAGTTGATACTTAAGGCAATAATACCGATTAAATATACATTAATACGCATTACTTTTCCCGTAAATGCCGTATAGATAGAAGGAATTACTGAGAAAATAATTAAGATCTGCAGCATCAACGGAGTACCGCGGATCACTTCAACATAGAAATTGGCAATCCAGCGCGGAATACGATGCTTAGACCTTTTTCCGATTGTACCTAGTATTCCGAGCAATAAGCCGAAAATAAGAGATAACGCTGCTATCCCAAGAGATAACAGCGCTCCTTTAAATAGGTACATCAGATTTTCCAGCGTAAATACTTTCCAAAACGCAAGAAACATAACTGACTCACTCTTTCTTTATTCTGTTTCCAAAGGAACTAAATCGTATTCTTCGCACATCTTCATATAATCATCGCTGGCGATAAATTTGTCGATGGCTTTGTTGACTTTTTCAATTAATTCCGTATTGCCTTTTTTCGCAATAATGAAGTTCTGCTCATCCATTAAAGACTCTTCTAACATTGTGAAGCTTCCGTTAGCTACATAGTTTTTCGCAACACCTAAGTCAATGATAGCTGCATCATACTGGTTAGCAGACAGAGCATTCATGATATCCTGAACGTTCTTAAGTCCGGTAACAGTTGCGCCTTCTACTTCATTAGCTGCAATTTCACCGGTTGCTCCGGATTGTGCTACTAATGATTTACCCTTTAAATCATCGACAGACTTGATATCGGAACCTTCCGGAAGAACAGCAACCTGCTTTGTTCCTAAATAAGGTACAGACCATTCAACTTCACGGTCTTCAGAATATGTAAATCCGGAGATACCTAAATCAATCTGGTCGCCCTGAATCTGAGTGATGATATTATCGAAGTCCATCTGCTTGAACTCTAATTCAACGGTCTTACCTTCTTCTTCAGACATGTAACCTTCTAAAAGATTAACCATATCGATATCAAAACCGATCATTTCACCGTTTGTATCCAATGATTCATACGGCTGATAATCCGGAGATACACCAACTGTGTATGTAACTACATCAGAAGCATCTTCCTTTCCGGCTGATCCTCCATTTGAACTGGAACATCCTGCAAGTGTTCCTACTGCCAATAATGCGGCCATTCCTGCTTTCAATAATTTGTTCATATGTTTTTACTCCCTTCCAACACATAAAAAAAGCGTCCTAAAACCAAACAAAGGACGACATAGCGCGGTACCACCTTACTTCCATCCGTTTTATACCGGATGACACCTCATTCTTAACGCGAATTCACGGTAACCGCCTCAAAAGTCGACAGTTCAGCTCCAAGCCACGTTCAGAAGCTTCTCATGACAATTTTCACCAGCCATTGCCTCTCTACAACAAGAAATACTTCCTACTACTTCTCTTCATAGCCTTTACATGTTAGATTATACAATCGTTGCGAAATTTTGCAAGAAAAAGATATACTCTTTGAAAACAGTTTCATTGAAACAAAAAGAAAAAGGACCGCATAACGATCCTCTAATTCTTCAATGCCTGAATCGGTGCCGGGATTCTTCCTCCGCGGTTGATCATCACATCGTTGGCACACTGCTGGATCGGCATAACCGGACCAAATCCCAAAAGTCCGCCAAAATCCAGCCTGTCTCCGACATCCTTACCGATGGCAGGAATCACACGTACAGCCGTTGTCTTTGAGTTTACCATACCAATGGCTGCCTCATCGGCAATCATTCCGGAAATAACAGAAGCTGATGTATATCCCGGAACGACGATCATATCTAATCCTACCGAACATACAGCTGTCATAGCTTCTAGTTTTTCTAATGTTAATACCTGTTTGACGGCAGCATCGATCATACCGGCATCTTCACTGACCGGAATAAATGCACCAGACAAACCGCCTACATTGCTGGTAGCCATAACCCCGCCTTTTTTTACTGCATCATTTAACATCGCAAGGCAGGCTGTTGTACCATAAGCCCCGCAGGTTTCCAAGCCCATCTCTTCCAAGATATGAGCAACGCTGTCTCCAACTGCCGGAGTTGGTGCAAGGGATAAATCCACAATCCCAAATGGTACACCCAGCTTTTCACTGGCAACTGTTCCTACCAACTGTCCCATGCGGGTAATCTTAAATGCAGTGCGTTTAATTAAATCGGCAATCTTATCCATCGGAAGGGTTTTATCCGCCTTCGCTAAAGTAGCACGTACGACACCCGGACCGGATACACCTACGTTAATCACACAATCAGCTTCACCGACACCATGGAAGGCACCGGCCATAAATGGGTTATCTTCCGGAGCATTACAGAATACGACCAATTTGGCAGCTCCTAAACAATTGTTGTCTTTAGTGAGTTCCGAGCACTCCTTTACGATATGACCCATCATCTTAACCGCATCCATATTGATGCCGGCCTTTGTAGAGCCAACATTCACACTGGCACAAACATGTTCCGTGCGGGCAAGAGCTTCCGGGATAGACTCAATTAATTCCTTATCTCCATGGGCAAAACCTTTCTGCACTAAGGCAGAATAACCGCCGATAAAGTTAACCCCTAATTTCTGGGCACATTTTTCTAATGTCAAGGCATATTCTACAGGATTGCCGCCGGATACTGCTACTAACATCGATATCGGTGTAACACTGATCCGCTTATTGACAACAGGAATTCCATATGTCTTTTCAATTTCCTCGCCGACAGTCACCAAGTCTTTGGCAAGGGTACATATTTTCTTTTCTATCTTTTCACATGATTTATGAATGTCAGGATCGGCACAATCCAACAGGCTGATTCCCATTGTGATGGTACGAATGTCCAGGCATTCCTCATCAATCATCTTTATCGTTTCTTGGATATCACTTATCTGCATATCATCACCTAAATTCTATGCATGCTGTCAAAAATATCCTGGTGCATCACACGGACAACCAGATTCATCGCAGCACCCAGCTTTTCCAGATTTTCACCGAATTGAGATACAGATAAATCAGGGTTTAATACATCTACACTCATCGTCATGGTAAAAATACCGTCTACGATTGTCTGATTTACATCCAGGATATTGACATTGGCTGCGGCGCATTCCGATGCAACCATCGCAAGAATACCTACCTGGTCTTTACCAATTACACTTACAATTGCCTTCATACTTACCTCCTATATCTGTACTTCAAATTTGGAAAACTTAATCAATTCAAAAGGTTCATAGGCACTTTGCATGCCCTCTACATTAACATCATATTCACCCGGCATAAACGCAACTTTCGCCTGCTTTTCTAAACAGTCATGAATGATTTGACTCTGTTCCAGGGATAAGGTCTTGCGTTTTTTCCAGCAGATTTCATTTTTTCCGTTCACAAGGATCAATTCAATATCCAGAAGTTCTCTTTTCAACAAGTCATCCTTCCAATCGCATTCCTGAATATTAAAATAAAAATCACCGGAATCAATATCGCCGCCTTCAACCACAAAGATCGCAAGATCCTGTGTATAACAGAAATTCAATGTTAATCCGGATTTGAGAAGTTCCAGCTCTTCATCCGACCATTCTTCATCTTTAATTACCAGCATAAAATGATCCTCGACATAGTCCATAACGGCACCTATCTCGATATCATATGCAAATTTCTCTCTTTTTTTCATGGCAATAGTATAACCCTTACCTATTTTATTTTCTACTACTAACCAAAAAAGAAAAAAGGCTCAAATGAGCCTCAATCATTAAATATCCATGAATTTCTGAGCAGCTGTAACAATGGCCATCTTATAGATTTCCTGAGCTGTACAACCGCGGGATAAGTCGTTGATCGGAGCATTCAAGCCCTGAAGAACCGGTCCGACAGCTTCCCATCCACCAAGTCTTGCAGCAATCTTATAACCGATATTACCACTGGAAAGGTTCGGGAAGATAAATGTATTGGCATGTCCGGCAACCTTGGAATCCGGTGCTTTTAATTTCGCAACTTCCGGAACGATTGCGCAGTCAAACTGCATTTCGCCATCAACCGCAAAGTCAATCGGCATACGTTTTAAACGAAGTGTAGCTTCTGTCATCTTCGCAACGCAATCACCCTTTGCGCTACCCATTGTAGAGTAAGACAATAAGGCAACTTTTGGTTCAACACCAAACTGTTTTGCAGTATGAGCAGTCTGTAATGTGATTTCAACTAAGTCATCTGCATTTGGATTGATATTAATGGAGCAGTCTCCCATGATATATAAGTCATCGCCCTTGATCAACAAGAAACATGAGCTGACAAGCGCATTGCCCGGAGCTGCTTTGATCAACTGAAGTGCAGGACGAACAGTATCAGCTGTAGAATAAGTAGCACCACCGAGTAAGCCATCAGCCATGCCCATTTCAACTAACATTGTTCCAAAATAGTTGGTTGCAGATAATGCCTTTTCACACTGTTCAATATCCATACGTCCACGACGTAATCCAACCATACGCATTGCCATTTCCGGAATACGGGCAAATGCCTTTGGATCCATCTGTTCAATATCAGATACATCAAAACCATTCTCATCGGCACACGCTTTAATCTGTTCAGGACTTCCTAATAAGATAGGATGAATCACGTTATCCTTTTTTAATTGGATTGCGGCTTCCTGTACACGTGGATCCCAGCCTTCTGTAAATACAATGCGAATTCCTTTTCCTTGTATTTTTTCTTTCAAGTTATCGATAATCATGTTTTATACCTTCTTTCATCTTTAAGTATAAATAAAATAAAAATACTTAACAACCGAAAGCTTGTGAACTTTTTAACATAGGTTAATAAAATATACATTTAAACGTTGTCCCTTCCTCTTTAGAGCTGGAAGGAATAATTTGAATGTTGTACATATCCGCAATCTGTTTGGCAATCGCTAAGCCAAGTCCATAACCACCTTCAAAGGTACGTGCCTTATCCACCCGATAAAAGCGGTCAAAAATATGCTCCAAATCCTCTTTTTCGATATAAGAACCTGTATTATGAACCACTAACACAGGATGTCCGTTTTCCCGACATAATTTAAAATCAATCTTTTCCTTAGCCGGAGTATATTTGACGGCATTATCTAAGAAAATCATAATCAAGCGGTGAAGCTGTTTTTCATCACCCTTTACCAGAATATCCTCTTGGACATCGGTTTCCATTTCGATACCTTTCTCCCATGCGATTGCCTCTACCGGCAGAACACAGGATAAGGTAATCTGGGAAAGATCGCATTCCTGGAGAATCTTTTCCTGCTTCTGGGCATCGTTTTTTGCCAGAAACAACATATCCTCAATCAGTCCCTTCATCCGGACTCCCTCATTTTTTATCGACTGAAGCCATTCTGATTTAGAACCGATCGTATCGTTTGGTGTTCTTGACATAATATCGGCATCAGCCAGAATAACCGTTAATGGTGTTTTCAGTTCATGCGAAGCGTTAGCGATAAATTCTTTCTGTTTGCGCCATGATTCTTCTACCGGCTTTAACATCCATCCGGCAAGAACATAGGAAAGAACCAGGAATGCCAGAAAAGCACCGATTCCTGTAATAAGCGATGTCTTAACAAGCGATTGAAACATCTGCATCATGCGGCTGAAATCCACAACCGCAATACGGGTTCCGGATTCTGGATCTTCTTTTCGATACGCAAGATCGTACTCGTCTATTTTTCCATTTCTTTCACTCATCAATGGAAGTAATTGGGCAACGCTTTGTGAATCTACATCCCATGTGCGGGATTCAA
>ODAI014012858.1_pt1 | contig 15038 bp, 11 predicted proteins | sample 1539321 | NCBI WGS metagenome assembly ODAI01 (sample SAMN02144231, study PRJEB22623) | gut metagenome | biome: sheep rumen | host: Ovis aries | place: New Zealand
CTGGTGGCGCACCACCGCGTACTCATCCCCGTTCCGGTAGTAGGGGCAGGTATAGTGCGTATCTGTCAGAAAGCGGGCATATTCGTCCTCATCCATGTCGATCTCACAGATGTAGTCGCCATATTCCTCATCGTATGCGCAAAAAGCGCAGCTGTCACATTCGTTCTGCATAAAACCCTGCCTGGGAAAAAGTTCTTTGCTTTCCGGTCACGGCTTCCTTCGTCTTCCGGCCAAACCCGGTTTTTGCTTTCCGGTCTCGGTTTCCCTGGTCTTCCGGCCAAACCAATTATTACTTTCCGGCTGCGGTTTCCCCATCCTTCCGGCCATGATCTGTTTTATTTTCCGGTCACATTTTCTTCTGCCATGCGGGCGTGACCGTTTTTTACTTTCCGGTCACGATCTCTTTTGCCTTTTCGAGCTGATTGTCCGTGCCGTCCTTCTCAAATGCCTCTGAATCGTATTCTACGACAACATCAGGCTCAATACCCACTTTGTGAATATTGCGTCCCGCGCGGGTGTAATAATCCGCCACGGTGATCTTGAGCGCAGTGCCGTCATCCAGGGGATAGAGGTTCTGGACGATGCCCTTGCCGTAGGTTGTCACTCCGACAAGCTTGCCGATTCCGGCATCCTGAATGGCGCCCGAGAGGATCTCGGAAGCGCTTGCCGAGTACTCATTCACGAGAACTGCCAGAGGCAGGTTGAAGTCCGCGCCGGGGCACTTATACTCTTCGCGCCTGCCGTTTTTGTCCTCCATGTAGAAGATGAGTCCCTCGGGAAGAAGCTCGGAAGCGATCTGGGTGACAGCGGAGACGGTTCCTCCGGGGTTGTTCCTCAGGTCGATGATCAGAGATGTCATGCCCTGCTTTTTAAGTTCCGCCAGATTTTCATCAAACTGGGCGGGGGTCACATCGTCAAACTGGGTAATCGCCAGATAACCGATCTTGCCGTCCAGCATTTTGGAATCGACCGTGGGGACATTGATGGTCCTGCGGGTAGCCGTCACAGTGATATACTGGCCGTCCCGGGAGACCTTGATGTCTACCGTGGTTCCTTCCTCGCCCTTGACCAGGGCGGCCACATCTGACGTGCTCATAGACAGGGTATCGGTTCCGTTGACTTCGCAGATGATATCTCCGGCCTTCAGTCCGGCTTCCTCCGCCGGTGTTCCGGGCATGATACTGGTGAACATGGGGGCTCCTGTCCCCTCCTGCAGGCCGATATAAGCACCGATTCCTTTATAAATTCCCGTGGTGTCCTCAGTGAGTGACTTGTACTCGTCTTTGGTATAGTACTCGGTATAGGGGTCTCCCAGTGAGCTCATGAGCCCCTTGTACATGCCGTTTTCCAGAGTCTCTTCCTTTATGTCCTCCGGCTCATAGTAGTACTCCCTGATATACTGCTCGAGAACATCCAGCTTATTCATGGAGTCCCTGTTCACCACGGAGCCTTCTTCTGAAGAATCTCCCCCCTGCGTGGCAGCAATATGCATGGGGAACAGACGCGAGGCGATAAAGAGCAGCGCGATTCCCGCTGCCAGTCCCAGAATAAAGAATCCCGCTTTTCCGGCCCATCCGCCTTTCTTCCTCTTTCCTTCAAGGATCTGCCTGTATTCAGGGTATCCGCCGGACTGCGGCTGCGGGATACCGCCCGGAGCCTGTCCAAACTGCTGAGGCTGCTGTCCCTGTGGCACCTGTCCAAACTGCTGAGGCTGCTGTCCCTGCGGCACCTGTCCAAACTGCTGAGGCTGCTGTCCCTGCGGCGCCTGGCCAAACTGCTGTGCCTGTGGATCCTGACCTGCTGAATACATATTTCCTTCGTCCATATCTGTAACTAAAACCTCCTGTTAAATGATCTGACATGCCGCGTCCTGACGATGACGTGCCCCCGGCGCGCCGTCCCCGAAATCAGGCTGTCAGATTATTCTGCCGTCCCGAGTCATGACGATGACGCGCCCCCGGCGCGCCGTCCAAAAAGAAGGACGGTCAGAAATCATACTGCTCCATGTACTTCATGTATTTGACGACCATGAGCGCGATCTTGAATGTGATGGCATCCTCAAAGACACGCAGATCCAGGCCTGTGCTCTTCTGGAGTTTATCCAGCCTGTAGACCAGCGTATTCCTGTGGATGAAGAGCTGACGTGAAGTCTCCGACACATTCAGGCTGTTTTCGAAGAACTTGTTGATGGTGGTCAGCGTCTCCTGATCGAAGTCGTCCGGGTTTTTTCCCTTGAAGATCTCACGGATAAACATCTTGCAGAGCGGGATCGGAAGCTGATAGATCAGGCGCCCGATTCCCAGCTCATTATAGGCGATGACAGTCCTTTCTTCAAAGAAAATTTTGCTGACATCCAGAGCCATCTTAGCCTCTTTAAAGGAGCGGCTGACCTCTTTGATCTCCTCGACGACAGTGCCGTAGGCGACCCTGATCTCGGAGATCCCCATCTTGTGAAGATGGTCCTCGATTCCATGCGCCGTCTTCTCGATCTCCTTTTCCCTGCTGTTGTCGGAAAGCTCTTTGACGATGACGACATTGCTCTCATCCACGGCTGTGACAAAATCAGAGGAACTGACTCCGACATACTCCTGCATCAGCTCCAGGACATTCCTGTCACGTTCCGAGCCGTTTTCGATGATGATGACCACTCGCCACACATCCGGCACTATGCGGAGCTTTTTCGCACGACTGTAAATATCGACGAGAAGGAGATTGTCCAGAAGCAGATTCTTCATGAAACTGTCTTTGTCATAGCGCTCCTTGAAGGCCGCCATCAGACCGCGCAGCTGAAACACTGCCATCCGTCCCACGAGCAGAGTATTGTCGCTTTCCCCCTTGATGACCAGGACATACTCCAGCTGCTGCTCCTCCAGTACTTTAAAGAACTGAAAAGGTCCTGCAGACTGTGAATCCGCGGGTGATACTACAAAATCCGGTATTGCATGAACTGCATCTGAAAATACGGGAGCGGTAGACACAACTTCTCTTCCTTCCGCATCCATGATACAGATTTCCAGACGTGTTATATCTTTAATTCCTTCTATTGTATTCTGTAAAACCTGATTAGAAACCATCTGCCCACTCTTTCCTGCGGACTCCCGTCCGCATGAAACAAAACGATATACCCCGCCTAATATTTTAATGTAATTTGCGATAATTATCCACAAATTTTTTAACTTTTTTTGTAAAAAATACACAAATACATTGATCTCGTTTCAGGGATTATCAGATGGCTCGGGCGCAGGGAACAGCTGCCAGTATCCGCTGCAAGAGGGAAAACACCTTGCGGCAGCCGCCACAGCGCGAATCGCGCGAGGTATAACTGTGCAGATAAGACCGGCCGCGTCTATGTAAATCACACATGCTGCCTCAGCATGAACTGCGCCGGGCGTGTCACACAGATAAGCAGGCCGCGTCTATGTAAATCATGCGGGCCGGCTGAACGTAAAAGGAGGACCCCGCAAAACCGGTGTCCTCCCAGTCATTGATCACAATAGTATGATCCGGTCTTCTTCGATGGAAATTTTGTTTTCCTTCAGCAGATGACCGACCGCGCGCTTGAATTCATTTTTACTCATGTGCACTTCCTCCCGGATCAGTTCGGGGGAAGCCTTGTCTGTAAACGGGATCACTCCGTCCCGGTCTTTCAGCATCTTCAGGATGGCCCGGGCATCTTCCTCGATCTGGAGGAATCCCTTTTCCCGGATGCTCAGGTCAATCTTGCCGTCGGGTTTAATGCCCGTGACTCTGGCCTGAACCACATCGCCCGCCTTCAGCTCCCTCACCAGCTCCCGCCTGGGGATCAGAGCGGAATAGATGCTGTCCACCGCGACAAAGGCGCCGAAATTACGGCTGGTCTCATAGACGATGCCCGTCACCTGATCACCGGTATGGTAAGGGCTGTCAGTGCGCAGCCAGGGGTAAACATTCATGGTAGCGCAGAGCCGCTCGCTCTTATCGATATAGACTGCCACCAGAACGGTCTGTCCCTCTTTGACTCTTTCCTTGGGCTGTTCATGATAAGGAAGCAGGAGGTCCTTGTCCAGCCCCCAGTCCAGGAAGGCGCCTATACGGCTGACCTGGATCACGGTCAGGTAGCCCACCTGATGCAGGGTGAGCTTAGGTTCCTTGCGGGTGGCGATCAGTCTGTCCTCGGAATCTTTGTAGAGAAAGACTTCCAGCTCATCTCCGATCGCCGCGCCTTCAGGTACCTGGGAGCGAGGCAGAAGCACACGCTCATTCGGAACATCTCCGGTGAGATATACTCCAAACGGAACCTGCTTATCTATTTTTAGTACTTGTTTTTCTCCAATTTTCAGCATAATTGCCCTTTCCTGAATTATCATCGGAAAATCATGATGACTAATAAAAGTCGTCCTCTTTCCCACATGGTACTTTAAGAAAGAAGGCCTTGAACTGCAATTAATAAACTACAGGGTATCCAGATGATCTTCTCATCTAAAGAATCAGTATCCTGTTCTTTTTGCAGAATCATTTATAGATGATTTCCAGAACCGCGTAAGGCAGTCCGTCTTCAACAGCATTGAGCGAAATACAGGCTTTACGGCGTGTCCGCCCCCGGGAGGAAGTTTGTGCACAATCCTCCATGGGCAGTTCGTAAAGCACCGGAACGATCACATCTCCCAGCACTGCCTGCCGCCGGTATTCGATCCGGAGAGTCTCCGGAACTGCTCCCTCAGGGAGAAGTCCGGCAGCCAGTCTGACATACTGACCGTTATTGACATGTCTGTTAGTGTCCAGATGATATTCCTTAATGGTCATCTCCGGCATCATAGTTCCCGACTCTTTCGGAACCCGTATCTTCCTGGAATCATAGTGCATGTCAATCCGCTCTTCGAGCAGATACTTGTCCCGTATTTCCGGCGGGATACGAACCGGCCTGGATGTCTTCGTATCGATCAGGGTCCAGACGGAATTGGCATTCGCAAGCCTCTCTCCATCAGGTGTCTCCATCAGGAAATTACGAAGTCCCATACCCCCCTTCATTTCATAGGGGAGTGTCCCCACCCTGATTTTTTCACCAAGACCGGGCATTCTCAGAATCTCAGCACGCCAGTAGACAATGATCCAGGCGAGATTTTTGTCACGCAGGTATTTCACACCTGCGCCCAGGTCTTCCGACTGAAAAGTCGAGCAGTCCTGAAAGTAATCGATCAGTTTTTCCGTTGTCAACCTGCCGTCAGCTCCGATTTCGCTGTAACGGACACGGCTTTCAAATACGTACATCCGCGCCTCCGCTGTTTCAGGCCTTCATAGTTTTCCGTTCAAGAGTCCCCGTCCTTCAGGTTATAGAAGGCAGCCGCATGGATCGCGGCACACATCTATCAATTTTCTGCTGTATCCGTCTCCGGCATATTGCCGTTCCTCCGGATTCCTCCGGATTCCGGAGCACAGCTGTATCGATCCGCTGCCCGTCGGAAAATCGATCAGCCGCATTTGCTTTGGGAATCAGCCGGCCATATTTGCTTTGAGGACCAATCGGTCCAATCAGCCGTGTTTTCCTTTTTTAAGAATTCCCTTTGAATTGAAATAGCACCTGTGCCCGTTGATGGTCTTCCAGCCTGTCGCCATGACATTTGTTTTTTTGTCAAAATAGCGCCCCTTGCCATTCATCTTTTCCCCCCCGGAAACAAGCCAGCCTGTCTCCTGGCCGGCATAGTAGACCTTGCCGCGATACCTGAAGAATCCGTTCAGCCGGACTCCCTTGGAGCTGAAGAAATACCTGTGTCCGTCGATCAGATGCCTTCCGGTCGTGTACCTCTTATATGTCGACCTGGAAAAATAGTAGAGCTTTCCTCCGATCCACGTCCATCCGCGTGCGAGCTTGCCGGTGCTGACAGAAGCATAGTACCAGCTGCCGTCAACTTTGAAAAAGCCCGAGGCTCTCTTACCGGACTTTTTGAAATAATAGCGGCTGCCGTCAATCGTCATAAATTTCTTTTTGACTTTTTTTCCTTTTCCGTCCAGATAGTAGACATTTCCGTCGATGATCTTCCAGGTATTCTTGTCGTTAGAAGGCGAAGATTTCCTGTTCAGAAGAATAGTCTGGCGGCTTCCTCCGCTCCCCAGTCTCCAGGGCGCATGGTAGACATTGGTTGTATGGGCGTTTACGATCGGCATACCGGAGGAATTGGTTCCGACACACAATGCAGTATGATCGTATACACCATCTCCCTGCCAGTCGTAATAGACGGGATTTCCGCGTCTGACACTGGAACTGTCCGCGGTGATCTTCATGCCGTACTGGCTGAAGTGCTTCCTGGTAGCCGGCACATTGATCCATGCTATGGAGCCCGGGTACCAGTCGCTGGTATGGGGCATACCTCCGGCGGACAGGCACTGTGAGACGAAGTTGCAGCAGTCACCGCCCACATGGCTGTAGTCATAATAACGGTGGTTATAGTGTTTCCAGTATTTGTTTGAATATTTTATCGCGTCATCGGCATCATAGCCGTCATAATAGGCGGTCCTGAGATCGGAAGCGGTTTTCTCTACTTCCGCATCGGCATAAAGGGCGGCTTCTGTCTCCCGCGCCTTACTGAATGGAACGACAACTGCCTTCTCGTTGATCTCAAATGCCACAGCTGCTTTCCCCGGCGCGGTTCCGTCCTGTTTCCCGCTGTCTCCGGGCACAGCCGTAACGATCTGTGCATAAGCGGTCACTCCGGCATCCGCATCCGATTTGACAGGATACAGGTTGTCGGGGGCCTCTGTCGATTCCATCTCCGGATCGACTTCCCTGTGATTGAGCCAGTTGAAGTTCACTTCCGTGTCGTTGACTTCGAAGGGTGTCCAGAGGCCATCCTTATCCCGTTTCAGAGAAAGGGAAAAATTATAGATATAGGAGGAAGCATTCTCCGGACCTGTTCCGTCCGTCTGGCCATAGCCCTGGGTCATCCACTCGTCTATGGCGAGCTTCATGACTCCGTCCTCCATCTTGTAGGAAGTAATCTGATATCTGGGAATCATTTCCCGGATGGCGGAGTCCTCGGTGATCATCAGCAGGGTATAATCACTCTGCTTGTCCCACTCATGGCAGACCCCGTCCTTAGAGGACATTTCCAGACCCGCCGCCTGAATGGCTTTAGTCTCCTTCTCGTTTTTGTCCTTATCGGAAGTCAGCTCCTTGTTGATCCTGGCCATGATATAGTCGACTTTCGCCGCCTCATAGGCATCCATGACCGAAAGGATCTCGCTGCTCCCTTCTTTGCCGAGTTCAGCATCCAGCGCGCTCACATCCGATTGCGTCTTCTGAGCTGACATAAGAATGGCATGATCCGACAGATCGCCTGAATCATTGAAAAAAGCCTCGATTCCCTCGTCGAAAGTGACGAGTTCCTCCTTCTCTTCTTTCTTGCCCTTGCCGGTGTCTTTCTCAGCTTCTTTTGTCTTTTCAGCTTTTCCGGCGCTCTCTGCAGCAGGAACAGAAGACGCGCCCGCAGTCTCCGCGGCGGAAACCGGAATAAATGATGTTCCCGCGGCGACAAATACAGCCGTCAGCCCAAGGGCAAATGACCCGACAATTTTTTTCAGAGTTGACGATACCGTTTCCAAACTACCCCCTCCGTTCTATCCGCGGCCATTTCGGCCCGGAGTTTCTGTCTTTTCTATGACTATCATAGAAACGCAAATTATACAGCCACTGCCATGTTTCAACACACCGCCCCTCAACCTTTTTTTGCATTACACAAAAGCATCCCTGATCGAGAATAAATTTCTGTCCATGTCTCCGGGAAAGCTATCATCGATCCAGTCATGCATATCGTGTCATAATAATACAAAAAAATCTGGTGTGCATATATTATATACTCCAACAAACGACATGTCTACCTGTAAAATTTGGCCACATATCGTAATATTTTTGTAACATATTTGCCCACCTGTTGCGACTTTCATAAAACGAACATCTAAAAAGCCTATATTTATGCGGATTTTTGATGTTTTTAATTCCGCCCGCAAACCAGGTGTTTGTCACATCTGTTGTCCAACAGCTTTTGAAATCGTTTTCTTTTTTACCGTCACATCATGTGAAGGGCTGCCGTTCAGACCGGGCCGGTGTCCGCCGCAGGCGGAAAACACATTTTACAGACCAAAAAGAATCACGACAGTCCTGCCGCCCTCTCCCCTCCCGCGGGCTGCCGCCCGCCGTCAGGCGATAGATCCCTTACGGCAGCCCTGAGATAAAAAAAAGGTTTATCGCTTCTCATTCAGAGAACGATAAACCCTCCTGTAAAGAACTGGGCTAGCAGGATTCGAACCTGCAAAATGACGGAGTCAGAGTCCGCTGCCTTACCGTTTGGCTATAGCCCATTGCTTACTGTAACCGTACAACTCTCGGCTACGAATCCAAATTATACTGTATCATTTTGGAAAAAGCAAGCACTTTTTTTCTTTTCCCGCAAATTTTTGTTATTTTTGTTACTGGCCGCACCGTGACCAGTAACAGGGCGTTTTCCATTCCAAATCGGCCTTCCGCCAATGGAAAACTCCCTTGAGCCCGGTCAGGGCTGCAGACCCCGCACCAAACAGCAAAGTGTTTGGTGCGGGTGTGACTTGTAACCAAATTTTTCAAAAAGCATTTTCAAAAAGCATTTATCAAAAAGAAGAAGCCGTCGGGCTGCTGCCCGGGGCGCTGTTTTTTGCGCCCGTCCGGCGGCAATCCGGCGGCTTCCGGTACAGTTTTTTATTTGCGTCTGCCAAACAGGGGGTAGATGAGCAGGAGCATGGGATAGAGCTCCAGTCTTCCTGCCAGCATGTCAAACATCAGGACAAACTTTGACGCCAGTGACAGGTGGCCGAAGTTTGCGGTGGCTCCTACCGCGGAGAGGCCGGGACCGATATTATTGAAGGTCGCCGCCACTGCTGTAAAGATCGTCTCCAGACTCTCATCTCCGTCAAACGCGGTGACCAGAAGGACTGATGCGCAGAAGATGACGATATAGATTCCCAGATACATAATGACGGAGCGGACCGTCTCGTTCTCAACCGGTTTGCCGTCCATATGAACGGAGGTGACTGCCCTGGGATGGATATAGTGGTGGATCTCCTGAATCCCCGCCTTGACCAGGATGATAATACGGGAGACCTTGATTCCGCCGCCGGTGGAACCCGCGCAGGCACCGATAAACATGATCAGCACGAGCAGGCAGCGGGAATACTGGGGCCAGAGGTTAAAGTCCGCAGTGGCATAGCCGGTCGTCGTGATGATCGAGCCGACCTGGAATGCCGCGTGGTGGAAAGCCAGAAACAGGTTGTCAAACATCTTGTGGATGTTGATGGTGATGGTGACGATGCTGAAGGCGATGATCAGGAAGTACCAGCGTACCTCTGTGAGTCTGAAGGCGTCCTTTTTGTCCTTTCCCAGGAAAAGGAAAAAGTAGGCGTTAAAGTTGACTCCGAAGAGGATCATGAACACGGTGATGATTCCCTGCTGCAGGAGGGGGTAGCTGGCAATGCTGTCCCCGAGGATGCCGAATCCTCCGGTACCGGCCGTGCCGAAACTGAGGCAGAGCGTGTCAAAAAGCGGCATGCCCGCCACAAGCAGCAGGATGATCTCGGCCACAGTCATTCCGAAATAGATGATGTAGAGGATCTTGGCAGTGTCCCTGATTTTGGGCACCAGCTTGCCCACGACGGGGCCCGGGCTCTCCGCTCTCATCATGTGAATCTGGTTTCCTGTCCCGCCTTTGCGCATGGGCATTATGGCCAGCACGAAGACAATGACGCCCATGCCTCCGACCCAGTGAGTAAAGCTTCTCCAGAACAGGCCCGCATGGCTGAGGGCTTCCACGTCCGAAAGGATACTGGATCCGGTGGTCGTAAAGCCGGATATGGTCTCAAAGAGCGCGTCCGGGTAGCTGGGGATATCCCCGCAGAGCACGAAGGGAAGGGCACCGCAGAGACTGATCACGATCCAGACCAGTCCGACACTGATAAAGCCTTCCTTTGTATAAAATGACGCTCTCGTTTCCACTTTGAAATTGATCAGATAGCCGATCAGGTAATAGGCGGCTGCCAGTCCAAGATAGATCAGCCCCTCTTTTTCCCGGTAAATCAATCCGGTCAGAGCGGGGAGCAGGAGGAATATGGCCTCGAACTTCATCACCAGTCCGGTCGTTCTCCGTATAATGGAATAATTCATAAATCTTGCACCTCTTATCAGGAAAAGACGGTCATCCGCAGGCCGGCGTCTTCTGTGTCATGTGATGAGTGCCCCGGTTCTCTCACAGGCATGTCGCCACATGTTTACACATGTTTTCACGCCGTTTCCTGCCCGCCATGTCTTAGTCGCGCTTTAGTCCGGTCTCCTTGAGAATATCGCGGGCATTCTGGAATCCGATCTGTGTTGTCACCACGATCACTCTGTCATCGACCTCGATCGTGGTCTGACCATTAGGGACAATGACCTGGTGTTTCCTGTAGATGCAGGCAATAAGAACTCCTTTTCTGAGAGGAAGATTCGCGAGAGGTATTCCGATCACGGGCGATCCCGCCTGGATCAGGAATTCAAGCGCCTCGGCTTTCCCCTCGATAATATTGTACAGAGTCTCGACGTTGCTCCCCATGGAATTTTCCATAGCACGGACGTAGCGGACGATATATTCCGCCACGATCTGCTGGGGATTCAGTATGCTGCCGAGATTCATTTCGCTGATAATATTGTCGTAGTTAATCCTGTTTACCTTTGTGATCAGCTTGATGTCGTTGATGGACACCCTGCGCGCGTACAGGGAGAGGAAGATGTTTTCCTCATCCATACCTGTCAGGCTCACGAAGGACTCACATGTCTCAATGCCTTCTTCCAGAAGGATATTCTGGTTTGAGGCATCTCCGCAGATGATCGTTGCTGCAGGAAGCTCCTCGCTGAGTCTCTTGCATTTTTCCGGATCCTTCTCGATGATCGTCACACGGATATTGCTCTCCAGAAGAATCTTTGCCAGATAGAATCCGATGGTACTTCCGCCGACGATCATGCAGTTGGCAACGCTTCTGCTCTTAAGGCCGACCTTCTCAACGAAAGAACGGGCACTCTTGGCACTGGCCACAACGCTGATCGTGTCGCCCGCTTTCAGTCTGAAGGCTCCGTCGGGAATTGTCACGTCGTGGTTGGGACCGCGTTCCACCGCGCAGACGAGGACATCCCCTTTTGCGCTCTTTGAGATCTCCGCCAGTGATCTTCCTGCCAGAGATGAATTCTCCAGGACCGGGAATTTCAGCAGCTCAATGTGGCCGCGGGCGAATGGTTCTATTTTGATGGCCGAGGGGAATTTCAGCAGTCTGGATGCCTCCATAGCTGTCGCGTATTCGGGGTTGACTGTCAGGGAAAGTCCGAGTTCCTCCCTTATAAAACCGATTTCACTGTTATAGATAGGATTCCGGACACGGGCAATCGTGCTGCAGTCGCCCGCCTTCTTGGCGATCAGACAGGAGAGCAGATTCAGTTCATCTGAATCCGATGCGGCGATCATCAGATCCGCCTCCTCGACGCCGACATCCTTCTGCACTGAATGGCTTCCGCCGTTTCCCACAATGCCGATCACATCGCAGCTGCTGGTAACTTCATTGACCACCTGCTGATTTACATCGACAACACTGACATCATGTCCCTCTTCACAGAGCTGTCTGCAAAGGGCAGATCCCACCTTGCCGCAGCCAACCACTATAATCTTCATGCTTCCTCTCAATCCGAGCGCTGTCAGACAAAAACGTTTCCCTCTTGTTTCTCCTGCCGCCGGGAGTCCCGTGCGGCATTACGGCATTATGACAGACTCTCCGCCCTTTGAGGCGCCTGTGCACAGTCCGCCGCCTGTGCTGTCAGGTTTTTGCCGTGCGCAGGGCGGGTGCTGCGCTCAAATGCACCCCGGTTCCTGATCCTGTACGTTTCCGCGGATCCGGTCATACCTCTTTCCTGCTCTCCGACTCTTGTTATTTTTCATGTCTTCATCGCGCAATACCCGCGGCTTCAGCCGCTGGATTTGCGCACTCTTCTTTCGCGGTCTTATTTTGCGCTCTTATTTTCGCGCTCTTATTTTTCGCTCTATTTTCGCGCTCTTCTTTCGCGCTCTTATTTTTCGCTCTTATTTCGCGGTCCGGATGATATCTCCCGGCTTTGCCTGCGCATCCAGTTCCAGCCTGATCAGCTCTCCCGGATGGGGGGCGTCATGCACGGGAATGTTCTCCGCATTCCACATACCGACCACTTTTGCCTGCTTGTCTGTGCCGTCCGGCTGCATGATCTCAATCAAGTCCCCGACGGCAAACTTATTTTTCTGATGGATCACGGCGATACAGTGCCCGCTGTCTTTTCCTGCCGGTTCATCTGCCGCCGGAAATCCGGTCATGCCGCCGCAGGCCGGCTGAACATCTTCTATGATCCCCAGAAATACGGCATCGCTTGCATAGGTATTATCCGTGTAGACCATGGAGAGCGTATCCGGCTTTCCAAAATAGAAGCCTGTTGTAAAATCCCGGTATGTGCACTTTTTGATCTCGCGCATGTACCAGTCCATCCCGGCCTCGTACTTCTCCTCGCTCTCGAGATAATCGTCTATGGCGCGCCTGTAGGCCCTTGTGATCGACGCCACATAGAGGGCCGTCTTCATGCGTCCCTCGATCTTGAGGCTGTCTACCCCTGCCCCGGCAAGCTCCGGCAGGTGTCCGATCATACAGAGGTCCCTGGAATTGAAGATATAGGTGCCTCTCTCATTTTCTTCGATCGGGAAATACTCGCCGGGTCTGGTCTCTTCCGCCACGGCATACTTCCATCTGCAGGGGTGGGTGCAGGCGCCGCGATTGGCGTCCCTTCCTGTAAACCAGGCAGATAAAAGGCACCTTCCCGAGTAAGAGATGCACATAGCCCCGTGTATGAATGCCTCGATCTCCAGGCTGGCCGGTGTTTTCTCACGGATCTGAGCGATCTCCTTGAGGGAAAGTTCCCTGGCGCAGACCACGCGGGCCGCACCCATGCGGTGCCAGAAGCGGAAGGTCTCATAGTTGGTATTATTTGCCTGCGTGGAGATATGGACAGGAATTCCGGGGCAGTGCTCCCTGGCCAGGGCAAACATGCCCGGGTCAGCCACCAGGACTGCATCCGGCCCGATCTCCTCAAGAAATTGAAAATAAGAAGCCGCCTGCTCCAGGTCGTAATTGTGGGCATAGATATTTGCGGCCACGTGGACCTGAACGCCCCTGGCGTGGGCGTAGGCAATTCCCTCCCTCATATCTTCAGGGCTGAAATTCCTGGCCTTGGCGCGCAGGCTGAAAGCCTCTCCTCCAATATAGACCGCATCCGCTCCGAAATTGACGGCCGTCCGCAGCACTTCCAGATCTTTAGCCGGAATCAGGAGCTCCGGTTTTTCACGGTTGGTATTCCATCTTTTTTTCATAACTCAATGCCATAGCCGCCTGACGCAGCCAATAATCAATATTCAATGCCATAGCCGCCTGACGCAGCCAATAATCAATATTCAATGCCATGGCCGCCTGACGCAGTCAAAAATCAATATTCAATGCCATGGCCGCCTGACGCAGTCAAAAATCAATATTCAATGCCACGGCCGCCTGACGCAGCCAAAAAACAATTAAAGCAGCATACTGCCCGCGCTCTCCGCGCTCCCGCATGTCTTCACACAGACCGCCGTTCCGTCTCCGGCAGGCAAAAGCAGGGTTTCCAGGGAAGGTTCCTCCGCCAGCGCGCGGACATATTCCCGCATCCGGCTGTGAATGGTCCGGTTTCTGCGGGTGACCGCAAAGCGGGAGGACAGGACGTCTCCCTCCTGCAGAATATTATCTGTGATCAGGATGCCTCCGTCCCTCAAAAGGCGCAGGACATCCGGAAGAAAGCGTATATACTGCCCCTTTGCCGCGTCCATGAAGATCAGGTCATAGGAAGCGTCCTCCCTGATTTCCTTCAGGATCCGCGCGGCATCCCCTTCCAGGACTTCAATCGGGGGCCGGCCGCTTTCCACGGGCTCTGCAGGCGGAGCCGTGACATGATTTTTGCCGCTTCCGTATTTGGCGATGTTCTCTCTTGCCAGAGCGGCCCGGGCAGGGTCTTTCTCAATGGTTACGATCCTGCACCCTTCAGGTGCGTAATATTGCATAAACAAAGCTGAAAAGCCCACCGCTGTCCCCACTTCGAGGATGCGCGCCGGCTTTTTCATTTTTATAAAAAAACGGATCAGATCCCGGGTCCGGGGTCTTATGATCGGGACTTTGCCCTTGACCGCCTCCTCCTCGAGGCGGCGCAGATGCTCCGGTCCCGGGGGCATCATAGCTTCTATAAAGACTTCCATCCGCTGAGGATCGACCGTTGTCTCCTGAAGCTGCCCTTCCGGCACGGAAGCAAGCTGCTCAGTACTGTCCCCAGACATCTTTGTTCTCCTTTTCCTGACCGGCCCCGCCGGTGTCCATGTCCCCTGTCCCGGTCTCATCTCCTTCCGCCTGATCCATCGTCTCAGTGCCCGGCGTCTTCGACAGCTTCTCAAGCATCTGCTGCATGGTCATATCCGAAGAGAGAATGAATGTCCCGGGCAGGATTTTGTCATCATATCCCGAAAGCCTGGCTTTGATCGCGAAAGTAAGTCCGCTGCCGATCAGGTCCTGCTTCTCCAGGATTCTGCCGACCGCAAGCGCGGAACCCGCATCCTGCGCGGAGATGGTCACCATCTCGCTGTGGGCAAAGCCGGGGGCGTCGAGACTCTCCTCCACAAAGAGCTTATACCCTTCGTGATAGGCTTTGCCCGCCCAGGTAATGATAAAAAATCCGCACACAATCGGAATGACATAGATCATGATGCCCATGGCGGCTTCTATAATCCCTATGAAATCAGATCTTTTTTTCATTTCTTAGCTCCATGCGTTTCCTGCCATGCGGCTTTCCACACTCAATATTTGTGTTTATTCTTCATCGCGCAATACCCGTGACTTCAGTCGTGGGATACGCGCGCAAAAAGGGAAACTCGCTTCATCGTGGGTACAATCCCGCGATGAAGAATAAACGCTCCGCGAGGATGCGC
>ODAI014382236.1_pt1 | contig 15035 bp, 21 predicted proteins | sample 1539321 | NCBI WGS metagenome assembly ODAI01 (sample SAMN02144231, study PRJEB22623) | gut metagenome | biome: sheep rumen | host: Ovis aries | place: New Zealand
ATATTTAACTGTAGGTGATTTACGTCGTGAAGTTAATATGAACATCAAGACTAAAATGGAAATAAATTCATATGAAGGAATTCGTCATAAAAAAGGATTACCAGTTAGAGGACAAAGAACTAATAGAAATGCTCGTACTCGTAAAGGTAAACCAAAAACTATAGCTAATAAAAAGAAATAATAAATGATTAAAAGGAGGAAAAGACTATGGCCTACAAGACAAGAAAAAGAAAAGTCAAAAAGAATGTACCTGAAGGTATAGCATTTATTCATTCAACATTTAATAATACAATCGTTACATTAAGTGATAAAGAAGGTAACGTAATTAGTTGGGCATCATCTGGTGCAATTGGTTATAAAGGTAGTAAAAAATCTACTCCATTTGCTGCTGGTATGGCTGCAGAAGCTGCTGGAAAAGCTGCTTACGATGCAGGAATGCGTAAAGTTGAAGCAAGAGTAAAAGGTATGGGACCAGGACGTGAAACAGCAATTCGTTCATTACAAACAGCTGGATTAGAAGTAACAGCTATTACTGATACTACTCCTATTCCACATAACGGATGTCGTCCACCAAAACGCCCTCGTGGGTAATTAATAAAAGGAGGTTAGTTTCATGTTACAATTTGAAAAACCAGTTTATAAAATCGTTGAAAATGTAGAAAGTAATTTTTATGGAAAGTTTGAACTTGAACCATTAGAGAGAGGATTCGGAACAACTCTTGGTAATGCTTTAAGAAGAGTTATGTTATCATCTCTTCCTGGTAGTGCGATTACTAGCGTTAAAATTGATGGAGTTTCTCATGAATTCCAAACTATTGATGGTGTAAGAGAAGACGTTGCATTAATAGTATTAAATTTAAAAGGAATCGTAATTAAAAATCATTCTGAAGAAGCTAAAGTTATTCGTTTAAATGCTTCTAAAGAAGGTGTTGTTACAGCTGCTGATATTGAACATGATAGTGATATCGAAATCTTAAATCCTGATAAAGAAATAGCTACATTAGCTAAAGGTGGAAAACTTGTTATGGAAATGACTGTTGGAAACGGTAGAGGATATATAAGAAGCGAAGAAAACAAAAAATTAATTACTGATAAGAAAGTTGGAACAATCGCAATCGATTCTAACTTCTCTCCAATTGAAAGAGTTAATTATGAAGTAGCACCAGCACGTGTTGGACAAGATGAAAGCTACGATAAATTAATATTAAGTGTATGGACAGATGGTTCTATGAAACCAGAAGAAGCAGTAGCACTTGCTTCACGTATCTTAATCGAACATTTCGAAATCTTAACAGATTTAAGTAGTATTGCTGATATGAGTGGAATTATGATTGAAAAAACAGAAGATCCAAAAGTAAAAGCATTAGAAACTTCAATCGAAGATTTAGATTTCTCAGTTCGTGCATACAACTGTTTAAAGAGAGCAGGAATTCATACATTACAAGACCTAGTTAATAAATCAGAATCAGATATGATGAAGATTCGTAACTTAGGTAAAAAATCATTAAAAGAAGTATTAGACAAAGTTAGAGAACTTGGATTAGTACTTCGTGATGAAGATTAATAGTAAGGAGGATTTCAAATGGCTTATAGAAAATTAGGTCGTGATAACAAACACAGAAGAAGCATGCTTGCTAACCAAGTTAAAGATGTTATCATGAACGAAAGAATCACTACAACTGAAACAAGAGCTAAAGAAGTTCGTAAATTCGTTGATAAGATGATTACTTATGGAAAAAATGGAAGCTTAGTATCTAGAAGACAAGCATTAGCTTTCTTACAAAACGATACAGAAGCAGTTGCAAAAGTATTTAATGAACTTGCACCTCGTTATAAAGAACGTAACGGTGGATATACTAGAATTTTAAAAACAGAAGAACGTAGAGGCGACAACGCTTTAATGGTTATTCTTGAACTAGTAAAATAATGTAAAGAAGATAGATTTATCTATCTTTTTTTATTGCAGATATGATATATTTTTATTGGAGGGGATTACATTATGAAGGTAACATTACAAGAAGCAGAATTATTAATGAAATTAAATGAAATTACACCTGAGGAATTTCGAGCATATGCCAGCTTAAAAGCAGAAGCAGTTAGAACAGCTATTTATGGTGATAATACTAGAAATTTAGATTATTCTGACTTATTATCAGAGAATAATAATAACTTAGAACCAGATGTTAAATTAATATAGTAGCAAGAATAGAGAAATCTATTCTTTTCTTTTGCATTTAAGTACTTATTATGATATAATAAGTCTAATTTTGTAAGGGGGAAATATTTATGTCATATAAATATTGTGATTATGAATGTGGTAGCTGTTATTGGTTACGTGATATGAGAAATGATAGTATAATGTTTGATGGCCCATCTAATGAAAAAGGACATTGCATTATGCAAAAGAATTGTTATTATCCAGATGATACTACATGCAGTTATTATAAAAGTAAAGATAATTATGTACCAGGAAGCGGCTGTTTTATAACGACAATTGTTTGTGATATGCTAGGCTTTGATGATAAGTGTAATATATTAGAAACTTTAAGAAGCTTTAGAAATAATGTTATGCAAAAAGATTCAAATTATAAAGATATTTTATTTGAATATGATACAGTTGGTCCTGAAATTGCTAAATCAATTATTGATGAAAAAGATTATGAATTAATAAATGGCATGTTAGATTTTTATATTCTGCCAACAGTTAACTTAATTAGAGATAAAAAATATAATGAAGCTGTTTCTAGATATAAAAATATGACTAAGGCATTAGAAAACTATTATGGAATACCATATGAAGAAAAAGCACCTGTTGATTATGACTATACATGTGGTGGTCATGGAGTAAAAAAGATAGGTGAATATAATGACTAAGAAAGATTTTTTGAAAAAAAATAAAGAAGAATTATCTTTAGTTATTTCAAAACTTAATAAAGAAGAAGATCCAGAAATAGAAGATTTAATATTAGATATAGCTCTTAAAATAGCATCTAATTATAAATTTGATATAACTATAGAAGAAATCGAAGAAATATTATCAAAAATTGATTTTAAATCTTTAAATAATGATGATAAAGAAATTGAAGAACAACTGTTAAAAAGTGATATTAAAATAGATTTAGAAGTTGAAGATGATGATTATGAAGTAAATAATTATAAGCAATATATAAAAGAAATAAGGAAGTATCCACTTTTAACAAAAGAACAAGAAGTTGAATTATTTACTAGATATAATAACGGTAAAAAAAAATTAAAAGAACAAATCATCTTATCAAATTTAAGATTAGTAGTAAGTATAGCTTCAAGATTTAAATATCGTAATTATCAAGAATTATTAGATTTTATCGAAGCTGGAAATATAGGATTATTTGAAATTATTGATAAATATGATGTTAATTTGGGTTATAAGTTTTCAACATATGCTGTGCATAATATAGCTAGAGAAATTCAAAAGTACGTAGCTGACAATACACTTCATTATCGCTTACCAAAAGATGTAGACCTTAAGAGAAAACAAATTGATAAAGCTAAAGATAAGTTATATAAATTAAATGGAAGAGATGCAACACCAGAAGAAATAGCTAAGGAAACTGGTATAAGATTAAAAGTTGTAAAGTTTTTAATAAATGCCTTAACACCAGCTACTTCTATATATGCAACATCAGCTAATAGTAATGGAATTGAATTACAGCATTTTATAGCAGATGATAGTTTAGATAATTATGATCAAGTATTAATGAATAATCTACCAGCTGATTTAGAAAAAGCTATGAAAGCAGTTTTAAGTCAAAGAGATATTGAAATTTTAAAACTGCGATATGGATTTGATAATAAGGAATGTTTAACTGGCCAAGAAGTAGCTAGTATGTATAATATAACTGCAGCAAGGGTAGGACAAATTGAGAGAAATGCTTTTGAGAAAATTAGAAAATATGATGCAAATGGTCAACTAAGTAGTTATTTATATAAATAAGCAACAAAAATATAATAAATGGACATATATTGTTTATAAAAAGTGCTTTAAAAACACAATAAACAGTGATATAATGAAGATAGGGTGGTAATATTAAAGCTTTAGTAACAGGAGCATCATCTGGAATTGGTCTAGAGATGGCAAAATATTTAGATAGTTTAGGATATGAAATTATATTAGTAGCACGTGATAAAGAAAAATTAGAAAGTGTTGCTGCTACATTAACTAATAAACCTAAAATAATTGTAATGGATTTAGCTAAAATGGATGATATAAAATCATTATATGTTTTAGTTAAAAATGATAATATTGATGTATTAGTTAATAATGCAGGATTTGGAGTATGTGGATATTTTGGTGAAACAGATTTAAATCGTGAATTAGATATGATTGATACTAATATTAAAGCTGTTCATGCATTAACAAAATTATTTTTAAAAGATATGAAGCGTAAAGATTCTGGTTACATATTAAATGTAGCCTCATCTGCAGCATTTCAATCAGGCCCATTAATGGCAACATATTATGCAACTAAATCATATGTATATAGATTAACTGAGGCAATTTGGTATGAATTAAAGAAACAAAATTCAAATGTTCATATATCTTGCTTATGCCCAGGACCAGTAGATACTAACTTTAATAAAGTTGCCAATGTTAAATTTAGTGTTAAACCATTAAAAGCAGATTATGTAGCTAAATATGCAATTGATAAAATGTTTAAAAATAAATTATTGATTATTCCTGGATTTAGTATAAAATGTGTTAAAATATTTGGTAAATTTTTATCAGATAAAGCATTAATGAGAATGACATATAGAATTCAAAAAAGAAAGATACAATAAAGACTTATTTAGTCTTTTTTTCTTTACCTTTTTGTTAAAATCAATTATAATAATAAGACGTTAGAGGTGATAGAAATGAATATAGTTGAAGTAAAAAACTTAACATATAAACATAATAATTCTATCATTTTTAATAATCTCAATTTAAAAGTAGAAGAAAATAGTTTAACAGTAATTGCTGGTAATAATACTAGTGGTAAAACCACTTTAATTAAAATACTAAGTGGAGAAATCCCAACAAATAATAATGTAATTATCGGATACACTTATTTAAATTCAAACCATATATATGATTACTCTACTAATATTGGAGTTATGTATGGAGATAGATTAAATACCTTTTTATTTGAAGATGTTTATAAAGAAATGGCCTTCCCATTAGAAAACTTAAATATTGATCCAAAAGACATTGAAAAAAGAATATTAGAAGTAGCTAGATTCTTTGATATAACTTCCTTATTAGATAAAAAAACTAGTGATTTAACTAATAGTGAGAAGCAAATAGTTTTAATTGCTGTAGCTTTATTACATAGACCTAAAATATTATTGTTAGATAATCCATTTACAATGATGGATATTAAAACTAGAAATAAAATAAAAAATAAATTAAATGAGTATAGAGAAAAAAATAAATTAACTATTATTTTAACTACTATTAATTTAGAAGATTCTCTAGAAGCTGATTATTTATACATAATAAATAAAGGAAATGTTGTAATCGAAGGTAATCCAATTGAAGTATTAAAAGAAGATACTCTAATTAAAAGATTAGGTCTTACCATACCATTTATGATGGATTTATCATTAAAGTTTCAGTTCTATGAAATACTAGATGATATCGAGTTAGATATGAACAGGATGGTGGATACTTTATGGAAATAGTATTAAAGAATGTTACATATAGTTATAAAAATAAAAAAGTACTAGATAAAATAAATTTAGCTATTGAATCTAATAAAATAACCGGTATTACTGGTGATAATAAAAGTATCTTGTGTGAAATAATTGATGATATTAAAAGTTTTAATACTGGTGAAATATTTCTTGGTGATATAAGTTATACAAAAGAAAATTTAAAAACAATAAGAAATAAAGTAGCTATGATTAGACAAAATCCATCAGATCAATTTTTTACTAATAATCCAAAAGATGAAATAATGTTTTTAACATCAAGATTATCCTATAAAGCAAAAGATATTAATAAAAAAATTAATCAAGCTTTAGAAATGGTAGGTTTAAATAATAATATCTTAAATAAGAATCTTGATGAATTAACTATAGGAGAAAAAAAATTATTTCAAATAGCTATAAGTCTCATATATAACCCAGATGTTATTATATTTGATGAAGCATTTGTATTATTAGATAGAATTAATCAAAAAAGAATAATAAAGCTAATTAAAGCATTAAAAAATAAATATAATAAAACTATTATTATATCTAGTAATGATATTAATTTATTATATGAAATAACAGATAATATAGTAATTTTAAGAAAAAATAAAGTATTACTACAAGGAATAACTAGTGATACATATCAGGATATTAATACGTTAAAAGATAAAAATATAGATATTCCTGATTTAGTTAAGTTTACTATGTTAGCTAAAGCTAAAAAAGTTAAGTTATCATATCATAGAGATATACTTGATTTAATAAAGGATGTGTATAAACATGTTTAGTGATACATCAATTATTAAAGAAGTAAATATTATAAATAAAACAATATGTTATTTATTGGTTATTATTATGTTAATACTAGGTAAATCTCCAGTATATATAATATTAGTAGATATGTTTTTCTTATTGTTAACTAAAACATATAAAAACTTATTTATAACTAATATATTATTAACAGTATTAGTATTATTAAATATCTTTTTTCCACACTTTTTGTGGATAATAAAATTTTGTTTCTTAATCTTATATACATTATTGTTGAAAAAAGTAACTAAATTAGCAGAATTAAGATATGTTATAGAAGTAACATTATATAGATTTAGAAATAAAAAAATAACTTATAAATTATTTAATAATATTTATTTTTTAAAGAATTTTAATAAAAATATAAAAAGAATGTTAATATTAAAAGATGATTATTTAATTAAATTTGATTTTAGTTTTCTTTTATTTATAATAAAAGAATCTTATTTAAAAGCTAAATTAGCTAAAAAGGATTTTGTTGTTATAAATAGTATGAGATTTTATAATTATTCTGAAAATAGAACATATATAGAAAAACTAACTTGGGAATCTTGGGATAATACTTATTTAGTTAGCCATATAATTATTTTAATTTTAACTTTCTTTTATGGGAGGTAATTATGCGTTATAAGATTACATTTTCATATGATGGTAGTAATTTTAATGGATATCAAGTACAGCCCAATTTAAGAACAGTACAGGGTGAACTTGAAAAAGCTGTTAGTTATTTGAATAAGCAAACATATACGCAAGTAGTTGCATCAGGTAGAACAGATAAAGGTGTTCATGCCCTTTCTCAAACTGCTCATTTTGATTTAAATATAAATAATACTTTATATAAAATAAAAAGAGGATTAAATTCAAATTTACCAGAAGATATTCATATTATAGATGTATGTGAAGTAGATGATAATTTTCATGCTAGATTCAGTGTTAAAAAGAAAGAATATATCTATAAATTAAATATGGGTGAATATGATCCAATAAATAGAAACTATATTTATCAATATAATAAAGAATTAGATATCGATAGTATGAATGAAGCTATTAAATATTTTCTAGGAACACATGATTTTACATCTTTTGTACCTACTGAAGACTTAAAAGAAGATCCAGTACGTACTATATATAAAACTAATATAAAGAAAGATAAAGATATCCTAGAAATAAGTTTCCAAGCAGATGGATTTATGAAGTATCAAGTTAGAAATATGGTTGGCTTATTAATAGCAGTTGGAGAAGGCAAAAAGAAACCTAGTGATGTTGAAATGATAATTAAGAATAAAAATAGGAGTCAAAAGTTTAAAACAGCCTCACCAGTAGGTTTATATTTAAAAAAAGTATGGTATTAAAACCTTTATTTTTAAAAGTTTTTGTTGACTTTTTTGTAAAAATTTAATATAATTTTAACTGGTACATTTTATATATTCCAAATTTTTGGATATGTCCCGGGAAAACATGTCTGAAAATGGAAAAAGATTTTTGAAGGAGAATATATATGACAAGTTTTATGGAAAAGAAAGAAACTGTGGTTAGAAATTGGTATGTTATAGATGCTAAAGGAAAACCATTAGGAAAGGTAGCTGCTAAAGCTGCTCACATGTTAAGAGGTAAGCATAAACCTACTTATACACCAAATGTAGATTGTGGAGATTACATTATTATAATTAATGCTAAGGATGTTACATTATCTGGTAACAAATTAGATCAAAAAATGTATTACAACCATTCTATGTATCCAGGTGGATTAAGAGAAAGAACTGCAAGAACAATGAAAGAAAAATATCCTGTTGAAATGATGGAAAGAGCCGTTAAAGGAATGCTTCCACATAATCGTTTAGGAAGACAAATGTATAAGAAATTATTCGTATACGAAGGAGAAACTCATAACCAACAAGCTCAAAAGCCTGTTAGTGTTGAGTTATAATAGGAGGTAAGTATGGCTAAAGATAAAGTTTATACTGGAACTGGTAGAAGAAAGACTAGTGTTGCTAGAGTTAAATTAATTCCAGGAAAAGGAAATGTAACAATCAATGGTAGAGATGTTCATGAATATTTACCATATGAAACTCTAATTATGGATTTAATGCAACCATTAGATAAAACTAAAACACGTGAAATATTCGATGTTGAAGTTAATGTAACTGGTGGAGGATTTGCTGGTCAAACTGGAGCTATTCGTCATGGAATTACTAATGCATTACTTGCTTATGATTCAACAACTGCTAAAGATAGCGAAAACAGCTTCAGAAAGATTTTAAAATCTGCTGGATTTATTACACGTGATTCTCGTAAGAAAGAACGTAAAAAACCAGGTTTAAAGAAAGCACGTCGTGCACCACAATTCTCAAAACGTTAAGAGATATTTATTTCAAAGTTCAAAAGCTCGTATTTACGAGCTTTTTTAATTTACTAATTTGACAACTAGTATTGCCTATGCTAGAATAAACAGCATCAATGGGGGATAACGATGAAAAATAATAATGAACTAGATTGGACACTTGATAACTTTATCATTATAAAAAAGGCATTTTCATTTTTAAATAGTAATATAGAAAAGTATGGATACTATAAGGCTAATAAAAATATTATTTTAAATTGTGTTTCTAATTTGCAATCATGTTATGGAGAAGAAGAAATTAAAATAATGTTAAAGTCTAATCTTGGAAATGAATTAACTATACTTATACTTAGTGATATAAAAAAGGTTAATAGTAAAGTGATGAGTAATTCAATAAATTAAGCTAATTTTGGTTTTTTTTGCTATAATAAATATAGATGTTAAATGACTTTGACAAATTTCCAAAACACTTCGCTAGATTTGCTAATTAGAATTAATATATAATTATTTGTGAAAGAAGGGATGAATATGGCGTTAGGTCAAAATATTTTAGAATTAAGAAAGAAGAGTGGGCTTTCACAAGAACAATTGGGTGATAAAGTAAATGTAACTAGACAAACAATATCTAATTGGGAATTAGAGGAAACCAGTCCAAACCCAGAGCAGTTAAAACAATTATCTAAAGTTTTAAAGGTCAGTGTGGATGAATTACTTGATAATGATCTACAAGATTTAGTTTTAGCTAAGGTAAAAATGACAGAAAAACAAACAAAGACTATTAAGAAAATATTAAAAGGAATATTAGTTGGCTTTCTAGCTCTTTTAATCATTGATATTATTGCACTTATTGTTTGTTTTACTGGTAAATTTGGACCATTTGCTGAAAATAAGACCGCAAATAGTTATCAACAAGTAATTGTGGAAAAAAGAATCTAATAGATTCTTTTTTTTTGGATATATATGATATAATTATTATAGTTAGGGGATATGGTTATGAGTATAGTAGAAAAACAAGCATATTTTTATGATAATAAAAACAATAAACAATATGCCAGTATATTAATAAATGAAGATAGGTTTATAGGTATTAATACATTTGATGAGGATAATAATCCAACTGGATATATTCATGTATGTTTTCATCCCAATAATAGATTATTCTTAGATACTATATACTGCTATGATCAATATAGAAGGTTGGGTATCGCTACAATTATAAGCGAGCTTGCTGATTATCTTTTAAAAGACTATACAGGATATATAATACGTGGTGTATATAAACCAGGTCAATTATCTACTGATAGAGAAAATAATATAGAACGTAGTATCGAAGAATTAGAAACCTCAGCAAGAAAATTTTATGAAAAAAATGGATATAGTATTATAAAACGAGAAGATTTTTTAAACAACAACGAAAACTATAATTATATTAAGGAATCAGATTTTAACTTAGGAGAAGATAGTTCTAATGTAATAGTAGCTAAAATAATACAGGAAAAAGAATATCCTTTTATAGAAGAAGATAACATAATTTATCATATTAATTATATTGGAGCTTTTGTAGAAGATAAAACAATAAAAACATATGACTGTCTGTCAGATGGTAAATATATAAAATAGTAGGTGAATTATGAAAAAATTAAAAATGTCATTAATATTAAATATACTAATAACTACATTAGTATCACTTGGTAGCATATTTATGTTTACAGGATTTAGATTTATGCCAAGTAATGCATCCTTAGATTCTAGCAAAATAGAAATGTTTAAATATTTTACAGTTGATTCTAACATATTAGTTGGAATTATTTCTTTAATACTCTTAATATATGAAATAAAGGTATTAAACAAGAAGATTAGCAGTATTCCAAACTTTATATATGTACTAAAATTAATTGGAACATCTGCTGTTACTTTAACTTTTTTAGTTACGGCTACATTCTTAGTACCACAATATGGAGTTTATAATTTATATAGTAACACTAATTTATTCTTTCATTTAATTGTACCATTATTAGCTATTTTATCTTATATATTATTTGAAAAACATGATAATAAAAACAAGTATGCTTTTTTGGGAATAATACCTATGTTTTTTTATTCAATTTATTATACTTTAATGATTTTAATTAATCTAGACAATGGAGGATTAACTTATAAATATGATTTTTATGGTTTTCTACAAGGAAATATTAACAATATATTTATTGTTATACCAGCAATATATTTAATAATGTATTTCATTTCATTAGTAATAATAGTATTAAATCGTAAAATGAGTGTAAAGTAGTATAAAATAAAAGAACTAAAATTCAAAATATTTTAGTTCTTTCTTTTTATTTAAATTAAGTCCATGTACATAACTTAAATTACCAATAACATTAGCTAAATTAATTCTTTTATCATAATAGAAAAATCCATTGATATCGTTAATCATATTAATAGTTTTATCTAAAGCACTAGTATATAATTCTATAACTGATTTATTACTCTTAATTCTTTTACTAGTAGGATTATACCAAGTTTTATGTTCTAAATTTAAATCTTTCTTTTTACTTTTCATTTTATATGATAATGGACTTTTTCTTAAAATGCTTTTAGGACATATTAAATCTAATAAATTATAAAATAATTTTTTAATACCAGTAGGATCATATCTAAATATCTTATAAAAAAATCTCATTTGTTTAATAGATTTTAAATAATATTTACTAAAATTATCTATTCCAAATACTTCTTTATATGTAAAATCTATAACTTCTATTAAATCCTTATCAAACTCAAAAGTATTAAAACAAAATTTATGACATTTAAATTTATTAGGTTTAATATTCTCTCTAATAGATACCATATAATTATCAATATAAGTTTCTAATTCTTCGTGTAACATATTATATTTATAAGTATCAATCTTATCTTTTTTATATACACCAGTTTTATAAATAATATATGGGTGAATAGTAGAATCAAGAACATAGTGAGATAACATACCATAAAGATAGGCTATAACTTGTGGATTATATTGATGATTATTATACTTAATATAATTAATTAAAGTAGAAAAGAATTCATAAGTCTTAGCTTTTTGTGTATAGTAACCGAAATCTCTAATCTTTTTTCCTTTTTTTAAACTAAACAAATTATAAAAGAATAAAACATCAGTGTTTTGACTGAATACTTTTAAATCTTCTTTATTACTAATTAATAATTCTTTACTACGTATACTCAATTTATCATACAAATCTAAACTGAAATAAGCATGTGTTAAAGTACCAGCCATATTACCACTTCCCGCTATTTATATTCTAACATAATTTTCACTAAAATTTCATATAAAACAGTAAGTTATATGATATAATATTAAAGTAGGTGAGAGTATGAATAAGGAATTTAAAAACTTAGAAGAACAGATTACAATCCTTGAATACAAAGGTATGACTATTGAAGATAAGGAATATGCAAAAGAAGTATTACTACGTGAGAATTATTTCTTTTTAAATGGATACCGTCATTTATTTATGAAATCTGATGTAGATAAGAGGTTTATACCAGGTACAGAGTTTAATGAACTTTATAGCTTATTCTTATTTGATAGACAATTTAGAAATATTATTTTTAAGAATTTATTATTAATAGAAAATAATGTTAAATCTATTATATCTTATCAATTATCTAAACGATATGGTTATAAAGAAAGTGAATATTTAAAACCAAGAAACTTTACTGATCGTAGAGATAAACAAAGACAAGTACAAGATATAATTAAAAAGATGAAAAGACAAGTAAGAGTTAATGCACCGCAACATTCAGCAACTAAACACTATGTTGAACATTATGGATATATTCCTATGTGGATTTTAGTTAAAGTTTTATCATTTGGTATAGTTGGAGAATTATATCAAATATTAAAGAAAGAAGATCAACAAGCAGTAGCTGATATATATCATTTAGATATAGATACATTAGTAACATATTTGCCAATACTTTCAAATTATCGCAATCTTTGTGCTCATGAAGATATAGTTTTTGATAATAAAACTCAAAAACAAATAGATGATACTATTTTCCATAGTATGTTAAATATTCCTAAAATGGATGGAGAATATATATATGGAAAAAATGATAATTTTGCATTAATTATCATGATGAAACAAATGTTAACAGATGTTGAATTTAAGAACATGATGAATGAAATAAAACATATAATGGATAATCTAGAAATGAATATTAAAACTATTAGTATTGGTAAAGTCTTAGATAGAATGGGATTTCCTGAAAACTATTACCAATTAACTAATATAACTAAGAAGGTGGAAGAATGAGAGGAAAATTAGTTGTAATAGGATTTATGTTAATGGCTTTCCTATGTGGTGGAGCAACAATGTATTATTTATCAGATAATAATACAGTAGTTACTACTAGTAATCCAACTACGAATACTACAGGAATAGTAAAATGTAGTAATGATGTCAAAATAGATGAAACAGGGGTTTCAACAGCAGTAGGAAAAATATATGATGCTACTGTAACACTTCAAAATTATAAGAATGATAAATTAATATCATCTGGAAGTGGTTTTGTTTATAAAAAAGGTGAAAAATATGCTTATATCTTAACTAATCATCATGTAATAGATGGTAGTGAAAAAGTAATAATTACTTTTTCTAATGATGATCAAGCTGAAGGTAAAGTATTAGGTAGTGATCAGTATTTAGATTTAGCAGTAGTTAGAGTAGATGCAAGTCATATAACACAAGTTGCCACAATAGGAACAAGTCAAAAATCTAATGTTGGTGATACAATTATAACAGTTGGTTCACCAGTAGGATATGAATATCGTGGTACAGTAACAAGAGGTACTTTATCCGGTAAAAATAGAATGGTAGAAGTATCTATCGCATCAACAAATGATTTTGTTATGCAAGTACTACAAATAGATGCTGCTATTAATCCAGGAAATAGTGGGGGACCACTTGTTAATATTAATGGTGAAGTAATTGGAATTAATTCACTTAAATTAGTTGAGGATGAAGTAGAAGGAATGGGATTTGCTATACCTATAGAATATGCTATGGAATACGTAGAATATCTTGAAAAGGGAGAAAAAATAGAAAGACCATTTATTGGTATTTCTATGTTAAATGTAACTGATACTTATCGTCTATACCAAAATGGTATTAAACTTGATAATGATGTAACAGAAGGTGTTGTTATTATAAATATAACTAAAAATAGTGGCGCTGATAAAGCGGGTTTACAACGTGGAGATGTAATAACAGCAATCAATGGTACTAAAGTATCAAGTGCTTCATATTTAAAATATGAATTATATAAATCAAAAGTAGGAGACAAAGTAGAAATAACTTATACTAGAAATGGAAAAAGTCATACTGCTAAAGTAACTCTTACCAAGATAGAAGAATAAAATAGGGTTAATTTGTTTACATTATTATAAAAATTATTTATAATTAAATGTAGGGAGGTTAGACAATGAAGAACTTAAAAAGATTATTCGTATTATTATTTGCTTTAGTTTTAGTTTTACCATTTAGTGTATATGCTAAAAAGGATAGTAAAAAAGAAGAGAAAAAAGTAGTTTCTGCAGCTGAAAAATATAGTAAATATAATCATACTAATTTAGTTGAAACTTTAGAAAAAGAAGGAATTGAACTTGAAAATAAAGATTACACTGAAAACGATAAACAAATAACTATTTATTTGTTTAGAGGACAAGGATGTACACACTGTCAAGAATTCTTAACTTTCTTAAGTAGTTTAACTAAGGAATATGGAGAATATTTTAAATTAGTAGCATTCGAAACTTGGCAAGATAGTGCTAATAAAGAATTAATGGATTCAGTTGCTGAACAATTAGAAACTGAGGCAGGTGGAGTTCCATTTATAGTTATTGGAGATAAAGTATTTCCAGGATATGCTTCTACATATGATGATCAAATTAAAGATGCTATTAAGAATTTATATTCAACACCAGAAGCATCTAGATATGATATCTTTACTAATGTAAAAGAACCAGAAAATCATGATTTAGTTGTTGGAATCATCACTGTATTAGTACTTGGTGGATTAGTAGCTACTGCAGTTAAAATTAGAAAAAATAATGGATAATAATAAAGAAACGAACGTATCTATTATTATATATGTAACACATAAA
>ODAI010255349.1_pt1 | contig 15034 bp, 9 predicted proteins | sample 1539321 | NCBI WGS metagenome assembly ODAI01 (sample SAMN02144231, study PRJEB22623) | gut metagenome | biome: sheep rumen | host: Ovis aries | place: New Zealand
AACGGGAAATGCTCCGAGAGAACCTGCCGTGAATCCGGCCGCACCGGGAACTCCCAGGGGAACCGTTTTGAATCCGGCAGTATCAGGAAATGCTCCGAGAGGAACAGCCATGAATCCGGCCGCACCGGGAACTCCCAGGGGAACCGTTTTGAATCCGGCTGTGTCAGGGAATGCTCCGAGAGGAACAGCCATGAATCCGGCCGCACCGGGAAACGCTCCCAGAGGAACTGTTTTGAATCCGGCTGTGTCAGGGAATGTACCGAGGGGAACGGTTTTGAATCCGGCCGCAGCGGCAGGTGCACCAAGGGGGACGGCGCTGAATCCGGAGATCGCAGGCAGCGGATTCCGGGGAACTGTGGTAAACCCCAATATTGAGGGAGCCCGGAACCGGCGAATGGACAGAAGCCAGATTCCGCCGGAGGATGCCATGGATCCTGTCCGTCAGGGGGATATCCCGGCAGGAACGCTGCTGTTGGGCGGGTACAGGGTTGAGAGCCAGATGAATGTCGACTCCGGTGAGGCTGATTTGTATCATGTCACCTTCGGGCAGACGGAGTATGTGGCGAAAGTCTACCGCCGGAAATCTTCCATCAAACCGGAGGTGGTCGAAAAGCTGCTGGCGATCCGGTCCCCTTACGTGGCAAAGATTTTTGATATTGGTGAATACGGTGACCATACCGTTGAAATTATTCCGTTTTATCGAAACGGGACGCTGCAGGGAAAGAAATTCAGTTTCCGGGATCTGAAGGAATGGATCATTCCCTCACTCAATCAGGGCCTTCACGACCTGCATGAAATCGGGATTATTCATAAGGACCTGAAGCCGTCGAATATTATGCTTAACGATGATGAACGCAGCGTTTCCATCATTGACTTTGGCATCAGTTCGGTAAAACACGAAGGTGAGTCGTTTCTGGTGACGGAGACCGGACGTACGCCCATCTATTCAGCACCGGAAACCTCTGGCAATCTTTTCCTGAGTGAATCGGATTATTACTCGCTGGGAATCACCGTGTTTGAACTTTACAGCGGAATGCTGCCTTATGACGGGCTTTCAGATGAACAGCGGATGCGGATTATTTCACTGCAGAAGATTCCGTGTCCTCCGGAGATGCCGGATGAACTGAAGCAGCTGATCTGGGGTCTGACCTATTCAGATCTCACCAACCGGAATGATAAAAAGAATCCAAACCGCAGATGGACGTACGAAGAGGTCGTCAAATGGTGCAGGGGCGAGAAACAGGTGACACCGGGCGATTCGTTCAGTGCGAAGGCGCAGGAGCATCCATATTCGTTCCGCGGAAAGTCCTATACGGACCTGATTAATCTGCTTCTGGATTTCAACAAATACTGGGAAGAGGGAAAGAAACAGCTCTTCCGCGGAAATCTGCGGATGTATTTTCTTGAGAGCAACATCGATCAGACAAAAGCAACGTACTGTGAGGAAGCGGAGGAGGAACTCACCCGCGGCGGGGATGCGGATCTGATTTTCTTCAGAACCCTTTATTATCTTTGCCCGGAAATGCGAAACCTTCTCTGGAAGGGACATGCGTTTGCCGATCTTGTGGATCTGGGAAAGGAACTTCTCGGGAAACTGCGGCATAAGGATTTCTCCATGGATCCGCTTCTTAACGAAATGGCTGAATTCAGCATCCTTTCCCGCTATCAGCGGATTCAGGACCAGATTACCCGCCGGGAGGAAAAACAGGACGGAACGGCGGAATCCGAGCAGTTTAAAGCCCTTGAGGCGATGGAAGCCGCCAGACGGCTTCACCGGAAGGAACCGCGCTTTCTGCAGGTGCTGGATTATCAGCTCGGCTTTATGCTTTCCGGAAGCCGGACGCTGGTCATTGGCATAAATACCTTTACCAGCGTGGATGAACTGACGGAATACGTGCGGAAGACGCTGGAGGATGGAGAAGCCTTTGACAGGCTTTATGAGGAACTGATGGAGGAAAACGGGGAACTGACCCCGCAGTTTGAAAGCTGGCTCCTGACGCAGAATAAACGTACTCAAATTGAGCAGTGGCGCAGACCGACAAAAATCTGAGGGGAAAAGATGAGCGGACCGAAAACTTCGTATGTAAGTGTAAATACACAGCAGCAGGCAGCGCTGGCCAGACAGCAGCGGGAAGAGATGGCCAGACGGCAGCAGGCAGAGCTGGCAGAGATGCGGGAACGTGAACTGAGATATCAGCAGGAAGAAATGAGCCGGATGATCCAGGAAGGTGCCAGACGGGGAGATTTGCTGAATCAGCTTCGCAGTCAGCTGGCAGATATGAAGAAACTGATTGCAGAGATTGAGAGCTGCAGAAAATATCCCTGGTTTTCGGATATTCAGATCAGGGAAAGCCAGCCGGTCGTGCAGGAGGCAGAACGCATTCTGAAAAAGTATGAAAATGCACCTGCCAGGAAAACAAGCTATAAACTGGCCAAAGATAATGGTGTTCTTTCAGATGTGATCCGGAATCTGGAACCCAGCATCAGCAGGATACGTGAAACGGCCAGAACATATAGCCGCGCGGCCGGCGGGGTTCAGGGAGGACCGAAAAACGCGGGGGATTCCCGGCTGAATACCATCCGGCAGCAGGCCGAAACACTGGCGGCGCTGCTGGCGCAGATGGGCCCCGACAGTCCCGGGGCAGAGGAAGGCCGCCGGCAGCTTCGGGAAATGAAGGAGATGCTGGAACGACTCTCGAAAACGCAGGCACAGGGAACGCCGGACAACGAACAGATTGAGCGGCTGAGGAAGCAGCTGGAGGAGAATTTGACCCGGGCCAGGCAGACCCTGAATCAGGCTGCCAGAGTCAGGGCACAGCAGCTGGATGCCGGATTTAATCTGTCTTTTGCGTCGCGCGCGCCGGAGAGAAAACCGGCCGAGACAATAAAAAAAGACACTTTTGATGACGCCCGTTATGAACAGATCATGGATGCACTGGATGAACTGGAGAAGTTTCATCTCTCCGGAGACCTTCTCAGTGAGCTGCAGGATCTGAGAATGGAAGCCGAGCAGATCCGGGACAATGCGTATCTTGAAAATTTCCATCTGGCGGTGCTTAAGCCGTTTATCCGTCGGTGTAAAAAAGAGGAAGAAGTCCGGAAAACGTATGATGATCTCCTGCTCAAATGCCGGATTCTGGCAGAGGCCGGCGGCTTTGAGGTGACGGAGCCTGATGTGACGCGTGAGGGGATTGAGTTCCTTGAGGAACAGGCCCGAAGACTTGAAAAGGCAGATCTGGCCCGCAGGGAGAAGGAATATATCGATCAGGCGGTCGATGAGGCGATGCGGGAAATGGGATATGAACTTGTGGGTGACCGGACGGTTGTCAAAAAGAATGGACGAAAGGTCCGGCATGAGCTGTATTCGCTGAACGAGGGAACGGCTGTGGATGTGACCTATGGCGCCGACGGGCAGATTTCCATGGAACTGGGCGGACTGGATACGGAGGACCGGGAGCCGACGCACGGCGAGTCGGCACAGCTGGTAGAGGAGATGCGGCAGTTCTGTACCCATTATGAGACACTGGCACGCAGGCTGGCCAGGCAGGGAATTGAAATGCGGCACATGCAGCTTCTTCCGCCTGAGGCAGAGTATGCACAGATCATCAATATCAGTGATTATCATATGACCAGACAGGATGTTGAGGGATTCAGCGCCGGCAGACAGAGGAAAGCCAGTCAGCAGATGCACCGAACGAGGGAGTAATGGAACATGGCAAAATATCGGATTTGTCCGTATTGCGGATACAGGAATTCTCCGAATAAATATCAGTGTGAAAATGAAAACTGCGGGGAGGATCTGATCTCCGTCCGTGTAACGGAGGAGCCCGGGGAACCGGTTCGTCAGGCCCCGATGGCAGAGCCGTATCGTCCTGCCCCGGCCGCAGAGCCGTACCGTCCTGCCCCGGCTGCAGGGCCGTATCGCCCTGCTCCGATCGCACAGCCGGATGCCCGTATGGTTCGCATTTGTGATAACTGCGGGACCCATAACCGGCCGAATGACCGGAAATGCAGTCAGTGCGGCGAGGATATCTCCGATATCCCGCCTGTGGCTGAGAATGGAACAGATTCCGGGGTGCGGCAGGAACCGGTCATGCAGAAGGGCGGCAGACGGTATATGCTTGCCAGTCTCAGCGGGGATTTGCTCTATGAGATTCCGGAGGGGGAAACCGTTCTGGGACGGGAGGCGGAGCTGTCAGACTATCTTGAGGAACGTCTCTATGTGGGCAGAAGACAGGCCAAACTGGTCCTTAAAAATGACCGGCTGACGATTGAAAATCTGCGTTCGACGAATTACACCTTTGTGAATAACCGGAGTCTGGATGACCGGATGATGGAACTTCACGAAGGGGATGAGATTGGTCTGGGCGGCAACAGTGTGAGTGGAAAACGTCAGGACCTGGCCGCCTATTTCCGTGTGGTAAGAAAATGATGTACATTGCTCGAATTCTGTACCCGGTGGAGGTGCTGGGCCCCGGGAAACGCATCGGTATCTGGTTTGACGGCTGTGAACATCACTGCAGGGGATGCAGCAACCCCGAACTTTGGGAGCGGCAGGAGCGGTATCGGGTGGATGCAGGGGCTGTTCTTAAAATGATCCGGATGATTGCCGGAGAGAATCCGGTAGATGGTTTTACGCTGACCGGAGGGGATCCGTTCCTGCAGCCGGAGGCGCTTGAGGAGCTTCTGGACCCGCTGCGGGAGATCAGTGAGGATATCCTTGTCTACACCGGTTATCTGGCGGAGGATCTTAAAAAGCGGTATCCGGAACTGCTCGCCCGGATTGCCGTGCTGATTGACGGACCGTATATGGAAGAGCGCAATCATGCCCTTCCCCTGATCGGGTCAGACAATCAGCGGATTCTCTTCCTGAGGGAGGAGTATCGGGAACGGTATGCACCGATCCTGGCACAGGAAACAAGCCGTATTCAGAATTTCCGGGTTCGCGACGGAATCATTTCCGTGGGCATTCACCGGCCGGATTATGTGCAGCAGCTGAAAGATGCAGCACAGAGAAAGGGATTTACGATTGATGAGTGATACGGTCTATTCAAAGTGGCATCAGGAACTGGAAATTTTCCGACGGATAAAGCCCTGTCTGATTCTGGAGGGGAATATCCTGGACAGCTATCTTTATCCGGAGGATGGCACGATTCCGAAGGGGACCATTGTGCGCCTGCCGGACTATCTGCATTATTATCTCAAGGACCTGGGGTATGAGAACATTGTCATGTTTGATGATATCCGCGGATTTTATAATTCCTGTGAGGACGGCTATATTCAGCGTTTTGCCACGCTGGTCCGGGCGCGCCTTGAGAATGGGACGATCCACGCGGAATTCCGCGGAAAAGCCTCTAATTCGGCACCACGGCTGACGGCGGCTGCGCTGACGCAGCGGACGGCGCCCACGGCAGTCATCATGGATTTCGCCTCACGCTATGTGAGCGATCCGGGCAATTTGCAGCAGTCGGAGATTGAGGGATTCACCGTTTTGCAGCAGGCCTCGCTGGATGCCGGCGAGGTCCGGACAGATAGCGGAACGCTCAAGAACCTGGTGATTCTGCTGGTCAATAAGATCAATGACGTGCCCGCGTGGTTTTATCTGGGAAATCCGAATGTCAAGCCCATCCTGCTGCGGACGCCGTCGAAGGAGGAGCGTGCCCAGATGGTGAAGGGGGAAAATTTCCCGTCCTTCTTTGCGCCGAGACAGTATCGTCTGGACCGGCCTGAGTTTGATGACCATCCGGAGGAACTGGAAAAGATCCAGGACCGGTTTGTTGCCCTGACGGAGGGATTTTCCTTCACGGAAATGAACGGACTGCGCCGGCTGTGCAAGAACCAGAATATCCGGATCCGGGAAATGTGCTCGGTGATTGACCTGTACAAGTTCGGAATTAAGGACAATCCCTGGAACAAGCTGAATGTGGATGATTTCCGTGAGGCGGATAAAGCATTCGAGAAGCGGGTCAAGGGACAGCCGGTCGCCATGATGCAGACGCTGGATGTGGTCAAGCGTGCCATGACAGGGCTTTCGGATATTGCCTCTTCCACCCATGGAAAACCGAAAGGCGTGCTCTTTTTTGCCGGCCCCACCGGTACGGGCAAAACGGAGATGGCCAAAACGCTGGCAGAGAGACTCTTTGGAGATGAAAGTGCCTGTATCCGGTTTGACATGAGTGAGTTCAGCCAGTCCCACAGCGATCAGCGGCTGCTGGGTGCCCCTCCGGGATACGTGGGGTATGAGGCAGGCGGTCAGCTGACCAATGCGGTGAAGAATAACCCGTTCTGTATCCTGCTCTTTGATGAAATCGAAAAGGCACATCCCTCCATCCTGGACAAGTTCCTGCAGATTCTGGAGGATGGACGGATGACGGATGGCAAGGGCGAGACGGTCTATTTCTCAGAGGCGATTATCATCTTTACCAGCAATCTGGGCATTTATGAACAGACCGGCAGCGGAGAGCGGATTCAGTGTGTTACGCCGGACATGTCGTATGAGGAGATAAAGACACAGGTACGTCAGGGGATTGAAAACTATTTCAAGACACAGCTGGGACGGCCGGAGATTCTGAACCGGATCGGCGAGAACATTGTGGTGTTCGACTTTATCCGGCCGGAGGTGGCGGAGCGGATTCTTAGGGCACGCATTGAGAAGATCATCGCCAATCTGCGCGCGGATAAACATATTGAGCTGTCTGTTTCCCAGCAGGCGTATGATGTACTGCTTGAGCGGGCGGTAGACAATCTTGAAAACGGCGGCCGGGGAATCGGCAACATTGTGGAGAGCCTGTTTGTCAATCCGCTGTCCCGGTATCTGTTTGATCACGGACTGTTTTCCGGCTGTCGGCTCTGCGTCGAGGATATCCAGGCAGAGGAAATGCCCTATACGCTGACTTGCCGTCAGGCGTGACCCATCGCACCGCGACGATTGTACCATTCAGGCCAATGACATCTTGAGACCTGAAAAAAGAGGAACTCCGGGAGGGCCAAAATGATATTTGAAGCAGGCATCTGTGTCCGGCGGGGCAAAAATAAAGCAGAGTGTCAGGACACGGCATTGTTTGGGAAAGAAGTTCTCGGCGAAACCCTTGAAACACTCTCCTGTCATTCCCCGGCCTGGATTGCACTCCTTGATGGGGTTGGCGGAAATGCCGGAGGACGGGAGGCATCCCGTTATGCTGCCTCGGAGCTTGCCAGCAGTGAGCCGGCATCTGAGGCGGAAAGCGTTCGCAGCTGGATAATGGCAATTAACCGCAGGCTGCTGGCAGAGGCGGCTCCGGAAAAGGCGCAGATGGCGACGACGCTTGCCGGCGTTTTCTTTTCCGGAGAGGATGCGTTTCTGGTAAATGCCGGCAATACCCGTGTCTATGCCCTTCAGGGCCCGTATCTGAGGCAGCTGACACGGGATCACACGACCCGGCAGATGCTGCTGGACATGGGAAACGAGGAAGCGGCCCGGGGCTGCAATGCCAGTGAAATCATGTGCTGTCTTGGCGGCGGGGTACCTGATTACCTGGACCGGCTTTCGGTTACAAAGGTGTTTGAGCGCAATACGCCGCAAATCCTTCTGATGACCACAGACGGCATCCATGATGTGCTGACCATGGATGAAATGGAACTGCTGCTGGCCGGAGACGGAACCCTGCAGGAAAAAGCGGAGCGGCTCTGTCTTGAAGCGGCAAATCATGGATCCGAAGATGACTGCAGTGCAATTCTGGTAAATCTTGGGCAGAATTCGGTGACGACGGACCGGTGATGACACGGGGGAGAAGCTGCCCTGCCGCAATGCTGCATCCGGTCAAATCCGGGCCGGGAAAATTCTGCATCAGCAAATGACAAAAGGTGAGGCCTGGCAGCTCTGTCGTGCAGCGACAGTTAAGTCAAATCCAGGTCTCATGCAATGCTGATCCGGCAAATGATCAACAGTGAGGCGTGAAATGGAGGCAGTTCATGAAGCAGTTTAATACAACGGCAGTTTGTCTGCCGTCAAAGCATTATATGGTTGATCTCTCCGAGAGAGTCAGAGAGATCAAGAAACTGGTTGATGCCGGAAAATACTTCACAATAAACAGGGCAAGACAGTACGGGAAGACAACCACAATAACCGCGCTGGTAACCGCTTTAAATGATCAATATGTGATGATCAGTACGAGCTTTGAAGGAATTGGTGACGGCGGGTATAAAAATGAAGCGTCTTTTGTCAAAGAATTTTGCAGATTACTCAGACGGGAATTTCGAAGGGAGTCGCGTATCTCCAAATATGTAAAGGATGAAATCGATGCATTGTTCAAAAATGCAAATGAAAAAACGACATTTGGAGATCTTTTTGATATTCTTTTAGAATGGTGTGATGAAACCGAAATCCCGATTGTCTTAGTGATTGACGAAGTTGATTCGGCGACAAATAATCAGGTGTTTTTGGATTTTCTTGCACAGCTTCGGGATACTTATATAAGCAGAGACACAAAGGGAATCAATACTTTCCAATCAGTCATTCTTACCGGTGTCACCGATGTAAAACACCTGAAAAGCAAGATCCGTCCGGATGAAGAGCATAAAGAAAACAGTCCATGGAACATCGCTGCAGATTTTACGATCGACATGAGCCTGTCAGAAACCGGAATTAAAGGAATGCTGGATGAATATGAATCAGACCATCATACCGGGATGGACACAGAAGCCATAGCAAAGTTGATCCGGAAGGTGACAAATGGTTATCCTTTCCTTGTGAGCCGAATCTGTCAGCTGATTGATGAGAAGATGATTCCATCCGTCTTTGAAACGCTTAAAGAGGCATGGACGGAGGAGGGAGTTGAGGAAGCGGTTAAATCCCTCCTCACGGAAAAAAATACACTGTTTGACTCTTTGATGGGAAAAATCCATGACTTTGATAAACTGAGAGGACAACTGTACAAGATCCTTCTGCAGGGAGATACGGTAGAGTACCTGCCGGATAATCAGGAGCAGGAACAGCTGATCATGGTTGGATTTATCGTTGTCAGGAATAACACGATTGCTGTTGCAAACCGGATATTTGAAATGCGACTTTATAAATATTTTGTGGGTGAGAGCAGATTTACAGACGAACTCAGAGGAGATGCACTCGACCATAAACCGGAGTTTATAAGAAACGGCATAGTGGATGTTCCTCTTATTATGGAACGTTTCATTCAGTCTCAGAAAACGATTCGCGATCTGGATAATGAAGAGGCTGAAAGGAAATTCATTGAGGAAGAAGGAAGGATGAAGTTCCTGACATATTTGTCGCCGATACTGAACGGAGTCGGAACATATGGGATTGAGGAAATGACCCGAAACCGCAGACGTATGGATGTGGTCATTCATTACAGAGGCAGACGATATATCATCGAACTGAAAATCTGGCACGGTGACCGTTATCATGAAAAGGGTGAACAGCAGATCTGTGATTATCTGGATTATTTTGGCCTGGATACGGGTTATATGCTGAGCTTCAGTTTTAACAGAAATAAAAAAAGCGGCGTGGAGCGAATACAGATCGGTGATAAAGTACTATTTGAAGGCGTGGTTTAAAACGGATGTCCGGTGCCTTAACTGAATTGCCCGGGGAAACGGTCTGAAATGTGCAGGCGGATGAAAGAGCACCGGTACAGCGACAGAGTGTCAGGTCGGTATCGTGGCTGGTCTGTGCCGGCCGGAGACCACATTGAGGAGGATGAACTTGGAAAATAATAACAGGATTAACGCGACGACAAGGAAGAGCAGCGACGACTATCCGGACATTTCGGTGTTTGTAAGGACAAGCCCTGAATTTAAAACGCTGTGCACCCTTGTTATCCTGTCCCTGGTTGTTCTGGCGGTGGTAAAGATGCTGCATGTATGGGTGACACGCAGGTATATGGCAGTAAAGGGACTTGTCGGTCTGGACGCTGAGGAGAGAAAAACCAAAAACCTGAATACGGAAAGAATACGGCTCGAACAGTCTGTGCATGAACATGAACAGACCATCCTGAGAGAAAAGGAACTGCAGAGCGCGATCCGCAAACTGGCCGGATGAGAGAATCCGGGATACTGAAATGAACTTTTTATCCCGATGGTAATTGAGAAAAACGGAGGCGGCAAAAGTGGAAATCGTTGGGGTTATTCTGGCAGGTTTAGTTGTTCTAATCATCTGTTATGTGATAATAATGGCTGTCTGGGAAGTGCTGCAAGCTGTATATCTCCTGATAGCCCAGGCGTTTCCTTTTCTGGGCGGGCATCCCATTATGCTGGCACCCATGTCTCTTTTGCTGCTGATTCTGCTGACAATCACCGTGGGAATCGTGGATATGGTTCTTTGCAGGATGCGATCCAGGAAAGATGCCTATCTGAATCTTCGCAAGGGAAACCGGAAACTGGATCAGGGGCTGGGAGAACTTCGCGCAAAGGAACAGAAACTTGCACAGTCGGCGGAGGAAAGCCGTCAGCGGACAGCGCAGGCCTACGCAAGAAACAGGGAGAAAATCGAACGGAATGCCGTGTTTCATCAGCGAATCCTGCGCCGGAATCATCTTTGCACGCTGCTTTCCCAGATGGGGGCGCAGGGGGCAGAGAACCTGATTGTCCGCGTAAACGGAAAAGACATCCGTGAACAGGAGAAACGGCTTCTGGCGGATTATGAAGAACTGAGAAAACGTTTTGAAAGTACACCGGGTTAATTGAACAGGACGGGAGAAAAAGATGTCAAACTGGAAATGTACAGTCTGTGGATATGCTTTTGAAGATGGGAGCAGAAGACCTGTCTGTCCCCGGTGTTTTTCTACCCTGGAGCATCTGACTGCAATTCAGGGAGAGAAAGATTCTGTCTCTATGGTGCCTCAGGGTGCAGCGGATGTAATGGATGAGAATGAGTTTATGGCGCTTTTTCTGTCGCCCCGGGAGAATTCGATTTCCGTGGATACAGAAGTGCAGAATGGACAAACCACGGAATTGTCCCTCAGGGTTTCAGAACATATTGCCAAGAATGCAGATAAGTCTGCTTACATCAGGAAGAAGATTCAACAGGCAGATGAAGAGAATCGGAAAGAAATTGCCGGACTGACCGAGACGCTTAAGACTGATTGCAGGCGGACAGATGAAACATGCAGGGCCAGCATCCAGGAGGCAGAACGGAAGGCACTTTCCGGAATCGAAGTGGAACGAGCCATAGCCCGAAATAAGCAGCTGGAAAGGGAAAATGGGCCGAAAAAGAAAAAGGTAAGTCTCCTCTCAAAGATGAAACCCAAAAGCAAGATCAGCACCATTGTCGGGATTTGTTTTTACGTGATGCTGGTTCTGGTATCCATATGGGCAATTATGCAGGGAGAGTCGTTTGGACTGCTTGAACTTGTGCTCTGTCTGGGCATATTATTTCCTCTGCTTTCGTTTATGGTTGCGACTCTTACCGAAGGGGTGGTCAGGTTTGAAAAGTGGTTTTACAGGCTTGACCGCAGGAAACAGACGATTGATGAAAACAAACGGGCTTTCACCAACCGAAGCTTTGAGGAGACGATGACTTTCCTGAATAATCAGGAAATGCAGATCAGAAACAGGACTTCAGAGGATGACAGTCTGCCTTGTGTCAGGGAGTTCCAGGAGACGGCGAACGAATTGACAGAAAAGGCTGAGGAAGAGAAGGCGCGTTATCGCCGGAATAACGAGAAGGCGATAGCTGAAGCCAACAGACGATGGGATGAGCGGCGAAGGTCAATGGTTAATGACTGGATCAGTGAAGCAACACAGGCAGGAGTGAGCTGTGCACATTACTTTGAATACATGTACCAGGAGCTCGGAATGAACCGTGGTCCGGCGTTCTGGCTTGCATTCCGGTTCTGCGGCCGCGACGGGGTTATTGCCTCATCTCCCCGGGGCATCAGTCAGCTTCGAACAATGATAACCATTCGTGTTGCTGTGTCGGAAAAACAGCTGTATGTAACCATTAAAGACATTAACGGGAAAGAACTGATGTATGACGAGGAGGAACGGAGGTATCAGTTTAACCGGGTGAATCAGGCAGACCTGACTGGGCCGGCGGAGCGGTATGGCTATTCCTGTGCGCTGATGTACTGCACCGTGCAGGAGGCAAGAAAAGAACTGGAACAGGCCAGATTTGATCGTTCCTTCGAACTCAGATGCGGCGATATGGACCTGGACGGATTCACGATTACGTATGATGGGTCCATGTGAGCACAGCAGGCAATGAGCTTTTGCCGGATTGAGGATGAGAACAAAGAAGCTGCAGAGAAAGCGTCACTCAATTCAACAGAAGCTTTGTTTGCAGCATATCCGCAGAGCATGCCAGGTGGTTAATGACATTGATCGATACGGAGGAGAGATATGCAGTCATTCAGGGAAATACGGCAGAGATATGATCGGATTCTTGAACAGCTGACGCGGGTGAATACCCGGCACGCGGACCAGGTTGCGTATGAGCAGCAGCTGCGCAGGGAAGCGCAGCAGAAGAAGAATGCGGCTATGGAGAAGCTGACACAATTCCAGAATCAATGGCGCTATTTCTTTGATTTTGTCCGGCGCAGTCAGAAAACATACGGGACACAGGGAATGGAGTACACGTTCAGCAACTATACGCCTCAGGCGATGCAGGACGAACTGCAGGAACTGATGAATGAGGCGTCCAGAACGCGTGATCCGGCAAATCGTCATATCAGGGAACAGATTGTTGCCGGTGCACTGATTGAGGCGCTGACGTATATTTCCAGTCAGGAAGTTCGGGTGAAACAGGAATTGCGCCTGACCGATGGCGGTCCGGTTTCCATGCTGCCGGAGGGCAGCACCGGACAGATTTCACCGCTTTCCACCCAGATCCGTGAGTTGTTTGAGGCATGCTGGGAATGGCGGGAAGCCTGCGAGGATGTGATGCCGGATGCACTGCCGCTGTTTGGCTTCCAGGCCAGAACGTTTCCCATTCTGAAAGGTGACCGAAAGGATCTGCCCCAGATACGGGGAAGAGCCTGGCCTTTTGATGAAAATGAGAAAGGGGAAGGGATCGTCTTTCTGCCTGAACCGCTTCCGGGACTGGCCTACTTTGCCTGTCGTTCACGAAAAAATGCAGGCAAAGCCGTGACGCATCTCCTTCATTATGCGGTCAATCAGCTGCAGATTCATTCCCGTCAGGCAACTCAGGCACACTGGCGGACAGTGATTCTGGATACGACAACCCTCTATGACACAAGCATTGGCCCCCTTACCGCCCTTAAAGGGGATTGTACCTCTGCCTATGCGGCACCGGCGTGTCACAGCCTGGAGGAGGCAAAGGCGACGCTGGATGAACTGTGGTCACTGGCACATACTGAGCCGGCAGAGCGTCTGCTGGTCGTTCGCTGCAGCCTGCAAGATATTCAGGAAAACCAATTTCGGCGGCTGGTGAACAATGCAGAAGAACTGAAACTGACGGTCATCCTTCTCAATGAGACGCTGGATGATAAGGTTCCCTCCTACATGAAAACGGCCAATGCGGCCTGTTATACAGACTCAGGGGACTACTTTGTGCTGGAGGGAGTGGGACGCTTTGATCCTCTTTGCCCGCATTCCGAATTTACCCCACGGCAGGCGGAACAGGTCCGGAATCGACTCAGACACAAAGAGGTCTATGATTTTCCAATGAAGGATTTTGGGCAGATTGCCTATCACCCCGGAAACCGGGATCTGCAGCTGCCTTACGGTGTTACGGACGATGGAACGGTATGTGTTTACAACACGCAGGACAATGAAGAAAAAAAGGGCGGCGGCGGCAATGCAGGTTTCCTCGTGGGCGTATCCGGAAGCGGAAAGTCGACGCTCATTCATGACCTGATTGCCAGTCTGATCCTGAATTACCATCCGGATGACGTGGAATTGTGGCTGGCAGATTTTAAAATGAAGGAATTTGCTCATTATGTGGAGCACTGGCCGCCCCATGTCCGGTATATTCTGCTGGATGAGTCGCCGGATATGATTTTCAGTCTTGTGGATAAACTGACGGAGGAGATGAAGCGCAGACAGCGCATCATTGCCGCTGCAGGGGCATCCTGGTATCAGGATCCCAAAATCCATCCGCGTCTTCCGCTTCTGTTTGTCATCATCGATGAGTTTTCGCGTATGTCACAGGCGATTCAGAATCGCGGGGATCGAGACTATGTGATTAAACTGCAGAATCTCTTTACCCAGGCCCGTGATCAGGGAATCCGCATCCTGATGTCAAGCCAGTTCTATACCTCCGGCGTGGAGGCACTCAACGACCAGTCTAAGGGGCAGATTGGGATAAGGCTGGCCATGATGACCACGGATAAGGAGGAAATGAAGGCAACACTGGCGATTCCCAGTGTCATGATGACCGATGACCAGAATGCGATGATCAGCACGCTTCCCCGGTATAAGGTTCTGACGTATGAGGACAATGCCCTGAAAAAAGTCAATGTGTATAACCTTTCCGGTGAAATCCGGAAACGTCTGGATGGAGTCATTGATGAACTGAACCGGCAGATGATTCCGGTGGATGATCCGCAGCAGCTGGATGCGGAGGATGCACGCTGTTATTGTCGCAAGGAGCATCTGTTTGTATCCGGAGATCCGGCAAGTCTGGATCGGTTTGAAAACTGCAGGGACGCTTTTCAGAAGGAACTGGAGAAGCATCACATGGATGAGGATAAAGGCACGTATTACTGGATGGGCCGTGCCAGACGGCTTGAGGCAACCTCCTCCATGCGTCTGCTTCGTGCAGATAACGAAAATCTGGTGATCTGTGCGAATTTCATGGAAGAAGAACAGATGGATGGCATGATCAGTGTCGTTCGCAGTCTGATTCTGAGCGCAGAGATGCAGGGGATTTCCGCACAGATCTGGATGCACGAGCCCACAGAGGAAATGCGGCACCAGTGGGCGAATGCGAAAATCCTGACAGAGGATGAACAAATTGAGAAAGAGTCGAAGCGTCTGGAGGTCCTTCTGGATGAGGGAAAGCTTGCACAGGGAACGGACCGGGCGGTTAGCCTTGTCGATCCGGGGGAACTGACCGGCGAACCGAAAATTCGAGCGCTGG
>ODAI012420082.1_pt1 | contig 15034 bp, 9 predicted proteins | sample 1539321 | NCBI WGS metagenome assembly ODAI01 (sample SAMN02144231, study PRJEB22623) | gut metagenome | biome: sheep rumen | host: Ovis aries | place: New Zealand
GCGAGAAGTGTGATCGTGTAATCCGTATCTTTGTCAGTGATTGCCGCAATTGCATCATTCCAGAATGCGTACTTCGTGCCGTTTACATCAATAGCAAACGCTTTCAGATACGCATTTCCGACATTTGTGAGCAGATCGTATTTGAGGGTTCCGGCATTTGTGGGTGCAATTCCAGAAACATCGAACTTGCCGGAAAGATCAAGCTTTGTCTTGAAAATTATCTTATCTTCAAGCGATTTTTCGGAAACGAGCTTGATCTTGTCACCGTTGACAGCTCCGTTAAGTGCGAATGATTTGTAAGCATCAGCAAGTGTGATCTTCGCGCCGTTTACGCCTGTGAGAGATGTCTTTACAGTCGCAGTTGCGCCGGTTCCGATAGTGAGGTTTGCGGATTTTCCAAGAGTAAGATTTGTCGCGGTAAGCGTCTTTTCGATCTCAACAGCTGCATTTATCGTAATAGCTTTGAATCCCAAAAGTGTATTGATTTTGGAACACTTCCCGAGTGTCAGATTATTTCCGGAGCCGCCCTTGATCGTGAGCGATTTTCCGCTGAATATCAATCCGTCAACTGTTGTATTGCCGGTTGAAGAATTGATCGTGAATGCTGCTGCATTGCCCTTGTTATCCTCGGAAATTATTGTGATATTTACAAGCGAGAACGCATATTTCGGTGCAAATGAGGTCATTCCCACAAATTTGAGGGTGTTGCCGCCGCCGTTGATCGTCAGGCTTGCAACTGTCTTCGGAAGTGTAATTTTTGATGCGCTTGTGCTTTCGTTGAGGGTAATTGTGTAGTTTCTCGAAGCATTTGTCATAGACTCGAATGCTTTCTCGAAAGATGAATAATTCTTTGAATTGCTGCCGTCAGAAACTGTGATCGCATCGAGATATTCTGCACGAACTTCTTTCTTGTACTGGACTGCGCTCAGCTTCTTGTCATTAGCTGTATTTGCGATAGTAATGAGGTTTTCGAGGTTTGCAACTGCATCAGCTTTTGACAGATAAACTACTGTTTTTCCGCTGATATCCGCAAGCTCACCAATAGGATCATTTACAGTCAGATTCATCTTTCCAATCTTTCCGACTGTGAGTTTCGGGAGAAGAATTGTTGTGTTCTTGCCCGATGTTTTTTCGTACTGATTCAGCGTAATGTCAGCGCTCACAACATTCGCAATTGTTACTGTAGATGCGCCATAGACATTGAGTTTTCCGGCACCGGAAAGTGTTGTGGGAGTGAATTTTCCGGCATTAAGTACCACAGCTGTACCGGAAGCGATCTCAACATTTACGGAAGCTGCCGAGAGAACATTCAAAGCAGAATTTGTGTTGAGAATAAAATCAGTTGTCTTTGCTCCGGAAAGAGTGAGCGGAAGCGATGTTTCAATGCGATTGATCGTCACTTTCTTGTCAGCAGCGGATTTGATCGTTAAAGTCTTGGCGTTTGCCTTTGAAGAAGCAATTGCCGCATCGAGAACAAGTTCGCAGTTTGCGGTGATCGTGGGAGTGCCGAGGGTAAGTGTAACGCCGGGGGCTGTGGTTATCGAGACATAGGTGTTTGTCTTCGGAATTGTTATTGCCTTTGCTTCGGTGATGTTTTTGTATATGATGATCTTGAGGTCGCCGGTCTTGTTCTGGGCAAGAGCATCGGTGAGTGTTTCATAGCCTATGCCGTTTACTGTAACAGGGGCATTTTCGGGATCTATAGATATTGTAACGCTGAACTTTACGCTAAGCCCGAAAACCGAGACAGTAACTGTCTTTGTTCCGGCGGCCGAGCTGCTGAAACCGCTTACTGTAACGCGGCTGTCAGTCATTTTAATTGTGGCGGAATCTCCGTTGTTGTACTTTACGGAAAGCAGACCGTCTGTAAGATCAAGCTCGTCTTCAAGGAAATACTGTGTCTTTGGCAGAGCAGAAATTGCCAGCGATTCGGGCATAACTGCGGTAACTTTTACTATGAAATATTTTGTCAGACCTCCGAATGTTACCGTGATCGTCTGAGAACCGGTAGCTTCCGGATCGTATTCGGAGATCATTGAATATTCAAGATCAAAAGTTTCGCTTGTTCCGTCATCATATTTTACTGTTATTGAGCCGCCGGTCAGATCGAGTTCATCTCCTGCGAAATAATCCGTCTTTGTAGGCTTTACAAGAGACATAGAAACAGGAACTCTTTCACTTACCGTGATGTCGTAAGTGATGACCTTGCCGCCGTAGGAAACAGTAAGCGTAAGATCAGCTGCCGCTGAAGAGTCGAATCCGCTTACCATATCGGGGGTAATGCTGATCGTTTTGAAAGTGCCGTTGTTGTAGCTGACTTTTAAGGTACCATTGCTTACATCAAGAGCATTGCCGATCTTGTACTCGGTCTTCGGCATCTTCAGGATCGAGATACCGGTCACTTCTACAGCTTTGACAGTGATCGTGTATGTTGTGGTCAGACCCTGGAATGTGACAGTCAGGGTCTTTATCCCGACAGTGGACGTATCGAAGCCGGTTATCATACCTGACGTCATTGAAATATTATTGGTAGTGCTGTCGCTGTATAGCGCTTTGATAACTCCGCCGGAAACATCAAGTTTGTCGCCTACAAAATACTCGGTCTTTGGCATTGTCAGAATTGAAATTGATGTCAGTTCGGCTGTGGTAAAGTCATCGGGGCAGTCAGGGAGCGTAACGATGCCCGAATAATCTTCATCATCTATAATATGTGCTCCGTCGGAGCCGTCGCCCGAACGTATGTTTTCGTAGCTTTTGTTTATGTAAGCTTCCCATATATAGCCGTTCTGATCCATCCATGTTACATCAACATGATACCATTTTCCGTAGAGCTTGATGATGTTCCATGCATGATTCTCGCTGGTAACAGTAATGCAGTCGATGCCCGCTGCGTTGCAGAAATAGCACATTGCCATTGCATAACCGTTGCACACACATTTCTGGTCAACGAGTGCTCCCGCAAGCGACTGATCCCTGTCTGACTGTACATAGTCAATGGTATTACATAGTTTTGTGTAAATTACTTCTTCTTTTTCAAGGTCCGTAGGAGCATCGAGAATATCCTCCAGCCAGCTTTCCGTAACCGATGCTATAGCTGACTGATAGGTCGCTCTTGTGTCAGAACTCTTGAAATCCTTGATTATCTTAGGGTATATCCTGTTTCCACCGTATGAGACACCCTGTGAAAGAAAATAATACTCCGGGTGCGAATAGTAGAACAGCTGATATATGTGCCAAGCTGTGTCGAAGTCCATTTCGGTATAGCTGTACGGTACCCCGACCGTAAAATATATGTCGGAAAGTTCAACATTGCTCTTCATAAAAGTATCGCAGACATTGTTGAGCCCGTCATAAAAATCCTTCTGAGCGCTGGTAAGCTGGGTGTAGTAATAATCGGTCGAGAAGTTATAAACAGAGATCAGATCGGTGTAGGCATCTTCTTTTCTGCTGCTTCTGTAGGTGGGGTTTCCGTTTTCGTCAAGTTCGCCGCATCTGATATAGTCTTCTTTTACAGTCTCGGCTATCTTTTCGGCTTCTTCATCGGTCAGTATGACCGGTTCGATCTTCTTCAGCCCGTCGGTCGGGAGAATAAATCCGCCAATATCTGCGGCAGTTTCCGATCCGCCGCTGTTTTCATAGCTGCTTATGTACGAGCTTTCTGCTGCCGATGATACTGTAAGCGCAAGAGCAGTCAGTATTGCGGTAAGAGAACTCAGTATCTTTCCGGGTGCAAGTTTCATGTTCTTCCTCCTGTTTGTTGAAATAGAGTTGATTCGGAACATTCCGACAATTATTATTCACTCTATTATAACATATTTGAGCATTTTTTTCAATAGTCTGAAAATATTTTTGTTTGCTTATTTTTCCGGAATGTGATATAATATTTCCGGTAAGCGTCAAACAGACATTTAATGAAACGATGATTAAAGACCGTATGTCGGCTGTGCCACAGATTTAGTCGGCAGATTGTACAAATTTTTCGCAGGCATACTGGCGTATGTCAAGGAAAATTTGTGCAAGATGACGGCTGAAGATGTGGTGCAAGCGACGTGCGGGATTTGATCAGCGGTTCTTTTAGGTAAACATTATGCACGATATATGGAATCCGTGGCACGGCTGCATCAAAAAGAGCGAGGGCTGCGAAAACTGCTATATGTACTTCATTGACAAGATGAGGGAAAAGGACGGTTCGGTCATCTACCGGACGAAGAACGGCTTTGATTATCCGCTCCACAAGGACAGACACGGGAATTATAAGATAAAAAGCGGAGAAACTATCCGGGTCTGCATGACATCGGATTTCTTTCTTGAGCAGGCGGACGAGTGGCGCAGTGAGGCATGGGATATCATGCGTGAGCGCAGTGATGTTGTGTTTTTTCTGCTCACAAAGCGCCCTGAGAGGGTCGCGGAGCATCTTCCTGAGGACTGGGGCGGCGGCTGGGAAAACATCTTCTTCAATGTCACTGCCGAAAATCAGATAAGGGCTGACGAGCGTATCCCTATCCTGCTGGATCTTCCGTTTAAGCATAAGGGTGTGATGTGTGCGCCGTTCATAGGCCGTGTCAGTATCCGCAGTTATCTGGAGACAGGACAGATAGAACAGATCCTGTGTGACGGTGAAAACTACGACGGCGCACGTCCGTGCAATTATGAATGGGTAAAGCTGCTGAGGGAAGAATGTGAGGCAAACGATGTGACATTCACATTCTGCGGGACAGGCAGGAGATTCATCAAGGACGGCAGGCTTTATAAAATAGAGGGAAACGGTATTCAGAGCAATCAGGCATACAGGTCGGGACTCAGCTACAAGGGAAAGCCGATAGAATTCAGACTGTGCGACAAGTGGGGAATGCCCATTGCAGATGAGGACAGGTACGTCCCTTTTTTCCGTGAACGCTGTGAGACCTGTGGTATGAGACAGTCATGCAACGGCTGCGGAAACTGCGGCAGATGCGAGATCTCCGGAGATGATGCAAGGATCTGAAAAGTGAAGGGTTATAGGATTTTTGGCATTTCTCCTGCTCAAACTATTGACAAATCCCGCAATTTAATGTATAATATATCTCGTTAAATATTGCGGACATAGTTTATCGGTAGAACTTCGGCTTCCCAAGCCGACGAGGCGGGTTCGATTCCCGTTGTCCGCTCCAGCGGGGAACGCCCCGCCGCGAGTCCGCCTACAGTTTCATCTGTGGGCGGATTTTTGTGTCGTATCACACAAGTCGTGTAAGAATCCAAAGCGTTCGGTACAGACATCCCGCGACGGCGGGGGCGAGTCCGCCTACAGTCTCATCTGTGGGCGGATTTTTGTGTCGTATCACAGAAACTTTCTCAGTCCGTCCGCATACTTTTCTTCCTGGCTCAGCAGCGTTTCGGCACGCTGGACAGTGCGTTCGGCGGCTGAATGGCTGCGGTTGACTGAACGTGCAATATTGATTATTCCCATATTTGTTCCGTCGTACATCAGCTCCGCGATATTGCTGCTGCTGTGGTCACGCATGGTTTTCATGAATATCCCCATCTGCGCCATTGCACGCTGCATCGCCGGGACCTTTTCGACCTTCATTCCCTCTCTTTGAAGCTCGTCTGCTGCGCTCCGGCAGTTGTCGGCATAGTGACGCATCTGACGGCGCAGGTAGTTGTTCAGCTCATCGTCACGGCATTTAGCGGACACCTGTTTTGTGCTGTCATACGCCATGCGGCTGTTTTTATATATCGTGTTCAGTATCTCTGCATCGTTTTTATCAAGCATAGTAATGCTCCTTTCGCTTTTTGTTAGGGTGTGAAGAAATAGTGGATATATTCATGAAATGGTATTGCAATTTTTTGAATTTTTAATATAGATGTCAAGTGCACAATATAATGCTGTCCTGTCATTGACAACAGTGCTTTTAAGTGCTATAATATCTATGATAAAATTAAAGGAAGGTGCGTCCTATGCACAAAGAATTTCTCATGGGCAACGCCGCTGCCGCAAGAGGAGCTATCGCAGCCGGTCTGAACCTTATCGCCGGATATCCCGGAACTCCCTCAACAGAGGCTCTCGAAACTGCCGCAAAATGCAATAACGGTTCTCTGTATGTCGAGTGGTCTGTGAACGAAAAGGCGGCTCTTGAACTTGCAGCCGGTGCCGCGTACTGCGGTGCAAGAACAATGGTCACCATGAAGCAGGTAGGTCTGAATGTCGCTTCCGATCCGCTTATGAGCCTTGCATACGTAGGGGTAAAGGGCGGAATGGTAATATATGTTGCCGACGATCCCGGTCCCATTTCTTCTCAGACAGAGCAGGATACACGTACATTCGCAGCGTACTCAAAGCTGCCGTGTTTTGACCCCTCTTCGGTGCAGGAAGCCTATGATATGATCGGTGACGCATTCGAGCTGTCCGAAAAATATCATACGCCAGTGATATTCCGTCCCACTACCCGTGTCTGTCATGGCTATGCTTCAATAAATGTAAAAGATGAATCCGAATACAAGGTGACAAAGCCTGAGGGATTTGTGCGTGACCCGTCTCGCTGGGTCATATTCCCACGTCTGTCGTACAATGCCCATATTAATATAGAATCACGGAATGTCACGCTGTCGGACGAGTTTTCCGGCTATGAGAGAAATCTCATAATTCCTGCATCGGACAGTTCCTGCAAAAAGGGCATCATTTCACACGGCATCAGCTTCACTTATGTCAAAGAGGCTGTTTCCGGAAAGACTGCACCGAGGATAATGAAGATCTCGACACCTTTCCCGTTTCCGGAAAAGGCAGCGCTCGGATTCCTTGAAGGGCTAGACGAGGTGCTTTGTATAGAGGAACTCGACCCTGTTATCGAGCGCGAACTTACCTATATCTGCGGAAAGCATCACCTGAATGTAAATATCCGAGGAAAACTCACCCATGATGTAAAGAACGCAGGTGAGAACACCTGTGCTTCCGTAATCGGGAATATCTCGGAGTTCATGGGCTGGGAGATCCCTCAAAAAGAGGAGAATGAGCAGACGCCGCCATTGCCGGTCCGTCCGCCGGTGCTTTGCGCAGGTTGTCCGCACAGAGCGTCGTTCTTTGCCGTAAAGCAGGCAATGAAGGGCATAAAGTCGGTATTCTGCGGAGATATCGGCTGCTACACTCTCGGAAACGCCATGCCGCTCGATATGGTGGATACCTGTCTTTGCATGGGTGCCGGAGTGAATATCACTCAGGGAATAGGGCGCACGGATCCGGACACACGCTGCTTTGCGTTTGTGGGGGATTCAACATTCTTCGCTTCGGCGATAACCGGTGCGGTCAATGCCGTGTATAATCAGGCGGACATGACACTCGTGATACTTGACAATTCCACCACAGCCATGACCGGACATCAGCCGCACCCCGGAACGGGGCGCACAATGATGGGGCAGGTCGTTGATAAGGTCGATATCGCAGCCGTGCTTCACGGCATCGGAATAAAGACAGTCGAAACTGTTGATCCGCTTGACCTTGAAGCTGCAATATCGGCGGTAAAGCGTGTTTCGGCTGAGAAAGGCGTAAAAGCTATAATATTCAGATCGCCATGCGCGGTAATAATAAAACCGTCAGCTCCTGCTGTGATAGATCCTGTAAAGTGTACCCAGTGCAGACGGTGCATAAAGTCTCTCGGCTGTCCGGGGATCGTAATAAAAGAAGGCAAAGTTGCAATAGAAAGCTCGCTCTGTACCGGCTGCGGTCTGTGTTCACAGGTATGTGCTTTCGGTGCGATCGGAAAAAAGGAGGGCGGCAGAGATGCAGACTGATATTATGATCTGCGGAGTCGGAGGACAGGGCATCGTCCTCACTTCAAAGCTTATAGCGGCAACTGCCGTATCACACGATGTTCCCGTAATGAGTGCGGAAACTATCGGAATGGCACAGAAAGGCGGGAGCGTGTTCAGCTTCCTGCGGCTCGGTGACGGGATAGAAAGCCCGATGTTCCCCGAAGGCAGTGCCGATCTGCTTATAGGATTCGAGCCGGCTGAAGCGGTAAGAATGTTCCCCTACCTGAAAAAAGGCGGGACCGTGATAGTGAACACTCACCCGATAATGCCTGTCACAGCATCGCTTGGAGGTTCGGATTACAGCGGAGCCGAAATGCTTGATTATCTTGACCGGAATGCAGACAAGGTAGTTAAGGTTGACGGTATAAAAGCCTGTGAGGAGATCGGTTCGCCGAAGGTGCTGAATATGGTAATGCTCGGAGCGGCGATAAGGAGCGGACTTCTGCCGTTCTCTCCGGAGGATATAGAGCAGACGATGAGAGCGGCTGTAAAACCGCAGTTTGCGGAGCTGAACGCAAAAGCTCTCGCGTACAATAAGTGAATAAACGAAAGGACATAAAGCAATGCAGATCAGTGAAAAACAGCTCGCACAGGTTAATGACCGCATACAGGCGCTCATAAAAGCAGACAATTTCTACGGAAAGAAGCTGAAAGAAGCCTGTATCACCGAGTTAAAGACTCCGGAAGATTTCCTTAAACTTCCGTTCTCGGAGAAAAAAGATCTCCGTGACGCATATCCGCTCGGACTCATGACTCCGCCTGAGGAAGATATTGTCCGCATACACTCTTCGTCGGGAACCACCGGCACTCCGGTAATAATCCCCTACACAAGAAAAGACGTTGAGGACTGGGCGACCATGTTTACACGCTGCTATGAGACTGCCGGTATCACGAACAAGGACAGGATCCAGATCACTCCCGGTTACGGACTGTGGACTGCCGGAATAGGATTTCAGGCAGGCGCCGAGAAGCTTGGTGCAATGGTCATTCCGATGGGTCCCGGAAATACCGACAAGCAGATCGAGATGATGACATCGCTCGGCTCGACGGTTATCTGTGCAACATCTTCGTATGCGCTGCTTCTGGCTGAGGAAATACAGAAACGCGGCATACGTGACAAGATAAAGCTGAAAAAGGGAGTCATAGGATCAGAACGCTGGAGCAAGAAGATGCGCGACCGTATCGCAAATGAACTTGGCATCGAGCTTTACGATATCTACGGACTTACCGAGATATACGGTCCCGGTATCGGTATCAATTGTCAGAACGAAACGGGAATGCACTACTGGGACGATTATATCTATCTTGAAATAATAGATCCCAAGACCGGTGAACCTGTTCCGGACGGCGAGCAGGGTGAGATCGTCATAACTACTCTGGTCAAGGAGGGCGCGCCGCTTATCAGATACAGAACACACGATCTGTCCCGTATTATTCCCGAAAAGTGCAGCTGCGGACGCACATATCCGAGAATAGATGTGATAATGGGCAGGACCGACGATATGATGAAGATAAAGGGAGTAAATGTATTCCCGAGCCAGATAGAAGAAGTTCTCGGCACTTTCCCTGAGATCTCCAGCGAGTATCAGATACGCATTTCTCATCTTGACGGCAAGGACACAATGAGAATTTATGTTGAAACTACCGGAGATGTGGACTTCAACGATCTTACAAAGCGCATAGCCGAAAGAGTAAAGAGCCGTATCGGTTTCACACCTATCGTGAAAGCCGTCGAAGTCGGCGTTCTCCCGCGCAGCATGAAGAAGACTGCGCGTGTCATCGACGAGAGATTCTCAGAAGAATAATATCAATAATAAAAAAACACAGAGAAATCCAATTACTCTGTGCTTGAGACTGTCAAAGAAGTCGCTTACGCTTGAGAACTACGAGATCAGTCAGAAGGGGCTCCTCTGTCGGTCATCCCCCTCTGGCTCCTACGTCGCCACCTCCCCCAATGGGGGGAGACACCCTCACCACCCCGCAAGCCCTTTAAAAAGGGCTTGATCCTAAATTAACTCCCGTTAAAACGGAACTTGAAAAGATTCTTCACACAAAGAAAGCACAGAGAAATTCAATTACTCTGTGCTTTTTCTTTTGTATGAAAGTGAACCGATACTGTCCACTCAGGTATTCGCCTTTCAGAAAGGAGGGAGAGGGGAGGGAGGGAAATGGGGTCCACTTTCTCTCCTTTCCCCAGTCTGAAAGATCTCAGCGTCCTCTCTTTCTCTTATCCTTTTTGAGGAGGAGGACAGAGGCAACTGCTGCGGCAGGGATAATTATGCCTGCTGCAACGCCGGTAGAGGGATTTCGGCTTTTTGATGTATTTGAATTTGTAGTTGAAGAATTGTTATTTGCAGTGGTACCTGCACCGCCCTTATCGTTGCTTGCGGCAGAAGCAGTTCCGTTGCCGGAAGTATAGCCTGACTGAGTCTGAGTGGGACTTGCTGCGTTCTGCTGTCCGTAAACATATACAACTCTGCCGTCTTCGCCGTCGCGCCCGTCTTTACCGTCACGTCCGTCTTCGCCGTCCTGACCGTCAACTCCGTCACGTCCGTCTCTGCCCTGAAGGGACTCGAGCCATTCATATTCTGTGCCTCTGAAACCATGCTGAACAGCGATATCGTATGCAGAATCACCGACAAGGGAGTTGAGCCATTCTCTTTCTGTTCCTCTGAATCCGTTTCTGACCGCTATTTCATAGGCAGACTCACCGTCAGATACTTTTCTGAGCACTTCGTTTGCAACAGCTGCAATAAATCCTTCTATGCTTCCGTAACGCTGAACAGCCCAGTCCGCAAAGCTCTGTCCGTCAGCACCGTCTTTACCGTCTTTGCCGACAAGAGAATTGAGCCATTCTCTCAAAGTTCCTCTGTAGCCGTTTGCCACAGCAAGCTCATAAGCTGACAGACCGTCGTTTCCGATAAGCGAGTTCAGCCACTGATCGAGAGTACCGGTATATCCGTTCTGTACGGCAAGCTCATAAGCAGAATCGCCGTCGCTTCCGATAAGCGAGTCGAGCCACTCATTGAGAGTTCCCGTATATCCGTTTTCGACCGCAAGCTCATAGGCGGATTTTCCGTCTGCTCCGTCTTCGCCGTCCTCACCGTCTTTTCCGGGTTCGCCCGGTTCGCCGGGTTCACCCTGTTCTCCCTTGAAATCGCCGTTTTCGATCATTTCAAGTATCTTTGTAAGGCTCTGGGTATTGCTGTCGAGCTGCTTCTGTATCTCTTCGACCTGAGTCTTTAGATCTTTAAGCAGTTCCTGTGAAAGTCTGTTCAGGAAGAAATTGATTATATCGCTGTATGTATCTCTTACATAATTCTCATTCTTGATAAGCTCAGAGAAAAGCTTTTCGACGAGATCTTCCCAGATGAAATCCACGATCTTATCAGCCTGATATGTGCTGGTATTGTCTCCGAATACAGAATAAACAGCTTCATATATTGCCTGCTTGTTTGCGTCATCTTTAAGGATATCACTGATAAGATCTCTCAGGTTTGCCGGAACGCTCAGATAATCCTCAACGATCTCCTTTATATCGTTTTCGCTGTAATATCCGTCCGGAAGAGAATCCGAGATATCCTTAACAGTATTTTCGAGTATCGAGATCTTTTCCTGAAGCTCTGTATCGTCATATCCCACTATCTGAGAAAGTACACCCGAGATAAGTGCATCTACTTCGCTCTTGGTGTAATATTTTTCGTCGTTGTCAGCGCTGTTGTAAGCTTCTACATACAGCCCCGCAACTTTATCATCGCCCATTAAGAAATCCATATTTGTCCTGGGATTATCTACTATCTTCAGAGTCTTTTCGCTGACCGTGGAATTTCCCGATGAGTCTGTTATAGATTCAAGAACATAATAACGCAGCTGGTGAGCGGTGGATATGCCTGCGGCGGAAAGTGCTGACATAGCATAGTCATAACCTATCGAGTAATAAGGCGTGCTTCCGCCGTATGATACGCGAGGGTCAAGATAGTGTGCGTATTTTCCGGTTATCTTCAGCACACCGTTTCCGGACGTATCAAAATTAAGTCCGACATCCATGCCGTAATCGAGGCAGTCGCTTCCTGCCAGCGATGAAAAAATATTGATACCTCTGTTCGGATTATAGATCGTCACAGTGTATGGATATGTACCGCTTGTGACATTGAAACTTATATTGGAAGGCAGACTTCCCACATCATTAATATACGTGGTATAAAGAAGTTTTAGTGCCTGCGGGCTTATCATAGTATCGGTGCCTGTGACGGACATACCGCTGAGCGAACCTGTCCCGTCATTCAGATAATGGTAGATATATGAGCTGAAGGCATCGAAATATTCTCCGTTTATATCCTCTTCTATTGCTCCGGCAGGAGCATAATACCCTGCTGCCCCGACAGCAGAGATACCCGAAAGTGCAATAGCCGCAGCTGCTAAAACGGACACTGCCTTTTTAAACTTCATTTTAAATGCCGTCCTTTCAAAAATCGTTATTTTCTATCTGTTCAAGCCTTAGTTTACAGTATATTGCAGATTTTTTTAATGCGATACGCATACGATATCCGACCACGAATATCAGAAACTGCACCGCCATTATTATAAGCATCACGATCGTCGGTTCAGCGTCCGGCAGCAGTTTCTTCACGGGAGAAGCCCATATATATGACGATATATCGTTGAGTATCCGGTCTAAACCGTATATTGCCGAGATGTCGGTGTTTTCGGGAAGTATGAAGATCCCCGGTACAAAGAAATATATCATCTCGATCACCGCGAAAGTCCACCGGTGCATGAATCCCGCGTTGAACGAGGTCTGTATCCACACCGCTGCCATAATGACTGTGGAGCATATCCACAGAACATTGCTTCCGAAAGAGGCGAATATACCTGCTGCCGCCGACGCGGCGAGAAATATCGCAGTTTCGGACACAATGCCCGATCTGTACGAGCTTTCCACCATATTTCTGAAGTATTTTTCAAACCACGGGTGTTTTGCGGCTGCCCGGTCTATAGATACACCTATCATATCAGGCTGCCCTCCCCGAACAATACGTTTGAGAAATACCCCGAACCGCATACGTCGGAGAATATCATATAAGCATAAAGTATATATACTGCGACCGAGCAGGCTATCGTGAATACAAGAGCTGATGTCTCTTTTGTCTTTTTGAAGACGATTTCTGTGAATCTTTTTCCTATAGCATAAACATCGGGTGCAAGTATCACCGCCGATTGCATCAGCATTGCAGCTGCCGGAACAAAAAATCTTCCGTCTGATATCGATGCAAGAAGCATCACAGTTCCGCCGCACATCACCGGTATATGGCATACCAGTCTTTCGCTGCGGTTTTTTATCATTGCATATAACAGAACACAGATGAATGTTCCGATGAAAGCATATACTACGCACACCACAGATGAATTGTGGGCGGCTGATGTTCCGCTCCCGAAAAATGAGAAGATGGTGTCCGGTACATTGGGGATATATGCAGCCGCAGCAGCTGCTGCGGCGGAAACGAGCGTTGAAATATATATATTGGGTATGACAGCTATCAGATAAAATGCAAATACAAGTATCACCGAGCTGTCGAAGCAGGCTGCCGCAAGTATTGCCGCCGCCGCTCTAAAATACCTTCTGTCCTCAGCATGACCTGCCGCAAAGGCACATATTATCATTGCGGCGAACGGACATTGCCCGATAAACGCCGTAAGCATGAAGCCGGCTGAAAATACGATCGCTCCAATATACGGCGAACTGCATCTGAAATATATGAACAGAGCCGCTAGCAAAGCATTGAACCCCGCTATTATCATTACCGCGCCGTTCATATCAAGCCCGACCAGCGTAAACAGCTTTATCAGGAAGAAGTATGCAGGCGGTGATTCAACAGCGGCAGTTGAGCCGAAACTCAGATTTCCGGAGAGCATATACAGGAGCTGGAGTCGTATTCCTTCAGCGCCGTTCTGTCCGAATCCGGTTATGCCGCCTATACCGGTTATGAGAAATACCGTTATTGCAAAGAATGCGCAGAAAAATGCTTTTCTCCTGAATTTTCCGCACAGAACGCCGACAACTCCGGTCACTGCGGGAATTGTCAGCAGGACAAGATTTCCAAACATAGCTTATTTATCGTCATAATAATCCTTATAATCAATATCATCGGGAAGGTCGGCTTCATCGCCTATTGAGCTGCGGTAGTCGCTGTCCTTGTCATAATGCTTCGAGCAGTGCGTCTTTATGATTCCAAAGAATTTTGCCTTTGACAGCCTTATCGTAGAGAGAGCAGCTGTAAGCTCAGGGTGTGTGGTCTTATTCTCCCTGAGGATAAGCACCGTTCCTCCTGTATATCCGCCGAGCAGCAGTGAATCGTTTGCGATGCACAGCGGCGGGGTGTCGATAATTATATAGTCATAGTAGTCGTAAAGCATACGCACGAGTCTTTCTGTTTCTGCGCTGCCGAGCAGGTCGGAAGGGCTTTTTACTCTCGGACCGGAGGGCATTACGTGGAAATTTTTCCTGACATCTGTGCAGATACCGCTGAATATATCGCTTTCGCGTGTGACTATTGTGCTGAGCCCGAAATGGTTCTTGAGTCTTAGCATATCTCTTACTCCGGATTTACGGAGGTCAGCATCGATCAGCAGTACCCTCTTGTCGAGCTTGCTGAACGAAATTGCGATATTTATTGCGGTAGTGGTCTTTCCTTCTTCGCGGCACTGGCTCGTAATAACTATGGAGCGGTATGGATCGTCTCCCAGCGCGGCGATAAGATTTGTACGTATTTTTGAATATGCTTCGTTTACGACGAACGGAGTGTTTTCATTGAGGATAAACTGTCTTGTGACGGCATTGTAGTCCTGCAAGTATAGTTTCCCCTTTCGGCACAAAATATTGCATATTTCTACATAATATCACACTATATATTATAGTACATTATTCACAGCTTGTCAATAATGTGAACAAAATTTTCTCCGCTTTTTACAAATAATTACGCGGTTTTATGTCGATTTCGCTATACACAACGGAATATTTTGGTGAATATTCACGTCCGGTAATATCGTCGCTTTTATTTTTTCAAATGCTTGACAAAAATGTACTGTGATACTATAATAATATACGGCATTCGCAAAAAACAATTTATGGGTACCTCTAAAAACCGCTTTGAACAGAGAAAATGAGATGATTGCGCCAAATGCAAGGAAAGGCTCCGAAAGCTTGCTGGTCTGTCGGTCAGCCCCTCTGTCTCGCAAGCTCGACACCTCC
>ODAI011938279.1_pt1 | contig 15032 bp, 21 predicted proteins | sample 1539321 | NCBI WGS metagenome assembly ODAI01 (sample SAMN02144231, study PRJEB22623) | gut metagenome | biome: sheep rumen | host: Ovis aries | place: New Zealand
CTAAAGAAGATTATAAAAAGGAATTACTTGAAGCGGCACAAAATGGATTGCCTACAGCATTATCTTATATGAATGCTTTAACTGGGATAAGTGAACGAGATACATTAGCTCTTAATGCATTACAAACAGCTATGGGACTACCTGAGATGTTTAAGCCACTTCAGTCAAGTTATACTCAACCAGGTACTTCTGGTGAAGTCGGTCAAGGCAGACCAGAAAAAGATCCGGCAGATTTAACCGATTCTGGCGATAGATCACGTAATCAATAAATTTTTTGGCTGACAAAGCCGTATTTTGAGATGGGTAGCTCCCATCCATTTTTTATTTAGGGGGAAAGTGAAATGTATAGAATAATGACTGTTGTTCAACAGCATCCGAATGGCGCATCTACATATGAATTCTATAGAAAGAAAGATGACGAAGGTTTCATGCGGATATATGAAACGGATGATAAAGTGGAACTTGAAAAAGATGTAAAGACGCTTCTTAATACATTGTCAAAAAATAAATTTATAATTGTTCAGCAATTAGATTATGAATTAGATACAGATATAGATTCTGCTACGGCAGAGGGTGAGTGATGAGGTATATACCAATGAGTAAGAGGAAAAATTTTGTTACAACTACATCAAAAGATGTTGCTAATGAATTAAAAAAGTCCGGACTTCATGTTGTTCAAGAGGGTAATGGTAAGTGGACTTTTTTAAATGATAGTACAATTAATTTCGAGAATCAAGCAAACTCCAATCAAGTTGTGTATACAGATATTTTATCTATCTGAATACTCTCCTTTCTGGATTTGCTATAAAAATTTAGAAAGGAGGATAAAGGAGATGAACCAACCCATTGGGATGAGCCCACATGAACTAGTAATGATGTTTGTAGGAATGTGTGCTGCGTTTGCAACTGTTGCAGGTGCGGTGACGATTTTAGTTAATTGGATTAACAAAGCTCGTCAGCCTGAAGTTAGACAGAATGAGCGTATTTCGAACCTTGAAGAGCATGTAGCTAAAATAGACGAACATCTAAATAAGATAGATGAATATCTGGATCGTGATTCTCAAAGATTTAGACAAATAGAAACAACTAATGAGATAACTCTTGAAGCTTTGTATGCGTTGTTAAGTCATGCTATTGATGGGAATAACACTTCAAATTTACAGACGTCGCAGAAAAAGCTTCATGATTATCTTTTTAAACATACTGGAAAAGTAAACTAAAAGGAGATTAATAATGACTAAGAAACGATTATTGACAATAGACGACTTAGTTAAATTTTGCTCCGAACAAAAATTTACAAAATTTAGTGCGAAGGAATCTGGATATAGAATTGCCGTCCAAATACCGACGACTTTTGAAGTAAGTGAAAATAGTGATGATGACCACAGAGGTATGATTAAGATTAAGTGTCGCGTTCTTCTTGAAGGAAAGAATCGAAATGGAAGTTATATTTCGAAAGATTCGGCAGACGATGCAGCGCCTACTATTAAAGATCGACCTTTGCTGGCCTATATCCATCAGCTCGATTCCGGTGAATGGGATTTTGAATCTCATAATATGAATATTATAGAGAATGAAGATGGCGAAACAGAAATTGAGTATGTTGAAAAACAGATAGGTTCTTTTAGCAACGAGGAACCCTTTTGGGAAACAGACGAAGATACAAAGTTAAATTATCTTTGTGCATATGCTTGGATTCCTGAAGAATATACAAAGGCGGCAAATATATTACGTAGAAAAAATGGTTTTTCTAAATCGAGCTGTGAGCTTAGTATTGAGGAAATGAGCTTCCAGGCGAAGGAAAAATATCTTTCACTTGACAAGTATTTCGTATCTGCCGTCACACTTCTTGGATCTCATGATGATGGTACTCAGGTAAATGAAGGTATGCAAGGAGCCGGTGTAGAAATTGTAGATTTTAGTGAGCAAAATAATAGTGTATTTACACAAAATGCGGTTATGGAGAAGCTTGAAGAGATTAATGAAAAACTCTCAGCTTTGAATATAAACAATTCTGAAGGAAAGGAGGAAAATCAAGTGGACGAGAATGTAATGGAAACTAACGAGCAGGAAATCGTAGAGGAAGTACAGGTCGAAGAATCCGCTGAGGAAGTAGCTACTGAAGAGTCTGCTGAAGAGACTCCTACTGAGGATTTTGTTGAAGATTCTGAAGTTGCAACCGAAGAGAAGTTCTCTAAGACTTTTGAACTTTCACATGATGATATACGAGTAGCGCTCTATGCTTTACTTTCTGCAAATGAAGAAGCTGATAACGAGTGGTATTGGATTTCTGATGTATATGATGATCATTTTGTATATGAAGGATGGTGTAATCCTCAGAACATATATGACCAGAAGTACACTAAGGATGGAGATAATATTGCATTTGAAGGAGACCGTATTCATATGAATAAGGAACTCCTTACTGACAATGAACTTGCGCAACTTAATGCTATGCGGAGTAATTATGAAGAGCTTCAGTCAAAGCTTCAGAAGTATGAGGATGAACCTAAGAAGTTGGAAATCCTTGAGTCTGAGGAGTTCTCACTTCTTGCGGGGAACGAAGATTTTAATAATCTTAAGAAGAAAGAAAACTATTTCGATCTTAGCGTGGATGAAGTCAGAGCAAAGGCAGATGAGATACTGCTTAACGCGGCAAAGGCTGGTTCAGTTAATTTTGAGGCTAAGACTGAAAACAAAACTAGTTATATGAAATTGCCTACTGATAAGCCCGCTAGGACAAGTAGGTATGGTGGATTGTTTAAGAAGAATTAAGTAGACCGAAAGGTCTTTTTTTATTATATAAAATTTGAAAGGAGAAATAAAATCATGGCTATTCGCATGACTATTGAAAATACACATGCCGTATGCTTTCCTAGTAAGTTAGTTGCTAGAAACGGCGGTGAACATATTGTTAATCTTAAACTTTCAGCAGACCGTGATAATGGTGTAATCCGTGGGATTGGAACATGGGCTGCTTACGATGAATACAATGAGGCTAATGCTCCTGCTACTTTTGCGGCCGTCATACGGGAACAATGTGCCGATGGGAACTGGTATGTAGAAGTTACCACTCCCGCTGATGCTGTTTTAGTATATGAGGTTCCTGAATTTACTAATACTTATGATTCCAGATTTACGGATCTTCATAATTGGTATAATCCTAGCGGAAAGACTGTTCGCGCTTATGTTCTTCATAAGGGAGATATTTTTGAGCTGAGCAAAGAAGGATTTACGAATGATCCCGTGGCTGGTAAAGCTGTTTCTGTAGTTGCCGCAACTGGTAAGTTGACGGTGGCATCATAAATTAGGAAAGGAGGAAAAGATATACTATGGCTAATAAATTAGTATTTTCTGATCACGTACAGAATGTATTTAATCAGAATGAAACAACTTATAGTGAAGTTAAGAATTTGATGTTTGATTTGTACAGGAATGAACTTAGTGATGGTATTACTAAGCGTGAAGCTGAGGAAAAACTTCGTGCTCTGAGTCAGAGTATTTTTGGTATTGACAAAAATTCTTCTAAAAGAGATCGTAAGCGTGCTTATGAGAGACATGGGCGTGAGTTCTTTGATGTAATTGAAGAAGTTGTTGATTGGACTGTAACAACTGGTCTTACTGATAATGAGTGGTTTAATCAGCTTGTCGAATATAAAAATCTGGCTAACGGAGATGAGAATCTCTTCTATCAGGATCATGATGAAGTTATTCTTTCTATTGCAAGAATGGGAAAGAGACATCATGATACTATTCTGCAGAGATTGCCCCAGGGTAAGACATTTTCGATTGAGACCGATCTTTACGGCAGTGCCGTAGGAGCTGATATAGATCGTTACCTACTCGGACAAGAAGACTGGACAGCTCTTGTTAATGCAATTACTAGAGCTTTTGTTGTAAAAATTCAGGATATGATTTTTGCTGAAGTTTATAATGCATATAATTTAATTGGTACTGCTGTTCGTTCAAGATTTGTACAGAGTGGTAAGCTTAATGATACAAACCGTGCTAAATTTAATAAGGTACTTCAGAATGTCTCTGTTGCAAACGGAAATGCACCAGTTACTATTTTTGGTACAATGGTTGGTCTTCAGGAACTTGAAAATCTGATTAAGGTTAATTGGATTGCTGATTCTCAGAAAGAGTCTGTAGCTTCTATGGGACGCCTTGGTAATTATGGTCGTTATCAGCTTGTTGAGATTCCTCAACGTTTTGCTCGTAATGATGTTACCAAGGATCTATATAAGGACGATGTATTATTCTTCTTTGCATCTGGTGATAATAAACTTATTTCTATGGTAGATGTAGGTGAGACCTTAATTGATGAAGTTACTGAACGTGGTGAAGCTAATGGTTTTATAGATGACATGATGAAATATGAAGTACAGCGTGAGTTTGGTATTGCAACTAGACTTGGCCGTTACTTTGGTCAGTGGACAATTACTACTGAATAATAAAAATATTTGGAGAGCGGTCGAACTGCTCTCCTATTTGATTAAAAGGAGAAATAATTATGGCTGTAAAAAAAACAACAAACAAAACAGTAGAGGCAGAAGAAATTATTCAGACAGAAAATACTGTTAATGAAGAAATTGAAAACTCAAATAATAAAAAGAAAGAATTTAAAGAAAGCGATTATATAGTTTGCCATTCTATTACACCTGGAGGACTTACTATTTGTTGTAAAAATGGAGATTATTATGAATTTTTTGATTATGGATCTGAAACAAGTATAAAATACAGAGATCTTGTAGAACTTGTACAAAAACATTCAGATCATATTTTCTTACCGAGAATTCTCATTGATGATGAAGATTTTGTTGCAGAATTTCCAAATTTGAAGTCATTTTATGAAAGTTTATATACGGTTGATGATTTGCGAGAAATTCTTTCTATGCCATTAGAACAAATGAGTGAAGCAATTTTAAAACTTCCTGATGGTATGAAAACAACAATAAAAGGTTTAGCTGGTGCAATGATTAGCAACGGAGAAATAGATAGTGTAAGAATAATTAAAAAACTTTCTGAAATATTTGAATTAGATTTTCAGCTTTTAAGTGAACTTTTTAGCTAACCAAGGAGGTGATTTTAATTGACCTCCATAAACTATGACGACATTTTTAATAGCTTTCTTGGAGAAATTACCGATTATGATATTGCAGCTTTATCAGAATCAGATGCTGACGAGATGATGACTGAGTGGTTACACAAAGCAATATATAATCCACATATCACGGACCTCTTCTCTTCTGTTACGTTGGACGATGAAACACATATTTTAACATACGAAATGCGTACTGCTAGAGATGATATTTTGGATAAAGGTTTTGTTATAAACTTACTTGGCAAAGCTGTCGCGTATGAATGGATAAGCCCGCAGGTTAATAATGTGACAAATCTGCAACAATTTTTTGGTAGTGCCGACCAGCGTTGGTTTGCACAAAGTGCGCACCTTTCACAGTTGCGTACACTTAAGTCAGATTTGAACTTGCAAATGAGATCACTTGTTGATAATCGATCTCTTCATCACAATGAATATTTGGAGGGTTAGCCTATGATACCTTACAAATATGGAGAATTTATGGAACAACAAGTAAACGATGCAAAGTCAAAAATCCGCAAGAAGATATTTTTCTTGTTACTCATTGTGGATCCTGAAACACGCGATCAGTTTGAAGATGTAAACGTTGAGGAAGCTTTTAATAATGTTCAAGATTTAATAAATGGCTTAAACGCCATACTCTTATACCCACACGAAGTTGTACTTGCATCGAGTTTAATCGAGTCGGCGTTAGTCGAGTATAAGAGTGAGAAATTTTCCTATACTCGGTACAGGAAACTGTTATTGGATGCTGGGTGGGAAATTACTCGCGTAAAGGAGGTGAAGTAATGCCCTCTTTTACTAAATATAAAGATAGACTTGAGAGTCGTGGAAAGACTCTTGGTGAGGTTAGAAAACGGGAAGCAGATAAAATCATAGAGGCTACATGGTATGGGGATATTGCAACTCGGACTTGTTATTTGTTTGATATGTATCATGATCCTGACCCTCGGTTACTGCGGAACATGAAGGTTACGGATGAGATGATACCAATGGATATCAAGTTTGTGAAGCACACGTCGAAAACGTATGATAAAGATAACGTTACAATGCATCTTCAAATGAAACCGTCACAAGAAAAATGTGTGCCTTATTATGAGGAATATGAGTATCTTTATGATTCTGAATGGCCCTTGGGATTATATTGTTTAATTCCGGATGAAAAGAGGCAATTAAATCGTTGGCTTATTGTAGATAAAGCGGATTATGATGTGACACAATTTCCGTCATATGAAGTCCTTAAATGTGATTACTGCTTCCAATATATATTAAATGGTCAGCGAAATGAGGTCGCTGGTGTTTTAAGATCGCAGAATTCTTACAATTCCGGGGTGTGGACGGATTTTAGGATAACAACTATCGAGGATCAACAGAAGCTATTAGTGCCTTTGAATCGAGACACAGAGAAGATTTATTATAATCTTCGAATACTAATTGATTCACCAGTACTTTCTGAATCTCGTGCTTGGGCTGTGTCAAAGGTTAATCGAATTTCTCCTAATGGATTAATTCGTATTACTCTTGCCCAAGATAATTTCGACCAAAACCATGACCTCATTGAAACTGAAACGGATGAGCTTGGGCGCACTCGTGTAGTAGGTATGTGGGCTGACGGAAAACCATACAGTGTACAACCTCCCGATTTACGTGACGAATTCCCGAAGGTTGGTACTTATGCAGAAATCACCTGTTCAGGCGTCAAACCATTTTTAAAAGTAGGTGGGAGTTACAAGACTCTTACTATAAACTTCTTCAAAGAAGAAGATCCAGTACCGTTCCAACCGGGAGACTGGTCGTTTACAATCGATGGGGAATCTGCGGATAATTTAATTATCCTAAAGAAGACTGATGAAGATAATAAAATAAAGATAAAATTTACTGGCGATGACTCTTATATAGGCAAAATTATAACATGTGTTTTTAAGAGCCTACAAGGGGTCAAATCAAGCTTTGATTTTCATATAGAATCACTTTAGGAGGTGCGTCATGAAATGGACTAAAAAAGACCGGGACGAGCTCCTCAAGTATAAAAAAATATTAGACGATGATAACACTAAACTCAAAGAAGAAATTAAAGCTCGTCTCGTTGGTAATAAATATATTATCCACGTATTGCATAATTTAGAATTAGAAAAACAGGATGCGGAGCCGGATGATTATTTCGGGATTAATATACGTCCTGCGTTTATCATTCCGGAAACGCAAACTAATGTTCAGAATTATATCTGCTTTGAAACTAGTTTCAAAGAAACTAGTTGGCGAAATAATCACATAACAAAAGAGCAACAGATTATTTTCTATATTCTCTGCCATGAAAAAAATTATATAGATGAAGAGACGGGAATGGCGCGACACGATTTGCTTGGGGCGCTTATTTCTAATGAATTTAATCACAAGATTCTTTCTGGCGGAAGAATTCGTCTTGAATCCGACATAGCAAGTATTACAGATACTCAATATTTAACGAGGACTTTAACATTTATTATGAATACAGATGCGAATTTAGTAAAAACAGAGAATGGAGTCACAGGTTTTGTGAACCATAAGGTATGAGACCGAAGTATCCTAAGTTAAAGTTCAATACGTTGAGAGCGTACTTTGGAAAACCATATGTCATAGATTTGGAGAATTGTGCGGGGAGTGTTACTGTCTACTCTCCCACTATGGGGGATGCGTATATTAATAACGATGAGAATGACTTTATGGCGACTTTAAATATGTTTACAACAAATACAACATCGTTAAGAGTATTTTTAGATGACCTTGGAATGGATTGGAACGAAGTGACGGATTTTCAGTTGTTCATTTTATTATATAAGCAAACAAATCCCGAAGTTATTAAGCTTTTGTTTGGGGATTTGGACTTACATAATTTTGAATTATGTGAAAAGCGTGGTAAGGATGATTCAAGCGTTATAGTTCTTTACAATAAAGAACAGGACATAGAGATTAACGAGGATGTGTATCAACATATACATCAGTATTTACAGATGGTATTTCACATAGAACCTGATGAGAAAATAACAAACGACAAATTTCTTAAAAAATTATATTTAGATAAAGATCGTTTTGATGCTGCATATCAGGCTAAAAAGAAAAAAGGTAAAGAAGAGTCAGGGTCTATTCAACCTTTAATTAGTGCTTGTGTCAATCACCCCGGTTTTAAATATAAATTAAGTGAAGTTGAAAATATGGGCGTTGCGGAATTCTATGATGCGGTTTCGCGTTTGAATATTTATGAAAATACTAGGGCACTTTTACAAGGCAGCTATTCTGGTATGTGTGACACATCCAAAATATCCAAAGAACAATTTAATTGGATGAGAGAAATTGAAAAGAAATAGACATGAGTCATATGACTCTTTAACAAAAAAGTCTAAAGGAGGAAAATAATTATGGCTTTTAAATTAGGTAATTAACTATCGCATAGTTACCGTTCCTAGCAATAGGTTCGAAAAATAATGTGTTGAATTGCTGGAAAATCCTAAAGACAATTAAGCTACAACGTAGAGATGAAATAAACTCAAGCGTGAATGCGGCGAAAGCGGAAAAAATTAATTGTATAAGACCGAGGTTAAATCCCCTGGTCTTTTTTTAATGGACAATCAGCAGCCAAGCCTTGAATAGAGGAAGGTTCAGAGGTCATTCCGAAAGGAAGTAGGGAACAAGCGGTTGGTTCTCGAAGTGGCACACATCTCAATGAGATGAAGATATGATCCCAACTTTGATGAAAGTTAAAGATAAGAATGTAGCGAATTCTTAATTAAGATATTTGTTTGCGATTGAAGAAATTATTAGAGCCGTAGCAGAGAGTTTTGATGGTGATATTCTGTACACTATTGATCAGCTTTCTGGTGCGTCTATTGAAGTATCTGCCGATTCTACAGATATTGTAGATAAGAAAGGTGCAATTATACGTCGTATTTATAATTCTAAACAGGCTACACTTACGGCAAATCTTGCCCTTCTCTCGCCTGTAGCGCTGGCAGCGTTAAGTGGCACGGAAGCAGCCGAGGCTACTGTTGCTAATGCTATTACCATGCCTGAAATGGTAAATCTTAAAGCTGGTGCAACCATAGATGTAACGACGGCAAAGGCTGGAACTATTAAGGTATTTTCACTTTATAATAATGGTGCAAATGGTGAGGAATTTACTCAGGGAACCGCTGCTAGTCTTGCGGATAAAGAGTACGCTCTTGTTGTAGATTCTAGTACGAACACTACTACTCTTACGGTACCTGCTAAAGATACTACAACTGGTGAAGGTCCGGATACTTATCTTATAATTTATGACAAAGATGAGACTACCGGTCTTAAGATTGCTAATATAGCTGACCAGATGCCGGATGCTGTGAAGCTTACTATTTATGCAGCTGCGATCGATCCTTGTGATGATCAGCTTAAGTCCTGCATAATTGTAGCTCCTAACGCTCAGGCTGATCCTTCTATGACGATCAATCTGGATGCAGAGTCTACCGAGACTGATATTACTTATAATCTGAATGTAGATTACTGTGGAGACGACAAAGTACTTTATTACATTTATTTCCCTGATAGGAATGCCGTAACTACGGTTTCATCTGGAATCGTAACTCCGTAATATAAGCAGTTGATTAAGATATTGTGAAAATTTTTAGATATGAGGCACGAGATAATTCTTGTGCCTCTATAATTTAGATGTCCCTCTATATTGGTATATTGGGATTATTATTTCGCAAATATATTAATGGAGGAATGTTAATATGGCAAAATTAAGAACTTGTATAATTTGTAATAAAGCCTATGAGCATTGCCGGAATTGTAATAAAGTTAATCAGAATGAAACCTGGCGTAATCTTTATGATAAAGAAGAATGTATGAAGGTGTTCAATGTATGTAGTGCATATAAAAACAACCTCATTAGCAAAGGCGATGCTAAAATAAAGCTTAAAAGTTTTGATGTTCCGACAGGGTTAAAAGCAAATTATCAAACTATAGTTGATGAGATTATGTCAGAACCAGAACCTTTTAAAAAGACAAAAAACAAGAAAAAAGAAGAAGAATTTATAGATGAAGAAATTGTGAATACTGATTTAGATGAAATATAAAAAGGAGGGAGTATCACAATAATTTGTAGATATGCCCTCTTTTTTTTCGTGAATAAAAGGAGAACGTTATGATTAGAGAACCTTGCTATAAAATTGGGAAGGTTACTGGTCGGAAATATGATATTTTTAACACGGTTCGAATACTAAATATTTCTCAGGCAATATGGTACATGAAGCATGACATACCATTAGAAGATCTGTTAATAAGTGAAGATAGAAAAACAGGCAATCCTGTATTTGTGTTTGTATTCGACAAAGATAAATCACGACCGGTATATGAAGACTGGTGCAAACAAGGATATTGAAGTGAATAAAAGGAGAATAGAAAAATGAATGATTTAATATTAAAAACACTCGAATTTGTGGTAATAGTAGCCACGATTGTAATAATACGGTACGTAATTCCTTGGATAAAAGGAGTTACGGCTTATAACGAAGAAGGTATTGTATACGGCATTGTACAAACAGCCGTACAATATGCCGAACAAACAATGACAGGCGGTGCAGTTAAGAAAGAAGCGGTCATGGAATATCTACTTTCAATCTTCCAACAGAAAGGTATTGGGATTCGTGAGGATCAACTTAATGCTCTTGTTGAGGCCGCCGTATATGCTATGAATCAGGAAAAGAATAATAAAAATTGAATATAGAGTTGATATATGATCGACTTTTCTTATAAATAGGTTATAATATAATTAATTTTTAGTTATGACATCGTAGACAGATTAGTGCGCAGGATTTTCTCCTGCGCTATTTTTGTATTAAAACAAGAAAGGAGGAATCATATGGCAGGACGAACGACTGTGTATAATAATATAACCTCGGAAGAATCCATAGCTAAAATTCTTCCGGAGAACAGAGAACTAATGGATGACTTTTTGGATTATTTAAAAAGTATAGACAGATCTTTGAATACAATTGCGCAATATAGAGCAGATTTATTAATATTCTTTACATGGAATGTTGAACATAATAATAATAAAGATTTCATTTCAATTAGTAAAAGAGAGTTTGCTCGTTTTCAAAATCATGCATTAAACGAATGGAATTGGAGTTCTAATAGAGTCAGACGAGTAAAATCGACAATTTCTTCAATGTCTAATTATGTTGAAAACATATTAGACGAAGAAGAAAAGTATTCAGGTTATAGAAGTGTAATTAAAAAAATTGAATCTCCTGTAAAAGAACCCGTCCGAGATAAAACTATACTAACAGACGAAGAGGTTCAGACAGTTTTAGATACTTTAATATCAGAGGGGAAATATCAATGTGCTTGTGTTTTTGCTTTAGCTGCATTTGGTGGTGCTCGTAAAAGCGAGTTATTGCGTTATAAAGTTTCGTATTTTGATAATTCAAATATTATGGAAAATGCTGCATTATACAAAACGCCTGAAAAGATAGTTACAAAAGGAAGAGGTAGAGCCGGAAAAGCATTAACAAAGTATACCTTACTCGATTTTAAAAAATACTTCGATTTATGGATGAATGAAAGAGCAAAATTAGGAATTGAAAGTGAAATGTTATTTGTTAAAAATACCGGAGAACCATTACAAATTGGTTCTTTAGATTATTATGCGGATTATATTACAAAAATACTTGGTCGTCCTTTCTATTTTCATAGTCTGAGACATCAATTATGTACGAGATTATTTAAATTAGGGTTGCCTGTAGACGTGATACAAGAGTATTTTGGCTGGTCCAGTGTAGAGATGACCAGTATATACAATGATTCAGATGCTTCTGAATCATTTGGAAAATATTTTACATCTGATGGTATCAAAGGTTCAGAAACTAAAGGATTTCAAGATTTATAAAGATTTAAAGGAGAAAAAGAAAATGATAATAAGATTATATGAATTAAATTACGAAAATGACATAGATCCTTATGAAGATGCACACTTTCTTGCGTCATTCGAAGGCAAAAATTATGATGCATTTGTGAGAACATTATCTGCATTAAAAGATAATGATGAGGAATTTCAAATTAGTCTGGATGATGAATGGTATACATTAGATACTTGGGTATTTAATTTTCCAAAAAATAGTGAGTATTTGCCAAGTGTGGATGTATATGTATTATAAAGGGGATGAATTAGTTGCTTAGAAGATGGTTAAGAGCATTAAAAAGCCACAGAGAAAAATGGAAAAATAAAGTTAAAAAAGGATCGGCAACATACAGCAAACTGCTGCTTTCGATTATTGTGTCGTTGGCATCAGTTTGGATAACATGGAGCTATGTATTAGCAACCCATGCCCAAATTATATATGAAAATTCAGATCCGCTTATATCTTTGAGTGAAGAAGTATGCCGTACAATATTAGGAGCTGTAGTCGCATATTGCATCAAATCTGGAGTTGAAAATATATCAAAGGGTATTACAGGAGATTTTTCAAGTGATAGTCTGGATGACGATGTTGTCGGGTGAATGAAAGGAAAATTTTATGATAGGTATTACTGATTTTTTGAATGAATATAAGTTAGCAAAAGATAAACAAAAATATATTGCACAACACATAACCACAAAGTATCTGCCGTTTGAACAGAAGGACGCGCAATGTAAGAACATTGTTGATTTTTCGATGTACAAAACAGTAAATGGTAAAAAGATATTTTGGATTAATACTCCGTTACGTTATCAGTTGTTTACTCAAACTATAATCAAATTGTATACCGACATAGATTTAGCTGATGGTGCAAATCCGAAAGAAGATATTTCTGCAATACTTCGCGGATTTAATAAACTCGAAGAGTCAAATGCAATGGTAGATATTACTCAGGCTATTGGTGAGGATTTTTCAAGATTTCAAACTACATTTAATATGAAGGTTGATGATGAGATTGCAAACGCAACGAGTTTGACGAATTATTTGGACACAAAAATGGAAGCTTTTGCAACTGTTTTAGGTACTTTTGAAAGTGCAATGAATAAAGTTATAGAAAATAATCCAGAATTACTTGGAACAAAGACAGAATAAAACATAAATATTTGGAGAGTAGATTAAAAGCTACTCTCCTATTTTAGTTGTGACGACTACTATTGTAGCTGTTAGAACTAAAATAGATTAGATTGAAAGGCGTATTTTATGCGCCGGAGAGGCGGTAAAATATGGCGAAAATAGATAGACGATCATTAGATAAACTGATGAAAGATATTTATGATACTAAGGATAAGATTATTAAATTAGATAAAAATATAAATAAAAAATACAAAAAAGAAGTAAAAGAAAATTTAGAATATATTGCTCGTACTGCTATTGATAATTATTATGAATCATATAGTCCCAATTTATATAAGAGGAGTTTTGATTTATATAATATTTATAAGGTCCATGTAACAGATAAAGAGTGGGAAATATTATATGATTCATCATACATGAATAAAACACATAGAGTTGACAAAGATGATAGTGAATACATTTATGATTGGATGTTTAAATTAGGATGGCATGGTGGAGCTGCTTATGGTCCAGATCATCCAAGTCCGGGAACTCCATGGTGGAAACTCTCCGGGAGTTGGTATAAACCAGCTATTCAAACAGGTTCTCCATATAAACAAATAAAAGCAGAGAGTGAAATATATTTAGATGATGCTATAATCCAAAAACAGGAAGAATTTAATGACAAATCCAATGCCATATTAGATAGTCTAGAACAACAAATATATAAAACAATTAGATAAGGAGGTAGGTTATGGCTGATAAAACATCGAGAAAAGTCGGAGGCAATGATCTTTCCTCCGTATTAAATAGACTGGATAACATGGCTAATATGATAGCGAAGTTAGCCGGAGAATCCTTTGAGTCTAATATAGAAGATCAAGTGGCCGATGGAGTAACTAAAGGTATTGCTAATGGAGCAAAAAAAGCTAAACCGGTCGCTCAAGATATTTCAGATAAGGTTGAAATTGATGGATCGAAAATTGGTGAAAAGGTTGCTGATGTAGTTACTAAAGAAGTTCAAAAGGGTATTGAAAAATCAAAAGTTGAAAAAAATAGCAAATTAGAGTTATCATTTAAAGACTTATATAAAACAGACCCTAATATAAAAAAACAAATTGATGGTTATTATAAAATTGTAACTCAAACAGTAAAAAAAGTTAATCAAGAATTAAAAGATTTAAATGGCGCAGAGATAGAGTCATTTCTTAAAGCTTACGGAGCGTTAACAAAAGTAAAAGCAAAGCTTCCTGAAGAAGTCCATAAAATTAGAAATAATATAAAAGGATATGCAGATATTTCTCCAAATGAAACTTATAAGTATTATAAAAATATAGGTAGAGCGGGCAATTCACATAAATTAAATCCCGAGCAAATGGAATTTAATACCGAAAAATTTGAAAACGTAGGTATTCGAGAAATAGATGCTTTAATGGAATCTTTTCACAAAGCTTCAGAAAAACAAGCTCGTGCAGCACAAAAGGCGGGACAGGAAACCGCTGTAGCGCATAAACAAGCCGAGAAGGCCGCTCAGGAACATTTAGAAACAGAAGAAAAAATTGCAAATGTTCAAAGTAAATCTCCTACCTCTGATAAATCTTCTGTATTTCATAAAGCGGTTGATTTAAAAGACCTTAAAGAACAATATCAACTTCTTCGAAGAATAAATCAGGATATAAAGGAGTTTGAAAATCCTGATAATTGGATTCCAGCGGGGAATGGAGCAAAGACATTCAATGGAGTGTTACATGGAAATAACGGACTTGAGGAACTTAGACAATTTAAGCGTGAAATATTGGAACTTAATCCAATGCTTGAAGCGGTTGGTGACTCTACCGAGCGTATTTCTAGAAAAGACTTTGTCAATATGTTTGGTAGTGAGTTTGGAGTAGATTCTAGTGTTGTAA
>ODAI014167995.1_pt1 | contig 15032 bp, 8 predicted proteins | sample 1539321 | NCBI WGS metagenome assembly ODAI01 (sample SAMN02144231, study PRJEB22623) | gut metagenome | biome: sheep rumen | host: Ovis aries | place: New Zealand
GATGTAGGTGATCTCATCGGGAGCCTTCATGGGAGTCTGGCTCAGGACAAGGAGATGGTCATAGTTGGGAGCCAGGGAAGGATCTTCGAGCTCGAGGCCTTCGTGGCTGATGTGCCAGAGGTTGCGGTCACGGCTGTAGCTGCTGTCAGCGGAGAAAGGAAGCTCGATGCCGTGCTGCTTGCAGTACTCGATCTCGGATTCACGGGAATCCATGGTCCACTTGGGGCTTCTCCAGGCTGCGATGATGTTGAGGTCGGGAGCCAGAGCCTTGATGCCCAGCTCGAAACGGATCTGGTCGTTGCCCTTGCCGGTCGCGCCGTGGCAGATCGTGGTCGCGCCTTCCTTGCGGGCGATCTCAACGAGCTTCTTGGCAATCAGGGGACGGGCCATGGAGGTGCCCAGGAGGTATTTGTTTTCATAAACGGCATGGGCCTGCACGCAGGGAACGATATATTCATCGGCAAACTCGTCTGTCACATCGAGAATATAGAGCTTCTCGGCGCCGCAGTATTTGGCGCGGTCTTCGAGGTGGTCAAGTTCCTCTTCCTGTCCGCAGTCGATGCAGACGCAGATGACGTCGAAACCGTAATTCTCTTTCAGCCAGGGAATGATGGCAGTTGTGTCCAGACCGCCGCTGTATGCCAGAATAACCTTTTCATTTGCTGTGCCCATAATATTTTCCTCCTGATAATAATCTCTTGAGTTTTTTATGAAGTCATACGGTGCGTATGAATATTTGTTCATCGGAACGTTTATCACTATACATCATTCAATACGTGATTGCAAGCCCTAAAATGTGAATAATATTAATAAAAACGGTATATGCATTGTATAAAATGCATAAATATTCATTTGCGCTGGACAAATATGCAGATTTAATGTATATTGTTTTAATGATTCGGATATGTGCCGGATCCGGATGCGGACGGCGCAGTTATGATCCCGCAGCAACGGGTGCTGCCTGTGCAGGAGGAACCCGGATCCGGGAGCGGACGGCGCAGTTATGATCCCGCAGCCCCCGGCGCTGCCTGTGCAGGAGGAACCCGGATACGGACGCGGACGGCGGAGTTATGAGTCCGTTATGAGCCCGGACACAGTTTTATTCCTTGCAAGTGGAAAAGAATGTATTATAATGGAAAGACATGCGAAAAAAGGCACATGCGGTTTGTGATATACAGCCATGGATAGGAAGTGTGAGCCTTAGCGGCACGCTGCTGTTTTGACATACCGCAGTATAACTATTAAGAAGAATAAAACTATTAAGTTAAGAAGAATAAAACTATTAAGTTTGGAAAGATAGAGAATATATGGCAGATCAGAAGAATCCGGCGCAGTTCCGTGTCCGTGCCATGATTATCGAGGACTATGAGCAGGTGCGGCATCTGTGGATGACGATTCATGGTTTCGGAATCCGGAGTATTGATGACACGAGGGAAGAAGTAGAGCGCTTTTTAAAAAGAAATCCCACAACCAGCGTCGTCGCGGTCTGCGGGGAAAAAGTCGTCGGCGCGATCCTGTGCGGGAGCGACGGGCGCCAGGGATGCCTGTATCACGTCTGTGTGGCGAAAAAATACCGCCGCATGGGAATCGGGCGCCAGATGGTGGGTTACTGCATGAACGCCCTCCGCAGGGAGCGGATCAACCGGGTGACACTGATCGCGTTTACCAGGAACGATGTGGGCAATGCCTTCTGGAAGCAGATCGGATGGACCTGCAGGCAGGACTGCAATTATTATCAGTTTGTGCTGAACGAGAATAATATCACAAAGTTTGTGGAGTACAAGGAAGACTAATCAAAGACATTTAATAAAATTTAATAAAAGAAATAGTATAAGGAAAATTTAAAAGGAAAATTTTCAGGAAAAGAGGTATGGCATGGGAAGTATCATCGCGAAGAAGATTGAAGGCGGTGTCACAGCCGCGAAGGGGTTTCAGGCATCATCGACTGCCGCTCAGATCAAGTATCAGGGCAGAACAGATATGGCTATGATCTACAGCGCTTCTCCCTGCGCGGCGGCAGGAACTTTCACCAGGAATGTCGTCAAGGCAGCTCCGGTCATCTGGGACAGGGACCTGGTCCGCAGCGGCAAACCCATGCACGCCGTAGTTGTTAACTCCGGAATTGCCAATGCCTGCACAGGGCAGGAAGGCCTGGATTACTGCAGACAGACCGCGGAGGCAGCTGCTCAGCATCTGCCGGTTCCCGCTGATTCGGTTCTCGTGGGTTCCACAGGAGTCATCGGATTCCAGCTCCCCATTGACCGCATCCGCGCGGGTGTCGCGGCGCTTGCCGGTAAACTGGGGGACGACATTGCCCACGGCACAGCGGCGGCACAGGCCATTATGACCACGGATACCCACAAAAAAGAGTGTGCCTGCACTTTTGAACTCGATGGAAAGACCGTCACGGTCGGCGGCATGGCAAAGGGCTCCGGAATGATCCATCCCAATATGTGCACCATGCTGGGTTATGTGACGACAGACGCTGCTGTGGATGCCTCTGTCCTGCAGACGGCAGTGAGCGCCATCGTCGATGTGACTTTCAACATGATCTCGGTCGACGGCGACACATCCACCAATGACACGCTTCTGGTCCTGGCTAACGGCGAGGCCGGAAACGCGGTGATCGACAAGGCGGAAGGACCGGCTTACGAGGCACTTTTCGAAGCAATCCATGCTGTCTGCAGGGAGCTCGCCATGCAGATGGCAGGCGACGGAGAGGGCGCGACCAAACTCATCGAGGTCAATGTTCAGGGTATGGATACGGTTTCCAACGCCCGCACACTGGCCAAATCCGTGATCTGCTCCAGCCTGACAAAGGCAGCGGTCTACGGAAGCGATGCCAACTGGGGCAGGATCCTCTGCGCGCTCGGATATGCCGGCGTCGAATTCGACCCGAATGACCTCCAGCTCTATTTTGTCGATGAGGAAAACAAATCCGGGGACGGCTCAGACAAGCGCATGCTGATCTTCACGGACGGCGCCGCGGCGGATTACAGTGAAGAAGAGGCCACAGAGCTTCTGAAAAAAGAAAAAGTCACGATCCTTGCTCAGTTCCACATGGGAGAGGCATCAGCAACAGCCTGGGGCTGCGACCTGACTTATGATTATGTCAAGATCAACGCGGATTACCGCAGCTGAGAACGGATCGTCCGATACTCTTTTCAGAACAGAGAAGACAAAGAATTTAACGGGATTATCTGATATATGTAAAAGATTTTTTGACAGAAGCTGTTATTTATAAAAGATTACTTCTTTTGACAAAAGAAAAATTCGTGATTGAGAGATACAGTTACAGGAAGGAAAGAAAAACATGGAACCTTATCTGAATAAAGAACAGACTGAAGCGCAGCAGAAGGCCCAGGTGCTGATCGAGGCGCTCCCCTATATTCAGAAATTCAACCGCAAGATCATCGTCGTCAAGTACGGCGGCAGCGCTATGAGCGATGAGGAACTGCAGCGCAGCGTGGTCCAGGATGTCACCCTGCTCAAGCTCGTCGGCTTCAAGCCCATCATCGTGCACGGCGGCGGCAAGGCCATCAGCAGCTGGGTCAAGAAGAGCGGTAAGGAAGCGAAGTTTATCAATGGCCTGCGTGTCACGGACGCGGAGACCTGCGAGATCGCCGAGATGGTCCTGGGCAGCGTATCCAAGAAGCTGGTCTCTATGGTCGCCGAACTCGGTATCCGCGCTGTCGGTATCAGCGGCAAGGACGGAAATCTCCTCCATGTCAGGAAAAAATATGCAGACGGACAGGATATCGGCTTTGTCGGCGAAGTTACTGACGTCGATCCCAAAGTCCTCTTCGACCTGCTTGAGAAGGACTATCTGCCGATCGTCGCGCCCCTGGGCATGGATGATGATTTCAACACTTACAATATCAATGCTGATGAGGCGGCGAGTGCCATTGCCCGTGCCGTGTGCGCAGACAAACTCGTCTATCTGACCGATATCACCGGTGTTCTGAGAAGCCTGGATGAGCCTGATTCCCTGATCAGCCGCATCAACATATCCGAGGCGGAGGAGCTGGTCAAGGACGGCATCGTGGGCGGCGGCATGCTTCCCAAGCTGGCCAACTGCACAGACGCAGTCCGCGGCGGAGTGCACCGCGTCCATATCCTGGACGGCCGCATTCCCCACTGCCTGCTGCTCGAGATCTTTACAGACAAAGGCGTCGGCACCGTATTTTATAAAGGTGACTACAACGCTGAGCGAGGCTATTGATCTTTGTATTCAGCTTAAGACAGCAGCTTTTTTGAACAATCACTGTTCTTGCCCGGGGGCTGAGCAGCCCAAGACTGTAAACCTGTTGGAATGGCGGATTGCTTACCGACAATGCTGAAGCAGTTTGGAAAGATGAGGATTTACCATGTCAGAAAATAAAATGCAGGCAATGATCGAGCAGGCGGAGAAAGACCTGCTCCACACCTATAACCGCTATCAGGTCGTCCTGGATCACGGCGAGGGAATGTACCTCTATGATGTAAACGGCAAAAAGTATCTGGACTTCATGTCCGGCATCGCTGTTTTTGCCCTGGGATACGGCAATCAGGCCTATAATGATGCTCTCAAGGCCCAGATCGACAAGATCCTGCACACATCCAACTATTTTTACAATGAGCCCGCGATCAATGCGGCAGCCAGGATGAAAAAGGCGTCCGGTATGGACCGTATCTTCTTTACCAACAGCGGCGCGGAGGCCATCGAGGGTGCACTCAAGTCCGCTATGAAGCACGCATTTCTCAAGGACGGCAGGAGAAGCCACCAGATCATCGCCATGGAGAATTCCTTCCACGGCCGTACCTACGGTGCTCTGTCTGTCACTGGAAATCCCCACTACCGCGAAGCCTTCGGCCAGATGCCCTGCGACGTTCAGTTTGCACAGCTCAACGATCTGGACAGCGTAAAGGCACTGGTCAATGACGAGACCTGCGCAGTCATCGTCGAACCTGTTCAGGGTGAGGGCGGCCTCAAGCCCGCAAGCGAAGAATTTCTCAAGGGTCTTCGTAAACTCTGCAATGAAAAAGACATTCTTCTCATCTTCGATGAGATCCAGTGCGGCATGGGACGCACCGGTTCCATGTTTGCATGGCACCGTTTCGGCGTCCGCCCCGACATTATGACCTGTGCCAAGGCCCTGGGCTGCGGCGTCCCGGTCGGCGCATTCCTTATGACAGAGGAAATCGGACAGAGTTCCCTGGTGGCCGGCGACCACGGCACTACCTACGGCGGCAATCCTTTTGCCTGCGCGGCCATCAACGCGGTCCTCGACCAGTATGAGGCGCTCGATCTCGTCCACCATGTCAACGAGACCGCACCCTATCTCACACAGACGCTTGAGAAACTCAAGGAGGATTTTGCCTGCATCACGGAGCACCGTGGCGTCGGCTTCATGCAGGGACTTGTTTTTGACCGTCCTGTCGGACCGATCATTAAGGATGCCATGGACCACGGCCTGATCATGATCAACGCCGGTTCCAATATCCTTCGTTTTGTTCCTGCCCTGATCACAGAGCGTCAGCACATCGATGAGATGGCGCAGATCCTGCGCGGCGCAATCGAGAGAAACGCCTGAAAGGGATGAGCTGAGGTATAGACTGAGAGTTACCGGATATAAAGAATAATAAGAAGGGGATGCTGATCAGCTGAGAAGTTCTGCTGATCAACATCCCCTTAATACATAGTTTTTGGTGCAGGGTGCCAGCTGCTGCTATCCCGCCTTTTTTCGTGGGTGCGGGGTGCCGGTAATTGATGCCATCCTGTTTTTTTCCGCCTATTTTGACTTCATGTGCGCCCCTTTCAGGACCATGCCGGTCAGGGCGAAAAGGGCGATGGTGTTTGGGATGACCATCAGCTGGTTGAACAGATCGGAGAGCTCCCAGACCAGATCGTTGGAGGCAAGAGTTCCGAGGAAGATGAAGACCAGGGAGATGATCTGGTAGATGATCACGGATCTGTGGCCAAACAGGTAGATTGCGTTAATGCGGCCGAACATGTTCCAGCTGAGCACTGTGGAAAATGCGAAGAAGAGCAGGCAGACCGCAACAAAGATGCTGCCGAAAGCAGTGCCGAAAGCTGACCCGAAAGCGGTCTGGGCCAGGTTTGTCCTGGCAATGGTCTCGCCGGCTGCATTGATCTCGTTTCCCGAATATCCATTCTCAAGAATGCCGCCTGGTGTGTACAGGGTGGAGATAATGACAAGTGCATTGAGGGAGAGGACGATAAAGGTGTCTATGAAAACACCGACGATGGCGACAACACCCTGGTCGTGAGGAGTCTCGACATTGGCCTGCGCGTGCGCGTGGGGCGTGGAGCCCATGCCTGCTTCATTGGAGAAGAGGCCGCGCTTGGCACCCTGGGAGATGGCGGTCTTGAGTGCCATACCGAAGCCGCCGCCTATGATAGCCTGGGGCTGGAAGGCGTAACGGAAGATCATGGCGAAGGTTGCAGGTATATAGTGGATGCGCATTATGAGGACGATCAGGCCGCCTGCCAGAAATACCGCCGCCATGACAGGGACGATTTTTTCCGTGACATAGGCCAGGCGCTCCATACCGCCGATAAAAATGACGGCACAGGCTGCGACCAGGATGATTCCGACGACCCAGGAAGGAATGCCGAACGCTGTGTGCATTGTGGAGCCGATGGAGTTGGACTGTACCATGCATCCGAAGAAGCCAAGTGCCAGAATGATCGCCACCGCAAAGAAGTGAGCCAGGAATTTGCCGAAGGAGCCCTTGAAAGCGGTTCTGATGTAGTAGACCGGTCCGCCCTGGATATGGTTTTTTCCGGTATGGATCCTGGTCTCCTGTGCCAGAACGGCTTCCGCGTAGATCGTAGCCATGCCGAAGAAGGCGATGACCCACATCCAGAAGATAGCGCCGGGGCCGCCGGTCAGGATCGCTCCGGACGCACCGACGATATTTCCGGTACCGACCTGGGCTGCAATGGCAGTTGCCAGCGCCTGGAAGGAACTCATGCCTTTTTCATGTTTTTTCCCGTTGAGGGAAAGATTTCCGAAGACACTCCGGATTCCTTCGCCAAAGCACCGAATCTGAATAAAGCGGGTCCTGATCGAATACCATAGTCCGACCAGCATCAGCAGGATGACCAGAACATAGTCCGACAGGTAGGAGTTGATTGTCTGAACAAGATGCAGCATGTGAAAAATACCTCCTGTGAAGCGCGAATGTTTGCAGCATTCAGCCATTGTGTTTATTGACACTTGCGGCCATGGGCGAGTGCCCGCAAACATACCGAAAATTAAGAAAGACCGCCGATACTCCGGCGGTCTCTTTTTGCATAATAAATAAGGAATCCTGAAAAGACCCTGTCCTTTGACCTGAGAGTTTCGGCAGCGTATCGGCCGCCTTGCACCTTCGGTACTCAAACAAAAATGAGATTCTCCAGAGTGACATCCGCATCCGGTCTGTATCTGGGCATTCCGGATGTTTCAACTGTACAGCATTATGAAGTTAGACAATGAGAACCCTAACATGGATTGAAGCTTCCGTCAAGCACAGAGTCTGACTTTTTGCCAGACTTTTTGCCGGCATAGAGTCTGGGTCCTGCCATCTCTAAAGAAAGGGACCAAACGGAGCTTTATTGTCTGCAGTTTCCCTTTTTCAGTACATTATATGTTATACTTTTCTTAATATTTTTTAGTGTATTTGCAAACGAAGGACAGCGAATACAATCGGGGAAACTTGTGACATGCTATTTCAAAAAAGGAGGTTCTTATGTGGAAAAAGAGAGCCTGCAGTGTATTGCTCGCTTTGATGGTGGCAATGACTGCAATCCCCTTCTCTGCTGTGCCTGTGTATTCACAGGAGGCGGAGACAATGCAGGATGCCTCTGACACGGAGGCGATCGGAGAAGAGGAGGTTTTGACGCAGGAACCTGCTCAAGCTGCAGAGGAAGCGGTTGAGGAAGAAACAGACACAGAAGATGTGTCTGCTGCTTGGGATGCTCAGCCTCAGGAAGAGGAGCAACAGCAGGAAGAAGACCTTTCTTCTGATGAAGCTGCCGCAGAGGATGACCAGGCTGCATCCGAAGTCGGACAGGAGACAGATGCTGCAGCAGAAGACGCCGAGGACCAGGAGAAGGCAATTGAAGACGGGACTGACACTGCTGAGGAAAGCAGTCCGGAGGCCGATTCAGATGATGCTCTGCCTTCCGGGCAGGCTGATGATACTCAGACTCCCGACGAGGAGACTCCCGACGAGGAGATTACAACAGAGCCTGTCACGGAAACGGTGTCAGAGGATGCCATGGCAGAAGGCCAGAATGAACAATACCGGGTCGACCTGGTGTCCCGGGACGGAAAGACGATCGTGTGCCCCGGAGAGGAAATCGTGCTGGATGCGCATGTATTTCGCGATCCGGACGGCTCTGCTGTGAGCAGCGGACTCAAGTATAAATGGGAGATTGTAAAGGGCATTGACGGAGGATATGTATCTCTTGACGATAACATCGAAGGAGAAGTCGGAGATTATCCTTCGGCGACGCTGAAGTTTACCGGTATTCCGGATTCCGCCTCGGAGTCGTTTGGATATGGAGTCACTGTGAAGGTGACAGTTTACGACGGGAAGGACAGCGGGACAGAGCTGACATCCGGAACAATTGATACTTTGCTGCTGGACGAATATTTTGAGATCACACCGCACCGGATCGACCAGATCCAGGTCGGAGAGGAAAGGACAATCCCGATCTCGATCCGCTACTGCGGATACTATTTTGACAGCTTCCGCTACGGCTATGATGTGGAATGGAGGTTTACCTATGATGAGAATGTGCTGCAGCTGACAGATCCGGACGGCAACATTCTGGATGGGACGGGCACAGAACCATATGAACCCGGCAATAGTATGAATGAACCGGAGATCACGATCCGGAGACTTTCGGGTGGATGGACAGACCTTGAGGCGAAGGCGACATTCCACTATATTGATCACAATCAGAATAAGAACTTTGAGGATGGCTTTAGCAAAGTCTATCACTTTGATGGTCTTGAGGATCAGGATGAAAACGGCGGAAGGATCTGGTTTGATATCAATGAGAACAGGATTTTCAGTGACGGAACCTATTCGTTTGACCTTCATACAGAGGATATTCCGGAAGCCTATGATGTTCAGGTGCAAGTAGGCCACTACGACGACAACGGACTTGTGGAAGCCTACACGGAAGGTGAGGAATACAGTTTTGACGGATCTAAACTGACCCTGTATGGCGAACAGATCTTCCAGAGGGGATACCACTGGTTTGGGATGGAAGTACAGGCTGTATCCGGGCAGGACGGACACATTCTCTGCGGAAACGGATCCAGCTTTGAAAGCCGGGAAGCCAAAGCCGAATATGATTTCGCGGAAGATAAAGAGATGCTGACCGGCTGGTATGCAACCGTTAACCACTGGGAGCGGGTCTATGTCGAAAATGCCGGGAATCCGAATGGAATGGACCTGAGTTATGAGACGACAAACGTCAGCATTGTAAGCCAGGAGCCTGTAGAGAGCGGCAGGGAAGTCCTGGAGATGCGCATCCATTATCCGGAGGGTGACACGTCATCCGACAATTACTGGTGGCATTACGAAGCTGTCAACCAGGGCACAGCCGTCTTGCGCGTGGATTACAAGGATATCGACGGGAACGCGCAGTCCTACACTTTTAAGGTATACGTAAAAGGGGATGTGTACGGCGTACATGTTTTCACTGAGGACGGCTCCACAGTCACCCGCCCGGGCGGGACGATCAATCTCGAGACAGATGTCTGGCATCACTCTATAGATGACGAGCAGGAAGGTGACACAGACGATCTTGTCTATGCCTGGAACCTGAAGGCTGTTGACGGCAATCCGGATCCGGAGGACTTTGCCTCACTTCAGGAATCCGATGGCGGGAAACAGGCATCCGTGACATTCTTTGCCCCTGATGATTTCGAGGATCAGTGGTCTGAACTGGAAGCAGAGGTGTTTATCTACACCGGCTCCGTGGCGGAGGAGAACAAGGTCGGATATGACTCCATACGCCTGAGCATGGCGAATTCCTATACCGAACTGTGGCCTGCCCAGCTTGATTCCTACGCGGATGTCGGAACGTCACAGACGATTACAGCAGAGTTCCGTATCTACCCCGGCTCGGATGGCCGGGAGTATGACCTTGTCAGCCCGGAAGACGGAACGGTCACCTATTACTGGCATTATGATGATGATAACTTTAGAATCTACGATAAGGACGGGAAACAGGTCGGCAACGATGACGAATCCGGTGCTTACATCGGCTCGGATGCCAGCACAGGATCTGCCTGTGACTTTACCATTTACCGCAAAAGGCAGTGGGATACGGATATCTTCCTGGATGCCTGCTGGAGGGATGCCAATGGAGAGGAACACTGGGAAAACCGGCATTTTCACATGGATGAAAGATACTACATGGTCTGGCCCGATGTCGAGGACGACCGCGTATTCAATGACGGAACTACTTCCTACCCTGTGATCGTGGACGGATTGCCGGAAGATGCTGTCTATGGAGTCGACTACAACATTGATCTCAAGATCGGCCCCCTGGGTGATCATGGCGTCGATGATACCTTCAGGGAAGGTGTGGAGTACACCTTTGACGGGCACACGCTCACCTTTAATGGGAAAAAGCTCGCGGAGTGCGGCCTGGAGGATGATCAGGTGTTCGGAGCGGATATCGCCCTGATCCTTGCGGACGAAGAGGTCTGGGTAGAGGGCAGGAACTTCCGCTATCGGGAGGCCAGGACCGACTACGACAGAGAATATGACCGCGATCTGCTGACCGGCTGGGACGGCTCGGTGAATGGTTCCTACCATGTTCACTTGGAAAACAGCGAACATCGAGACGGATATGACACAGATTATAGAGTTCTGGATGTGCAGGTGATCAGCGACCAGCCCTGGGACGGCGAAGAGGGCCCCGTCATCGACGAATTCCAACGCAAAGAGAATGAGAATGATTCCTCGGATTACTGGTGGGACTACAAAGTCGGGCACCGCGGCAAAGCTACACTGGAAGTCACTTACGAGGACCTGGACGGACAGGAGCAGAAATACACCTTTGATCTCTATGTCGGTGATGACGTGTACCATGTCCACATGGACAGCGTCGACAGTGACAGACAGGGACTTCCCGGGGACAAATTTGAACTCTTCGCGGACGGACATCATGAATACTATGACCACGGAGAACCAAAGGATGATGCAGAAGGACTCGGCTATAAATGGAAGATTGAAGAAGGCGGTGAATTTGCCCGCCTTGAGGTCGACCAGAACAATCCCGCAAAAGCTCTCCTGTGCTTAAATGAAGAACTTCCCGATGGATGGGACTGGATCGATGAGATGATCAGAGTCAGTGTCCGGGTCCTGGACAAGGACGGAAATGAAACCGGCGGATATGATGAGTCGGATTTCTGGGTCAAGAGCGAATTCTATGAGATCTGGCCTCTGAGCCTGGATCCCGAACTGGAAATGGGCGATTCCATCGGAAACGTGGAATTTGAAGTCCGCCAGTATAGTACTGATAAGGAAAACTACGAAGTCATCGATGACTGGTATGACGTCCAGTATGAGTGGTATTTTGATGAAAATGCCCTCACCATTGCCGATGTAACTGACGGGAAAGAGACAGTATTATCCGACGGTGAAACGGCAGAGGGAAATACTTTCACCATCACAAGGAAAGTGGACTGGCATACTGATTACTCGGTCAGAGCATTTTGGACGCAGAGAAAGAAAGACGAAAGAGAAGCCTGTGGCAATTACTGGATCAATCAAAAGAACTATGAGATCCGCTTCTTCAACGTACCGGACACGATCAGGAGCAATGAGACCAAGTCCTTTGCCATCGACACGTCAGGTCTGGGCAATTTCAAGCCGGATATCTTTATGTTTGTCAATTATCAGTCCAAAGAGGGTGAAATTGATGATCCGAGCAACTTTACCGACATGACGGAGGGAGTGGAGTACACGGTCGATCCCTCCGGTACGTCTGTCACTGTAGACGGAAAGCTGGTCGAGAAAAAGCTCACGGAATCCGCCTATGACAAAGACAGATTCTACATCGGCGCAGCCATGATGTATGATGGTTCACCTTACAAATTCTTCCAGTTCTGCCCTGTGGAGCTGCTGAGGGGCGATAAGGAGGATCAGGAGATCTCTGCCTCCGATCAGACGATTGTCATGTATGGCACGGGAACGGCTTCTGTTGAGGGAGCACAGGGAGCCCTGTCATTTACTTCCGGTAATGAGAGTATCGTCAAAGTGGACGCGGCATCCGGAAAACTCACCCCGGTGGCCCCCGGAACTACACAGATCACTGTCAATGCGGCGGAGACAGATGACTACTATGCCGCTGAAACTACATTTACCGTGACAGTGAAGAAACTGGATCTCAAAGATGCAGTGATTAAATATTTTGAGCCTTCCGGAGGCTTTGTCTATGATGGGAAGCCCAAGACTCCTCAGAGTATGGTCACCTGCAATGGCGTTTTGCTGAGCGAAGGGACTGACTATACAGTCTCCTACCAAAATAATATCAATGCCGGAAATGCGACATTAACGATCTCCGGTGTTACAAACTGTGAGGGAACGGCTTCAGCTGACTTTAATATCGCGAAAGCAGCCCAGAACTTCACTGTCAAGGCAAGTGTCACAAGCATTGACGCCGGCAAGACCACCAAGGTGGCCGCGACCGGTGCCAAGGAAAACCCCAGGTTTACCTTCACATCTTCGAATGCCAAGGTTGCGACAGTCGACGCGGCAGGCACAGTGACAGGCAAGGCGGCAGGCACAGTCACGATCACAGTCAGGTCTGCGGAAACCGCCAACTATAAAGCGGCCTCAAAGACAATCAAGATCACTGTCAACAAAGTCCTGAAGAAACCCGGCAACTGCCACTTTGTCAAGTGGAACAATGCCAAGTACACCAGCTGCCGGATCGGATGGAACAAGGTGGACGGCGCAGAGGGATATGAGACACTTCTGTCCTGGACAGACGGATCCCATGCCAGCAGGACCATTACCAAGTCCAATGTCCTCTACAGGGACTGCACGGTACATCCCCAGCATGTCAGCCAGATGATGGCCAGAGCCTTCTACACATTGAACGGCCAGCGCAAGTTCGGCCCCTGGTCCAATGTGGAATACATCACGCCTTCACCGACCAAACTCACCGTCAAAAACACGAGTTCGGGAACCAATCTGAAGATGAACATCAGTTGGAACATCATTTACGGATGCAACGGCTACAATGTGTTCCTCACAACGAATCCCAACGGTACCTGGTACTGGAACCAGTCCACTTCCACGAAAGCGACTGCAACCAGCGCCGCGATCACCAAGTACAGGGGTTCCAAACTAAAGAAGAATGTCCGCTATTACGTCCGGATCGTCACCAGGCGTCAGCGAAACGGTGTCTTCTGCACCGTGCCCATGCCGGCAGCCAATACGTATATCGGAACCTTTATCATCAAATGATTCACCGGCACCGGCCAGGATATTTCCCGGCCGGTGCTTTTGCCTTTTTCGGAGACCGGCAGAGCGGTTGACAGAGCGGTGCCTTTTTCGAAGACCAACAGAGCGGTTGACCTTATGGAAGAGATTGTTTATGATAGAAGTTACTGTTCACACCTCTCCGGGGAATGAACAAAAGGTATGTATCGGTGTAATCAGCGAAAACCCCATTCCAAATCGCTTATGCTCTTCGAGAAAAAGGACCGTAAAGTAAAGGCAGGAGAGAAGTGTCAGGGCGGAGAAGCTGGAGGTAGGAATTATGAGACTTGTGACATTTCAGCGATTGAATAACAACGGCGCATTCGATGAATCGGCACCTGTCATGCCCCTTTTTGGAATCGGCGCGCCTATGCGCGAACAGGAATCCAGAAGCGGTCTGTTCAGCTTTTTCGGGGAGGAAGTCGGAATCCTTTCCAGGGATGGGACAAGGGTGCTGCCCATTGCGGAGACCGGGATCTCCTACCCGGACATGAACGCTCTGATTGCGGGACTTCTTCCGGAAGAGATGGAAGTCCTCCGGGATGCAGCTCAGGCATTTGAGATGGCTGCGTCCGACACAGAGTATGCGGAGTCGGAAGAGGGCAGTGAAGAAAACAGAGGGCTTTGCGTCGGCAGAGATGTAAAGATCCTGTCGCCCATTCCGGTGCCTCTTCAGGATGTCATCTGCCTTGGACTGAATTATACCGAGCATGCGGAAGAGGCTGCAGCTTATGCCAGGGAGGCTTTCACATCCAAAGACCGCTATCCGGTCTATTTTGCCAAGCGCGTGAATCAATCGCCCGCGGACGGTGATCCGGTACCGGCCTATGCGGACCTGGTGGACTCTCTGGATTATGAGGCAGAGCTCGCGGTGATCATCGGGAAGGACGTAAAGGGAATCTCACCGGAGGAAGTTCCGGGATGCATTTTCGGTTATACCATCCTCAACGATTTTTCCGCCCGCAATCTTCAGACCCGCCACACCCAGTGGTATCTCGGCAAGAGTCTGGACGGATATACGCCGATGGGCCCCTGTATTGTCACGGCAGATGAGTTCTCCTTCCCGCCACGCCTCCGCATCAGCAGCAGGGTCAACGGAGAGCTTCGCCAGGACAGCACGACCGACATGCTGATTTTCGGCATCGATTACATTATTTCCGATCTTTCCAGGGCCATGACCCTGCGGGCGGGAACGATCATTTCCACCGGTACCCCCAAGGGTGTAGGCATGGGCTTTGATCCTCCGAAATTCCTGCATGCCGGTGATACTGTCACCTGCGAGATCGAGGGGATCGGCACGCTGACCAATACGATCTGCGATTGATGAGGCTGAGCCTGGGGGGGTTTTCCGAAAATGAGAAGGCCTGCCGATCCTGTTTTATCATTTGTATTCATTACATCCAAGGGTCGGCTCCGGAAAGGGAAGAACAGATATGTTTTTGATGATCGGCCTCACACAGGGGAGAAAAGACCTCTCCGGCGATCAGCTCGTGATCTGCACGCAGTGCGGACAATACGGCAGATAC
>ODAI010372208.1_pt1 | contig 15031 bp, 29 predicted proteins | sample 1539321 | NCBI WGS metagenome assembly ODAI01 (sample SAMN02144231, study PRJEB22623) | gut metagenome | biome: sheep rumen | host: Ovis aries | place: New Zealand
AGCAAGATGGTCTCGCAATCGTTTCTAATGGTGATACCCATGCGGCAATTGCATCCGGGCAATTTGTATACGTAAAGAATCACAGTAGCCTTGCAGAAGGGTTGTACAAAGCAACGGAAGCGATCAGCACGAACGCCAAGCTGTCAACATCCAATCTGATCGCTGACAGCGCTGGCGGACTGAATGCTCTGAAGGCTGACGTTGATGCGTTAAACAGCGATTTTTCTCCGCAAATTTATAATTCTAATGGACTGTCAATAATTCGATCTGGACACTTAGCACAGATAACGGCATTTCCAAATGTTACAACAACAAGCGATTCCGATTTGGTGGCTACTATATCAGATAATTCGTTCAAGCCAGTATCAGGACTAACCATCGCAACAAAAGTCTATGATGGAACCAATTATATTGACTGTCAATTAGTTATTTCATATGATGGAGAAATCAGGATTAATCCAATTACGGGCGGGATACGGGCAGGACTGCAAGCAAGATATCTGAAAATGGTGGGCTTGTCGTATTATTGCAGAGCATAAGAAGTGCCCGTTAGCGTAAACTTGGAGAATTGCGAAGTGGTAGAAAGAGGTGATTGAATGACAAAGGATGAAAAATATACCTTGGTATTATTCATTCTTATGCTGTTATCTCTTTTTAAGGGTGTCTTGTACTAACTTGCTGTATTACGAAGTAGAACAAGACTATCACAAGACTAAAAATCACCCAGGCCAAACACCTGGGCGACAATAAAGAAAGAGAGGTTTTTCTAAATGGAGAACAAGTATTTCCTTCACCAGATCAAACGGACCAACGGAGCCTTTGACAAGGGCATCGTAGTCAAGGACACCTACGAAGCCGCAAAGCAGAGCTATCATGCGTATCTGGGAGCCTATGCCTACGGGCAGAACCCGGAGACGGACTTCGTTTCCTGCATGATTACGGAAGCTCTGAGCGAGCTTGTGCTGATGCATGAGCAGTGGATGAAACCGGAACCCGAACCCGAACCGGCTGAGTAATCAGGCGTATACACGGTCATGCTCCATCTGGAGCCGGGCGGTGTCGATCTTGGCGTAAATTAACGTTGTCTCAGGCTTGGAATGTCCCATCAACGCCTGAAGATTTTCGAGAGATATGCCGCCTTTAAGCCCCAAAGTCGCGAACGTGTGCCGGAGCCGATGCGGGAATGCATGAAGCTCCGCACGTTTCGCGATTTTTGAGATTTCGTTCTCGATTGCTTTCGGGCCGAGCTTGTGGTGTGGGTTCCTGACTGTGACAAACAGCGCATCGTTGTCATCGTTGCGGGATTCGAGGTATTTCCGCAGCGACAGTTCGGCTTCCGCGTTGAAGAAGACAACGCGACGCTTGTCTCCCTTGCCGTGACGGATCACGACGGAGCGCCGGATCCAGTCAACATCCTGTCGGCAGATATCGGAAAATTCACTGAGCCGGACGCCTGTGGAAAAGAAGAGGTCGATCATCGCCTTTTCACGCAGCGTTTTGCAGTTCCAGCGGAGAAGCTCCAGCTCGTAGGCTGTGAACGGATCACGTTCCTTCGGCTGGAATTTGACGCGCTCAACTGTTGCGCAGGGGTTTCGGATCAGATACTCATTGTCGACGCACCACTGGAAGAAGGTATGCAGGATCCGGCGAATGTTATCCAGATAGGCGTCGGATGCATTGCGCTGGTTCCGACAATAGAACAGATACATCCGGATATCATTTGCCATGATATCCTGATACGACTTCTTCGTCATGGTGAAGAAGTCCACCAGGCGAAGACGGTAGATCTTGAGTGTTCCTTCACTGAGGTTTGCGACCGCTTTACTGGCAATGTAGTATTTTACAACCTCCGGGACGCTGTCGGAGATGATCAGTTCCACCTGTTTCCGGGACACATCGTATCCGGACAGTGTGTCGTCCAGGACAGACAGCACCGCGGCGACCTGATCCTGCGGGATTGCGCTCATCAGTTTGGCGGCAAGCTCATTGCGGAAGGATTCAGAAGAATTTGACACAAAAAACACATCCTTTCTTGATTGTGGCGAAAGGATGTGATAAGATCACTCTCTGGAGGGTGTGCCAACCCACATCTTCCGCCGGAGCGTAAGCGGGGACCAGCCGCGAGCGCTCTTTTTCTATACTTAATTATAACAGATAAGTCGCGAAATAAAAGGGGAACAGAGTTGAAAAGCAATAAAAAAATAAAAGGAGGAACGGCATGAACAGCGCAAAAACGGTGACTGCCCTGATGGAAGCCTGGCGCGGCGAGGGGCTGAGCAAGGCGGAGCTGGCGGTCCGGATCGCGGAAACCTGCATGGGCTGGCCCTACATCTGGGGCGCCTACGGCCAGCAGTGCACCGTCAGCACCCGGAAGGCTTACTCCGCCCGGAGCGTCTGCCCGTCAGCGGAGGCGGAGGAGATCCTGCGAAAGTGCCAAGTGTGCAGCGGACGGCAGGCGGACTGCAATGGCTGCCGGTGGCATCCTGGCGGAGTCACGCTGGCCTTTGACTGCCGTGGTTTTACCAGGTGGGTGCTGGCGAGGATCGGCATCAGCCTGAACGGCGCCGGGGCCACATCGCAATGGACCACGGCGGCCAACTGGTCGGCGAAGGGAACCATCAGCGAAGGGCTCCCCGAAGCCGTCTGCTGCGTCTTCATGCAGAAGGGCAAAACTATGACGCATACGGGCCTCTACGTGGGCGGTGGTCGTGTTATCCACTGCAGCGGAGAGGTCAAGGAAGGACGGATCACGGACCGGGGCTGGACGCACTGGGCCGTCCCGGTGGGAATGGAAGGAGATGTGCCTGTGCCGGTTGTGACGAAGCCGACGATTCGCAAGGGCGCCAGCGGGGCGTATGTTGTGGAGCTCCAGGAGGATCTGATCCTGCTGGGGTACGATGTGGGCCGGAGCGGCGCGGACGGGAAGGCCGGGACGAACACCGTCAGCGCGGAGAAGAAATTCCAGCAGGATCACCCGCCGCTGGTGGCTGACGGGATCTGCGGGCCGAAGACCTGGGAGGCCATTGACGAGGCGATGAAGGGCGGAGGAGCGGTGCTCTACACCGTGACCATCCCGCACCTGGCGAAACACCACGCTGAGGCGCTGGTGGGGAACTATGCGGGGGCAACAATGACGGAAGAAGGGGGAAGCGACTGATGGAACTGTCACAGATCTTGTCCGTCTGCGGGGTCTCCGGGATCATTTCCGGGCTCGTGGGCGTGCTGATCGCGGTATTCTTGAAACGCCCGCTGGAGAAGCGGGTCGGCGAAAACGAGGAGGCCAGCGCACGGATGGAGGCCCAGAACAAGGCCACCATGCTGGGCGTCCAGGCACTGCTGCGGGATAGGCTGCTGCAGGCCTTCAACCACTACCTGGCCCAGGGCTGGATCAGCGCCGGCGACCGGGATAACGTGGAGAACATGTACACCCAATACGAAACACTGGGGCCCAACAACGTGATCAGCGACATATACAACCAGGTGCGGGCGCTGCCATCCATCCCGCCGGAAGCGCATCCGGTGGAATCCCACGCCGTACAGTAAGAAGGAGGATATGATCATGAAGCTTAGCAATCGGATGTATGACGTTCTGAAGTTCGTTGCGCAGATCCTGCTGCCGGCGGTCGGCACGCTGTACTTCGCTCTGGCGAGGATCTGGAATCTTCCCCTGGCGGAAGAGATCGTCGGGACCATCACGGCGGTGGACGCCTTCCTGGGCGCTCTGCTGGGGATCAGTACCATGCAGTACCACAAGGACGCCGCCAACGATCTGACAATCCAACCGCCTGACGAGGAATAAGACATGCTCCGGGAGTGATCCCGGGGCGCTTTTTTTATGCCGGGAAAAGATGGCCTACTACCGAGTTATTACCGATATAAAACCTGCAGACCCTTATTTTCCGTCCATCTGCCATGACTACGAATCAAAAGGTCGTGGGTTCGAATCCCGCCGGGCTCACTGCCCCGGAACGTTGAAAATAAAGCGTTCCGGGGCTTTTTTTGTTTTTCCATGGCAAAGCAAAAACAGCGCCTGATACCCACGAAAATGTGGTCTACTACCGAGCTACTACCGAGAGGATTTTTGCAGAAAAAGGCCGGATATCCACTTTGATATCCGGTCAAAAATGCTTTACTTGACGGCTGCTTGACGGTTACTTGATTGAATCGACAACCGCCAGCAGTTCGTCTTCGTTCGTTGTCTGGTACTTCGTCTGGGTGAAGGTATAGTCGCTGTGGCCGATCAGCGCCGCCTTGTCCCGATCGTCGCCGGCGGCGTTCTTCAGCTTGTTGCTGAAAGTGTGACGGGCGGCATACGGTACCTTGCCCTCCGCGATGCCCAGACGTGCCATAATCGGCTTGAACACATTCTCCCTGAAGTAGTTGTCACTCATCTCTTTGAAGGCCGTAAAAAGCGGTTCTGGTGCCTTCTTTGAGGGTCTTGTGAATGTATACTGCGGGAATACCAGCTCTGTCCCGGGAACCATCAGCCGGTCGCGGATGATTTCTTCGATCTTATGGTGCACAGGCACCGTGCGATTCCTGCCGGCATCCGTCTTCTTGCCTTCGACCAGGAACAGCCGGCCCTTGTGCTCGATGACCTGATCCTTCCGGAGCTCCAGCATCTCGCCGGGCCGGTAACCGAGATAACAGAGGCAGAAAATGTATTCCGCGTACCGGTTGGCGCCGATGGCCTGCCGGATCTTTTCTACTTCTATATCCGTCAGCGCATCCCGCTTGACTGACTTTCCGCGTCCGGTGAAAAGATTCTCCGATTCGATCTGGCTGACGATGTGCTTATCCCGCGCATACTTCCACAGGAGGCCCGCCACGACCTTCATGTTCTGATGGGTGCGCTTTCCCTTCGGACAGGCATCCATGCACGCCTGGAGCTCCGCCGCGGTGATCGTCCGGATCTGGCGGTCGTGAAGGCTGCCAAAGTAATTGTAGGCTGCATGATATCCGGCTGCGGTGGATGGATCAATCCGCTGGGAGTACATCGGCTCCCACTCTTCATAGATCTGGCGGAGGGTCATGGACAGCTCCGGCGCGTCGTTCTTCTTCGCACGCAGCTGCTCACAGTAGGCCAGGGCATCCTCCCGGCGCTTGAATCCGGACTTTATTCTTTTAATCGGTATTCTTTGTTTTTTATTTTCAGGGTTTTCAGGATCAAACGGTGGAAGCTCACGATATCCATCAACGATTTGTGCTATCCAATATCTGTGGACAGGGTCATAATATGCGCATCCAGTTCCATTCCCTCGTGATTTTATTCTTCGTTTTTTTGTTTGTTGTAGCTTCTTCCCGCATTGTGGACAGAAGATTGCATCTGCTGGCGGGATCGCTTTACACTTTGGACAGATCAATTCCAAGCACCTCCTCTTCTTCATCTTTCATAAGTTGAAGCAACACGGCAATTGCAGCGCGTTTTGCGTTTAGTGGGGCAAGTGGCCATAATTTTTGCATCTGTAAATCTTCAGCACCATGCGCCTTGTCTTCAGGAAGTTCAACTAAAAGGTCGTCGGTTTTGCAACCTAAAGCGTCTGCTATCTTCTGAACAGTATCAATTTCTGGAAAAGACTTCCTCTTTATCCAACAGTTTACTGTTGATTTTGATACGCCTACGGCCTTTGCCAGATCAGTCTGATTCTTTCCTGCTATGTCCATAAAACGCGGAAGCACTGTCCAGAACACTTCTTTATTCTTACTCATGTCGACCACCTCCAAAGAGATTATACATATGAACTAAACAAAAATCAAATTTATTTCAACAAAAGTTGAATTTGACTATTGACTTGTGTGTTGAATTGAATTAAACTACGAGATGTAGATATTCTTTGCAAGGAGGTGAATAGACTATGACACAGAAGGTCAGAATGACGCTTGAGGCAGCGAGAGTCAATGCGGGTCTTACACAGAAACAAGTGTGCGACGCTATTGATATCTCACTTACAACCATTGGCCTATGGGAACATGGCGACCGTATGCCGACAGTTGACAAGGCCATCGCACTGTCTGAACTGTACGGGGTGCCCTTGGACTGCATTAATTTTACCCGAAAAGTTGAATCAAATTAAACACCAAGGAGTAGAAGCGTATGTATGTCCACACTATCGATTTGATAGGCCAACGGTTTGGAAATCTTACAGTCGTTGAAAAAATAGGGTCAAACAAACACAACCAGATGGTATGGCGTTGCAAATGCGACTGTGGAGGAATTAAAAATGCCAGAACAGGAGACCTATTAGCAGGAACAGCTCATAACTGCGGATGTAGTCACAATAAGCATATGCAAACCGCGAATGGTAAAGCAACAAGGATCTATAGAATTTGGAAGAACATGAAAGCTCGGTGCTATAGCAAAAATACCCTGGCATTCAAATATTACGGTTATAGGGGAATTGAAGTGTGTAAAGAATGGCACGAGTTCGCACCCTTCCATCGGTGGGCACTGGCCAATGGCTACACGGACGAGCTGACCCTTGACAGAGTCAACAATGACGGGAACTACGAGCCGGGGAATTGCAGGTGGGCCACCAGGAAGGAGCAGGCCCAGAACCGGAGGCCGAACGGCTCAGTCATCAGAAACCATCAACTGGTAGAAAGGAGTGAAACATGATGACCAACAAGCAGCAGACGGAAGTCCGGAAGATCGTGAAGGACAACATAACGGAAGTGCTGAGCGACTACCTGACGAAAGACCTGGTGACGCGGATCCGGAACGAGATCCTTTCGGGCGTCGAGTGGGATCTGGGCCACATGGACGAGGAGGAGACGCCATGACACTGGATGACATCAAGGCCATGACGGAGGACTTCATCACGCCGGCCACAGCGGCGAAGGTCATGAAGATGGACCCGGGCAGGCTGATCCAGTACGCCAGGGACGGGGCGCTGCCCTTCCAGGTGGTGATCAGCGGCAACCGGGTGAAGATCCCGCGCAAGGCTTTTCTGGAAGCCTACGGAGCGCTGGAGGAAGAGAAGGAAGAAGACCGGACGCTGGAGACGATCCTGAAGGAGCTCCATCAGACCAACGTGATGCTGGACGCGCTGTGCATCGTCTGCACCGGGCTGATGCGGCACCTGGCTCCGGAAGAGTATCAGATGTTCGTGGACGCGGCCAGTGGAAAGAAGGAGGGGACCAAACAGTGAAAGGCTACAGGACTTTGAAGACCACCATGGGCCGGAGGTACCGGGTGAAGATCACATCGGAGGAAGCCGCGGCACGGTGGCTGTACAACGTTTCCCTGGTGGTAGTGCCATTCGTCAGCAGTGCCTTAATGTTCTATGTATGGGTAAAGGTGGGATAAGCATGAAGCGGTTCTTTGATACGGAGCTGTGGCGGTGGATTAAGACGCTGCTGGAGATCTGCGGCATCGCCGCTGTGATCCTGCTGGCGGCGGAGGTGGCCCGGTGGCTGATGGAGGGCGGGCGATGAACGAGAACGTGCCCTGCCCGAAGTGCTCAAGCTGCGGGAAGGAATTCTACATCCTCTACCCGGCACTGTGGGCATACAAGAAGGGCCCCATGGTGTTCTGCTCGTGGAAGTGTCTGCGGGCGTATGAGAAGGGATTACAGCCAGAAATAAGGAGTGAGAAACCAATGACCAAACTGAGCGAAAAGAGCCGGCAGGCAATTGAGATCGCCATGGACGGCGTGGATCCTATGGCCTATCTGAAAGAACAGGGCAGCAAGAACCCAAGCGCCGCGTGGAGCAGCATCAAGCTGCAGATGAAGCAGCGGCGTCCGGACATCTATGCACAACTTCTGAAGGCTGACAACAGAAAAAAGCCGGCAGAGAAGAAGCCGAAGACCGCAGCGGAGGCCATGACCAACATGAAGCAGGCTGCGGACAACTTCTTTGACTCTGTGCTGAAGGACGCGGAGACGCCGGAAGCGGCGAAGGTGCCAACGGCCATGATCGAGACCAGGACGGAGTGGAAGCCCGTCCAGGAACCGAAGATCACCAAGCCGGTAGGCTATGACGGATTCACGGTTCGTGAAGTGGAGGGAGACTTCGCCCGGTACCGCCGGAGCGACGTCAGCGAGAAAACCTACATCGACGTGGAAATCGCGGACGGATGCGACACGCTGAGCTACACCGTGGAGCAGTGGCGGAACATCCGGAAGGAATTCCAGCGGGCTGCGGTGATCCTGGGGGTGGAGATATGAGCCAGATCAAACCGCTGGGCACCGGGGCGCCCATCTGGGAATGCGACGGGAGCGACTACCCGGACATCCTCAAAATGCCCATGGAGGACGGGAACGTGATCACCTACCGCCGGGAGATCGAACAGCCCCACCCGCAGTGCCTGAAGGCCGTGGAGCTGATCCGCATGATGAAGGACACCACCTTCGGCGGATACAAAGGAAAGCATACAAAAAAGGGCCGGTGATGTTGCAGCATCAGCCGGCCAGACGGAAAAGGAAAATATTATGTCGTGGTCATTGTACCACAGAAAGGCGGAAAAGTGAATATGAACGAAGCCATCGAAACGCTGCGGGCCCAGATGCAGGAGCTGGAGGACATGAAGACTCAGCTGACGGAAGCCCAGGAGAACCTGCGGGAGGCCATCTGCGCGCTGGAGATGATGCAGGAGGCGGGATAATGAAGAAATCCTGCAAGGACTACTGCCCCTACGCCAAATACTGCTACCAGAAGGGCGAGCGCGGGCTGGATCCGGATGACTGCCCCACGGCGTGGAAGATTGAAGACATACTGAACGACTATGAACCGGAGGATGAAGAAAATGAGAGCCCTTTACGAGATTGATGAAGAAATCCTGTCCTGCGTTGACCAGGAGACCGGCGAGATCCTGGACACGGAGAAGCTGGACGCCCTGCAGATGGAGCGGGAAGAGAAGCTGGAAGGCGTGGCTCTGTGGGTCAAGGACCTGAAAGCGGAGGCGGACGCCGTAAAGGCGGAGGCAGACAAGCTGACCGCCCGGAAGAAGGCGCTGGACAACAAGATTGAATCCATCAAGGCCTGGCTGATGATGGCCCTGGGCGGGGAGAAGCTGAAGACGCCCCGGTGCAATGTCTACCAGACCCACAGCCAGAAGGTCGTGATCGATGACGAGAAGGCGCTGGTCGACATGTTCATGGCGTCGCCCAGCGGGGAGAAGTATCTCAGAATCAGGGAGCCGGAGATCGACAAGGCCGCGCTGAAGGATTCCATGAAAAATGGTTTTGAGTTTGAGTTTGCTCACCTGGAAGAGACGGAAAGCGTGGTGATCAAGTAATGGGCATTCCTGTGCTGATCCTGGGCGAGAGCGGGTCCGGGAAGACCTACAGCATCAAAAACATGGACCCGGAGAAGGTCGGGGTATTCCTGGTGGAGAAGCCCCGGCTTCCCTTCCGGAAGGAATTCAAGACGAAGAAGAACGCCACCTACATGGACATCCTGCGGGCGCTGGCGGATCCGAAGCTGAAGCAGTACATCATCGACGACAGCCAGTATCTGCTGGTGAACGAATTCTTCGACAGGGCCGGGGAGACGGGATACCAGAAGTTCACGGACATGGCGCTGAACTTCCGGAACCTGATCCACTTCGTGATCAACAAGGCGCCGGATGACGTGATCGTCTATTTCCTGCACCACACGGAGACGGACAACAACGGCAAAGTCAAGGCGAAGACCATCGGCAAGATGCTGGACGAGAAGCTGACGGTGGAGGGCCTGTTTGACATCGTGCTGCGGACGCAGGTGGACCCGGATGGGCACTGGTTCGTTACGCAGACCAACGGATACGACACGGTGAAGAGCCCGGAGGAAATGTTTGACCTCAAAGTGCCGAATGACCTGGCGCTTGTGGATAAGACCATCAGAACCTATTACGGAATGGAGGAAAACTGAAAATGAAGATCAACGGATTCAAGAGTGAAGCCCCTGCCAAAGGATACCCCATGCTGCCCGCCGGCGCGTATGTGGCCGCCATCAAGAATGTGAAGATCGACGGGGAGGCGCCGGACCAGCAGATCGTCCTGCGCCTGGACATCATCGAGGGCGAGTGGGCCGGATACTACACCAAGCGCTACGAGCACGACAGCCAGAACGCCGGCGTCCAGCAGCTCTTCCAGGCAAAGTACAAGGGGGATTACCGCATCCAGATCCCGGATGACCGGAACGCGAGGCGGGAGCACCCGGAATGGGATCTGCGGACGCTGAACGGGGCCATCTGGTGCATCGAACAGAGCAACGCCGGATTCCACTGGGATGGGGACACGGATCACATCATGGACCTGAAGGGAAAGACCGTCGGGATCAACGTGCGGGAAGGTACCTTCAACGGAAATGTCTACACGCAGATCGGGAAGCTGGAGACGGTGGAGGACGTGCGCAAGGGGCTGGTCAAGCCCATGAAGCCGAAGAAGGACAACGGGACTTCCTCCGCGGTGGCCGCGCCGGCGTTCACACCGGTGGAGATGGACGAGCTGCCCTTCTGATGGTGCTGTATGAGGACACCCGCCAGCAGGCGGGGAAGCACCGGAACATTAACGACTACTGCCAACGGCACGGGATTGAGATCATCCGCCAGGCGCTGAACGTGGGAGACTACCAGATCGCCGGGAAGGGCGACATCAGCGTGGACACGAAGCAGGGCGTGCCGGAACTGGCCAGCAACTGTTTCCAGGAGCATGACCGGTTCCGGGACGAATGCCTGCGGGCCCAGCGGTGCGGGATCCAGCTGATCGTACTGATCGAAGAGAAACTGCCGGGAGGGCGCCTGGACAACTGGCGCTCTCCAATCGGTTGGGACGGGCTGCCCATGCACAAATTCCGGCCGGACGTGCTGCGGAAAGTGATGATCACAATGCAGGAGGAGTACGGCGTAAAGTTCCGGTTCTGCCACCCGGCAAGCACGGGAAAGCAGCTGATTGAATACCTGACGGGGGTGCGGACATGAGCGACGAAGACCGCAGGATCCTTGCGGAGACCTGCAGGCTGTACGACAAGTACAGATCCATGGAGCTGAAGGATGAAGACTTCCTGCAGCTAAGCGCAGACATCGCCGCGCTGGCGGAGGCGAACGACTTTCAGCACAACCCGCTGGCCATGCGCGCCGCGCTGATGCTCTTTGACACCTTCAACGACCTGTACGGGGACGGCAAAGTCCCGCCCATTCCAAGCTATATCGGAAGGGATGATATGTAAATGGATCCGAAAACAGCTGGGCAGATCATCCGGGACAGCGTCAGCATGGACCAGATCCTGAGCCTGTACGGATACCGGGCAAAGCACGGGTTCATGCCGTGCCCATTCCATGGGGAAAAGGTGGCGAGCCTGCGGGTGTATAACGGCACCGGCGGATGGCACTGCTTCGGATGCGGAAAGGGCGGAAGTGTGATTGACTTCGTCATGGAGCAGGAAGGCTGCGCCTACGCCGTGGCTGTGCGGGCCATCGACAAGGCGCTGAACCTCCGGCTGATGGACGAACGGGAGCACCCGCAGGACGCTGAGATCCGGTACCGGAAGCAGGTCATCTACGACCGCGTTGCGGAGGCGGCGGAAGCCTATCTGAACGCCGTGGCATGGGAGATTGAGTCCAGGCAGCTGGTGCGGATGAACGCCGTCAAGGCCGCGGAGGATAAGAAGCTCCAGCATCCGGAGGAAATGACAAACGAAGACTACATGATCATCCTGACCTGGCGGGATGAGAGCGAGTGTGACGACTACCAGGCGGAAAAGATTGAGAAAATCCGGGAGGAGGTGAAAGAATGGCGGAGGAAGGCCAGGAGACCCCGATGAACGAGGACAACGAGAACGACGGACGGATCGTGCCGGACGGGGAGAAGAGCCGCTTCAGCCTGCTGGACGGGCTCAACGCGGAGGACATGAAGCTGAAGCCGAAGATCCAGCTCTTCCGGCAGCTGATGGACGCCTGCTATGAACATTCCCTAAGGTTCAACGACATGACCGGGAAGCCGGAATACAAGGACCGGATCACGGGCCAATGGCGGGAATGGACAGACACCCAGGAGGCGCAGCTGCGGGCTTACTTCCAGACCAACTACGGGCTGTACAGTCCGAAGATGCTGGAGGATGCCATCCGGATCCACTTTGAGGCCAACAGGGTCAATCCGCTGACGGACATCCTGGACGCCCTGGAGTGGGACGGGAAGCCCAGGGTGGAGCATTTCCTACATGACATCATGAAGGCAGAGGACAGCGAATATATCCGGGAGTGCAGCAGGCTGATCTTCGCCGGAGGGGTGAACAGGGCATACAGGCCTGGGTGCAAGTTTGACGACATGATCGTGCTGATCGGCGCCGGCGCTGCAGGAAAGAGCACCATTGTCCGATGGCTGAACATGGAGGACCGGTTCTTCCGGGAGATCAAAACCATCAGCGGGAAGGAAGGCATCGAAGCCATCCGCGGCGTCTGGATCGGCGAGGTCGCCGAACTGATGGCCATGACGCGGGTGAAGGAAGCGGAGGCCGTGAAAGCCTACATCAGCAGCCAGGAGGACAGCTACCGCCCGCCATACGGAAAGAACGTGGTGACGGTGCCGCGCAGGTGCATGTTCATCGGGACCACGAATAACCCGCAATTCCTGACAGACAAGACGGGGAACCGGCGCTTTTACCCCGTGCGGGTGGAAAGCGACGCGGACAAGATCTACAAGAACGAGAAGATCATCCGGGAATATATCCGGCAGGCCTGGGCGGAGGCTGTGCACCTGTACAAGGAAGGGAAGCTGCAGCCGTTTGCAAAGACGGAGGTGATCAACGTGATCCGCTCCGCGCAGGAGCAGGCCATGGAGGATGACTGGAGGATCGGCGCGATTGAGAGCTACCTGGAGAACACGAAGAAGGCATCCGGCAGCACGGTGAGCGTGATTGAGATCTGGCACCGGGCGCTGAATGAGCCGGAGGAAAGCAAGCCGGCGCGGAAAGACTCCATCGAAATCTCCCAGATCCTGGCGAACGTGCCCGGATGGGTCATGGGGAAAGGCCTGATCACTACGCCATGGGGCCGGCAGAAATTCTACCGGAAGGACAATTTCGCCAGCATCTGGCGGTGATTCGGTTACAGTCGGTTACACTTGGTTACACCTTGGTTACAATAAGAATCCTTATATATCAATACTTATAGGCCATTGTAACCAAGTGTAACCAATAATTATCAAATAACTTTTTTTTAATAGATATATATATAAGAAAAGTCGGTTACTTGGTTACTTGGTTACAGTTGAAAATAAGGAGTGAGCGACAATGAGACAACCCTATATGCTGCCGGACAGCCAGTGCGAACGGCTGAAGCGGACGGAGATGATCGGGCTCCGGATGCTGCTGGCGCACCTGAGCACGGCAAAGTATTTCCAGGAGGATCTGGCCGACCGCCTCGCCTGCATACCATACGGAAAGGAGCGCCTGCAGATGGCAGTTGGCGGGCTCCGGGCGGTGTGCGATGACATCGTCGGCACCATCACCCGGGAGCAGGCAAAGCAGATCTACGGCACCATGAAGGACTACGACCTGCGCCTGCTGCCGAAGCTGACACCGGGGAGCCCGAACATCGTGCTGACAAAGGAGCAGGGCGTGGCGCTGATGGATCTGGCCCGGGAGAAGTGCCACGGGTGCGTGGAGGACGGGGAGAGCTGCCGGGAGTGCCGGCTGTATCAAATCTTGGAAGCGACGACACCGCTGGACGATTATGGAGACGGCTTGATCTGTCCGTACTCGCTGGCGGTGTGGACGTAAGCGCAGGAGGCGTGACAAATGACAGACCGGGAACGGGTAGTGAAGAAGCTCCGGGCACTGATCCGGACCGCACACAATGAGAACTACGACTTCATCTACATTGACGTCGGCAAGGCGAAGACGATCATCCGCCTGCTGGAGGAACAGGAACTGAAACTGGACAAGGGAGGCGGGACAGATGACGGACGATGAGAGGACGATGCTGATGCTGATCTTCATGACGGTGCTGATCTCCGCGGCGCTGCCCTGGCTGGTTATGTGGGAGGGATGATATGACAGGGAAGCAGGAGATCACCATCACGATAGGGGGTATCGACCTGGAGAACATGAGCAAAGAAAAAAGACCGTGGGGTGCATGACGATGGTGGACTTCAAACGAATAGAGTTATTGCAGAATCAGGAGAGAAAGCTTGCGCTGATGGTCATTAAGGCAGACGCCAGGGCGAAGAAGGTTACTTCCGTCATCACCGGAATGCCACGCGGGGGAAGCTCCAACAACTCTCAGGAAGATCGAATGATTGAGCTTGTTGCAATCAAAGAAATTTACAACGATGTATCAAACGAGCTTGAACGGAGAAGAAATGAATTGGAGATGCTGATCAGTTTTCTGGACGATCCGAACGAGAATCTTGCGATCCAGCTCAGATACCTTCGCGGAAACACGGTGGGGGGTGTTTGTGAAAAGATGAACTATTCGGAAACACAGGTCCGCCGCTTCCTGCGCAGAGGTGAAGCGAACATCAACCGGAGCGCTGAAAAAGATGGTCGGTCATGACTGCCTTTTATGTGAAATAATGTATGTGTGGTTCCAGGATCATGGTGGAACTCTCCTAACAAGGGAGCGGCTTTTCAGTCGCTCTCTTGTTATGTTGAGGGGTATCAATTGGAAAAGCGGCAGGGGGTCTAAAAAATGCCCGTCCCCAAACGAAACCGGCCGGATCATGACGGCACGCATCGGCTGGCATTCGACAGGAACAAGCGGAAGATCCTGGCATCAGAGAGCATCTGCGGGATCTGTGGTCAGCCAGTTGACAAGCGGATTCCATTTCCGAATCCGATGGCGCCTTGCATTGATCACATTATACCGATCGATAAAGGCGGACATCCAAGCGACATCAGCAACCTACAACTTGCGCACCTGAAATGTAACAGGGAGAAGTCGAACAAGCTGCAGTATCCAGTGAAGCAGAAAAAGAGTGAAACCACCGGAACGGAGATCGTTGACAATTCAAACCGAGTATTACCACAGAGCATGGCGTGGTCGGAATACAAAGCGAAAGAGCAGTGAGCAGATAGAGGGGGGCCATCCCCCCGGCCGGGGCGGGCGCGA
>ODAI013912235.1_pt1 | contig 15028 bp, 26 predicted proteins | sample 1539321 | NCBI WGS metagenome assembly ODAI01 (sample SAMN02144231, study PRJEB22623) | gut metagenome | biome: sheep rumen | host: Ovis aries | place: New Zealand
CAGACAATCAGGAAGGTAAAAACTGCGCCGTATAAATAAATACTCAATACGCAAACGGCGCAAACATGCGCTAAAACAATATCGGCAGACAAGTACATACTCATTACCGACTTGCCGACAGAGCAAGTTCCGCCCGTGTATAACGCTTTTCCCATTTTGAGAAAATGACAAAACGGGCACTTGTTGGGGATCACGCACCCCAAACCCGCAATTAGTCTAAAGACAGCCGCAAAGGACGCGGGAAGGACTACAGACCACAGACAGGGGAAGCCAAAAAGAAAGAACCCACAGAATGAAGAACGCAACGCGCCGGACTTCCAGGGCGAAGGCTTCCCCGCCACTGTGGGAACATTCAAAAAGAAAGGGGCTTACATGAACGGCAAAGAATACGAAACGGGGCGGGAAGCCCTGGAAAGTGAACCCACAGAGGGAGCGACCTTTTCCCCCGCTACTGTGGGAACACTTAAACGCCTGGAAGAAGAAACCTACAGCGCTTACGGCGTAAACAGCAAGCCGCCCGGCTTTACATGGATAAACATGACATTAGATATAGCATGGAAAATAACAAACGAACCGGGCTTACTGGACACGATCACGGAAGCGGACTTAGACCAGCTAACGGAAGAAAACTTCCACACGGCGCGACATGCTGCGGAAGTAGCATTACATTTAAAGAAATACATAATATAACAGAAATACATTGTATACATAGTATTACAAGTATACATGATAGGGGCGTAGAAATCTTAAAGCCTTCACAGGGCGCGGACTTCTTCCGCCCCGCAGTCTATAAAAATAAAACGGAAAAATAGAGGGGTGGTTATATGCGCGAATACTGGAAAGTCTTTTACAACGAAAAGACCGGCGAAGAATATACAGCCTATACGCTGCGGGGATCCTTTCCCGGCGAAGAAGAATCTACAGCGGAGCTTATAGCCGCAGAACGCGGGATAGACCGGAAAGACATTAAAACACGGATAGAAAGGCGCTAAGCATGAAAGAACCGAATCTTATAAAAGTAAACTTGCCACAGGACGAAGAAGCTTATAAACACGGCGTCGGTGAAGGATGTTTCTTTATCGTAGACGACCGGACAAAGACCGCTTACGATCTGGACGCGACCGGCGGGGAATACTACGGAATCTTAGACAATGATAGTCTTTATTATCCTGGACTTAAGCACGGGGAACGGCTACAAATTGAAATGCGCGGAAAGCAAAGACCAGTAGTACCGCTTAAAGCGCTGCGGAAATGGAAGGCGCGACCCATAGAAGAAGTATTAAGGCAATACGAAGAATATTTAGCCGGAGAACGCGAAGAAGACGACTTCACGGATTAAGAAAAGGGGGCGGCTTATGAAAATACTGACCTTCACAAACCAGAAAGGCGGAACGGGGAAAACCACTTCCGCGCTATCTGTAGGAGCGGGACTGACCCGGAAAGGCTACAAAGTCTTAATAGTAGACCTTGACCCGCAAGGAAACGCAACGACGGCGGCAGGGATCACGCCGGACGAGAAAGACCTCACAGTATACGAAGTCTTAAAGGGAAGCGCAAAGGCTTCCGACACGATCCGAGCCACAGCGGGCGGATATGATATTATTCCCACGGATATAAGACAGAGCGGGGCGGACATAGAATTAGCAAGCGCACCGGGACGGGATTTTATTCTACTGGAAGCCCTGGACGAAGTAAAAGACCGCTACGACTACGCAATTATAGACAGCCCGCCGAACTTAAGCGTTATAACCCTAATGGGATTGACCGCGGCGGACGGCATAGTAATAACACTGAAGGCGGACTACTTAGCCTTGAACGGCGTAGCACAGCTTAAAGACACAATCAATTTAGTGAAAAGACGGCTTAACCCGCGCTTAGAAGTAACCGGCGTCTTACTGACCTTCTACGACAGGCGGAAGAACTTAGACACGGCCATAGCGGCGCAAGCGGAAGAAGGCTCCCCCGGAAAATTCTTTAGAAGCCGTATAAGCCAAGCCGTAGCGCTTGCGGAAGCCCCCGCAGCCGGGCGCGACATATTCCAATACAAGCCCGGAAGCAAACCGGCGAAGCAATACGAAGACGTAGTAGACGAGATAATAGCAAGGACGGCGGAAACGTAACCGAAAGAACCCACAGCGGGGGCTCCCTACTGTGGGAACACTCAAACCAGAAAGGAAGGCTACAGAATGGCACGAAGTAAACTAACTTTTGATAATCCGCTATTAAGCGCAATCACTACGGAAGAAGAACCCACAGAGAGAAAGAAACCCGGACGCCCGCGCCGTAACGACCTTGTAAGGGACAATAGCGCCCAGGAAGGACTAACGGCGGAATATACGCGCTTTTCCGTAATATGCAAGGCGCAGAACGTAAGGGACTTAAAAGACTACGCTTACACAAAACGGATCACCCTAAAGGAAGCTATGGACGAAGTTGTAGAAGGCTTCTTCCGCGAATACCGCAACAACCCGGACAATGAAAAATTATTAGACCATACCAGGGGGAAGAAATGAAATTAGAGAAAGACTTATACACGGCGAAGGAAGCGGCGGCGCTTATCGGGCTAAGCCCGGCGGCGATCCGGGCGGCGATCCTTGCGGGAACGCTTAAGGCGGATAAGTTCAACCACTCTTATATAATCCGCCGGGAAGACTTCGCGGACTACCTGGACTACAGGGAAAGGCGGGACAATGGAGAATAATATAACGGCTGAAAAGAAAGCGGAACTATTAGCCGCAATAGAACAGGCGCAAAACGCTTTAGCCCGTTTTGAAGAACTTGAAGAACTGAATGAAAAAACGACCGATAAAGCCCCGACGATAGAGGAAGCATTAATAGACCTGGACAGCGCTGTAAGTATCGTAGACGACTTTATAAGAAGCATTAACGAAAACACAGACTTGTTAATAGCTTTTCACCTTCTAAAAGCGGGGACGCCGCCGACACTGGAAGAAGCAAACGACTTCTTAGAAAATCTTACCCCTTCTAAAGTAAAAAGTCTTCTTCCCTTGCATGAAGTGACCCCACAGGAAAGGGCGGCGCTTACCTACACGAAGGAAGAAAGAGCGGCACGGCGCAGCGGATCACCGGAAGAAGCACAAGCCGCGACCCAGGCGCGACGGAACAGGGCTAAGGCCTTCTTAACTACTCTTAATATTTCCGAGATATTAACGCTACTGACAAGGGGAACGAATCCCAAAACCTATAATACTTTTACACCCGCGCCCGCAGCTGAAAACGAAGATTATATAGCAATAAGCACAACTCAATTTTGCCGCGTAACAAGTGAAGTTATAAGCTTAGCAGACTTCGACGAAGCCGCGCGACGGATCAACCGGCGGAAAAAGAAGAAAGTTGCAAAAAGCGGAACAATGAGAAACGGGGCTTTAAAAGCCCTACAGGTAGACGAACGCGGCGGCGGGATAAGACTGGCAGTAAGAAAGGACATGTCATTAGAAAAGATAAGCGAAAACGGTCAAAAAGAATTTGACTACATTATGGGGCAAATTTATAAGCGCGACTACGACACGGAGCGCGGACAGATTAGAGCCGGAGTTATAACAATATCGGACAGCGACTTAGCGAAAAATAAAGTCTGCGGAACAGACAATAAAACAGTAAACCGGCGGAACTTTCTCAATTTTCTTACTTTTCTTTCCGAAGCAAAAGGCGCAGCGCTTACCGTAACACGCGGGAAAAAGAAGAAAGACGATCCGGAAGTAACTATAGATAAATTGGACGTAGTACCGCTATTTAAGCGAACCACTATTAAGCGGGGCGGCATATATGAATTAGTACCTAACGAACAATTTGATTGGAAATCCGCTTTACAATACTATACTTATTTACCCTTAAGCGCTTACGCTTTATCCGGGCGGGCTTACCAGACATTACGCGCGATCCTATATAAAGCCCGAATAAGCGCCACAGACAGACAGAACGCCGCGGAAATAAGTATAAGCCTAATGGAAATAGCAAGCCTACTGCGGCTTCCGATAGACACGAACGAAGCTAAGAAGCTAATTAAGACACCGATCAGAAACATTGTAAACGAAATTAACGAAATAGTAACGGACGTAAGCTTAAGCCTGGAAGCAGACGAAGACGCCAACAAGGCGGAATATCTGACAGGAAGCATAAAAGCGACCTTCGCCGGCGATCTTCTACAAACTTTTGAAAAGCTGAGAGACCAAAAGGAAAAGAACTATAAAAAGCAATTAGCAAAGCACAACCGCGCAGTAAACGCCCAAAAACAGCGGGAAGCAAACGCCGCGGCGAAGGCGAAAGGCGCAAAAAAATAAATACTCGAATTAAACTTTTAAGTCTGACCTTTTGAACTTTTAAGTCTGACTTTGGAACTTTTAAGTCTGATTTTGGAACTTTTAAGTCTGACCTAAAAAGCACCGGAAAACCACGGCAAAAAGCCCCAAAACCCGCATAAAATAAGGATTTTTTGGCACTTTTCCACGCTTTGGACGGCTTCCGACTTTTCCGCCATTATTAAGTTTATTAATAAGTTATTAATACTTAAGGCGCGTTATTGCTGCGGCTTAACTTTAGACGCCGCACCAAACGCGAAATAGAGCACCGACGAACGACGCGGAAAGAAGCCCCTACTGTGGGAACATACACGGCGGAAGAAGGCAACTTGCACAATAAAACCCCTACGACTGGACGGGATCCGGAAGACCGACAGCGGGGGAACTGTACAAAATAAACAAAAGCCCCCACAGAAAGAGAACCGGCGAAAGCTTCCTAACTGTGGGGACACCCTAAGCAACCGCCACGAAAGGACGGCTATTTTATGAGAATACCACGACACTTAGAAGAATTAAAGCCCCTAAGACAATGGGTAAACTATATCCGGATATGGAACGCCACGAAGAACGGCGGGCGGGGCGGATACGACAAACCGCCGATAAATCCCGGAACACTGCGGGACGGCATGACCAACAACCCCGATACCTGGACGGACTACGACCGGGCGGCGGCGAATATCGGAAAGACGGCGACCCACAGAGACACGAAGCACAAGGACGCCCAGGGGAAAGCGCCGACGATACAAGCCCCCGTAGAAGGAACAGGCTTAATATTGGCGCAAGGCTACTGCGGCGTAGACCTGGACGGCGTAATAGACAACGAAGGACGCTTAGCACCCTTCGCGGCGGCGATCATTGAACGCCTGGACACTTACACGGAGATAAGCCCAAGCGGGAAGGGGCTGCACTTGCTTCTTTACTGTGGGGACTTACGGGAAGCCGCAATAGCCGCAGAGCGGGCAACCTATCAAAAAGCCATAGCTTCCGGAATGGGAAAGGAAGCCGCCGCAAGACAGGCAAGGGGCGCGGGCGACTTTGGGAAGCAGTTTCTATTAGACGCTGCGGGCGCGATCACCGACGAAGCCGGGAAAGTCTACGAACTGGAAATATATTTCTACATCCGGGGCGGGCGCTACTTTACAGTAACCGGCAATGTTTACAGGAATAAGCCTATAAACCGGAACAAGGGCGCAGAGCTGCGGGCGATCTTCGACGAATACGTAGCAAGGAACGACGCTTACAGGGCGGCACAACGCCCCGCCCCTACTGTGGGAACTTTCCGGACTGTAGGAAGACCGGCAGAGGGCGACCAAGACCGAAAAATGATAGAAAGCGCACTAAGCGCAATAGACCCCGGCGCGCTGGACTTCGGGGAATGGGCTTCTATCATGACCGCGCTAAAAGTCTTAGGCTTCAGCCTGGACGAAGCTGAACGCTTTAGCAGCGGCGGACTAATAGGGCTTCCGAACTCAAAAAACGACAGCCGGAATAATGCTTATAGGTGGAATAAGTTTCGATTTAAGAAGGGCGACAACAGCGCCGCGGGGATCATCATAAACACGGCGAAGCGCTTTAACTGGACACCGGCGGAAGCCTTCGACAGTGACGCCCGGACGAAATACGGGCGAAGCCTATACAGTGACGAAGCCCGCGCGGCTTACGGAAGAAGCTTACACACGGAAGAAGAAAGGCGGCAATATGGGCGCGACCTTTACGCAAAGCGCTTAGAGAAATGGGCAGAGGAACACGGCGACGACTTCCGGCAATGGAAGGAACAGCGCAACGCCCAGGGACAGAGAAAGAACCCACAGCAAGGACAACCGGCGGGGCAACCTTCGCGCCGATCAGGAACGACGGCGCCCAGGGAAATAAGCTTAGACGACTTTAAAAACTGGAAGAACGGAAGAAAGGGCTAAAGCATGGATATAAATAATTTAGAACTTGACGACCTGGAAACAATGGCAGCGGGTGCCGACGCCCCCAACTGTGGGGACACTTCCGACAGGATCACCGACGACCGGCGCGACCCCGAACACGAACCCGCGCGGCTTACTGCGGACGACTGGAAGGAAAACGGCTTCTACGCCGTAACCATTAAAGCCGATCCGGGCGACGCTACCAGGGCGGGGACAATGACGGTAAAGGGCTACGACGACTACACGGCGGCGCGGGACTATTTGCACGAAAAGGGCTACTACATCACCGGCGAAAACTTCCAGACGGAAGCGCAATACTTCCCCGGCTTACTGACCTACGAAGACGCCGTAAATGAATTTAAGACAGCGGACGAAAGACACTTAGAGTTAAAACACTTTCCGCAGTTTAGCAAAACGGCAAAGATAAAAATACACGATAGCGCCGTATTGGCTGCGGACACCGGCGCGGGAAAATCTTCCCTTGCAATCAACTTTTTAAACGATCTTAACGACGACTATCCCGTATTGTATTTTAATCTGGAAATGGATAGCTTAACGATCCTGCGGCGCTTAGTAGCGATACAGACGGGGATAGAATTAGACCGGATAGAAGGCTACCAGAAGGACACACACACAGCAGGGGCAGTAAATAGCGCCCTTCGCGCGATCACTTCCAGAAAACCATTGCAAATAATTAAAGATGTCTACGCCCTGGAAGACATGGAAGGAATCATAAAGAAAACGACGGAAGACCGGAAAGATCCTACAATAGTTATTGTAGACCATAGCTTATTAGTGCAAACGAAGGAAAAGAAAGTAAACGGGCGCTACGAGCGCTTCACCTATATAAGCGAAGAACTGCGGCGAATATCACGGCTTTACAATATCGTTTTATTTATCCTTCTTCAGCAAAGCCGGGAAGGAAAGAAGGACGACACCGAACCGCCGAAAAACAGCAGCCTTAAAGAATCCGGATCATGGGAAAACGACGCGACACAAAGTGTTTTTCTGTGGTACGACCCTAAAGCAAGGCGGAAAAAGCTTATTATTACAAAGAACCGGAACGGGGACGGCGGAAGCTTTATCTTGAACTACGAAAAGAAAACACAGACTTACACGGAAGCGAAGGAACAGCCACAGAGCGGCGGGGCGTCTTTTGATATTAATAATTTGACACTGAACCCCAACGGGAAGCAAAGCAAGCGCGACAAAATGCGCGAAAAACTGCGGATAGCTTACGAAGACGCCGTAGCAAAAAGCGGCGAAGGGAACGTAACTTTAAAAGACTTAGCGGAAGCCCTGGACGTTAAGACGGCGACTGTAAAAGGATACTTAAAGGAATACGGCGGCTTTACCATAGACGGCGAAGCCGTAGACCCGGCGGGAATAGACAATATAGTAGAAGACCACGGCTTTATAAGACTGACACCGGGCGAAGCTGCGGAAGCTTCTTCTTTCTTCGATTCTTTTGACGATCCGGACGACGACGCAATAGATTAAAGACTACACATTATACAGGATATACGAAAGCGCTTTACTAATACTTAGTAGGGCGCTTATTTTTATGTATTAAATGTATAAGTAATAATATGTAATAAGTTGTATATACTATGTATAAATGTTATAATGAGTAAAACGTATTTACAATGTATACACGAAATACAGAAAGGGGGCTTGACTGTGGAAAAACTCACGGAGGCGGGAAGAGAAGCCCGCGCCCGGTATGTACGGGAATACAGGAAAAACGCAACGGAAGAGCAGAAGCAGAAGCGCCGGGAATACGCCCGCGAGTGGCGGAAGAATAACCCGGACAAAGTGAAGGAAGCCCGCGTCCGCTACTGGAATAAAAAAGCGGAAGGGCTTAAAGACGGCGGATAAGCCGGGAAAGGAATCAACCCTAAGCAATGGCAATAACCATAGAAAAATACTTACCGAAAGGCGGCGAACACCCTTTAACGGCTAAGGAATTGCAACGGATCACCGGCGCAGACGTCCGGACGATCACGGCGGCAATACAGCAAAGAAGGCGCGAAGGCGTCCCAATAGTAGGAAGCAAGGGCGAAAGCCCCGGCTATTATATTGCGATCACTGCGGGCGACCTGCGGGACTACTGCGGAAGGCTTAAGCGCGAAGAAGCGGAACTAAGAAGAACCCGTAAGGCTTGCGAACGGATCATAGACAAATTACCGAAAGGGGGCGCGGAAGAATGAGCGACGAAGCGGAAACCATGTTGGAAATATCAATAGATAAGCTTACAAAAGCCGTAAACCGCTTAACGGATGAACTGCGGCGCTACAACGACAACGAAGACGGCGACGAAGGGGGCGCGGAATATGCGGATACCATTTAACAAAGCACTGACACCAGGCACGAACGAAGGGAAAGCCCCTTCTACTGTGGGGACACACCCCGGAAAGGCGGAAAGCATGAACAAGGAAATTAAGAAAGTAGCGGACGTAGCGGCAGCACTTGCAAAGGAAAACCCGGAAACACGGGCGCAGTATCTTAAGGGCGTAGCGGACGCCCAGAAAGCCCAGGAAGCCGCAGCCAAGGCGAAAGAGGACGCGGAATCTGAAGCGGCTTTCGATAAGGCTTGCGACGACGAGAGCCACGCGAGAGACAAAGAAGCATTTTTCAGGCGTCAGCTTGACCGCCTGGACTACACGCCACGCATGAACGAAGCGGACTACAACAAGCACGTAGACGCTGTAAAAGCAGCCGTAGAGAAGGCGGCGGCAGACTTCCGCAGAGTAGCGGAAAAGGCTATAGACGATATAGCGGCGGCGAAGGCGGCTTATATTGAGATCACGAAGGAAGCGGACGCGGCTTTAACCGCCCTGGACACGGCGGCGAACGTCCTTCAATCAAAATACAGATATAAGACAGTTACCTACACCGGCGACACCCCGGCGCAGTATGTAGAAGACCGGAGCGAGTGGACGCGCCACGCGATCCGCTACACCGGCAACGGAAAAGGCTTCGACCTTATCGCAAGGGACGGGGCGGACTGGAATAAAAAGACTTGCGCCGCATGGCACGCGGCGGAAAAAGCGGGGAAGGACAGCTAAGACATGAACAGGAAAGAGACACGGACGAAGGCGCTTAAGGCGCAGCCCCAGGGCTTCGCAAACGGGGATAATGGAACAATCAGCGGATACTTTGCAACCTTCGACCATGACCACGGCGACAGCTACGGGGATGTAATCGCGAAAAATTCTTTCTTAGGGACTATAGCCCGTAGAAAGAAAACCGGACACCCCTTCGCACTATGCTTTAATCATGACTTTTCATGTATTATCGGGCGCGTAACAGATATAGGCGAAGACACGAAGGGCGCTTACTTTACGGCGGAATTTTTCCCCACAGAGAAAGCCCAGGAAATCCGCAATATAGTTAAAAGCGGCGTGCTATGGCAATTTTCTTTTGGCTATTCTGTTTTGGATCAGGGCAAAGTAAAAGCCGGGGACGGGACGACCGTCAATGAACTGCGGGAAATAGAGCTACTGGAAGTAAGCATAGTATTAGCGCCCGCGAATCCACGCGCTACCATAACCGACATTAAGACCGGCGACACTGCGGGAAGGAAGCTTAGCCCGGATCAGAAAGAAAAGCGGGACGAAGTATTAAGCTTTATCCGGCTGAACGAAGCGGAAGAACGCGAAGCAAGAACACGCCTTCTTAAGTACATTAACAGCATAGGGAAGGACGACACGGAAGCCCAATTAAAGAAGTATAGGGACATGGAAGCCCAGGCGCTTAAGGATATAGGCAAAGCGGAAGTAGAAGGCTTAACGGACTGGAAGCGGGCGAGAATTGGAGCGCTTGCCGCGATCCGGAAGGAAATAGAAAGACTGGAAGCCGCAAACCGAAAGAAGACCGGCGAAGCTTCCATAAAGACCGGAAGCCGCCCGCTTACTGAACCGAAAGCGAAAATAAGATAGCTATGGGAAAACGGGAAGAACTATTAGGCCTTATCGAAAGTATGAAGGCGGAAGAAGAAACCGCGAAGACCTACGGCGACGACTGGAAGCGCCGGGACTGGAAAGCCCGGCGAAGCATGAAAGCCGGGGAATTATGCCTTGCTGTGGGATCACTCACACAGGCGGAAGCCAAAGCAAAGCGACGCCCTAAGAGCAAGGGGGCAAAGAAAGCAAGAGGAAAGGCGAAGGCGTACCGGCGGAAGCTTAAGGAACTGGAAGCCGTATTAGCAGAAAGCTATAGCGACTATAAGGCGACGACCCCGCAGTATATAACGACACCGGGGGCGGGCTACCGTCCACGCCCAGACCTTCACCGGATCATACGGAAAGACAGCGGGAAAGCTATCTATAATGTAAACTGATAATACAATGTAGTCTGATAATACTATGTATACAGTTTATACAAAGGAGTATAGGGGCAATGAGTGAACAGGAATTTAATAATACCTGGAAGGAATCCAAGGAATGTAAACAGACAGCCGCGCTACTGGAAAAAGCACAGCAAGCCGAACCGACAAGTATTATGGGCGTCTTTTTATCCGTATACACGATACAGCCCGACAGGACGGTAAAACACGAAAGCGTTTCATGGTATCGCTAAACTAAACAAACAAACGAAAAGGAGATATAAAGACAATGACAAAGCAGACAATCGTTGAAACCTGGAAGGAATCCGGGAAATACGAAGAAGCTTTAGCCCTTCTTCAGAAGACAATGGACATGGAAGACGAAACCGTAGCCCATGTAGAAGTTAAAGTAGTTTCCGTCAATCCGGACAACACAACAACCACGGAACACGTAACATTTAACAGACGCTGCGAGACCGTAGAAGAATAACACCCCGCCCCACGACACCCCCCGGGACATGCTAAGCCGTAGCAAGTATACCCCGGGGGAAGACCCCACAGGGCGGCGCACAAGCCACAGGAACAGCCGGAAAGCAGACAGGCATAGAACGACAAGGGGACAACATACGACGGCGCAGACGAAGCCGTAGCGCGTCCAATACTCCCCGATCTGTGGGAACTCACGAAGGCAACGGCGACACGATCCGACGGGCGACCGGCTGCACTCACGCGGCGCAGCTTCCGACAGGACGACAACGAGAACGACGAAGGCAAAGGGCAAAGCGCAAAGGGGAAAGAAATCTAATAAAAAATATTTTTTCTTTCTTTTGAAAATGATTTTTGCTTAAAGGGGGTAAGGGCCAACGAATCTTAAACAATCCCATATTTTCCGATACCTGGCCCATCGCAGTAATATCTCCCCCCGAAAACCAAAATCTTTTTTTTGGTGTGCCATATCATGGAAATGAACTAAGAGAAAGGATCCCTGAACAGATGACCAATGAAGAATTGTTAAATGCAATTCGGACGGGGAACAGCAGCTTATTGATGGAGCTATGGAACCAGAACAGCGGCATGATCCGGAAGCGGAAGAACGATGGAGAAAGGAACGGGAAGAACTTAACAGGATCTTAGAACGCAACAGGCGGGAAATGGAAGACTACAAGCGCCGGAAGGCCGGCGGCTGAAGATGGAGAAGGGAGGGACAACATGAGAAGGGGCGACAATGAGAAACCACAGCATATTATTGTTCAGAAAATCATGGGGCGAAGACTTCCGAAATCTTCCAGACGAAGAAGCGGGACGGCTTATTAAGGCAATATACGCACACGTAAACGGCGAAAGCGTAGAACTGGAAGACATGACCTTAAGCAGCGCATTTATGAAAATCACAAGGGAAATAGACTTAAGCGCTTTTATCCTTGCGACCAATAGACGGCTTTAAAGACAGGAGATAAATACAAATGGGACGACGCCACGCAAAAAATATTAGAAATACTGCATTTACTTTTGAAGTAGCACCCCGGAACGAATACGCGACAAGCCGACAGAAACGGAGACACCCGGAAGAATACGGCCATTTGGTAAGAGTTCCGAAGCGACACCAGGAAGCAGAAAACAAGGGGACGAAATGACCGGGGAATATATTTTAGGCTATATAAACGGCTACGAAGACGGAGGACAGGGAAGACGCGCACCGGATTACCCACAGCGAAGCAGCTATAACGCGGGCTACGACTGCGGACACGAAGACGGCATAAACGGCGAAGAACCAAGCTACAGCCGGGGCGACCTGGACAACTTCCGCGAAATGGAAAAAACCCGCTTAAGCTTCTTCGCGATCTGAAAGGGGAAAGCATGACAAAAAAACAGCACCGGCGCAAACTGGAATATATAAAGGGCTATAGAAGGGGATACCAGAAGCGCGGACTTACTTCTAACGCACTAAGCGAAAAGAACGAAGACTTTAAACGCGGATACGAAGAAGGAAGGAAAGACTACAAAGACAACGAACCCGCCCTATATTAGCGCCCTATCTGTGGGAACACTCCAAAAGCCCCGCGCAGACCGCGCAGAAAGCCCGCAGACGGCTTTTTAAGCCTTGACCGTATATATTTACATGCAAGCCGATAAAACCCGCAGAAAGACACGTAGACAGCTATTTATTGAATATGAGAACCCACAGACCGGATTAAACGCCGGTCTTTTATTTTATGTATACTGAATAAGATATAATAATATTGACGAAGTAAGAAACACATTGTATATTTAATGTATACAAAAAACCTAAGCAACCCCATATAGAAAGGACGGTAAGAAATGAAAAAGCGACAATTCACAGACAGCCAATTAAAAGCCCTTGCTAACGTCTTCCACGTTGACACCGGCGGCGCATTTGAGCCGATCACGGACGAAGAAGTAGCGGCAAAGGCGGAAGCGATCTTCCCCCAGGCGAAGCGGGAAGAAGCGAAAGCAAAGCTAAGCGCAGAACTGGAAAGGCTTTTCCGGAAAGGGGCTACAGCATGAGATATTACAAAAATATAGACGACCCCGGAACGATCCTAACGGAAGACGAAGCCCGGAAGCAATGGGCGGAAGAGTACAACGGCGAAGACCCTACAAACCCTTTACGCTTCTATGACCAATACAGACAGGCAAACGGCAAAGAAGCCGCAATAGCTGACATTAAGCACACTATAGCGACCCACGAACCGGCAGACAGTTTCAAATATATGTTACTGGACAGACTGCGGACAGACTGCGAATACTTCTTAGGGAACGGCAACCGCTACGCGCCCTATTTATGGGCGGGAACTGTGGAAACACACATAGAAAGCATGTTCCTTCTTTACGACAGCTTCCCGGAAGAAGACAAGCCGGAATGGATCACGCGGGACGACATAGAAGAATACAAGGAAAGAATGAACCCACAGAGGGGGGCTACAGAATGAGCACGAACGAGAAAAGAACTGCGGACGGCTACGCTTGCGACAACCTGGAAGGCGAAGAAGCGCAATACTTTTACAGGACAACGGATTAAAAGGGGGAATTATGGAAGCGGATACCGAAAATAAATATATCACGCCGGAACGCTTGCTAAAGCTGACAAAGACCGGCGAAAGGGGACGCCCGCCCGCTATTCCAAAAGAACGCGCGTATTTTTACACACAAGGAATGATAAGCGGCGACACTATGAGAACAACCACTAATAAATATTATCGGGCTTTAGGCTTAAGCGTAATCGAAAGCTATTCCAAGGAAGACGCCGCAATATTCACAGACGGAAAGAAAGTAAAATACTGCGGAGTATTGGAGCAAATCGGACGCGCGGCGGCATTATGGGAAAAGGATAAAATGGACGATGATATTTTTTATCACATTTTATACATGACAATCCAATTATTGAACGACGGCACGCCGTCGAAAGAAGTCGAACGAAGGGCGCGAAACTTAAGAATAACATTACCACTTTTAAGAAAATACGATCAGACCAACGATACAACAGGAGACGAAGAAGAATGAAAAGAGATTTTAACAAACTGATAGCAGAGGGCGGCGCAATGTTAGAAAAGCATGAGCGCATGGACATGACGCTATCAGAGGCCACGGCATTATTAAAGGGCGCAGAGCCCGGCGGGCGCGCGTTTACATTATGGGACGCATACCGGGCAGGCGTAGCCATTGGGGCACGGATCAGAGAAAAAGACGGCAATACAACACGATGAGCGGCGATATAGGAACCAAACCCGATAAAGGAATCCTGAACAATTAACACAGGCGGCCTGTTGCAGCAGGCGCCGACAGTGACAGTTTACGGCAATAAACCGTCACAACTGGAAGTGTTGCAGCATTTCCAGTGAAGAGAGAGGAACACAAAATTGCAAGTTATGACAGACTATAAAGGCCGACAGATAAAAATAACCCGCTGCCCTTTCCCCGAAACGATCCAGGGAAAAGTACGGGGACTAACAAGCCACGACAAAGACGGTTTTTTCGTAGTAATAGACAGCACGCGGGGGCAAGTCGCACAGCGGCGAACATTAGGCCATGAACTGGCACATATATTTTTAGGCCATTTTGACCGATCAGATATTAAATGGCAACCGCTGGAAAGCGGCACGCACTTTATTATCGATAAGGTAATAGAGGCAGAGGCCGACAGGCACGCATGGAAATATTACAGACTATACGAAAAGCACAGACAATCAGTGAAGAGAGAACCACCGGCAGAGACCACGGCAGGAGGTTAATATTTGAGTTTATTAAGACCGAACAAAGCAGACATAGAAAATTATAAACAGGCAATAAGGGACTATAGAACAGCAAAAGTAACCAGACCGGACAGCATAGAAGAATATACATGGGCATGGAAAGAGGTCTGCCGCAATCATTTTAGTAAATTGCGTTTAGATTTACGGCACCTGTCCGACCGGCCATTAAAGGACAGTCTGGAGGCTGACGCGATA
>ODAI011028667.1_pt1 | contig 15025 bp, 24 predicted proteins | sample 1539321 | NCBI WGS metagenome assembly ODAI01 (sample SAMN02144231, study PRJEB22623) | gut metagenome | biome: sheep rumen | host: Ovis aries | place: New Zealand
GAGGAGAGCGAGTCCGACACCCCGCCCGACACCTACGAATACCCGGACAGTCATAATATCTGCGTATACGGCCCGGACGACGACAACTTCACCACCAACGGCCTCGGCATCCTGACGCCCAGCAAGTGCGTCGTGCGCGAGGAGGCCGGCGGCGAGTACGAGCTCGAGATGGAGCTGCCCCTGGTGGACACCGCCTGGCAGTCTATCGAGATCGAGAGCATCATCAAGGCCCCGATCCCGACCACCGTGATCGACCAGTTCATCCAGCCCGGCGCGGCCTACTGGAAGGTCAAGAGCACCCAGGGCAGCGTCCAGGTCAAAAGCAAGGTGCCCACCCTGCAGCGCGTCGCCAGCACCAGCGGCATCGGCGGCTGGAGCGGCTCCACGATGTACTCCCGCGGCTCGAAAGTCGCGGTGGGCGGCAAGGTCTACCAGTACACCGGCTTCACCTTCAAGCAGGCCGACGGCACCTTCAAGACCCTGACATCCTCTCCGCCCGGCAACGGCTGGACGGACGTCACCAGCTACGACCTGAAGACCAACACCGGCAAGACCCTGGCGACGCTGGCCCGCAATGAGATCTTCACGAAGATCGCGGACGTGAATCAGAACTGGATCAGGATCAAGACCGCCGGCGGTGTCACCGGCTACATCGAGACCTCGACCTCCGAATGGTACGCCGCCATGGACGAGCCCGTGCAGGGCCGTGAGCTGCGCCAGCAGTGCTTCCGCGTCTACCGCATCGAGAAGGACAGCGAGACGCGCACCGTGCGCATCTCCGCGCGCCCCCTCTCCTATGACTTCGCCCGCGTCTACCTGGGCCGCTGCGAGGCGAAAGAGGTCACCGCCTCCACCGCCATCTCCGTGATCGAGGGCGCGACCCTCTACGAGGACAACCGCCACATCTACACCGACATCGACGCCACCGAGAAGTGCGACCTCGACTCCTCCTGGGACTCCGGCGTCTCCGCGCTCCTGAACCCGGACGCGGGCATCGTGGCGCAGCTGCAGGCCAAGCTGATCCGGGACAACGATGACTTCTTCATCCTGAAGGACGAGCACACCGACCGCGGCTTCCGCCTCGACTACGGCAACAACCTGAAGGCGGTGTCCTGGTCCATCGACACCAGCAACATGGTCACGCGCGTCGTGCCACACTGCAAGGACAGCGACGACTCCGACCTTTTCCTCACCGCGCAGTGGGTGGACAGTCCGAAGATCAACGACTACCCGGTCATCTACGTGGAGCCGCTGGCCGTCAACTGCAAGGTGGACCAAAAGGGCACCACGGTGGACGGCGAGGAGAAGCCCAAGCTGACGAAAGAAGACTGCCTCGCCCTCATGCAGCACGAGGCCGAAAAGCGCTTCAGCGTGGATCACGCCGACGAGCCGGAGGTCACCATCGACGTCGACCTGGTCATGCTCGGCTCCACCGTCGAATACCAGCAGCTGGCCCCGCTGGAAGCGCTGTTCATGTACGATACCGTCCACATCCGGCATCCGCAGCTGAACCTGGACATCACGGCCTACATGACCGGCTATGAGTACGACGCCATCCTGCGCCGGTACAACCGCATCACCCTGACCAACGCCCGCCGCAGGAAGGACACGTCCGTCTCCGGCTTCGACCTGCGGGACAACTCCATCCGATTTGAAAAACTGTCCGCGACAGCCGTCGACCGGCTGCGCAGTTAAGGAGGCACACAATGGGAGCACCGGGACTCACTTCCCCCATCCGGTCTGAAGGCTTCGAGAACCTTCAGCTCAACGCCGGCGTATTCGTAGCCAACTTCGATCTGTCCAACATCTACGATATCACGGGCCTGAAGGCCGCCGTCGCGTCCAGGATCTCGGCCGGCATGCAGGATACGCAGATGGCCGGCATCCTCGGCATGACCTCCGGCGGCGGCACGTTTACGATCACCCGCGAGCGCCGTCAGCCTGACGTCGACGGCCGGCGCTATGACTACACCGGCGCGGACTTCATCGACAGCATGGACGGCTACATCACGTCCACGCTCGTGGAGATCAGCCAGGGCAACTGGAAGCGCATCATCGGCTCCGCCGAGCTGGGCTCTGAAGATGACGGCGGTGAGATCGTCACGCCAGGGCCTGGAGGCTATCGCGTCCCCCGCCGCACCATCAATATCAAGACGATGCTCTCTGACGGTGCTTACCTGAACAACATCGTCTGGGTCGGCGACCTGGCGGATGGGCGCTACGTCGCTATCGAGTTCGACAACGCCCTGAACACCACCGACATCACCTTCACCTTCCAGGACAAGAACGAGGGCAAGCTCCCGTTCGAGTTCCACGCCCACCAGGGCGCCGTCCGGGACTACGACGCCGCGCCCTTCCGGGTGCACTTCTTCACCGGCGAGAACCTGATCCCCGGCACCGGCGCCTCGGTCAACTCCAGCCACAGCGCCACGCTGGGCACCTTTGCCAACGGCTTACCCGTGGGCACCTATAACCTGCTGCTCAAGTATGACAGCATCCCCAGCGGGTTCGATCCGCTGACGAGCCTGCGCGTCATGATCGTGACGACCCAGGGCTCCGGCGGCTATCAGCAGTTCACCGCCGCCGGTCATGATACGGTGAACAAGACGCTGTCCATGAGCATCCCCAACAACATCGCCTCCTCTCTGATTCGCCAGCTCACCCTGGTCAACACGGTGGCGAACATAGCGTTCACGTATACGGCGGCCTACCTGACGGAGGCCTGATCATGAACGAGATCAGACGCACCATGAGCGCGGACGCTCTCCGGCACATGGAGACACTGTCGACGCTCCTCTTCCAGGGCGAGGCCCTGGCGCACAAGTTCATCATCGGGCCGGTGGAGGGCCTGTCCTTCACCGGCTGTTCTGTCTCCGCGCGCATGATCCGGCCCGACTGCCAGCGCGTGGACATCGCCGACGGCGCGCTGGAAGACGGCAACGCGACCCTCATCCTGACCGCCGCGTGCTACGCCGTGGCCGGTCCGGGCGACCTGTTCATCTATGTCAATGACGGCACACGGAACGTCTGCGTCTACGCTTGCCACCTGACGGTGGTCGGCACCGAGGGCAAGGGCGCCCAGATCGGCGAGCCGCCCATCATCCAGGCCGCCAACCTGTCCGACTGGATCGCCCAGGTCGAGGCCCGCCTGTCCGCCCTGGAAGGAGAGACCGCACAATGATCGAGATCAACCGTACCTTTGACTACGCCAAAGGCCTGACGAAGGTCGAAGACCTGAGCGGCGTGACCTTCAGCGCGGAGTCCTTCGCGCACACGTTCAACATCGAGCGCGTGGACGACTACGGCTACGAGGGCGAGATCACCGCCCGCTTCGTCCGCGGGGACGGCGTGACCGTGTTCGTGGAGGGCACAGTCTCCGGCGCTGACAAGGCCACCGTCACCCTCCCGCCGGAGTGCTACGCCGCCCCCGGCCCGTTCCTCCTGGTCATCTTCCACGTCATGGAGGAGTATGATCAGGCCTACGCCATCTACGCCGCCCGCGGCACGGTGCTGGCGTCCGAAAGCGGCACGACCATCGCGGCCTCCGGGACGATGGACAACATCGAGGCCCAGATCCAGGCGATCATCAACCGCCTGAGCACCACCATCAACACGGCCAACCTCGTGGCGCTGTTTGCCCGGAACATTGGCGAGGTGGAGGGCGATATCTCCCAGTTCCAGACCACCGTGGACGGCATCACTGACGCCCTGGCCGCCGCCAACCTTCAGGCGCTGAACGAGCCGAATCTGCTCAAACAAGGTGATTTCTGGACAGACCCGGGCGACGGGCGAGGCCCCATCATCTACGGCGACGCCTCCATGTATTCGGCCAGCTCCGGCGCGTACATGAAATCCATCAGCGCCAATCGTAAGGTCGAGTTCGACCACGAGCCGACCGCGGAGGAATCCGCCGGGGCGTACCGCATCTATCACCGGACTGCCGGAGAGGATTCCAGCGGCAACACCTGGACGGAGGCCTGGATCGTGCACTGGCTGGTGGATGACAGCATCCAGACCTCCTGCGTCACCCTGACCGGCGACGACATCATCCACGAGGTGGACGGCGAGGACTTCACCAAGGCCATCCAGTACAACATCACGGAGAACAGCGCCTACGGGAACATGGAGACGCTGTACTGGAAGCACGGCCAGCGTGAGCTGAAATACACCGCGGGCCAGACGCCGCCGAAGGCCTGGGCCGAGATCGAGGAGATGGAGGTCGGCAAGACCTACACCGTCTCCTGCTGGGGCCGCGTCATCAGCGGCAGCGGCGCGTGGCTGAAGTTCGGCTGGGGCGGCACTTACTACAACTCTATCGGCTATCCCAGCGACAAGGCGGGCGTCTCCGACTGGAAGGAGCTGACGTCCACCAGCTGGACGCGGCTCTACTGGACGTTCAAGTTCGAGCCGACCGGCGCGTATTACACCGAGGCCACCGCCGACGGCGTCACCACCCGCACCTTCAACTGGTCAAAGCGCGTCGCTATCGGCGTGGGCAGGAAGTACACCGCCGTCATCCAGCTGTGCGGCTTCCGGCTGACCCAGGGCGGTTTGTACGGCAACAACACCGTGGACACGCTCCAGCTCAACGTCGAGGACACCATGGAACAGGTGGAGGCCGCCCTCTCCAGCATCGCCCCGGTCGAGAGCGGCGCGACCGCCTCCACCAACTACGCCGCGGGCGCTCTGGTCATGTGGCGCGGCAAACTGTACAAGACCTCCACCGCCGTCGCCACCGGCGCGACCTGGGCCGTGGGCACCAACCTGACCGCCACCACCCTGGCCGCGGAGCTGGCGGCGCTGGCGACTTAAATAGGAGCTTAATGTATGAACGTGTTCTTTGCTCTCTTCGGCGTGGTTATTGGGCTGTTGCTAAATCACCTGATTATCGCACCAATTGAACGCAAAAAGGCCAGAAAAGAATGTATCCATAAAGGTCTTGTGCCGCGTGACATGACTTAAATAACACTATAACCTCCTACCTTCTACCTCCTACCTCCTACCTTGAGCGACTGAAAGGAGCGAATTATGACGCAGTTTTATATTGTCGAAGTCAAGCAGCTGCCCTCCGCCGAGTACGAACACCAGGTCTACTGGGTGTGGGACGCGGACGCCGACAAGGCCCGGCTGAAGGCCGAGAGCAAGTACCACGAAGTCCTCGCCGCCGCCGCCGTCAGCAACACCATGTCCCACGCGGCCATCCTCTTCAGCACCGAGGGCTTCCCGCTGCTCCATGAGTGCTACAAGCACCAGGTCACCGTGGAGCAGACGCCGGAACCTGAGACCCCCACCGAAGAACCGACGGGCGAAGAATAATTCGCGGGCGAATAATAATTCGCGGGACCGGATCACCTGACCTGCCCGTCCCGTCTGCGTAACGTCAACAAGGAGGATGAACCGTGCCCAGTATTCTGAAACTCTCCCTGAAAAAGCTCCCCGGCGGTGTGCTCCAGGGCCGGATCACCAGCGTCCCCGTCTCCGACCCGAAGGCCGTGAAGACCGGCCCTGAGTATGCGAAGATGTACCGGGCCGCCCTCGACCAGCTCATGCCCATCGTGCGGCTCGACCTGATCATCGACTCGCCCGGCGGCGCGGTGGAGTCCGCCATCGGCCTGGCCGACGCGCTGGACGCCATCGACCGCCCCATCCGCGTCCTGATCGCGGGCCGCTGCTGCTCCGGGGCGACGCTGCCGGTCTACTACTGTGACAATGTGGAGAGCGTGAGCATCACGCCCACCGGCTCCATCATGGTGCACATGCCGAAGATCGAGCGCTACTCCCGCAAGCGCGGCTCCACCATCTGGAACGTGGTCGAGAGGATGGGCAACGCCAGCACCGTGCACCTGTTCATCGGCGCTTACGCGGCCCGGACGAAGCAGCACAAGCGCACGATCCGCGAGTGGATGGAGAACGGCACCACCTTCAGCCCGGAGCAGGCCGTCGCCGCCGGCCTGGCGGACAGGATCGTGGAGCGGCACATCTGGGAGGGGGAATATGCTTTACCGGAATAACGGCCTCCTGACCATCGACGAGGAGTGCGACATGGTGCGCATCACGCTGGGCGACCGCTCCTACCACCAGTCGGTCGTGCCGCCCGCGGATCTCCCGCTGCCCTACGGCGACGGCACCTACACGGTGCAGATCCTGGAGCACCGGGATGGCAACCTCTACCGCCCCGTGAAGACCCGGCGCGTCATCGCCCGGAACACGGAGGAATACCTGCTCCACTATAACTACATCGTGAAAAAAACGCCCGGCTGCGCCTACGCCGTCCGCCTGTGCGAGGGGCTGGAAGACCCGGCCCACGTGTACGCCAAAGTGCGCACCTGGGCCGCGGCCAACCTGATCTACGACCGCGTCAGGGCGGCCACCGGCGCCGCCGGCCCCGACCCCGACCCGGTCGCCTGCTGGAAGACCCGGCGCGGCGTCTGTCACGACATCGCCTGCCTCGTGACCGGCATGCTCCGGGCTGTGGGCATCCCGGCGCGCTACTGCGTCGGCTGGGCCGACCGCTCCTATCACGCCTGGGTCGAGGCCAATATCGACGGCACCCTGCGCCGGTACGATCACCTGGTCGCCCAGGGCCAGGCACAGCCCAGAGCATACCTGAGAGAGAGGTGGTACTGATGGGCAAGCCTGAAACAATCATCGCGGCAGCCGAGTCCCAGCTCGGCTGTCCTTATGTTTACGGCACCTGGGGCCAGACTTGCACGGTGGCGCTCCGGAAAAGGTACGCCGCGTACAATCCCAGCCAGAAGGCCATCACCTACAAGCGCTGCGCGGTGCTGAACGGCTCACAGAGCAGCTGCGCCGGGTGCAAGTACGAGGGCATGCCGGCCTATGACTGCAGGGGCTTCACCCACTGGTGCCTTGAGCGCGTCGGCATTGAGATCACCGGCGGCTATGTGGGCCGCCAGTGGTCGGACGCCAACTGGGACGAGAAGGGCGATATAGCCGTCATGCCGGATCTGGTCTGCTGCGTCTTCGTCAGAAAGAAGAACGGCAACTGGTCGCACACTGGCCTGCACATCGGTGGAGGCCGGATCATCCACTGCTCCGGCGAGGTCAAGCGCGACACCGTCACCGGCGGCAGCTGCGCCTGGACGCACTATGCGGTGCCGAAGGGATTGTACACCGCCGAAGAGATCGAAAAAGCTCATGGAGGTACTAAGTTTATGCGAGTACTCAAAAACGGTATGCGCGGCGAGGACGTCCGCAACATGCAGAAGATGCTCAACGATCTGGGCTACGCCTGCGGCAAGGCGGACGGCTGCTTCGGCCCGAACACCCTGGCCGCGGTCGAGGCCTTCCAGCAGGCCAACGGCCTGGCCGTGGACGGCATCGCCGGTTATAACACCCTCACCATGCTGGCCGCCCGCGCGGCCGCACCCACCCAGCCGGAGGAGCCGGAGGACAGCGACGACGAGTCCGCCTATCCCGACATCCTCCCGGATCAGGACGGCACGCCGGAGGAGATCTGCACGATCTCCCGCAATGACCTCGCCATCATGCGCCGACGCCTGGCAGATGTGATCGCAGACATCGACCGGGTGCTCGGCGCATGAGGTGCCAAGGCTGCACAGAGCGGCGTGTGGGCTGTCACACCGTCTGTGAATATTACCTTAATTTCAAGCAGAAGCGCGAGGAGCTGCGCCACCGCCGCTACCTGGATCAGGTCGGTCCCACGGCGGCCATCGACCACACGCTACGCCACAAACACAAACAGAACAGGAGATAGTCCCATGGACAAGATCACACCCGACATGCTGATGACCTTCCTCATAGTCCTGGCGGCGCTGGCCGCGTTCGCCCTGCTGATCCTCAACATCGGCGACAAGGTGCGCGCCCGCCAGCAGCCAGGCAAAGCACTCGAGCAATGGCAGCGCGAGACCGACACCAAGCTCGCAGCCGACAAGAAGCGCCTGGACGCCCTCGAGGATGGGAACAAGGTCATCCTCCGCGGCATCAACGCCATCATCTCGCATGAGATCAACGGCAACTCTACGGACAAACTGAAACAAAGTCAGCAGGAGATCATGAACTACCTGATCGACCGCTGACAGAAATGGAGGCGATGCGATGACCTGAAAGGGCCGCGCCCGGTGCCGGCTTCACTTGACCGGCCAAGTGTCCACGGGTGCCTCAACTCCCGTACCCGGTTCAGAGCAGGAGGAAACAGCCGGACGCATCGCCTCCCCCAACAGAAAGGAGCCACCATGACCAAAGAAGATTGGATTCGCAAGCTCACCTCCCGCAAGTTCTGGCTCGCCCTCGCCGGCCTGGTCACCGGCATTGTCAGCTTCCTCAAGAACCCGACCACCGACGCCGAGACGATCACCTCCCTCATCCTCGCCCTGGGCTCCGTGGTCGCCTACATCATCGCCGAGGGCTGGATCGACGCGGCCCGCGAAGGCGCCGGCACCGAGATCGTGATCGATCCCGAAGAAAAGCCGCCCGAAGCCGAATAAAAAAACAGCCCCGCAGCGCGCGGGGCCTTTTTTATTTGCCGGCCACTTGCCGGTCATTTGCCTGTAACTTGCCGGCAACTTGCTGAAACTTATTTGAACCTCGTTTTGAACCTCAAAAACCGACATATCTTGCCAACTATGCACAATATTCAACGCCTTCTAACATGACAAAAACCGCCGGGACTCTTGAAAGTCTCGGCGGTTTCTTGCGCGCGCCCTGGGGGATTCGAACCCTCGGCCTTTTGATTCGTAGGTTATTATGCGTCGTTGTGAAAACGCTTATATTTCAAACGTTTACAACGGTTTGTTGTTGGTTTGAACCTCGGTTTGAACCTGAATCAGCGAGTTTAAGCGGTTTTTTGCCTCCTCCTCGCGGGTGGTGCCGGGGTGGTCGTAGATGCGCAGGATCATCTTTTCGTCGGCGTGGCCCATCCAGATGATGGCCTGGTGCATGTCAACGCCGGCGTCGCGGAGCATGGTGCAGTAGGAGTGCCGGAGGTCGTGGGCGCGGATGCTGATGGGATGACCGGCGGCGGCGGTGAGGGCTTTGTTGTAGCTCTCCCAGCCGCGCTGGTAGGCCTGCTCGGTCATGGGGCGGCCGTCGGCGCCCTTGGCGACGTGACCGGAGAGGCCGGCCAGATACGGGCGCAGGATGGACGGGATCGGCACGCGGCGAACGCTGGCCTCGGTCTTCGGGCTGCCGGTGACCGGTTTGTTGCCGGAGAAGGTGACGGCCTTCGAGACCGTGAGCATGTCGCCTTTGATATCCTTTGCGGTCAGGGCGAGGACTTCACCGCGGCGAAGGCCGCAGTAGAGCATGACCAGGGCGGGCAGCTGCATGCGGTGGGCGGTGGCCAGGATCAGGCGGCGCTCCTCCTCCATGATCGCGCGGTGCGTGCCGCGGGTGCCCTTCGGCGTGCGCAGGCTGGACGCGGTGCACGGGCTCCGGCGGAGGTAGTGCGCGTCGGCGGCGCTCTGGAAGATGTCGGTGGTCAGGATGCGCGCCTTGTGGATGTAGGAGGCGGACTTGTCCCGGAGGGCGGCGAACATCTCCGCGATGTCGTCGCTGGTGACCTCGCAGAGCTTCTTATCCGCGATGGGCTTGAGCACGTGGGCCAGGATAGACTGGTAGGCCTTCAGCGTGTTCGGGCGGACGTCGGCCTTGTGGATCGGCAGCCAGTAGGCGGCATAGTCCCCCACGGTCTGCTGATCAGTGCGCAGGTAGTCCTCGCGCGCCTCCTCCTGCTTGAAGGCCTCGCGCTTGGCGATGGCCTCGTCCGAATCGCGGCCATAGAATTGATGGCCGTGGTAGCTGCATTTGTAGCGCCCGTCGGCCCGGACGGCGAGGCGCTGTTTTTTCTGCCTGGGCATATTATTTCTTTTGGTCGAGGATCACGTGCACGCCGACGCCATAACCGCTGTAGATGTAGACGTCCAGCTCGCAGGTGTCGAACTTCGCCGTGAACGTCGTACCGGCGGAAGCCCTCAAGACCGCCAGCTTGAAGCTGGCCTCCGTGGCGAACGGGCTGCGCTCCTCCACGCCGTCGAAGGTCATATTCTGGATCATCGGCGACACCTCGATCGGCTCGCCCTGCCTGGTCAGCATGCCTTGATAAATGCTGTATACCGGAGACATGTTGTCGATTTGCGTCATGATGTCCGCGATGAACAGCAGCCGCCATGGCGCGTCCGGGTTGCTCAGGCTGCCGGGCCGGTTGAGGGAGATCTCTTTGATGGCCACGCCGTTCAGGGTCAGCCCGGACGGCTTGACGTCCACAAAGTTGCTGTGCACCTGCGGATTCTGGCCCTCCATGGCGGCGACCAGCTTGTCGGCAGCGGTCTGGTAGTCATCCTCGGCGGAGATCCCGAAGGGCTGCCAGGGCTCGGCCAGGGCAACGGAACACACCATGCAGACTATGAGCAACAGCGCGGCGATTCTCCTCATGTGGCGACTCCTCCTTGCAATATTTCAATCTTTTGTTGCAATCTCGTGATTTTTTGTTGCAAACGCGTGATCTCAGCCTCCGCCGCGTCGAGATCTTCCTGGAGGCTCTGCACGATCTCGTCATGGTGCCGCGCCTGCCAGATCCAGATGCCGATGCGCTCGATCCGGCGCTGCAAGTAATAGTATGGATTCATCAACTGGCCTCGATCTCCTCTATCGGCAGGTCGTTAAAGTGGTCATTGCGCTCGATATGCCGGATCTCGTGCTCCAGGGCGCGGCGCCGGGCCGCCGGGGAAAGCGCGTCATTGATGTAGATGGACGGAAAGCCGTCCTTGTCCAGACGCACAGCGGCCTTGATGTCGCCTGGGAACTGCACCATATAGACCCGGCACTCGTCCTCAGTCAGCATCTTCAGGCCCCAGCGCCTTGAGCATGGCCGCAGCTGCGCGCAAGTGCTCCGGGCTGGCGCCGTCGGCGGCGGAAAACAGTAGCCGATAGGACGGATCACGGCGCAGACGCTCACGGATCTGCATGGCTTCGTCCTGGATCTCGTCATCCTTTTCGGGCGGTGTGCGGCCCAGCAGCTCGTCCACGGTCACGCCGAAGTAATCGGCGATCACCAGGAGGAGCGCGTTCGACGGCTCCCTGATCCCGTTTTCGTATCGGTTGTACACAGTCGGGGAAAGATTCAACGCAAGCGCAGCCTGCCTCTGTGAAATGCCCTTTGCCTCCCTGATCTCCTTAAGCCTCATTTGATCACTCCCTTTCGTGTTTTCATTTTACCATAACGGCAATAAAAAAGATATAACCATCTCGGAAATTTTTTCCAAAAAGTGTTGACAAGTGTATTACCATTATGGTAATATACAGGAGAACCGGGAACGGTACAACGAAAGGAGATCAACCACATGAAGTACATCGTCGAAGTCAACGCCAAGTATCTGGTCAGCATCGAAGCGGAGACCGCCCTGCAGGCAGAGCACAAGATCCTCGAATACAACGGCATCTGGGGCGCCCTCGCATTTGACCGCCAGGCGCTGAAGACCGACACCTTCGCCGGTGCTGTCCAGGGCTGCGAAATGATCAGCCTGACCGACCTGATCAGCCTGGTCAACGACGCCATGGACGCCAAGCTCCGCGCGGCGAAAGCTGAAGAAGTCCGCCAGGCGGCCTTTGAAGCTCTCGAAGCCCTCCAGGCCCAGCTTGAAGCCGCCGAGAAGGCCTACGAAGAAGCCAAACGCGAGTGCGGCATCCAGCTCGACGAGTACACCACCGCGGTGGACACCCTGGGCCGTGAGCGCAGGTAAGCCACTATCCCCGGAGCGGTAATTTTTTTCTTGACAGATTACCGCTTCGGCTATATAATAGTATTACCGTTTAGGAAAGGGGGCAACCGATTGAACCGCATCAAAAAAGCGCGCCTGGCAAAGGGCATGACGCTCGCTCAGCTCGCAGAAGCGACCGGCGTCAGCGCCGCGGCGATCTGCAGATACGAGAAGGGCATCAGGAACCCCAAGCTCGCAATCGTTATGAAGATGGCAAAGGTGCTGGACGTCGAGTGGTACAACCTGATCGACATTGAAAAGGCCGGGTGATCCGATGGAGCGCTACCTGAGCCCCGCGAAGATCGCGGAGAACCTGGACTGCAGCAAGCGACACGCCTACGACATCATCTACCAGCTCCCCCACCTGGAGAACCCGCTCCGCGTGAGCGAACGGGTGCTCGCCCGGTGGATCGAGCAGAACACCGTCTACCCGGTGGGCAAGCCGGGACGGCGGACAGCGTAAGGAAAGGAGATCAACCATGGGCATGAGCACAGCGGCGATCCTCGTGATGATCCACCAGGACTTCATCGCCGAAGTCATCGCGCTCATCGCCCTGGTCGGGCTGCTGATCATGATAGTGATCTGGCCCTACCAGGAGCGCCGGAACGTGAAAAAGCCCCGGGTGTTCCGGGAGAGATTTTGAGAGGAGGCTATCTTATGTATCTGTCACACCCGCCGATGGACGATGACTACCTGGTGATCGAGGACGAGCGCCGGGGCCACAGCCATTACGACTACACAGCCGACTGGGGCGAGGACGAGGCCGTCGAGGACGACTTCGGGCCCGATCCGCTCCGGCTGGTATATGAAAAGAGCCGCACCGGGGCAACGGTGCAGCTCGCCTGAGTCCCGAACGGAGATCAACCATCAGGGAGGCTCATGGACAGTATACCACGGGCCTCCCAAGAAAACAAGGAGATTTATGATGAGCGAAGCAGAAAAAATCGAAGTCGATGAATTTGAAATCACCGACGACCAGACGGCTGACTGGGCCGTCAGGAAGATCCGGGAGGCCGACGAAGAGCTGGAGCGCATGGAGACCTGGTTCAAGAACCAGCTCGCAGCCGCCAAGGATCGCCATGAACAGACGGTCTCATTCTTCAACGGCAAGCTCGCCCGGTACATGGAAACCGTACCGGCCCGAGAGACCAAGACCACCCGCAAGTATGAGCTTGCGTCCGGTGAACTGGTGATCACCAAGGAGAAGACGGACTTCAAGGCAACCGACAACGACGCCCTGCTGGGCTGGTGCCAGGAGAACGATCCGACACTGGTCAAAGTGGTGCTCGAGCCTGCATGGGCCACCGTCAAGAAACGCCTGCAGGCCACCGACGCGGGCATCGTGGACACGGAGACCGGCACCATCGTCGACGGCGTCGAGCTGGTGACGAAGCCGGCAGAGTTCAAGGTCAAAACGAAGTAAGGAGGCGCGAGTGATGGAAGGAAAGCAGATCTACGACCTGATCGGCAAGGCCATGGCGGACATCGGCCCGATTGCCAAAAATAAACGGAACAAGGAGCAGAACTACCTGTTCCGCGGCATTGATGACGTGTACAACGCGCTGAATCCGATCATGAGTAAATACGGCCTGTTCGTGATCCCGAAAGTGCTGGAACGCACCAGGGAGGAGCGCCAGACCGCCAAGGGCTACCGGCTCATTTATACCGTGCTGAAGATCCAGTACACCATGTACGCGCCGGACGGCAGCTATATCGAAGGTATCACCGAGGGCGAGGGCATGGACAGCGCGGACAAGTCCACCAACAAGGCCATGAGTGCCGCTTACAAATACTTCATGTTCCAGCTCTTCAATATTCCCACGGAGGAAGCCGTGGACGCGGACGCGGAGACGCCGCCGCCCAGCGAGCCGGTGCCGCCGCAGCGGCCCACGAAACAGCAGCCCACAACGCCGCCCGTCGTGACCGCGGAAGATCCGAAGGCGAAGCTGCTCAAGACGCTCAAGCAGAACGCGCTCTTCGCCTATGGTGATCAGTCGGAAGCCAGGCTGAATGAACTCATGCAGGCCCAGAACGTGACCTTCGAGACCATGACCAACACGGCCTACAAGGCCATCAACGCGACGATCTACGCCGACATCGCAGCGGCGAAAAAGGAGGGCGCAGCATGAATAAACTTTTCATCGTTGGCAATCTGACGCGAGATCCTGAACTCAGGATCACCCAGAGCGGGATCAGCGTCTGCGGCTTTACGGTGGCGGTCAACCGCCACCGGACCAGCCAGGACCAGGGCCAACCGCAGGCGGACTTCTTCCGCGTGACCGCGTGGCGGCAGCTCGGCGAGAACTGCAACAAGTACCTCGCCAAGGGCCGGAAGGTGTGCGTCGTCGGGCCCGTGTCCGTCAGCACCTACGCCGGGAACGACGGCATTACCCGCGCGCAGATGGAGATCACCGCGGACGACGTGGAGTTCCTGACCCCGAAGAGCGAGGCCCAGCCGGAGCAGAACACCGCCAACGCTGTGGCCGGCCGCCTGAACCAGTACGCGACACCGGCACCGAAGCCGCCGGAGGGCGGGTATGTAGAGGTCGAAGACGACGATCTGCCATTCTAAGGAGTGAGAACGCGTGAAAGAGTGGTTCAAGGCAAGGAACATCTGGTACGGAGCATTCGCGGCGCTGACCGATGCAGAGGCGGGGAGACTTGCGAAAGCGTTGTGGACATACACCGCAACGGGTGAGGAAGTTGAGCTGTCCGGGAACGAGAAGGGCTGCTTTGCGATGATCAAATTTACCTTGCAGATGGACGACAACGAGCGTGACGAGCTATCCGACAAACGCCGCGCCGCCGGTTTGGCCGGTGCTCTGGCAAAACAAGCAAATGCCACTTTTGCCAGCGACGATGAAGCAAAGCCAGCAAATGCCACCAATAAGAATCAGAATAAGAAAGAGAATACTCCTCCCCGTAGTGCGCGCGCGCGCGAGGACACCCCCCTCGGGCCGGTGGATCTCGATCCGCTGATTCTGAAGCTCCAGCAGGAGCTCAACGGCATGACCGACAACCACTACCAGGCGCTCAACGACTACCGTGAGCAGCTGGGCGACGACCTGGTCAGCCACGCGGTGGACGAGGCGGTCGGCAACGGCGTGCGCAACTGGACGTATGTGGAGAAGATCCTCTCCCGGTATCTCAAGGAGGGCATCCGCGACCTGGGCGAGGCGAAGGCCAGCGACGAGCGCCGGAAGCAGGACGCGCCGCTGCAGAAGCCGCGGCTCCTGAGAGCGCAGGACTACGAGCAGCGCGAGTATGTCGAGGACGAGATGAAGAA
>ODAI010824756.1_pt1 | contig 15024 bp, 11 predicted proteins | sample 1539321 | NCBI WGS metagenome assembly ODAI01 (sample SAMN02144231, study PRJEB22623) | gut metagenome | biome: sheep rumen | host: Ovis aries | place: New Zealand
GCACTCATAATAGCAGGTCTGGTAGTCGTGAGCGTTTTTGCTCCGCCGGCAGGTGCGTTCATCGCAGCGTGCGGTCTGGTGGGCATAGGCGGAAAGATGCTTACGAGCGGTATCACCACCATGGTGGACTATTACCGGCATCCTGAAAAGTATAAGGGCAGGAATGCGTTCTCAATGTTCGCTGACACTATGTTCGACTGCACCGTAAACGGAGCTGTTGAGGGTATAGTTGACGGAATAGGGATCGTTTACGGCCCGGCGGCTCAGGCAGTGTCGGGACTGGTACTCAAACCTCTCGCAGGCGGTATCACAGGCTGGGCAAACAACGGCGGTACGGCTGATGCTTTCTTCAGCGGAGCTAAAAGCGGTGCCATAGCCGGTGCAACGGATCTGCTGTCATACGGTACGGGAGTCCTCAGCGGAGGCATCTCGGCTGCGGCTGATGTCGGAAAGAACGCACTTGAAGGTCTTTCAACTAATATGATAAATGACATGATCGGCGACAAAGTTCAGAGCGTCGTTGGTCAGAAACTTACAGAGCTTGCCAATACAGGCCTCAATTCGCTCGCAGACAGTGTCTTCGGCACTGACTTCTTCTCAAAGAACGGTTTCAATCTTGTGAATATCGATCTGGGAAGCATAGGCGGAGGTCTGAGCAAGATAGGCAGTTCGTTCGGAGAGGGATTCTCTTCGGGTATGCAGTCCGTAGGACAGTATATCTCGGACGGCGTGTCTTCGATAGGCAGCGGAATATCTGAAGGTATAGCATCTATAGGAACAAGCATTACTGACGGTATAAGTGCTGTCGGTCAGGGATTATCCGGAGGTATCGGAAATGCTGTCAGTGCCATTGGCTCGGCAGCGACCGGCATCGGCGGAGCGTTGAGTGCGGCTGGTTCGGCTGTTTCAGGACTCGGCGGAACGATAGGTTCGATAGGTTCTTCCATAGCAGGTGCAGGCGGTGCGATAAGCAGTGCAGGCATGACTGTTTCGGGAGTTACCGGAGCTTTCGGTCAGGCGAGTCAGGCAATATCCGAGATCGGCAGTGCGATAGGTTCAGCCGGAAGTATCTCATCGGGTATAACCGGAGCGATAAGTTCAGTAATACCGTCGGTATCCGGGATCAGCGGAGCGATAAGCTCGGCAGGTCAGGCGATATCAGGCATAGGCAGTGCGATAAGCCCTGTATCATCTTCGATAGGCTCAGCGATAAGCTCGGCTGCATCGGCGATAACAGGCATCGGAGGAGCTATCAGTTCAGCCGGTTCTGCCGCAGCAGGTATCAGCAATGCGATCAGCGGTCTGGCTTCCGGTCAGTCGCTGGGTAATATCTCAGGTGCTGTAGGTTCGGGACTTTTGAATATGTTCAAGACCACAGGTATTGATTCGATGAATAAACTGGCGTTAAAGCCGGTAAATATAAAAATTCCGCAGAGCAGTTCCGTTTCAGGCGGTCTGTTCAAGATGATAGGCAGCTATGCAATGGCATAGTTCAGTACTATGTACAAATTGAAGTTTTCATCAAATTGAGGTGGAAAAATGCGGATAGAAATTAAAGCTTACGGTTCCGGGGCAGGTACGACAAACGAAATGCTTGAAAAGATCGATGGTTTCATCGGCAAGCAGCGTAGAGTTGTAGACACATTCGCTGCGGTAAAGCAGAGCGTTCATAATATGAACGGCGGAGTCGGAATACTTCAGGGAGCAGTAAGCGAATTAGATTCAAGAATAGCTGTTGAAGAGCAGAAGCTCGATAATGCAGTAAAAGTTCAGACCAAGGCTAACGACTTTGTCGCCCTCGCTAAGAGGATAGACGCAGAAGTAGCTATTAAGGTCACGATCAATAAGGCGATATTCTATAAAAAGAATCCATGGGCTAAACCTCCGGTACCGCCGAGAGAAAAGAAGTGGTACGAGAAGGCACTCGACTTTGTTGGCGGTGTATTCCATGAGGCCGGTGAGATCATCTCCGAAGGAGTAAGTTCCTTTGTTGACTGGGCTAAAGGTGCTCTTAAAGATGCAAAGGACTGGATCGTTGATAAAGCGATCAGCATTAAAAACTGGGCTGTCGATACTTATAACAAGATCACGAATTTCGTTAAGGAACACGCAACTGTTATAAAGATCGCACTTTCGGCTGTAGCAATAGCAGCGTGTGTTGTTGTTGCTTGCTTCTGCCCGGCTGCTTCTCCTGCGTTGATAGTTGCGGCTAAAATGGCACTTGCAGGCATGGCTATAGAGGGAATAGCAAATACGCCGAAACTTGTATCCGGTCTTATCGCCCCGGGCGAAGGCAGGAACAGGGCAGACGTAGTAGCCGACTTCCTCTTCCAGTCAACATTTGACGGAATGGCTAACGGTGTTAGCGAGGTCAACCCGTTTGCGGGAGCTGCTATCAAGGTAGTTTCAGGCGGCTTGAATTCATGGATGAGCGGAGACGGCTTTATTCACGGAGCTGTAATGAGCGGTATTGAATTCGGTATCGATCAGATCACTGGTAAGCTCATAGGCGGAGATGAAGTAAGCGGCATCGGAAAACTGATAGATGACGGTGCAAAGAATTTTGTCAACAACACTATCAATACAACGATAAATACAATATCAGATGTGGTATTCGGCACGGACTTCCGTGGAAAGGATATCAACTGGGTAAGTATCCCGATATTCGGCGAAGGATTCAAAGACTTTGCTATCAATACGGGCGGAGAATGGCTGAAGAATTTCGTAACAAGAGGATTCCTGGAAGAATTCAACAAGCCTACACCACCACCCAACCTGCCTTTACCGAATGTAGTTCCGGTACTGCCTCCGATACCTACTGTACCGATATTGCCGCCGTCGCCGGTTATACCGATTCATCCGGTTATGCCGGTAATGCCGACACCTGTACCGGTACCGTTACCGCATATCAATCCGAACGGATCTTGTATTATCTCACCAATCGGACCTGGTCTTATCTCGCCGATAGGCCCGGGCGGTTTAATGCCGTTCAAGCCGGTACCTTTCAAACCCGTTTTACCGGGTGGTATAAACCCCAGAATGCTTCTAATCTGACATAACAGTTATTCAACGGACAGAGGTGGAATATGCGTATAGAGATCAAAGCCGGCATTGGCCCGAATTCGCTTGATAATACGCTTGACATGATCGATAAGTATATAGGCAGGGCAAAGAATGTTGTCGGTGCTTTCAAGGCTGTAAAGTCTCAGGTCTACAACATGAACGGCGGTGTCGGTATACTTTCCGGTGCAGTTGCTGAGGTAGACAGGCGAATCGAAGTCGAGCAGCAGAGAGTTGAAAATGCAGTCAAGGTCAGGGAAAAAGGAAACAGCTTCCTCGATCTTGTAAGACGCATAGATAACAAAGCTGCATCTGATGTCCGGAGAAATAAAGAAGAATTCTACAAAGTCAATCCATGGGCAAGGCCTCCGAAGCCTCAGAAAGAGAAATCGTGGGGCGAGAAAGCCTGGGGCTGGCTGTGTGATAGAGGCAAGGATATTGCCGAAGGCTTCCACAGAGCCAAAGAGGGACTCAAGAAATTCGCAAAGGGCGTTTATGAGCTCGGTAAGGCAGCAGTCAACTGGGCTTGTGATACTCTTGAGAAGATCGGAACGTTCATTAAGGATCACTGGAAGAGTTTCGTAAAACTTGCGGCGGCAGCCGTCGTCATAGTGGGACTTTGTCTGGTAGTTGCATTTGCATCACCGGCAGCAGGTTTCATTGCGGCAATGGCACTCGTCGGTGCAGGTAAAAAGATAATTTCAAAAGTCACGGTCAACTGTATCAAAAATGCTTTTGCCAAGGACGGAGACAAGAAGGACTGGTTCGACCTGGTCGCTGATTCAGTGTTTGAAGGAACAATGGAAGGTGCGGCTGAGGGTGCGGCAGACGGATTCGGCTATATGTACGGACCGGCTGCAAGGTGGGCCGCCGGAGCTGTCCTCCAGACCGGAAGCAGTGCGATAGTCAGCGGAACGAATTACCTGATGAGTGACGGCGACAAATCGTGGAGCGGTTTTGGTAAAGAGGTTGGCAAGGCTTCTTTAAAGGGCTTATGGGAAAGCGGAAAATCTTCGTTGTCCTTCACGCTCAAATTCAATAAAGGCGGAGGCGTTCCGCTCAAAGATCAGTTTATGGATCACCCGCTTAAAGAAAACGGAATAAACAGCTTCAAGGATCTGAAAAATGCTACGATAAGCTTCGGAGACAAGAAGGACGGTCTTTATAAGGTCGGCAACGTTATTTTCGGAAAGAATGACCTCGCAGATAAATTCAATGTGCTCAAGATCGGCAAGGACGTTCTCAAGAGTACCGGTGCCAAAGCTATAAATACCACGCTCAACAGCATAATCAAGGAAAAGACCGGCACAGATGTCGATTTTGTCAACCTTGACTTCGGCAACGGCGGATTCTTCAACTTCACAAGCTTTGACAGCTTCAAGGATTCAGGCCTTGGCAAAACGCTCGTAAATACCGGAAAAAGTCTGTTCAACGGCTACCTCAAACAGCCGATGATCGATGCGGGAAAGAATCTGTGGACAAACATCACCAGTTGATACACAGTATCATACTTTTATAGTGCATCGGAATTATAAGGCGGACTGGTTTGATCGTACATATTATTTAGCATAACATATAACAATAATTAACCATGAGGTGATATGAATGAATCTGGAAAACTACAACGAAGCAATATCATATGCGGACACTGCCTTTTCCAATGACAATTACGAGCTTGCTCTCGAATGGTATAAGAAGGCACTCGCAGAAAATCCCGATGACCTTTATGCACTTTCACGTGCAGGCACGGTATGCGTTCCGCTTGATAAATACGACGAATCGTTCGGATTCTTTGAAAAGGCACTCAAGATAGATCCTGAGAACGGTGACAATTACTACAATATGGGTAATGCTTACTTCTTCCACGCAGATTTCGGTAAATCGCTGGAGATGTACACCGAGGCAGAGAAGAGAGGCTGCAGCGAAGACGTTGCTCCTAAGCTCTACTACCAGCTCGCAATGCTTTGCAGCGTAAGACAGGACGTCAAGGGAGCTTTGATAAACTTCCAGAAGTACGAAGAAGCCGATAAAACGAATGTCGCTGCTTTGGATCCGTCAGTTATTTCAGAGAAGATCAAGCTCTATATGTTTGCGGAAGACTATGAAAATGCCGAGAAATGTGCCGCTCAGTGGGTGGCAGTTGCTCCCGGAGATATCCGCAGCTACATGGTTTACTTCAGTATCCAGATGGCAAATTCAGACCTCGACGGTGCTGAAAAGACAATAACAGATGCAGAAAAATATGCAGATCTCACACCAGACGATGAGATCTCCGTTGCAGTAAACAAGGCTGCTCTGTATACAGCAAAGGGCGACCTCAACAACGAGGAAGCTGCTGAATACCAGCAGAAGGCTTATGATATACTCACAGGTCTTCGTGGCAGCAATAAATATGACGAAGAGAAAAAACGTGAAATATCGCTTACTCTTGCAGAACTGTGCGTTAAAATGGGACGCTTTGACGAGGCTATCGAGGCAGCTAAAACAGTTATACCTCCTTCAGAGCTTCGCAAAGTCGAAGTCGCAGCAGCAGCTCCGTCTGATGCAGGTGCTGATCTCACAGACGCAGAGGTCGATAATATGCTCGCAAGTGACATCGATGCTATCGACGCAAAGAAGTCGAGCGGCGAACTCAGCGACGAGATCGGTGAGTATGCAGAAGTTTATTACGATGAGGACGGAAATCCTGTACGTCAGTACGATGATGAAGTTCTCAGCGGTGCAACGATAGACGGCAGTGCTTCAAAGGCAGATACAGAGAACAACGCTTCTGCTCCGGCTTCCGAAAAGGCTGCCGAAGTAGACAACGACAGGGTTTACTTCCTGCTTCTCTCCTGCTATGCTGCAAAGGAAGATTTCAAAGAGGCACTCAAGATCGCTTCGTACATAAAACACAGTGACAATGATTACTATGCGTACTTCGGAAGATACACCGAGGCATACGCAATGAAGAAGCTCGGAATGCCTGAGGCTTCAAAGAAGTACGATGAAGGCATCGCATTCTTCAGAAGCAGAATGCTCAAGAGCAGCGGCAATAACTACGCTGTCATCTTCAGAGCAAGAATGTATGCTGAGATCGGCAAGTACGCAAAGGCCGAGGAAATGGCAAATCTTCTTACAGAAGCTGATAAAAACGGTATGATGGAGTATATCAGCGAGTGTAAAAACGAAAACCCGGCTCAGTGATCTGTCCGATTAAATAGTGATTAGGAGGTGGTCGAATGTTGGATTTTTTGAACGGTAGCATCATTCTCGATGAAGCAGCTTTCAGTAAAGCTAAAGATGATTTTGCGTCCCTTGGCACTGATCTGGCTAACCTCAGAGCGGACATCGAGGCAGCATTGAATGCACTCAAGAGTGGATTCGATACTCCCGCCGGTGAAAAGTTCTTCAAGTCGTGTGAGACGAATCTTCTTACACCGCTTGAAAGAGAGAAGGCTGTTATCGATCATATTTCATCAACACTTCAGGAGGTCACCAAGGACTATTCTCCGGTATTCTCAGAATACCAGGACCTCGTTACAACGATCAATCAAAGTCAGGTATAAGACCGCTAAAGGTCTGTCAAACAATAATTTTTTTCCAATTTGAAAGGAGTACATTATTATGGCTACTATTCTTACAAGTGCAATGATCAACAATGCAATTTCTTCTGTTGACGACTACATCGGAACTGCAAACTCACTCTCATCTGATCTCGATTCAGTTATCAACACACTCACAAGCTCAAACTTCCAGGGTGATGCTTCTGACGGATACAAGGCTTTCTACACAGAGAAGGTTATGCCCGCTATCAACGAGAACCTCACAGGTTCATCTTCACTCACAAAGAGCATCAAGGATATCCTTGAGGTTATCCAGACTCAGCTCCTCAACACTGTTGACCCGCAGCTCGGCGACAACAACAGAAACCCTGGTGCTTGATCTTTGCACAGGAATAACGACTAATAATAACTCACACGTACACGTAAACAACAATTTTTATTTATATATTTGAAAAGGAGAATTTATCATGGCTGATATAGTTTTTAGATACCCTGAAATGAGAGGCGCTGCAAACGACATTAACGGAATCGCACAGAGATACATCGCTGCTGCACAGAAGTTCGAGGGAGACTTCCTCTCATCTATCAGTGACTGGGAAGGTGAGTCCAAGGAGAAGATGCAGAGCTTCATCCAGGGTGCTGTAATGCAGTACATCAACGAGACAGTTCCGAACCTCATCAAGGGCCTTGCTGAGCTTCTTAACGCTAACGCAGACCAGATGGAGAAGGCTGACCAGCAGATCGCTGACAATATCCCCCAGTCTCTCGGTTAATTAACTGAAGTTTATTCTTACCAATAATTGCAGATAGTGAGGTCGAATCATGGAAGAAGAAAAGGAATTAACACTCTCAGATGTTGAGAAGAACAAAGAACTGTTTGAATACGAGATGACCGAGGTAATCCTGCAGCTTAAAGGCGAATTTGCCAAGATATCAGGTAAGGATATGAACTGTGATGTCACCGACGTATCGGTCGAAAAGCCGGATATCAAAATGGACGTTCCGGATATAGCTGTAAAGCCCGTTTCGATCGATACCGCCGGTATCATAGGAGCTGATAAGTTTGCCGCTCTTGGCAGCATTCCGGCTCCTGCGATAGAAAAAGGGAGCATCAATACACCAGAGATCCCGGATATAAGTGCTGCTGTTTCTGAAAGGACTGCTGTTACAGTCGCTCCTTTCGAGATAGACGGACTGAATGTGAAAACACCTTTGGTCACCGGCATCGAAGCAGCAGGATTCAAACCAGAATCAGAGGCGATAGATGTACCCGATATCCGCATTGAGGTAAACAAGGAAGCAGCCGTCAGCGTCGAAAAGACTGACGTGAGCGTTCCAGGCAGTATCTCAGTACCGAATATGGACAGTTTCGATATCAAGGTAGACCGCATATCGATCGATGTCCCGGACACAACTGTTCCGGGAAAGAAGGATATACCGGAAGCCGCAGTCGAGCGTGTATCTGTAAATGTACCGGAAATAAACGTTCCCGGTGCCGACAAGATACCTGCTGCAAGTGTCGATAAATTTGATGTACATATCGGAGATATATCTGCACCGGCTCAGGTCAAGATGACAGATGTCAAGCTCGATCAGATGAATATCGATTATCCACAGGTCGGCGGAATAAATGCAAATGCGGAGATCAAACCGGTTACAGTATCTAAGACTCATATTGACACGGAGATCCCGGAGATCAAGGAAGCACCTGCAACAGAGATCACAGTTGAAAGAACTGATATCGGAGATATCAATTCCCCTGCCGTTCCTTCGGTAGATATACCTGAAGTAAAGCTGCAGAACAGTGGTACAGACGTATGGGCTATCGATTCTTCTCTTCCGGAGGGATACCAGTCACAGCTTGACGATATCCTCAACTCGGTAAAGGGATCGATGTGAAATATAAGTAACTATAAAATACAATGACCAAATCAGATGCAAAGGCGGTACTTGTGCCGCCTGAGTGTCTGAATATAAAAGAACAGGGTATCCTGCTTTATCAATTTAAGGAAAAAGTTTTAATTATATTGAGGTTTCGGCCAAAACCGCAGATTTGTTAAAACTGACAAAATCCGGACGAGATAACATCTCAATTCTGTCCGGAATATAAAAAAGTTCAGCCGGAATAACCCCCGGCCTAATTCTGTTTATATACGATTTTTGACATCAATGGCTTTGACAAAGTAATGTTGAGGAGGAATAAGTCATAGAAACGACGACTATTATTGCCCTGATCGTTGGAGGCATTGTCCTTGTCGGCATCGTCATAGCAGTTATTTTGCTGATGATGTATAAGAACAAGAACAAGAGCTGCAGGGTATCGGTTAAGATAATCAAGGATGATAACCGTGACAGGAACGGCATCGGCGTTTTCGAGTGGAATGTCCCGATGAACGGTGAATTCAGAGTCGGAAGAGCCCTCGATCCTGTCGCTGAAAACGGTGCAAGACTGCCGAAAAATGACGTTGCTATCTGCGAAACTGCTACAAATGACGATATCGCAAGCATTGGCAGAAATGCCTTCGCTCTCATGTTCGACCGCAACAGAGGTATCCTCATCATAAGGAACGTCGCCAACAAGGCTATGTTCTCTCTTGAGGTGGCAGGCAGAAAGTACGATATGAAGGCAACTCAGACCGCACAGCTCAATGTGTCAAACAAGATATTATTAGGTAACTACACGACAGTTGAGATAATGAATATATCAGTTAAGTAGTTCCATTTGAGGTGAATGTATGGAAAGCAACAGATTGTTGATAGGTGTTCAGTTTATCGATAAATCAGGTCAGAATACCGTTATCGAACTCATAGTTCTGCGAGACTCGACTCTCCAGCAGCTATTCGACGGTATAAGATACGGACTCCTTAAAAAAGGAAAGATGTCGGTATACAAGACGTGCAGTCAGATATTTGATATCTGCATCAGGGAGCGTTCAAGGGAGGGCGAGTACAAGAAGATCACCCTCACTTCGCACAACGAATCCCTCGGACTGCCGAAGAACGCTCAGAATCGTGTTATCCTGCGTCAGACCGATAACGGCAAGACTCTTACCGAACTCGGCTTCATCTCTTCTACCCGAATAGTATTCGACTGCACAGAGCAGTACCAGTCATTCGAGATAAACACGTCAGGCATCGTGCCTGCATTCAACCCGGATACTAAACCGGATCCGGAAAAACGATTCCCGGAATACAATATAAGCACACGTCAGCTCTATGTGTTCGACAATACACCGGTCGATATCATACCGCCTTCAAATCCGCCGCAGAAGCAGAACCAGAACCTCTTCTTCACCATGCTCCCTACGGTGCTGATGATCTCCGTCATGATACTCGTGCGAAGCATGATATCACAGGGCGGAAACGGTATGACCATGATCGCACTCAGTGCATCGATGAGCGGTGTCACGCTGCTCATAGCTATTATCAACTGGCTCAGACAAAACTATACGTATAAAAAACAGCTCCTCGAATGGCGTTATCATTACGAGGAGTATATCAAGAATACGATAGCCGATGTCAAGCGTCGTATGATGATGGACACTCAGAAGCTCGATTCGCTTTATCCGGACGTAAACGAACTCCTCAACAGAGATAACAAGGAATCAGGTATCTACAGCGTATGCGGCGATATCTTCAGCAGATGCAGTGCCGACAAGGACTTCCTCACCGTGAGACTGGGACTCTCAAACGAAGTTGAGAGTATGTTCCAGATCAAGGGTACTGAAAAGGACGAGGTCTTCTCGGCTGCAAGCTTCGAGATAGTCAGCGGCGTTGTGAAGATACGTCTGCCGGAGGACAAGGAATACAAGCCTACAACCGACAGGCGTTACTACCTCAGCAATCTTCCCGGTTATATCGCAAACAAGAATAAATACCTCACCGACGCACCGCTCCTGTTCCCGTTCAAGAACTGCGGAGCTCTCGGTATAGTTTCACAGAACGAAGTGTTCACGGAAGCACTCATTGAGAGAATGATCTTCAATCTCTGCTTCTACCACTCACCGGACGACCTCCAGTTCGTCGTGTTCTTCAAGGAGCAGAACGACTGGGACGAGATCGAAAGGTGCATAAGCATTTACAAGTTCCTGCCGCATTTCAGGGAACTCTTCCCGGATAAGTCGCAGTTTGTATTTGACTCGGAGAGTGCCAATGCGATACTCGGTGCTCTTCTCAACAAAATGGCAGAACGAAGCGAGAACGGTTCTTCAAAGCTCCCGCACATCATATTCCTTATATATGAAGAGTACGGACTCAAGGAACACGCATTCGCCCAGTATCTCCCGAAAATGCCGGAGGGCGATGATCCGTATGAGAACAAGCTCGGACTTACGTTCGTCTTCCCGAAGCTCTACAAGGAGCATCTTCCGGCTTACTGCAATGACGTGATAACGGCTGAAAAGTCGCCGGACGAGTCAAAGATCGCCGGTTCGCTCGTGCCTCATGAGGACGAGAAGCTCCGCAAGGACTTCACGTTCACGCTGTGCGAGGACTGGAAGTGGCATCTTTACAATTCATATAAGATACTCTCCGCACTCAGCTATTCAAAGATCTCCCAGAACGGTAAAGTTCCTTCAAACGTAAGCCTCTTCGAGCTGTTCGGACTCAACAAGAACAACCTCGATATCGGAAACTTCTGGGTAGGCGTAAACGGAAGGAGAGCATACGATGTCCGTGAATCGATCGGCGTTCCGATAGGAAAGACCGACAGCGGCATGACATATCTCGACCTCCACGAAAAGTACGACGGACCGCATATGCTCGTTGCCGGTACAACAGGTTCAGGTAAGTCAGAGACGATCATCTCGTATCTGCTCGGACTGTGCCTCTGCTTCAGACCGGACGAGGTAAACATGATGCTCGTTGATATGAAGGGCGGCGGATTCATCAAGAGAATAGGTGAACTCCCGCACGTCGTCGGTTCGGTAACGGACGTTGACGGCGATGAGAACGGAACAGGTGCAGAGTATATGCTCAAGCGATTCCTCAACGCTCTCACATCAGAGATCAAAAGACGTAAGATACTTTTCAACTCCATGCACGTAGACAGCATCAACGGCTACATAGCAGCGTGCAGGAATATCGATTCACACGTCAAATCGATAAACAACCAGCTCAAAGGCGAGGGCAAGCCCGAAATGACTCCCAAGGAAGAACAGGAGATCAGGGATCAGGCGAAGAATCAGCCGCTCGCTCATCTGATACTCGTTGTCGATGAGTTCACAGAGCTGAAACGATTCACGACAGAGAACAACGATATCGACTTCATCGGAGAGATCACCACGATCGCACGAGTAGGACGAAGCCTCGGTTTCCATATCATACTCATCTCGCAGAACATCGAGGGTGCTATCACCGACGATATCCGTGTAAACTCAAAGTCGAGACTTTGTCTTAAAGTTGCAACACGACAGGCTTCAAAGGAAATGATCGGAAACGATCTCGCCGCAAGCCCGACGATGCCCGGCAACGGCAGAGCTTATATCCTCGTTGGTACAGGCTCGAAGTTCGAGTATTTCCAGTCGGCTTACTCAGGAGCAAGTGTCGAAGACAATATCGAAGCACCGATAGAGATAATCGAAGCCAAGAAGAACGGCCCGTACACGTCGTTCTACCGCTCCGAAAAGGATAACAAAGAGCAGAAAGAGATGAAGAAGAAACTCGAAGAACAGGGTATGCTCAAAACTCAGCTCAATGCCCTTGTCGGTGCTATCCAGACATACTACAACAACCACAAGTCAGAATATCCGGAGCCGCATATCGTATTCCAGAAGCCGCTTCCTAACAGAATGTACATGAGAAACGGTAAGATCTATGAGTACCGTGACGGAAAGTATGAGTTCATGAGGGAGGTCAGGGAAAATGATTAAAGCAGCTATGGGTATCTACGACGATCTTGCGAACCAGACTCAGCCTATATTCAAGGTCGATGTCTATTCAAGCAATATACTCGTATTCGGCGGACACACGACAGGTAAGACCACTTTCCTCAAAACACTGCTGGTGAGAATGCACGAAAATGCAGACCTCTCGCTCAGGCAGGAGATCTATATAATGGACTTCGGCGGAAACCTCGGTAAATACGAGAAACTCCCGCTCGTGTCAGCCTGCTTCGACAGTGCCAACGAGGAGAACGTCCGCAGGATATTCAAGACTCTTGAAAACAAGATAGAGCAAAATTCAAAAATACTCAAATCAGAAAGATTCCTTGATGTATACGGAAAAGGCGGAGATGAACAGCCGACGCATCTCGTACTCATCATAGACAACGTGAACTCGTTCCTTGCGGACGAGAGATACGCTGCATATCAGGAAAATCTCCAGAAGTTCTGCCGAGACGGACTCTCGAAGGGACTTACAGTCGTATTCACAGCTATCGATACATCAAACGGCCTCGGAAGATATATCTCGAATTTCGCCCAGAGGGTGGCTTTTGAAGTGCCGTCCGAACTCTACCTCGATATCTTCGGTATGCGTGTGGCAGAACCGATGAAGAACCAGGGAAGAGGCGTTGCTCTCGTCGGAGGAAATCCGGAGGAGTTCCAGTGCTTCCTGCCCTTCGGTGAGGAAAAGGACGAATTCGACGCATTCGTGCAGGAGATGTCAGCCAAGCCGTTCAAGACCGAAAAGCTCAAATCATTCGGTGAGGAGCTTACGGAGGATAACCTCGCAGAATACTGCAAGGACGCTAAATCGGACGAGAAGCATATCCTCGTCGGCCTCGATTACTACGAGCATAAGCCGATAGAGATATTCCTCGACGAAGCACGTTCGATAGCGATCTACGGAAAGAAAAAGTTCGGCAAGACCAACCTCGTCAACCGCATAGTACGCACGATCAGGCAGTTCCACAGGGACTACAGGTTCGTATTCTTCGACGACGGACGTAAACAGCTCGAAGGCATCTGGCAGGAAGCCCCCGCCGGCGACAACAACGTCTACATCACCACAGTCGATGAACTGACCGATTTCCTCGATTCAAACGGCTATGCCGCAAAGATGATGAGGGGTGTCGTAAACAAGGACTTCAAGGAACAGAAAACACCGTTCACTGTATTCGTATTACAGAACAAGATGCTGTTCCAGAGCGTCGGAGCTCAGCTCCTCAAAAGCACGTTCCCGAAGATGATCGCCAATGCGGAAGAAAAAGGCTATATCTTCATCTACTCAGATGTAAGAAAGATAAGCAACAACGACCGTGATACGGAATCTTCACTCAACAATACGTTCTCCGTTGCGTTCCTGCTCGACAATATCGCAGAGTTCGTCGGAGACAGAGGAAGCCGTTCGGTATTCGGTGAAATGGACGCTAAGGAGCTGAAAAACGAGTATGCTCACTGTGAGCTCGGTGACGGATATTTCTACGATATCGAGAGCGACGAGCTGAAAAAACTGAAATTCATCAAGAATAAGCAATAAAGGAGTAAATTATTATGAGTGGCGGATACAATGTACTCGATACAAGAGAATTCGATAAATTTATAGCACAGACCGATAGTTTCCAGCAGAGATTTACGAATATCCGTAATTCTTACAACGATATAGTAAGTACACTTCTCGACAACTGGAGCGGCAGAGGTGCAGACGCTTTCAGAGCTGATGCAACTATCGTTGCAAAGAACATCGGCGGTGTATACGATATCCTCAAGATAATGTGCGATACACTTACAGACTGCCGTCAGGTATTCGGTGAGTGCGATACAGCTCTTGGCGATTACAACAGGAACCCCAGTGCGGGCTGATAACTAAAGCCATTGCAGGCAGTTTTGCCTGAAGATCAGCGATCCGGCGGGTATCTTATGGATAACTGCCGGATACGGCTGTCAAGCGAATTTGCAAGATCATGCGGAAGGAGGCTCAGACTATGACAACTAAATATCAGAATGTCCAGAACGAAGGATACGGCGGTGTCACAGAGACAAATTACCGTGCGTCAAATCCGACTCCGACACGCAGAAGGTCAAGTCAGCAGAATTCATTTGCACAGCCGGGTTATTATCCGGATCCAAACCAGGGAGGGTATCCGGGGCAGCAGATGCCCCAGGGACAATACGTTCAGCCTCAGACATACAACGGGTATGCCAATGAACAGATGCCTGCCGCCGGACAGGGAAATGTTTCAGGAGGAGAGAGCAGAGCGTCGAACCCCACTCCCACCAGAAGAAGAAGTTCCGTGGAAGAGCCCGGAATGTACCAGTCACAGTACGGCTACGATCAGATGCAGCAGGGAGGCTATCCTCAGCCGGGCGGATATCAGCAGCAGAATCAGTACGGTCAGCAGCAGTATCAGCAGCCGCAGCAGAGGTTCCAGCAGAACGCATCGTCAGAGAGCCGTGCGTCGAATCCGACTCCGACAAGGAGAAGGAACAGCCAGCCGTCACAAGGCGGCACTATGGAGCAGTATCAGCAGCCGGGCGGA
>ODAI012706146.1_pt1 | contig 15024 bp, 6 predicted proteins | sample 1539321 | NCBI WGS metagenome assembly ODAI01 (sample SAMN02144231, study PRJEB22623) | gut metagenome | biome: sheep rumen | host: Ovis aries | place: New Zealand
GACAATTATCCATCTCCAAAGAGCTTCTTGTAACAACACCAACTAAACCACCAGTAAAGAAAGAGGAATTCGCACATTTTATTGTGACAGGATCCGTCTTATCTTTGTCTCCAATATTTATGTTTTTAAACACATAAATTTTGTCATCATTATTACTGGAGCTAGTATCACAACGTGCGCCGCCAATTAGGCCACCTACAGCATAGTTGGCATCTTCATTGGTACGGGATATTCCTATGTTTTCACAAATTACTTCTGTAAGGTTTAAATGAAAATTATTAAAGTTAATTGCTGCTGCTCCAGCAAACTTTCTTCCAATAAGACCTCCTGCGTTACTAGCCGAATGAACCTTGATTTTATCACAATCCTGAGTTACATCTATTGTAACTTTTTTGTCTGTACTATATCCTATCAGACCTCCTGTACACCTCAATCCTTTAACATATACATTATCTAATATGATATCTGTTAAGTTAAGGGAAGATGCGGTCTGACCGATAAATGAACCTACGCTCTGCATAGCTTTTCTTTCAACGCCATCACTACCAGAGTCAACAGACCATCCCTCGTTCTTACTATAATAAGGAATATGATCACCTGTTGAGGACGAACTATCTATCACATCAGCTATGACATTTCCTTTAAGTGTTACAGATTCGGCATTTAAACCATTGCTTTGATAATTAATTAGTCCTAAACCAACATTCGCTGAAGGAGTGTAACTAGAATCGAAAACCGCATTACCATTATTATTACTATTCTTCTTGAAATAATAATAGAATGATGTGTTTTGGAAAATGGTTGCATCATTACCGTTGAATGTTGAAATATTCATTCGGTAGTTTGCGGCATTTTGATATACATTCCCTAGACCCTTATACCCGTCAGGCAGATAATACTTACCATTCGAGGTGCTAAGGGTGAGTGTGGTAGACTGGTTTGCCATATCCTTGGCGAGGAAACCGTCAGTGGTGTAAAACTTTGCTAAATAACCATATTTTGCTTTCGTCGAATCATTACTAGTCGCATTTGCAACTTTTGTTCCACTCAAATACTCTTTTTTTGCGTAAGTATCGTAATCCGAACCAGAAGAATTAGAAGCAGATGGACCCACATCATCATACTGTCCCCAACGAGGAATAACATAATTCACATTATAGCCCAAACTATTCTTCGCCGCACCACTGTTGACCATAACGGACATAAGGAAGAAAGCCTGACCGTCAGGAACGGAAACGCTGGTTGTTGATGACAGAGTTAATTTCTTCGAATCAGGGAGGAAATACTTTGTAACACCGTCTTCGGTATACGTCAATGAGCGCTTAGTGCTGCCAGTGGTTGTGCCCCATGCAGACTTAATATCTGCAATAGAATAATTCTTATTTCCATTGAGCATGGTAACGTGGCTGAGGGTTGCAGGCTCTTCATCTACCTCAGTCTGGGTCGTTTCATCCCAGTACTTGGTAACAAGGCCGTCGGGGTCTTCGTACTCTTCGTTGGTTGTCTCATTAATGAGAGTTCTTGCGCCGCCGTGATAAACTCTGGTACCGTCCTCAAACGGGCGATAAGCGTCAGACTCAGTCACCGCATAACCATTGATAACCCTGCCGATGATCGGGTTAACGTAAAGCCAGCGCATATTTGTTTCAGATACCATATCACCGAGACTGGTATCACCAACGCCCGGAGTTTTCGCAGCAGTTACAACACCCTCAGGTATTCCCGAGATACCGTCAGTGATATCATCCATTCCGCGGAAGATAACACCGCCGTTCAGCACAACGCCGACATATCCGCCAACAGGTATAAGCTGCGCAGCATTGCCTGAAAGAGTGATTTTAGTGCCTCCTTCAAATTCAACTGTAACGCCGTCGATGATATTATCTCCGCCAAGCACAGTACCAATAACGGCACCATAGCTTACACCGCCATTGTCATAAGCTGTGGCGGCTTTCATTTCTTTTGTAGCAACACAATTAACAACAATACTGCAGTCCTTTACAACGCTGCCATTGCTCTTAGCTATCAACGGATATCCCGTCTTATTCTCTATCTTTTCAATACCAGAACCAACAATAACTCCGCGGAAAATAGCATACGTACCATCTGAATTATCAATATTACCAAGCCCATTAAAGTTTTTTACATAATCTGCACTTGAAACACTAGCCGTAGGGTCAAGTACTATTTTGTTATCCGACGCAGGATCTAACAAATAATACGCTCCTGCAACGTAAGTTCTGACTTGTTTAACCGTAAGGTAGTTATCTATCTTCCCATTTGTGTTTTCTACAAAGTAATAATCATTATCACTAACGTATCTATAGTAACCAGCTGGATACTCTACGGGTTCTTCTCCTGAATAATCTGTATGTTTTGCTTTGTAAATAAATTCTGCATGGCCTTTTGCAGTTTCCCATGTTCCAGTAATAACAGCGTCTTTTCCTGTTCCTGTAACAGCAACAGAATCACCTGTTGAATTTAATGGCAAATATATTTTCTGATCATTACCCTGAGTTTCCGAATACAAAATATTATAAATCGTTTCAAAGTCTTTGCCGGCTGTGATAGTATACGGATCATTGTAAGTTCCGCAGCCGCCGAATGACGAGGTCGTATGGTTTACCTCGATCTGATGACAACTGCTCGTATAACCAACTGCTACATATGGCAGGAATTTATTTTTGTAGTTTGCATAAACAGCACTGGTATTATTACCGGTTGACGGATCTACAAAGAAACTCTTATACTGGTCAGAATAATAATTCTCCTGGCCGGGGAACTCTGTCGCTGTGTCTGCAGAAGTATATCCAAGCTCCTTACCATAGGTAACATTGAGTGGGGTATGGCTATAAGAGAATGTTTCCGGTTCATCACCCTCAGCTGACGTCTTGGTTTCCTTCCAGTCCTCTGCATATGCAAAATTATATGTGCCTCTTCCTGTCTCACGGGCATAGCTGTTCAAAAACGTTGCCTTAGTGAAAATAGACACGCTTGTATGATACTTGCTGTCAAGTGCTGTAAGACTGAGATTCTCTTTTCTTCCGTCAAGATAAATATTCTTGAATGCAAGATTTACATTCTTTGACGAGCTGCTTGAACCTGCATCTCCTATAAGGCTGGTAGCAGCCTTAGGATTGCTGCCAGAATCAGTCTTGACATTTGCATTTTCTGTAGTGTCATAAGAAGCTGTCGAAGCAACATATACATTGCTGACATCAAGCTTTGTAAAGCTGTCTGTTCTATTGATAAGAAGCGGCGCGTAAGCCGTTTCGCTGTTGCCGGTAACAAGATTACTTACACAGATACCGTCCAGTTCAGCTTTTGTAATTGTAACTGTTGCTGTTCCTGCATCTGTTGCAGCCGAACCTGCTACAGTTCCCATTACAAGTGCACCGCAGTATTTTTTGCCTATTTCTGTGCTTTTACCGCTGACAGTAACATTCCTTGACGTATCAATAAGCGCAACATTGCCCTTTAAGGACACATTCGCATTAAGTTTTCCTCTGACATTGTTGAACAGAGCATTCTGCATCAGGTAATGCTGGGTAGTGCCGTAGCCTGTTAAATTATACTGTGTAAGGTCAAACCTTGATGTTCTGGCAGCATGGTGAGTGCTGTCAGCTGTCTGAGCCTCTGTCTCACTGCTTTCAAATTCAGCATTATACAGTGTAAAAGTTCCGTTCAGTGTGACGCTTGAACTGTCGATATTAAGCGGATACCAGCTGTAACCGCGCATATCAAAGTTATCTCCGGAAGTACCAACTGTTGTTCCATTGCTTGCTGAGACATTTGACTGAATACTGCTGTGAGCATACCACCTTGCGCCCCATCCCATCAGCCAATCAGCTTTTGACGTGCCGCTCTTAATAGTATAAAGATTATAATAATACCTTGAATACGGATTTGGCTGCTTACCGTAAGAAGTCGCAGGGGTATATGTTCCGCTTGGCGAAGAACCGTACATTATCAGTCCGCCGTTAGGATTTCCAGTCTCTATTGATATTACCGAGTTTCTGTTTCTGAGGATATAAAGATCGTCGGGATCACCGTTTGCATAACCTACCTTCGATGCGCCCTCGCCCGTATAGAAAGCAGTATAAGCTGCAAATTCATCAAATATCGGTATAGTCATATCGCTGCCGGAAGCCGAATGCTTCTTGAACGAAACATTATCTGCAGTTATATCATAAGCATCAGCATGCTGCATCTCAAGATAGAGAGCCGAGCTGATCTCCTCTTCTCCTGACCAAGCCTTATTAACTATCATTCCGAATGATTCTGCATTGTCCGAAGACAATTTGAATGCATTAATGCTCAGATCCGATACTGTAACATCCTGCTCATCTTCATCTTTTTCGGTATGAGTGTTTATCGTCCAGTAACCTGTTCCGTTATAAACAAGGCCTGCAAGATCAACGCCTGTTGCCGAATCATTAGTCTGCGTGATCGAAGGCGTAGTTACTGTTGTTACCGGCGGCTCATCTTCGGTAGTTACTACTTTACCGATATTGACATTGTTAAAGTCGGCATTGACATTTAGCCATGAGTAACCAAGCAGTCCTCCGACAGAGCCGTCCGAGGCTGCGTTTACACTTATTCCAAGATCATTGATCTGTATATCCTGAAGAGCAAGCGTTCTGTTTGAAGCTGCATCGCCAAATCCGGTTATAACTGCAACAAGGCCGCCAACACGGTTAGCTGAAAGTGACGAATCGTTACTGATAGTTCCCGAAACATCAATATCATTGAAGGTCCATGTCTTAGCCACGTTTTTGGTATCTGCTATCTTTCCGATAACTCCACCAAGGCAAAGTGCAGTATCGCTTGATGCACCGCCCGTGATATTGGCATTTATCGTACAGTTCTGTACAGATATAGCACCTATCCCATCTGCTGCTTCACCCAGCACACCGCCGAGAGAGAGCTTACTGCCGCCGTTATGCCTGAACGCAGTATTAACCGTAACGTTTGATACTGAAAAACTTGTTTTTGCAAGGCCGGCAACCGAGCCTATATACATTGAATCATTTGCCTTTGTATCAATAGTTCCGTCAATTATAACATCACTTGCGGTCACTCCGCTTTCTTTGTTTGTGATCGCAAAAAGGCCGCTGTATGCATGACGGTATATCCTGCCGGCACCATGCTGAGTCGAAAGTGCAGGGGTTGTATCGTTGCCCCTGTAACCATAAGTCTCACCGATAGACAGTGTGACCGTATGAATCGTATCTGTCGCAGGCGTTGTGCTGGTATCGGTCGTTTTACCGCTGAAGCTTCCGCTATATATACACTTTGCGCCGCTGCCGTCAGAACTGATATCATTATCTCTGGTCAGCGGACCAAAGCCCGTTCCTTTGAGAACGATATCACTTTTTAGTGTTATATCAGCATCTTTTATCGTGTCATATGTGAAAGTAGGTTTGTCAAACTTAACAAACGGATTATCCGAAGCATCTATCTGGAAGCATAACGCTGTCTTTGCATAGTCAGCAGCGTTGGTAATACTTGTATAATCGACCTCAGGCGCATTGATGGTCACAACATGATCGTTACCTATCGTGAACAGATCGTCAAAGGCTATAGGAACAACTGTGGTATCGTCGACAGTATAACCGTCAAATCGAACGACCTCTCCCCATGAGCCTATATCATCCATCTCTGCCGCCGGGCATCTCACAAGCTTCCAGCCGGGCGCAGCAAACACGAGGGAGTCATCCCTCCAACCAACTATCTGACCGATCTTACTATTCTCTCCGGATTCCGGAGCAGCAGGAGTTGCAGCAGAAAGATCTATCTTTCCCTTCATTTGCAGAACGCCGTGATCAAGGTTTCCTACAAGACCGCCGCCCTTGAAAGACGACGCTGTGGTGACCTTTACATCTTTGGCATCAATAAATGAGCTCGGAGCCTTTCCGACAAGACCGCCGTAGGTCAGGTCAGGCTTTGTTGCAGTAGTAGTAAACCCATCAATGCTTACATATGCATCACCTTCGATCTCACCTATAGCACCGCCTTGGATAGTTGCTCCTCCAGTGTTTGTGGTCGTGGTCTGTACCGAGCTGATAGTGAGGGTATGAATACCGTCTGCCTTATACTTTCCGGCAATGCCGCCAAGAGCCAGCGCACTTTTAGAAGCATGATTTGCAGTGATAATGTTTGATGCGATGCTCAGATCAGCTGAACTTTCAAGCACACCGAAAAGACCACCGACAGCCCCCACGCCGTTGACCTGACAATTACTGGTTATATCGTATTTACTTGCGCTGAATGTGCTGCTGTCAGATTTATAGTAACCGTAAACAGCACCCGTTCCTTTCGTTCCTTCGATCTTTTGCGCAATGGTATAGTTACTTTCACCCAGGTCTAATGTCGCGCCAAGGTTTTCTCCTATCAGGCCGCCAGCATAACCCTCGCTGTCTGTACGTATCTCAGCAGATGCGCTTTGCAGATTACCGCTTGTATATGTAAGCGCTGCTCCGCTTTCTGCCTTGCCGACAAGTCCTCCGACATTTCCTGAGGCCGTAATGATATTGCCAACGCCTCTTGTCGAATCGATTGTGACATCAAGAGAAGTATTCTCCATCATATATCCGCAGATGAAGCCGGTGTTATTGTTGCCGCTTATTCTGGCAGGCGTCGTATCAACGCCATCTGTATTCATAGTAACATTCAGCTTTAATGATGCCGAACCGGCATCGTTTTTGACCATCGTACCGATCAGGCCGCCGAATTCACCCAGAACGGTAGTGTCGTCAGCACCGCCGTTAGATGAGTTTGCAGAAGGTCTGCAGATGTTGACGTTCCATTCTGCCGAAGCGCCACTGCCCTTAACAACTTTATTTGCAAGAACAGGCGTGGTCGTATCGCTCTTTCTGACAGGGTCATACTCTCTTGATATTTTGAGCACATTGCCATTGTTAAGCTTTACGCTGTCCTTAACAACATTGAACAACGGCGCATCAAGATTAAGCACAATATCCGAGTTTCCTTCAATAGCCACAGACCCCTCAAACGGGTGATCTTCATCGCCCAGAGGCTCAAAGCCCAGAGTAAAGCTTACAGAGTTATCTCCGACCTGAATGATCAGCTGATCGTTCTTGTGATAATCCCTGTTATTCTTACACTCAAGTGAATACCTGGCAAGCTCAGCAAGAGGCACCAGAACCGTCATATTAGTCTCACTGGCATGCGTATAGTCAAGATCATTATCATCTGCAAAAGCAATTATAGAAGGCATATCTGCATTATCAAGCTCTGTAACGATATCGCTCAGAGGCAAATATCCAAAGAGCATGACAAAGGCAGTCAAGCCGCTGACAACGCGTTTTGACTTTTTACTGCATATTATTTTTTCAATACGCTTTTTAATATTCATTATCATCGTACTCCCCAAGTCTCTGCCTGAATGCCTGAAGAACTGACGGCAACGTTATTTCTGAACCATATCCACTCTTACCCAGCAGCTGCCGTCTCCTACAGTTCCCGAGTTTACTCTGAAGAAATTCCAGCCGGAAGGATCCTGATTTCCCGTTTTATAAAGCTGGAGATTATATCTGTTTCTGTTTTCCTGCGTTGTCTTTCCCGTATCCGCATGGATCACAAGAGTTGCTATATTGCCGCTCAGTCCCTGATATACTATTTCACTTCCGACAAGATATCCGAACACGCTCTTTGAGTCCGAAACAACAGAGTAGCTGTGTTTATTGATATCAACATACCTCGTATCCCACTGAATCGTTATATCAGCAGCACCCGAACCGGATGCAACTATATTGAAGCCGTCATATTTGTTTACGGAGTCAGTCGTTGTTCCCTGCGGGTCTTCATTAAGATAAACTTTCCAGCCGCTGGCGCCCGAACCCTGGATCTCCCTGAGGCCGATAACTGCCGCGATAGGTCTGAGGTCAGTTGCCCCCGCAGTCACGGGAACAGCTTCCATACGGACGCAGATATCTTCGTCCTCTTCCAGATCCCATATACCGCTGAACTGCAGTTCAAATTTATGCTGAGCAGAATGACCTGTCTCATATACCAGGGTGTATTCGCTTTCGCTTATAGACTCTCCAGTGCTGTTCAGCTTTGTTTTTCCAAGAGTCACGGTCTTTGAATCATAAGCTATGACCTTGACCGTATGAGCAGCGTCGATATCTGTAGCTTCCAGCGCTTTTCCTTTCATATCTGTCAAAGTAAAAGTGACATTATACTTGATATCATCAGGATACCAGGACATAGGATCGTCAAGGCTGTAGTTCCAGATATAGACCTCAACACCATAGCTGTTTTCCGCAGTCCTTTTATTCTCGGGGAGCCACCTTTTATAGCTTGGAATATAGGTTTTTGACCCACCCTCGATAAGCACGTTTGATGAAAACATGGCACCGGTCTCATCGGCAGCGGCCACAACTCTCTTCATAGAACTCAGAGCTGACGGAAATTCCGCCGATGCTATTATTGCAAATATCATAACAGACATCAGCAGTATCCACAGAACGAGCCACTGTCTTTTAAGAAAAGCAGATATTCTATTTTTCATATTCAGCAGCTCCTTCCGTTTGATTTTTTTCTTATCAGGCTATTCTTTTTGCCGAAAAATACATCAGATCAGTTTCATTCTCCTCAGTGCTCGCAGGCCTGTTGGGCCATGTTACCTCAAGGATAAAATACTTTCTGAATCTTTTGTTCGCATCTATTTCCGCAGACGTGTTCTCTAAAGTTGTCTGCCAGTACGACGGAACGCTGTGTGCCTCAACCTCTGTATTATCACCATATGTAGGATAATAGTACGTTTTATCCGCTGTTGATTTATTCGCAAGCACTACTCCGCCCGAATACGTACCCGTCGGATTTTTGTATGAGCTGTTCACTCCGTCGCCCAGTATCTGCTCACCTTTTATATAGTAGAGCGGGTCGGTCCTGTTTTTATCAATTATATCACTGCCGATCTCCAGAAGCGGATTTTCGGTGTGCGAATTCAAATGCGGTTCAAAAGTGATATATTCGCCGGAGGCAGGCTTAGTGGTCACCTGAGTTGCGTTGTATACTTTATAAGTGAACATATTGTTGTTCGTATGAGCCATTTGCAGTATAAACTGCGTTGTATTTGATCCCGATACAGAGAATACATACTCTTTCTTTGTAATAGGAACGGGCTCATCGTCTTCTCCGAGCGGTGTTCCGTCAGCATTGATCAGATCGTGATTCTCATCTCTGAGGAAGCCGTTTACCTCAATGCCTCCAAGATCAAAATACACCTGATCCTCTCTGTAGGCTGCATTGATATACAAAGCATTCGGATATTCCACCTTATACATCTCGGCTGCTTTTTTCTGGTTGCTGAACCACGAAGATACCATAGCTACAGTTACAAAACAAGCTGTTAGCACTGCCGCTGCCGCTATCCTGATTTTTTTCTTCAAGGGCAGCTTTTTTATTTTTGTAATTATTTTTTTCATAAAAACCGCCCTCCTTTCGATAAAGTCAGCTTGCGCTCTCGACATTAACGGTTATCACAAAATAATCGATACATGTACCTATATCAAAATCCGCCAAATTATATGCTGTACTCAGAGTTTCAAAATTGTTTGCAGCATTTTCTATCTGTGAATCTTCGACCGCTGTGTAAAAAACGTAGCTTTTCTGTGTTTTCAGATAAGAAATGACTGCCGCTTTGCCTGTGGTATCACTGTCAGCGACCACAGGATAACCGTTTCTGTGAGTAGCGGATCTCAATGCTATCTGACCAAGAGTGTTCGGCCACATCCAATAAATCGGCACCCGATAAGCGATGTCCTTATGTGCGTTTGCTTTTTCAAACACAAAGCTCCACCCGCCCACGGGGTTTCTGTAGTAATATCTGGATTCTTCCGGAGTAGTCTGAGCAGTATCTCCCAAAGCTCTGAAGAACATTATATGTCCCCTGAGAAACTGTTCCGCTTTTTTATATGCGGGGATATCCGCAGCTTTGACCTGTGAACCGCTCGTATTCTCCGCCGTCAGTTCAGAAGTTTTTACCAGCCTTGTCACAACGACCTGGTCACCGTTAGCGTCCAGAACGGGGTCGCCTTTATCATCATACTGCGGAAATTCAAGCATTGTGTATCCAATTACGTCAAGCGTTATGTTGGCACTTATGCTTCCATCCTGCGTAGGTATTATATACAAGCTCAGCGCACCGTTATCTCCCGGTCCGATCTCGGACTTTCCGGTGTCATACTGAAGGATAAGCCCGTTGCCGCCTGCTCCGGATGCCGGCAGGAAAAATTCAACGCCCTTATTTCCGTCTTCATCATCAAAATATGCTTCAGTGCCCTTGACATATGTATCCTGAACGGAAGTGAACTCCGTCTGGTATCTTACTTTTTCGCCCTTGGTCGCTATCCTGAGCGTTTCGCCCTCTGCCGTAACGCCCATTCCCCTCGCCGTAACCTCCTGGTTCATTGAAAACCAGGCTATAGTTGCGAATATGATCACAAGCGCAATGAGGAACATCATAGTGCCGAATTTGATAAGGCTTTTCTTGTGCTGCAGCTTTTCTTCTTTCAGCTGCGATATCTGCGTATCTGCGTGCTCTTCGGCCTTTCTGACCATGTCTTCAGACGCTGCCGCTATGCCTGCTGCGTTTGCATTCACTGCGCTCACCTCGATTCTTCTTAATACATCATTAATATAATATTCAAAATATCGTCAAAAGGGTACACTATCACTATATTCGATAGTTATTCTATTTTAGTATAGCATAACTTAGGGCTTTTTTCAAGTGGCATTTCAAAGCAAATTCGATTCCCTCTTTTGTGCATATTGTACAAATGCGTACGACGGACTTTTTGTATTGTTTATGAGCTTTGCATATAGACCCCTTCCATATTGTGTCAGATAATAAGCCGAAACACAATACCTAGAACAAACATACGCTAAAAATATATACTATTTCACTATAATTTTACACCGACAAGCATGAAAACTGCATGATAACGGGATAAAAATGATATGAGCAGTTTTAGCTGTCCCGCACGGCAGGTGTCCCATACCGACAAAAAAATCCCGCTGACCGATGTATAATACTGTCAGGGAGGGGGAGCTATGAAGATATATCTTGACATTCTGCTGATAACTAATGCTGCGGTCTGCCTTATCCTTCTCGAGGCTTCGGCCGCCGTTACCCACACTGCCCTGAGGCCGCTGCGAAGCTTCTGCGCCGCTGTCATCGGGTCTTCGGCGTCACTGTTCATCGCGGTGGAGTGCTCCTCATACTTTGCGGCTGCCCTTGTTTGCACGGCGAAGCTCGCGGTAATGGCGCTGTGTGTGTTCACGGCATTCGGAAGGAGCTCTCGGCTGCTGCAGAACCTTATCATCTACATAGCCGCAAAGACACTTTTTACAGGCATCTGCTTTGTTTTCTGGCAGCTCTCCGATAGCCGCACCCTTATCGTGCAGAGCTTTACGGTTTATTTCAACGTGTCTGTTCTGCGGCTGATACTTGCGGCAGGGGCGGTTTATGTGCTGCTGGAGGCGGCCGAAAAGGTGCGCTCTCTTCGCGGAAGGCTGGACGGGTTCAGGGCTGTATACCAGCGCGGCAGCCTGATAGTTTGTATGCCTGCGGTCTGCGACAGCGGAAACCGCCTTACTGACAGCTTTACGGGTCAGCCTATAGTTGTGCTTTGTTCGGATAAGCTTTACTATAAATTCGGCCTTGACAGCGACCTGCCCGAGGGACTGACGGGCTTTCGGCTGACGCCTTACAGAAGCGTCGGTGGGAGTGGGCTGCTGCATATAACGTCTTCGGGCACGGTGCGTCTTATAGACCCGTCAGGCAGGTCGCGGCCGCTGCGCTGCACTGTAGGGATAGCGCGCTCATACGGAAATGCCCAGAGGGCGCTTTTTTCACCTGTGCTTTTAGATTAGAAAGCCCCCTGACAGAGCGGGTTTCTCTATATATGATCCGCACGAAGCTTTGTACGTATAACTTAAAAGACATTAAAAAAAGGAGACAATATGAAGCTGAAAGACCTTATTAGCAGACTGCTCGCAAAGATCATCGGTGAGCAGTCTATCGAGATAGACTACATAAACGGCGCCGACACCCTCCCGCCGCCGCTTACAAGAGAGGAAGAGCTGCGAGCGTTTGACCTCCTGAAGCGCGATGAGAAAAAAGCCCGTGAGCTGCTGATCGTGCATAATCTCAGGCTTGTGGTGTATATTGCGAAAAAGTTCGAGCAGACAGGTGTGCCTATGGAGGACCTTGTGTCTATCGGCTCTATCGGGCTGATAAAGGCGGTGAAGACCTTCTGCCCGACTAAGAACATAAAGCTTGCGACCTATGCTTCAAGGTGCATAGAAAATGAGATACTGATGTATCTGAGAAAGACTGCCCAGCAGAAAAATGAGATCTCCATAGACGAGCCCCTGAACGTTGACCGTGACGGAAACGAGCTTCTTCTGTCGGATATACTCGGAACGGACGAGGACACCGTGAACAGGGGGATAGAGAGCGAGGTCGAAAAGGAGCTGCTCCTCAGAGAGATAGCCGGTCTTCCAGAACGCGAACGTACAATAATGGAGATGCGATTCGGGCTGAACGGAAGAAAGCCCCTGACCCAGAAGCAGGTCGCAGACAAGGTAGGCATATCACAGTCATACATCTCACGCCTTGAAAAGCGCATTATTCTGACTATCCGCGAGACACTGGAGAGGATATGCTGACTGGTTTGGGGTATAGGCTAATAAGTTTGCCTGCCAAGAGCGAGAGCCCTCTTTACATTTTTTGAAAACCGTGATATAATGCAGGTAGCTTAGTTTTTAGAAAGGACGGTTTATGTGAAGAAAAATGTTTTAAGCGCGGTCTGTGCACTGGTTTTAGTATTTGGCTCGGCGGCGGCGCTGCCGGAGGGCTTTGCGAAGATAGACAGTGCTATCACGGCGAGCGCGGAGACGTTCGGGGACTATGAGTATAACTTACTTAGTGACGGAACGGTGGAGATAGCAAGATATTCAGGAGATGCTGAACAATTGACTGTCCCTGCTGAGATAGCAGGAAAAAAAGTCTCCAGGATCGGGAACTGGGCATTTGCCAACTGCCTCAGTCTGGACAGTGTAACTATCCCGGGCAGCATTACAAGCATTGGCAGCTATGCATTTCGCGGCTGCTCACGCATTACAAGTGTAACTATACAAAAGGGCGTTAAAAGTATTGATGAGTGTGCGTTCTTTTACTGCACAGGCATTACAAGCATTACTGTACCTGACGGCGTTACAAGCATTGGAGATTACGCATTTTCATGGTGTTTAAGCCTTACCACTGCATCTTTACCTGACAGTGTCACAAGCATTGGCAGTTATGCGTTTAATTACTGCAGAGAACTTACAGGCATAAATATACCTAAAGGCGTTACAAGGATTGAAAGCTATACGTTTTATAACTGCGCAAGCCTTGCAAGCATAAAGATACCCGACGGTGTTACAAGCATCGGGGATTGGGCATTTGGATATTGCAGCTATTGGACAAGCCCTTCGACCATAACCATACCGGACAACGTTACTGACATTAAAAGCAGTGCATTTTACGGCTGTTCAAGTTTGACGAGCATAAGCATACCTGACAGTGTTAAAAGCATTGAAGGCTCGGTGTTTGGCAAATGCACAAACCTTAAAAGCATAAATGTTGGTACAAAGAATGCTGATTATTCATCATTTGACGGAGCGTTATATAATAAAGATAAGACCGAACTGATATGTTGTCCGGGAGGGAAAACAAGTATAACTATACCAAACAGCGTTAAAAGCATAAGCAAATTTGCGTTTGACAGCTGCGAAAGCATTACAGGCATAACTCTGCCGGGCAGCGTTACAACCATTGGAGATGATGCGTTTGTTGGCTGCCAGAGTCTTGAAAGCATAACGATCCCGGACAGTGTTACAAGTATTGGCGATTATGTATTTCAAGGCTGCCAAAGCCTGAAAAGTGTTACTATCCCCAATAGCATTACAAGTATTGGCGATTATGTATTTCAAGGCTGCCAAAGCCTGAAAAGTGTTACTATCCCCAATAGCATTACAAGCATTGGCGTTGGAACGTTTTACGATTGCACAGAGCTTACCGGCTTAACTATTCCAGACAGCATTACAAGCATCGGCGCCGAAGCGTTTGGTAATTGCAAAAGTATTTCTGAAATCAAAATACCTGACAGCGTTACCAGTATTGATAATGGGGTGTTTTATGGCTGCGAAAGCCTTACAAGCATAAAGATACCTGACCGTGTTAAAAGCATTGGAGACAGTGCGTTTGCGAACTGCGCAAGCCTTAAAAGCATAGCTCTGTCTGACAGTGTTACAAGTATTGGCGAGTATGCGTTTTATTACTGCACAAGCCTTACTGACATAACTATACCTGATAGTGTTCCAAGCATTGGAGATTATGCATTTTATTACTGCTCAGGCCTTAAAAGCATAGCTATACCCGACAGCGTTACAAGCATCGGGGAGTATGCATTCAGCTACTGCACAAGCCTTGCAAGCGTAACCCTATCTAACAGCGTTAAAAGCATTGGAGAGTGGGCGTTTTACTGGTGTTCAAGCCTTGGGAGCGTAAGTATACCAAGGAGCGTTACAAGCATCGGGGAATGCGCATTTGGACATTATTATGATTCGTGGACGGATGAGTATAAATTCAAGGATTTCATTATCTACGGATATACAAACACAGCAGCCGAGACTTATGCAAAGGAACAGGAATTCAAATTTGTGTCGCTAGGCACAGCTGCTACCCGCAAAAAAGGCGACCTCAACGGCAACGGCAAGATAGACGCGAGCGATCTCTTGCAGGTGAAGAGCCACATCAAGAAAGTTAAGCCGCTTGAGGGTGACGACTTTGATATCGCTGACGTTGACGGAAACGGTGCGATCAATGCGGCGGATCTTCTGAAAATGAAGGCGCATATGAAGGGCGTATCAAGTCTTTGGGCATAACAAGATTTCGCAGCAAGCTAAAAGGGAGGCTAAGCCTCCCTTTTTTACTCATCTTTATAC
>ODAI013654606.1_pt1 | contig 15023 bp, 27 predicted proteins | sample 1539321 | NCBI WGS metagenome assembly ODAI01 (sample SAMN02144231, study PRJEB22623) | gut metagenome | biome: sheep rumen | host: Ovis aries | place: New Zealand
ATATCTGCTACAGATAGATACCATTCTCTGTACAAACTTCTTTCCTCTCTCCCAAAGCTGTACTTTATCTTCATCTACATTATAGATAGGAATGAACAGCTTTACTTGTGTAGACTTTTTCTCACGACAAAACGGGCATGTATCAAGAGGCTGTCTATACTCTCTGAGACAGTTTACATATCTCTTTCTGCCATCTTCGCCCTCAATCTGATGAACTGCAAATGCTTCTACATCATCAATTCCATTATACATGAATCTGACTCTCGCAGTATCGCCATCATCTTTCAGAGAGAAGAATCCTGCTCCCCCCTGACCACCATACTTATCAACTTCATCATACCTGACTCGACCCATAGTTACTCCTTTCAATAGTGTTTATATTATTCACCAGACAGCGCACGCTTCATTGCTTCATACGTTGCCGAGTAAATTACTTTGTAAAGACGTTCCCAAAATTCTTCTGTAAAAGAAGCTACAGATTCACTAACTGGAACAGTTTTTTCTTCTGGTGCATACTCTTCATACTTAATATTAAATTTAGTTTCAAGAGCATCAGCTACCAACTTAGAAATTCTGTTAGTCTCAAACGATGAAGAAAAATAAGTTGTACCAACACCAATAATACGCTGTACTTCTGCTTGTGTAACGCCACGCCGTTTAAAACTACTCTGTAATTTCTGCTTGTCAATGTCAACCATTCTCTGTCCACTCATAATTTTCTCCTTTTAATAGTGATTATAGTTTCTTGTTGTCTTTCGACTCTTATATAGTAACATGTATCATAATGTTTGTCAATAGTATTTCTGTAAGTTTTTCAGTTCGTCTTTAGTGCAATCGACCTCTGACAAACCCTTTGTCTAAAAACTTTTGAACATCTGCCTTCTTAACTCGTTTACTAATACTACCATTATTTATCCACACTCTATCTTTAGCCATATCTGATATATGACGTTTGGTACTTTCTGAGTGCTGACAGCCTTTAAATGTCCCAGGCTTACCATATCTCGGATTTTTAGTACCAGCCAATTTTCCTTTCATAGATGCAGAAAACTTTTTTGCACGCTGCCCATAATTTATATTATAATTATGTGTGCACCACTCTAAATTATCTGCCCGATTGTTTGATTTATTTTCATCTTTGTGATTCACTTCTGGCAAATTATCTGGATTTGGTATAAACGCTTGTGCTACAAGACGATGTATTCGCTCGGTTTTCCAATTACCACAATCACTTAATCTTGCGTAACAATAGCCTTGTATAATCATGGGCTTCAACACCCTACCACGAACCGTCAACTTCTCACCATGTTTACGCATTATCACTTTGTCAAGTGACCTAACATTTCCTAAATTTGATACTTGATATAAATTTTCATATCCTACAATATCTTTCCACTCTTCTCTTACACCATTCAACTTAAAACACCTCAACTAAATTTTGTATCTCATTCGGCGTACATTCATTTATATCTTTTCTTCCTTTAGGTAAAACTACTTCTTTTATGATTTTGGTGTTCTGCATATTCATTCGTATTCTCTCTCTTGCTCGTAACCCAGCTTTATCTGAATCTGTTGCAAGAATCAGCACTCTACAAGGCAATTCTCTCAACTGTTTAAATTGTATCTCATTCCCCAACCCGTTCATAGCACACGCAGGTATATCAAATGTCCATAAATATAAGCAATCAATCATACTCTCACAAACATACACCTCACTCGGAAATGGGTGTAATTGATACAACTGATAAATACCATATAATTCCTTTTGCACATCTTTTGGATATTGAAAAAATTTCTGCTTCACACTTCTCTTTGCTACAAATAAACAATTTCCATATTTATCTAAATTTGGAAATGTTATACAATCCGTTTTAGCGTCCCACCCTATATCAAATAACTCTACTATTTTTTCAGACACGCCGCGCTTTAAAATATAGGGGTGTGTATATCTGTATCTATCTAATTCTTCTTCTGTTACCCGATTATTATTAATTTTGTCAGCTTTAACACTATTTTTATCGGCCACACTACTACGCCGAAAATCAATTTCAACATCTTTTCTCTCCTCTACTTGTACTGTAGCAAAATTCTTTAGAAGCCATTGCCATCCCCATGTACCTATTAAATCTTCATCATGCCCGAAACAATGAGATATTACTTCTGGTAGAGTATGTATTTCACCGCATGCAAAACAGTGAAATACTCCATCACTTTTTCTTATGCCAGCAGATGGTTTTCTCTCCATTCCATTAGAGTGATAAGGACATGTAATCTGTATGTGGTCTCCGCTGTTTCTTTGTTTCGATATGAGCGGAATATTATTGGCTCGCAGTTGACTGACTAATTCAGTCAATACATCTTCAAGAGCACAATTAAATTGTACGTCATTTATTATCATCTGTATTTTTCCTTAACAGACACCAATCTGGCTGAAAATCAAATGGCTTAAAATCACCATCAGACACATCAGCATCGCTGTTCTCTGTTCTTTCAAGACCGCACCAATGAAATAATAATCCTTCATCAATTCGATGTGAACATGTTGCACATGTAATTTTCTTCATTCAAATCACTCCTTCACAACTTTTGCATAAGCTCTTCTGACTTCTTCATCAGACATCGGGTTTTTGCTGAGGAAGTGATATCCACGTCCACATGTAAAATCTGGAGTATGAAGAAGGCATTTTGTACAGAAGTTACGCTTACAAAATGTGTCCAGATACTGTCTCATAACATCTTCTGCACCGATTGATTTCTCTTCTTCCTTTTGCGTCTGCTCATACTGTCGGATTTTCTCGATGGCTTCAGAGGCTGTGTAGTAATCTAAAACAGCCCCTGTGTAAACACTTAACTTTCCAGAGTCTGTGCGATAATCATCCCACAATGCACAGTGTGCAATCTTTTTTGCCGCCTCCCATGCGTCTTTAAGCCCATCCTCATAGGATTTGTTAATGTATTTGCCATAACCAGCGTGATAACCCTGTTCATACGCCGCTTTCCTGACCTGCTCAACATGTGAACAACCTTCGGAACAATTATATACGGCATCAGCATACGCCTTGTCATACGCCTTTTGCATGACCTTCTCAAGGTCGAGTTCGGTGTATGGCGTCAACTTGCTAATACCAGTCATGTCAAAAACAAGACTGTTGAATCCTTTGACCCTGCACAGAAAATCGCCGTCCTTATGGAAAGGCTTGTCTTCAAGTTCGATGATATATTTCTTTCCCATTCTCTTTACTCCTCTAAATCTAAAATTGCCATATACACAGTTGTAATAATTGTTGCAAGAATAAAAGATATAACTACATCGAGAATAACGGCCCCAAGGATATAATTTACAAGCGTCCACATCCCACTTACTCCTCGCTGTCCATCTTTGCTCCGCAATAGGGACAAAAATTATAAGGACAATCGCAAACAATATCTTCACGACATTCAGAACACTTATATCTTCTGATGGTAATATTGTTTTTAATACAACATACTCCCCTATATTTCCATCTGCCGTGCCTCACCTGCACAACATCAGCGGGTTTAAGGGACTCGATGTAGTCAACAGGAACGCACGCCTTAGCTTCGAAACAAATACCGTTCGCAAATGTGCCTGTCTTCTGCCCTTTAAGCGCATCCTCTCTGCTAATATAATCGCTCATTGTCTTCCTCCGCTCTTTTGTTCAACCATTTAATCAACCCATCACCAGCAGGCGCTATATTATCACCATAATCACACATCTCTTCTGCCGGGCAAGCGGAACAATCAAAGTAAAAATGATTTGCACATAGCTCTGCGGCGAGTTGTTCATTAGTCATTTGAGAAAGTCTTTCACGATTTGTCATTTTCTTCCACTCCACTGATTAAAATCATCATCCGTCTTTATCCAAGTGCGAATAATAAGCACAAAGACAGTAATAAAAATCACCAGAAAAACAACAACTCCGACTACAGAGATGATTGCATACAATTTAAGCAACGGCACGCCGTACTCTTCTAATGCTTCTATAATCATCTGAACATTTTGTTCACTCATTATTTTCCTCCTCAAGCAGTTTCAATGCAGACTCAATCAGTTCGATAGTCTCCGCAGGATAATCGTGCGGACAATCACAGCAGTTTCTCCCAAGACAAGCAGTATGGTTTTCATTGTGACACGCTACCGCTTTCCGCATGTATTCGATTGTTGTTTCTCTATCCATTTAGTTTCCCCCTCTGTGTACAGTCATTGTTAATCCTAATGTCTTTACACACCTATATTTTAAATTAGACAGACTTCGCTTCTTTACTTCTTCGATTGCCTGCTTCGCTTCTGCAAGACTTCTATATCTGGCAGGAATCCATGAACAAACAGGCTTCCATCCGCTATCAGAGAAATATTGAACTTCATACCATGTATTATTAGCTTCATACTCTCTTCGACGGTCTGCTCTCGCTTTCAGCATTGCCTGTCTTTCCGCATTAACTCGTTTTCTTTCCTCTTTTTCTAAATGCGCTTTTTCTGCTTCAACTTTACGGAGATACTTCTCTCTTCGATTCGGGTCACGTATTTCTGCAAGAATCACGTTTTTTGCGTGCGGAAGACGCCACTCGTCTGATTCATCTTTATCAAAAACAGCTTCGTTTCCAACCCAACTGTAATGCTTATACTGTTTCGGATTAACAAGAGCTTTATAACTGAAAAAATACTCTATGCCATCATCTCCTTTTACGATGCACCATCTTCGCCCGTCATAAGCTCGTTGAATAATAGTACCTCTCATACTTCTTTTTTTCATCTCCTTTCTATAGTTGCTATAGTGTTTACTGCTTTCTACTCTTATATTGTAACATGTAGTCTAATGTTTGTCAACATCAAAATTCTCTTAATGTAAATGTTCTTCGCATCTTTACATTAACCTTTTGCATACAACCATTAATATTACGACCTGAACCTGCACTTGTAGTAAGCATATCAGCATCAACACACTCTAAATACACTCTTATATCTTCACCGTTAAAATGCAGAATACCAAATCCATCATTTATATTCGCACTGATGCCGTATTCAGTACCACAGTATTCGCACTTACTTCGACCATTCATTGGAGCACCACAATTAATACAATACATTTTATTCATAATTTCTCCTAAAACATATCTTCTTTGTCTTTTGCTACATTCTTTCTTATATCCCTAACTTTCTTTTCTGTCCTCTCTACTGGCTCTGCATCATCTTCTGATGGAATATGGACAAACTCTCCTGTATCTATATCCCATTGATAATTCAGTTTACCGCCTACTGAACCAAATCTTGACTTCTTTATCCCCATTTTCAGCACGCCATCTTTTGTCTGCCGTAACGACAGCACTTTAGATGCGTTATGAGATATACCATCGCTATCTCTGATAGATTCAAGGTCAGGAGTTTCATCTTCATCTTCTGCAACTACACCGCTTCTATTTGATTGCACTACTACTAATACTGGCACATGAAGCTCTATTGATAATGCCATCAAATCTTCACTGATATTTGTCAATGATGTAGTAAGATTATCACCACGTTTATATCTTTCATCTGACAGATATTTAATACCATCTATTGCAAGTATATCTAACTTATTCTCTTTCACCCAATTTCTCAATTTTGTGATTGTTATTTTTCTGTCAAAGTCTACTGGTGTAGCTACAACAAACTGATTTTTAGTAGTTTTTAGAGTATTTATATATTTTAAGTATTCCTCTTCATCTATATCATCTTTACCCCACATCAATCCTCTATTTGAGAAATTCTGATGCAATGTATCAAATCTATAACCAACACTGTTCGCTCCCATTTCTGGAGAAATATAGCCTACATTAAATCCAATCTCCCAGATATGTGTACAAATCTTTTCAAGTACCCATGACTTTCCTTGGTTTGTACGTGCAAAAATGACGAACAGCTCTTCTTCTCTTTGAATACCGTGAATTAAATCATCTAACTCTTCAAAGCCTGTTGTAAAGAACCATTCGTCTTGATTTTCCTTTCTGTCTTTAAATTGTTTATATCGTTCCTCTGCTTGTGAAATAATATCTGTACCACCCAATCTATACGTTGGCTGTAATTCTTTCACTGCATGAATCATATATTCTGCGGCGGCATTAGAATCTGTCTTTAAAAGCTCTGCTATTTTCTGCACTACTGGAACAGATTTATAATACAGATATTCTTCTCTGATGGTATCTACAAGATACTTGTCTGATTCAGTAACTTCAACAAGCTCAACATCTGGGAACTTAGATAAAAATGTAGCTTTATCTGGAACATCTCCATAATCTTTTTCATGCTGTACAAGAAAATCATATTCATTTTCATAGCCGACAAAGTAATCTCTTGTGAGTAAATTATCTTCTAATATGGAAGAATCTTTTGTAGCTAAAATCTTCGATATTATTTGGAGGCTTACCATTCTTCTCTCCTGTCTTTGCCTTTAAATTCAACAAGTGTCGATGTATTCCAGATTCTACTTGCAAGTCTATCGCCAAGCGCAATCTCTAACTTGTCTCTGCTCGTAATATTACCAGTATAAATATTAGCAAGCCCTTCTGCAATTCTCTGGTCAACAACTATAAGTAACTGCTGTATATCATAATCTGATAGCTTTGTACTTGCAATATCATCCCAGACTACTAAATCAACAGTGGAGAGAGTTTTGATTAACTTCTGCCTCGCTTTCTCATCACTGAAATTCTTCACTTGATTCAAAAATGCAGGAACAGAAATAAAATACCCCCTCTGTCTAAAGCCGTTTCCTGCCCATATCTGGTCAAAGTATCTGAGCAGTAACTTTATAGACCAACTTGTTTTACCGTTTCCTGTATGTTCACTGTAAAGATAAAGTGATTCTCCGTTCTCAACAAAATTTACAATATCAAGGCGAATCTCATCGAGTAGCTTAAATGCTTTCTGGTCATAAGCACCGTTCAGCTTTATCGGTTTCTGACGCTTCTTAGAAAGCCCACTATGCTCCATAAGATATTTCATTTCTACATAACGAATACAATTAGTACATGGCTCATAAGTGCAGACAGACTTATACCAACAATCATCTTTTCTCAATACCATACTTGCTCACCTCTTGCTTCTCGTTCTGATGTCATCCTATCAATCTCACGCTTTTCTTCTTCTGTATAAGTTTCACATGACAAACCTTCTTCCCACGCTTTTCCTTTTCGTATATCAGTATGTTTAGAAGAAAAGTTTCTATCTTTTGGGTCATAGAATCCAATATAGCCTTTCTGCATACTATAAAGAATGGAATCATGCTGTATATTGGGGTCAGATGAAATCTCTTTAAGTTTACGCAACAATCCTTTCCACGTATTGGTATAAAATGGTTTTCCATCTTTTCGCATTTCCATTAACAGATAAAGATAATCATGTAAATCAGACCTAATCATTTCATTATCTGTAAAATCATTTATCATATCCACACATTTAGTATACAAGTTTGCTTTCTTAGGTTTTGATTGTTTACCGAATTGAAATTCCTGAGAATGTAATTCTTCTTTAGAAGAATTTTTTTCTTTTTTCTTTATTTTTGTTTGTTTATTATTATTTAAGTTCACAGATTCAGTGTCTTGTTGTCTACGGCGTTGACAACTTGATTCTTCTAATATAGACAACAACACATCAAAATTAATTTTGTAGTAATTTTTAGCAGGAAGCCCTCTTTTTTCTATAAGTATTATTCCAAGTTCATATAGGGTGGAAAGTGCTTTTCGTTGATAGTGTTCAGATAGTCCAGTATTCTCTTCTATATTATCTCTGGTAGAATAAAAATAATCATCCTCTAATAAGCCGCGCTCTTCCCAATAGTTATACTCTGCACAAAGTTCTCCTATAAGAATAGCTTCATGTAATCCTGCTTTTTTAATAAGTGTTTTATTTACTTGAATAAATCCATCTGTACTAAGTAATTTTGATATACCGTTCATATAAACTCCCTTATAAACAAAAAAGCTACTATCTCTGGTGCAAGCAAAGATAGTAGCTTTTTTGAGCCACACGATATGTAGTTTCAGTTTGCACATGTCTTGCACTCATGTGGCTTTCTATGAGATTCCATGGAGGACAACCTATGAAAAACTCTCTGTGTCTTTCGACTATTTAATAGTATCACATATTATAACAGAAATCAAGTGATTTTTTAAATTATTTTTTATACATTTTCAAGGTTTCTTCAACCTGATTATCTACTTCTGAATTGCATGTTTCCCAAAGTTTTTCACGTTCTGCAACCACATCATCACCATCTTCAATCTGCCGCTCTTCGCAGTATTCAAAGGTATAAAAAGTGTCTTTTATTTTGGTACTGATTCTACTTGTTGCTCTGATTGTTGTTGTCTTTGCCATTTTCATTTTCTCCTTTACTATCGTAGTATGCTAATAGTGAACCTAATACAAAAACTACTATCTCTACAAAAAGTGTTCCCAAAACACCCGCTAAAACTGGATTTATATACATTACTCTTTCTTCTCCTTCATTTTAGTTACTTTAAGTGTAGGAATTTCTTTTACTTCTGTCGCCGCATCCATTTCAAGAACTACACTCTCCGGAATACGTCCATTATAAATAGCGTTTTCAAGAGCATCAAAATCTACGTATTCCTTGGTTTTTATGATTTCAGATATACCGTGTTGATGAGCAATCTCTAACAGTAATTCCTCATTTATGCTCTCACGCTTCTGAATAGTATACGTTGCTTTGTACCCACCAGCTATATATTGTGGAACTGCATAGTCTTGCATGATAGCTTTTATCTGTGCGTTCTCCTTATCACATAGTTTTTTATAGCTATCTTGCTCACGCTTGTTCGCCGCATACTGCGGTATCAGAGAGTCCAGTGTTTTCAGCTCCATCTGTTTTCCCCTTTCTGTAATACTTCTGAGTTATATCACCCATTACACCATTTCTACCTTGCGGAATAGAGTGATGATATTGAATGAACTTCCAAATATCTTCTCTCTTCCAGTATCTCGTTTGTCTTGGTCCAGCTTGTATATAGTCAGGAAGCATTTTTGCATATTCATTGTCAGGGTGCATACGCTTGAAAGCATACCACGAATTGATTGTTTTGAAAGATACTCCTACAAGAATAGCTACTTCCTCTAATCTTAACAGACCTTGGTTATTAGCCATATAATCACCTCACTCTCACCACCTCGATTCTGTTATATGTACATTATAGCACATAAATAAAACATGTGTCAACATGTTAACTTAACAGGAAGTCAAGCATTGTGCCCTTGTCAATCTTGATTTTACCATCTACAAGAGCATCTGCCATTGCACCCTTACGCTCTACAAGTTCATGGATTCTCTCGTCAATAGTATCTTTACAGAGAATAGTGTAAATAGTTACGTTCTCTTTTGTACCAACTCTGTGACAGCGGTCCTCTGCCTGTTCTTTATTAGCACGATTCCACGGCTCATCCATAAAGATTTCAACTGTACCTGCGGTAAGCGTAAGTCCAGTACCCATAGCACCAATGGTACCTACAACAAACTTGCAGTCATCGTCTTCCTGAAATCTTCTAACGTGTTCTGACCTCTGGTCACTATCAACTTCACCCGTGATATAAGTACCGTGATACTTCACAGCAAGCCTGTTGTAGATAGGAAGTGTCATCTGTGTCCAGTTGGAGAAGATAACAACTTTTTTGCCGTTGCTGACGGCTTCATCAACAAGCTCTTCCATTCTGTCAAGTTTTGCGCTCTCTTTAACTGTAGAAGAAAGAATACCAGTATAACCAGTAGCTTGTCTCATACGAATAAGCTCTGCAAGAGGATTGTTCTGCATCTTAATCTGGTCGATATTCATCTTAATGTCCGCAGTTACTTCTCTGTAAATCTGCGCCTGCTTCGGAGTCATTTCAACATATTCATCAATATGAGTTTTTTCAGGTAAATCAAGAACATCTTTTTTCAGTCTGCGGAGCATAATCTTGTCAAGCTGTTTCTGTAACTCATCGAGATAACGATAGCCGACAACTTCATAACCACCAAATCCACCATACATAGCATAGTGATTCTTAAATGCAGAGAAAGAGTGTCCCTCATAGCCGAGCCATTTGAGCACAATATATAAATCAAATGGTGTATTCATAAGAGGAGTACCAGTCATAGCAATTCTACACTCTGGCTGAATTTTCAGAATACCTTTGCCCTGTTGACTTGCAGGATTCTTGCATTTATGAATTTCATCTATAGCTACGATGCCAATAGTTCCGTCTTTGCATAATTTCTGAATCTCTTTGACAATAGCTTCATTCCTCATTGTCTCTACATTAGTAATAAGAAAATAACTACCAATGTGTTTAATGTTCTTTAAATCTTCAAGTCTATCAGACATACTGCCAATTACTCTGTGCATAGACTTAAATCTCTGACCTAAAATGTAACCCTCTTCATTGCTGTGTGTAGCAATTTCATTTAGCCAATTCCATTTCAGACCATTAACGCCGCAGATAATAAGACAGTGCTTATAGCCTTTCTGTAACTTTTTCGCAACAGCTATGTCAATAACTTGTTTAGTCTTTCCAAGACCCTGCTCATCACCGAGAAGCCAGCGATTGTTAGCAAGACCATATTCAAAACCTTCAATCTGATGCTTGAATGGTGTAGTCTTGAACTTGAAGTTAGCAGGAATCTCTGCGACTGGTTTTTCTTCTGTCAGATTGATATACGGACCAGTAATATCAAAATCAAACATCGGAAGAGTATCGACTACTGTTTTCAGAGCAGGAAGCGGAGCTTCCCACTCTTTCTTATCAGCATTGTAAAATCTCTGCGGAAGAGCTTTGACTGTATCTACAATTCTCTGGTCATAATCAAAAGTAATATATACAGAGAAAGCAGATTCCACATCATAACACTTCTTTGCTTTAGCTATTCTTACATTAATCATATCGCATCACCCTACTATCTGTAACTATAGATAAACCGCTACAAGTTGTTCTACAACCAGTTCTTGTATTTAAATCACAAACCTCTTTTGTGAATTTACAATAGTTGTTGATAGTTGTAGAACAGCCAACGTAACAGTGTCTTACAAAAAACGGACAATCTTCCTTACGCTCTGGCATCTCATCTACTAAAATTCTCATAATTTTCACGCTCACCTCTCAATCAGAATCAATCTATTATTGCCGCAAGCACAAGTACAGCTGTTTGCATTTCTTCTCAATGCCTTAACAATTTTACCTGCTCTTGCATATTTGAATTCTCTACCACAGTTAGGGCACTGAACAATGTAATTATAAGCAACCACTCTGTTTGCTACACCCTTCTCTTCACCAGAAGTACAACGAGTAATATGAAACTGTGGATACTCTCTGTTCACAAGCTCTGCAAGTCTCTTCCACTCGCCTGTGTGACACATACGATTTTTGCCGGCATGAAGAAATTCATGGATGATTGTATTCATCGTAGCTTCATAGTCAATATCGTTCTGCATCAATCTCCCAGAGAACTCAATAGTGTACATACCAGTTCTTTTATTATACTTACATCTTCCCCAACAAGCTGTAAGTCTGTTGTTTACTCTAACAGATTCAATGGGTCCGTAGTCAATCCCCAAATCATCAAGAATGTCCTTACAATCTGCTACCAACACGTTCAAATTTTTCATAGTGTTCCTTTCTGTCATTACTGACTGCTATTTTTCTTATCTGTAAACATTGTATCACATGTTTGTAGTAAATGCAAGTGTTTTTTGCAAAAAAAGAAGAGACATTTTACAATGCCTCTTTGGTGTCTTTCAACATGCGTTTAATCATGTTTCGCTCTATTTGTGTATCTGTGTTTTGATATAGTATAAGAAGAAACTCTTTCACCTCTTTACATACAAGTCGCATAGAAGCAACGACTAAATCATCTGTAGCTCTTCCTAATTGATATTGTCGTTTGACTGCACAGTATTCTTTGTATTGAGGGAGTATATCATTTAACTCTCGTTCTAAGCTGTCAGGAACGCTCTGTGTGACGTTTTGCAAGTAATCTCGTACATTTATTAGTGCTGATAGATTGCGTGCGTTAGAGAGCGTCAGAGAGCTTTCCTGTAGTTCTTTAATAGCTTCATTTACTTCTGCAAGATTCATAATATACTCTCAACAATATTACTGCTCCAGTTTAGTTACACACTGTTGTAAGACTCTCCGCTCTTTTTCAGACGGAGCATCGTCTATCATATCTTCGAGTTTACCAATCATGCGCTGTTTATCCATTGCACGGCTGTAACCTCTGTTATCACGACTTACATAGCGACCAGTTCTTGCGTCACGACCTCTGCGACCAGAGTAATCATTAGATGCATCATAAGAACCGTCGTAGCTACCGTCATAAGAACCGTCATAACTTCCATCGTAAGCTCCATCATACGCCGCATCATAAGCATTGTTATAAGAGTTACGGTTATCGTTAGAGTGAACTTCATGCATAGCTTTATTTTCCATGCCCTGATTCCAAACAGGAGCATAAGAATTGCCGGTATCATTCTGATACATAAACCAAGGATAATGATTAGACTGACCCATATCGTAGCTACTACGACTATACGAACCTCTACGATTACTCATATTATAAGAGCCGGTTTGAGAATAACCACCTTCTTGACCCTGTTGCTCTGCTTTTTTCATTGCTTCTTTTGTTTCAAGGTCTAAAACAATGGCAGATGCTTTGTACAGACTATCAAGCTCTTGCGGAGATATATCGCCCTTCTTGACAATCTTTTTTATTTGGTCGTCAAGAATTTCTTTTACGGCTTCATAATGTTTTTCCATTCTACTATACCTCCTTTCACGCTATTCTTGTTATGGTTAAATTTGCGTTCTGCACTTCAATCACAGGTGCAGGTGTTACTGTAGGGTCTGTAGTAGCTGGTACTGCATCTACAGAGAGACTAAAACAGCAACAACGAGGCACTTTAATGATTGCAGTAGAAGTTACGTTCCCAAAGTCTTCTACGGCCGCAGGCGTGAAGATTGCCCTACTCGTTAAACGAGGTTCTCCATTCACAGCCAATGCAACAGCTATCGGTGTAACAGTGCCACCTTCGGGAATAGCAATATTCCCATTGAAGGTGACCTGATACTGTGCGAACTGATTGCAACAGCCGTTATTAGAAGATGCGCCTTTGAGAATAAAATTCCCAGTATTGCTCTCGTGATAAACATTACCACGATTGCAGGGAATAGATGTATCAAACAAGATGGGCGCATTTAAAGCGACCTCTTGGATGGGATTATACAAGAATTCACAAGCCATAGCGCACTCCTTTCTTAGAAGTTACTGCCGCAGCCACAGCCACAACCATTGTTGTTGCAAGTGAAGATAGGTGTCCTACCATAAACGGGAGTAGTGGGAACAGGGCAACTATTCAGTCTGTTGTACAGAGCATCGACCTCATTAGCAAAGCCGTTCTGAATAAGAGCGTTCTGTGCAGTCTGAGAAGCGGCAAGATTAGCCATGTTAAGCTGAGTTTGAAGTTCAGAAATACGGTCATTCTTTGCTTCGACTTGTGCTTTAACGCCGTCAAGTTCAAGCTGGCAAAGTTTGTCGATAATAGCCTGAGTACCACGAGTCTGAGAGTCAATAATGTCACGAGTGTTCTGCATAGCCTGAGTGCGGTCAGCACAGTTTTCTGTGGCTACCGTATATTTCAGGTCAGCAAGACCGAGTCTGTTCTCACAGCAACAATCTGCGAACTGTGAACCCAGCGAATTGAAGCCCTGCATCATAGCAGTCTGAGCACCGAAAGCCTGATTCATATTTGCCATCTGACGAGCGTTCGCCGCTGTCTCAGCATTAGCGAATCCAGTATTAACTGTTGCATTAACTCCTGCGAAACCATTGCAGAGGGACTGCTGAATGTCGGCTGTAGAGTTGCAAAGTTGAGTAGAAAGTCCAGAAATGCCAGATTGTAATCCATTAATCCCAAACATTACAGATTGCTGGTCAAATCCACGCTGAACATCTGCATTAGTGGTGTTGCTCATAATGTAAGGCATTGCGCCGCCACCATAGCCGCCACCGAAACCATTGCCCCAACCACCGAGAGCGAAAAGAAACAGCAGTATAATCCACCAACCGTTTGAATCGCCCCAGCCGCCGAAGCCAGAACCGCTGCCTCCATACATAGGAGCTACGGGCATAACCATTTCGTTACCTCCATTTCCTTCTGTTAAAGACATAACTTTAACTCCTTTCATGTGAAATATTTATACTGAAACCCTGCGCATGGTTTTGTATCATCGTTTTTATTTTTTGGTTAACATATTTTGAATTTGTGTTGCCATTTGTGAAAGTTGATTATATTGAGATTGAGACATACGACCGGAATTAAGAAGCTGTTGTACTTGCTGTTTAGGGTCACCAGAAAAAGATTGTCTGAATTGATTTAACTGATTGACTAAATTAGTCATTGGGTTCGTCTGCTGTTGACCGCCTAACACATTAAATAATTGATTAGCCATTACTCTACCTCACTTCTCTGTACAAATTCACTAAGACGCTTTTCAAGTTCCTCTTTTGTAATAAACTGGGAAGTATCAATTTGTTCGTGCTGAATAACATTGATTGGTTGAGTCGATTGCGTTCTCTCTGTATAATCAAAAATTCTTAACGGCATAGGCATACCACTATTGTCAGATGATTTAATATAGAAAGTGTTTGATTCACTATCCATTAACATGACAGATTTACCAGGAGCTACAGCCCATGATTTTGCTCCTGCTTCACCTTGAACCCAAAGTATTCCAGTATCATTGACTGGTTGAGTCACTTGTTGTACAACTGGTTGATTCAACTGTTGTTGAGGAACATAGTTGTATGATGGGTAAAATTGTTGATAATTCATTGGAAATCCATTGTTATAAGCCATTAGTTCTCCTTTCTCCAATAGTAAATCGGCACTTCATCCCCACTGTCCCATGTATCAAAATAATTTCCACCGTCTACAGCTATTACATGAGTTCCAGTAGCTAAGATGCCAGTAAGATTAGGAT
>ODAI012737632.1_pt1 | contig 15018 bp, 13 predicted proteins | sample 1539321 | NCBI WGS metagenome assembly ODAI01 (sample SAMN02144231, study PRJEB22623) | gut metagenome | biome: sheep rumen | host: Ovis aries | place: New Zealand
AAATAATGTACGAAATTAATATATTGATTGCTTTTTTCATTATTATGCCTTTCATGATTGTTTTACGAATTAAAATCTATTTTATCCCAATTTAACACTAGGTGTACAATTCTATTATGAATAGTCAAAAATTTCGATTAAAAATAATATCTCCTTTTATGTTTGAAAAATCACTTTCTGAATTATAGTACATTCCATTACATGCAACCTCTTTATCGACAACCAAATATTTATTACCTGATATTTTTTTCCACCCATGCGATGCATAAAACTTTACCAATCTATCTCGGCATAATAATACCCCCAGAGCATTATTCTGTTTCAAATACATATTAACAGTAGACATCAACATACTCCCTAAACCAGTTCCCTGAAGACGTCTTGACACACAAACGTTTCCAATACCTTTTGCCACGTATTTTTTATTATCAATAATCATCTCTACATTAACAATATCAAGATATCCGACCAATTCATCTTCAGCTATAAGTAGTATATGTTCATCTTCCTCACCAATATTTTCGCAAAACCACTTATTGTGTTCATCATTTGAGTGTTTCCAATATTCGTTTTTTAAAACATTGATCCTTTCAATATCTCTTTTTTTCAATTCTTTTGTTTTAATAATCCCGACTCCATATGTCTTCATCAATCCACCATCCACTAGGTATTGCTACAAACGATTTATAAAAATCATCCACACCTTTCAATGTATCTGCATTGCCAAATATAGAATATATATTGTTATTTATATGAACACCCGAAGCATATATTCCACCTTCTCTAAATTTCTCGATAGTTTGGCGCTTATCCTTTACTAACATGCCATATACCCAATAATTTGGTCGTCCATTTATTATAGATAAGGGTTCATAGTGACTTCTACACTTGAAATAATCATCCCATCTTTTAGCATTATTGATTTGTTTCTCTAGTCTATAATCTAAATCTTTAAATTGTTCTATACCTATATACGCATTGACATTACTTAATGTTGCACTATACCCTTGCAAAGTTATATCGCAATTAGGATTAATTTCACCCAAGTCATCTCTGAATCTAGTTCTATCTATTCCACAATCTCTTATTAGGCTAGCTTTTTTTCTAATCTCTTCATCTTTAATAACCACAGCGCCACCGTCAATTGTTGTTAATACGCGCACCGGGTTAAATGAAAAAACAGTAACAGCGCTTCCGCAATTTCCTATAGGTTTACCTTTATACAACGAACCAAAACATTCTATTCCATCGTCTATCACAATAATACCATTGTCTTTACCAATTTCATTAATTTCATCTATATAACCAGGGTATCCACAAAAATGATTATGTATAATAGCTTTTGTATTATTTGTTATTTTTTTCTTAACAGAATCTGGATCCAATGTTCCAGTATGCGGGTCAATGTCTGCCCATATTATTTTTAGTCCTGCTGTTAAATATGGCTGTGTAGATGCTAGGCATGCCATTGGAGATACTATTATCTCATCACCATATTTCAACCCACATGCAGTAATAGCAACAGATATCGCCATGTTAAAAGTACTTGTTGCTAATACTTCATCCGTCTTTAGATATTCGTTTAATTTAGTTTCAAATCTTTTTGTATATTCCCCTGCAGCAAGCTTTCCGGAATATAGTATTCCCTCTAATTCCGGCAATTTTGGAATATATGGCTTATATAAAGGTATCATTTTTACCACCCTTCTTTAATAGTTTTTACTATATATTCTCTTTTCTCATTATCAACCCACCAGCCGCAAGGAATATGTACAAATTCCTTATACCACTTATCCATGTTTGGTAGTATTACCTTAGATGATGAAAAAACACTATGGGTATCACTTCTATGATGTAAAGGAGAAGCAATTATGCCTCGATCTTCTAAAAGCTTACAAAAAGAATCACGATCTTTCACTTTAATTGTATATAGCCAATACGAAGGTTCTGTATTCTTATAATATGGGATTAATGTTACTCCATCTACATCATTTAAGCATGAGTCATAATACTTTCCATTACTAATATATCTTTCAATTACTTCCTTATGCTTTAATTGCACACTACCAATAGTTGCCGTCACATTATTCATTCCATACTTATAGCCAGCTCTTGTAATATCGTTTTCCAATCGAGAGACTCTTTTGTCCAATCCAAACCATCTAAGCTTTCTTGCTGCCTCCATATCTTCTACATATTTGAACGAGATAGCTCCACCATCAACTGTTGTCATTTGCTTAATTGCTTGAAATGAAAAGCAAGTAAATCGCGAATTTGAACCAATCATTTTACCTTGGTATCGTCCCCCAAGACAATGTGCGGAATCCTCAATTATTGGAATTCCAGTTTCTTCGGATATTTTATTAAATTCGTCCATATCACATACCATTCCAGCATAATGAACAAGCATAATTGCTTTAGTTCTTTCAGTAATTTTTTCCCTTACAGACTCAGGACTTAACAGACCTGTTTTCTCGTCAACATCTGCCCAAATAACTTTTGCACCAGTAATTGCAATAGTAGTATTCGTTGGCTCTGCCGTCATCGGTGTCGATATTACTTCATCGCCTGGTCCAACATTTAATAATAAAAGTGCCAAATGTAGTGCAGCTGTCCCAGACTGTGTAACTAGTGTTTTTTCATTACCAATGTATTCTGCAAATTCTCTTTCAAAGTTATAAACAGCCTCACCCTCTGCTATATAACCACTATACAATATTTCTTCTAATTTAGGCATTAACTCCTCTTTGGGAGCAATATAAGGTTTTACTAAAGGTATCATTTTTTCCTCCTAACTCATATAGTTAATCATTTTCTTCATTTTATCTGTTTTTAAAAAAATATTAGCTAGTCTAGCTGCATCCTCAGAATTGGATACACCAACTTTTCTATATTTCGTTCCTCTTGCTATATAGAAAACAGTTTTTATTTTTTCTAACTGTCTTTCAATCCAACCGCGTTCTTTCCCCGTAAAACTAGTATCTATTTTTTTATTCAATAATTTTTTTTCATCTTCAGAAAGATATTTCTTCAGATCAGTCTCATATATTCCCCCATGATAATTAGCACAACTATTAATTAAGTACTCCTTGTTATAGTATTTTTTTATCAGAGAATGGCAATTCATATCTTCTATTGCGTTTAGCATTGTTGTGGCCCAAGTTGTTTGCGGCATATATAAATATGGCACTCTGCTATCCCAAACATAGCCTTCTTTTCCGTATTTTTTTATCGCTTCTTCAACTGATGAAACAATACTTTTATTTCTTGCCTTTTGGGTTGCGCTACCATTTGCCATTCCAGGAATAGTTATAGGATAATCAATCCTCATCGCATTTAAATCAGGTAATAAACTAATAGCTGTTGCGCTATATATATCTGGTGAAAACCCACTATAATAATGGCCGCATATGTCTTTCGCTCTATCTAATACACTTTTTTTTACAATTTCATGATACGTTCCTATCATATCAGTTTCCATAAAACTTTGACAACCATATTTTAAAGTATCAATAACGGCCTGGTATGTATCTATTTTCTTTGCTTTTCCAGTAAATGGACCTAGTGACACTACACCTTTGTTATTATCGGGCCAATTATATACCGCCCATCTTGAGCTTCTAACAGCATCTATTTTTTCCCTTTTCATCCACCTTGCTACTTTAATAATAGATTCCAAAACAATATCATCATCACCAATTGCACAATAATATTCTCCATCACAGTTTGATGCCGCTATATCATAGTTTTCCACAACTGAAACCTTATCTGGTGTATATATAAGCTTAACCCTATTATCGTCTATAATATCTTTTAATTCATCGCGCAAAGTATCTTCTGTACTATTGTCTGATATTACAATTTGAATATCTTTTCCCAATGAGTATACTTGTCTCACAACACACTTCGCATACATTTGATGGTTATATGTTGGTATTGCAATACTGACTAAATATTTACTCTCCATTTTTTACTCCCAAAAAATCTAACAATATTTTTTTTACCACCTGATAACTGTTCATAGAAAAAAGAATAGATAGTGCTACATAAATAACTATTCCAGCTAAAATTTGAAGCATCAATGATAGCACAGGTGGGAATAAAGATTGCTGACCTACAATATAAACAATTATAGCCATAGTCAACGCCGTTACTCCTTCCGGTAAAGTATTCAGCAATTGTTCTCTAATTTTACATTTTAATATTCTGGTGTTTGGCCACATATTAATAAATAATGCAATCACTGTTGTTACTAATCCACTCAAAGCTATACAAAAAACTCCATGCCTCATGCTCATTAACAACAGGAGTAGACCAACCACTTTTATAACAATATCTGTCACTAAATTTACTTGACTGTGTCCTAAAGCAATGATAGCTTGCTGATTTGTTCCCTGCATGGAATTAAGTGCTAGCATTACTGATGCTACCCTAAGAAACGGAACAACCTGTATCCATTTTTCTGTCCACAAAATAATTACAATATTTTCTGCACATGCTGCTATTCCAAAAAGAACAGGGAACAAAACATAATTTGTGATTTTTATCATTTTCAACATATGCAACTTCACCAACTCCACATTACTTTGCTCACTTGCGAAAGCCGGAAACATCACCGATTTGATAGACGCGTCTATATTTTGCGTTAATAATTGTGGAACTTTTTGGCCATTGCTATAATATCCCAAATCCTCAGTACTGTAGATTTTTCCTATGATAATATTCCTCAAATCATTAAAAACTTCGGTCATTATTGCTACAGCTAGTAACTTCCACCCATATGAAAATAGTTTTGTTAATCTCTTCATTGAAAATCTAAAACTAGGTTTCCATTCAACTACTCTCCACAAAATAATTGTATCAATCAATGGATTAATAATATACTGAGCAACAAGCGCCCATATGCCATAACCTTTGTACGCCAATACTATGTCAACAACTGCTGATAGGATTGTTCCTCCTAATGTAGCAAAAAAAAATTTTTTAAATTGCATATTTCTTGAAACATAGGCTTGTTGTATATTTTTTACTCCACTAATCAAAACAATCACACATACGCATCTGAGGACTAGAGTCATATCTGTTTTGAATAAAATCTTACTTATACACGGTGCCAACATATATAATAACGCATATAGTATAATACAAAAAGCAATATTGAATACAAAAACTGTAGAATAATCTAAATCATCAACATCCTTCTTCTGAATCAATGCATTCCCAAAGCCACTATCTACCAATATTTGAAGAACACTTACAACCAACATTACAAGTGTAATTTCCCCATAGTCACTAGGAGATAGTAGCCTTGCTAAAACCACTGAAACTATAAAACTAACTATCTGCGCACCAAAGCGTTCCGCAAATCGCCAAACTACGCCTTTTATGACTTTTTCTCTTATACCATCCATTTTTTATACACTAACTCACAACTGTAATCTATCTTTAAAAGCATCGCTCACTTTAAATAAAAGTCGAGCAAAAATTAACTTGCCTACACGAAAACCATCTAATAACCAACTAGAAGAAAATAAATGATTTTTTTCCAACACTCTGATGGTAGTTTCGCAGCTATGCCTTTTTGCCATCTCTAAATAAATATCATCTACATTTTGAAACAACTTGTGATTAATAAAAAAAGCAAAAATAACACCAATATATCTCATATTTGTTGTCTTTCTTAAATCGGGATTTATCATATTCACTAAATCATAAGATATAAATTCCCTTATTAAGTTTACATCGTTTTTTTCGTTTGCCCAAAGGCTCCCATCGTTTTGTCTATAGTCTGCCATACATTTTTTTTGAAAATACATTGAACCAAACTGCATAAAACAAAAAGTTATTGTGTTATCATTAAAATCATCTAGCACAATATCTTCTGGTATATCTTTTATATAATCACTTCTAAATAATATAGTATCTGTATGTACATAATATTTTCGCCAATATTTTTTTATATCATACTTCCCTTCCTTCATACCTGGTCCTGGCAGAATCTGTGATTCTATTGAATCCCCCTCATAATATTCTCGAATATTATGTCCACAACAAACGCAATCCTTATTATCTTGCTTCTCAAGTATATCAAATTGTTGTTGTAATTTTGTATTATCCGTCCAATAATCATCACCATCCAAGTAAATAAAATACGGCGTGTCAACACGTTTAAGAAGCTCCAGCCTATTTCTTGAAGCTCTAGCACCTCTAACATATTTTACCGATGTCTTTCTCTCTTGAACTATTAATTCAATCCTATCATTATATTTTTCTTTCCATTGGTTGATTAATTCAATTGTCCTATCCGTCGAGCCATCGTCTCCTATTATAACTTTATATAGGAAATTGGTTTGTTGATTAAACACACTCGATAGTGCTTGATCTACATATTCCTCATTATTATAAAAAGTAATAAGAACCGAAACTTTAGTCTCCAATTTATCGTCTCCTCACAAAAAGCAATCTCCCGTTTAGTAAATCCAAGTATTATATATAAATGTTCTTCCCCCAAAGCCTTCCTTTTGAGATATCAGACCCTCATTTAAATATCTACCACTATCTTCAGTAGATATACCAAAATCTAACCATTTTTTTTCATATCTATATTTTTCTATAACTTTACTAATCGTATAATCTAGTGCGCCTATTGTTCGAGCCTCTTCATTTGCAGCCATATATTGTGTATGAACGCATTTTTCATATTCAAAAACTATTGTTCCCGCTATCATTTTTTCATTTTTTAATGCAGCAAATAGATGAATATTCTTTGGAAAACGATTATGTAATAATACCATTTCATCTCCTGTATGAACTGCCTTGGTACCATGGTGCTCTGCTAGAACACTATTTTCCAAATCTATAAATGCCTTATAAGCGTCATCATCGGACAACTCTACGACTTCAACACCTTCTCGTTTAGCTCTAGAGATTTGTGCCTTTCGTCCTTTAGGCATTTTTAATGGACATTCTAGATTAATTACTGTCGCTGCCTCTATTTTTAAAACAGCTGCATTATTAATAAATAAACTGTATCTATCTTCTTCAGCGGGCTGAGAATGATAAATATGTGGTATTGTTTTATAAATTAAATGTTCAACTCCATTATCATGCATGTACTCTTTCAAAACCTCAAAGCACTCATTCATGGTATGCTGCTTCATTTTGTCATTTGTTATAAAACCGCCATAAGTCAAACCTCCATGTGAATAAAGTTTATCCTCCTCTTTATTCATTGGAAGTAATGCTATAAGTTCTTCATCTTTATAAAACATAAGCGAGTTATCAATGAATCTATCATTGTGATAATCCATATAATCTCTATCAAACATAAACAGATAGTTCTTACTTTTATGATTGAAACTATCCCAGTCAGCTTTCTTATCTATCGAATATATCTCGGTTCTAATCATATCTTTATATTAATTCCACTCATTTATAATATTAATTACGTAATCTATTTCCTCATCTGTCATGCCATAGTACATTGGAAGACTAAGTTCAGTTTTACTTATATCCTCAGCAATTGGAAAATCCCCTTCTTTATATCCAAGTTCTTTATAACATTCTTGCAGATGAACTGGTATAGGATAATGCTTATTGGTTCCTACACCTTTGTCATTAAGATATTTTTCTAACTCATCACGCTTTTCAGTTCTGATTCCAAATATGTGCCATACAGGATTTGCATAATCAGGAACAAATGGCTTTTTTATTTTTTCGTTTATTATTCCTTGCAAATAACGATTGGCTATTCGTCTACGCTCCTCATTCATTCTATCCAAATGATTAAGTTTTACAGATAAAAACGCCGCCTGCATCTCGTCTAAGCGTGAATTATTGCCTTCATATATATGATGATATTTATAGTCTGATCCATAGTTCCCTAATGCTCTAACCCTCTTTGCAACATTTTCATCATATGTAATTGTAGCACCAGCATCACCTAACGCCCCTAGATTTTTACCTGGATAAAAGCTAAATCCCGCTGCATCTCCAAACGTTCCTATTTTTTTCCCTTTGTAAGTCGCGCCATGAGCCTGAGCACAATCCTCTACTATAAAGAGATTATGTTTTTTTGCAATCTCTACTATTGGATCCATATCACATGGCTGCCCATAAAGATGAACTGGCATAATAGCTTTTGTATGATCCGTAATTGCATCCTCAATTAATGTAGGATTTATATTAAAAGTTCTGATATCAGCATCTACTAATACTGGTGTGGCACCAGTGTATGTAACTGCCAGTGCTGTAGCAATAAAAGTATTAGCTGGAACAATTACTTCATCACCTTTTCCTATACCTAAAGCTTTCAATGCAAGCATTAGCGCATCAAGACCATTTCCCACACCTATGCAATAATTTGTACCACAATACTCCGCAAATTTTTTCTCAAAAATCTCGTCTTCAACGCCTTCTATATACCAGCTTCTATCATACACCCTTTCAAATGCAGCTCGTAAATCGGCATCTAATTCTTTTTCCATTGGTTTGAAACTTACAAATGGTATTTTCATTTTATTTACTCTCTTTCTTTATGAAATCAAGGAACTGATTGTAATCCCTTATATAATCTCCTTCATCATATAATTCTGATGCTAGAACCATCAATACAGCATCTGGAGAAAAATCAAACATCTCTCTCCACATATTGTTTGCTACATACAAGCCTTCATATGGTTTTTCCAGTGGAACCACTTTTTGCTCCACTCCATTATCTAATCTTATTTTGCAACTGCCATGAATGCATATCAGTATCTGTTCCAGTTTTTTATGGGCATGATGTCCTCGCACTACACCTGCGCCAGTATCATACATATAATACACTCGTTTTATTTCAAAAGGGATGTCTTTAAACTCTTCTAGTGCTACCAACTGCCCTCTGTCATCCCCGTGTGGTTGGAACACATATTTTATAACCTGCATAAGCTTTGCCCTACCTGTATTCTTTATCTTTTATATAACTATTTATAAATATAATTACTTACTTGATATGCTTTTCTGAACAAATTCAAACTGATTTTTATCTTCCCATTGAATATCAACCAACAAAATGTTTTTATATCTCTATAATGCAATGCCCTCTTTAAAACTGAAAGCCAAAAAAAATCCATACTTTCATTTGTGTATTCAGCATATTTTTTGAGAATCTTTTCTTCGTCCTTATAATATTTCCTAAATTTGATAATGCCTTCTTTATTCTTTCTATAATTAGAAGCCGATTCTTGACCTCTTCTATAAAAAACAATATCTTTATCACAATATTGTATTTTGCCTTTTAAAGCAATTCGAAGAAAATACTCACGATCTTCTAAACACAAATCCTCATCATAATATCCAAATTTATGAAAGGTCTCTTTTTTAAACATTGCCGCCGGAGAAGGAATAAAATTTCTTCTGTACAATGCGTCAAAAAAATCAGTCTCAACAATCAATTGTTTAGGGAAAATATCGCTCAAAATATTGTCATTTTTCACTGGATATTTTGTTCCTTCCTCAACAACTTTGCCTTTACCAAAAACTGCATCTACGTCATTTTCTTCAAAACATTGTACCATATTACTTATTGCATCTTTATCCAAAATATCATCTGAGGCCATGTCTTTAACATAATATCCCTCAGAAAGTGAAATTAAATAATTACTATTCTTAGTAATTCCTTTATTTTCGTTGTTTCGTATAACTAAGGCTCTAGTAAATCTGTCTCTGTTAACTTGTACCCACTCTTGAGCAATACGAAATGTATCATCCGAAGAACAATCATCTCCTATTATTATTTCAATATTATTATATGTTTGAGCTTTTATACTTTCCAGGCAATCCACTATATAATTCTCGTGATTATATGCAGGTATTACAATTGATACCAATTTGTTTATTTTCATACTTTAAAGTTTATTCCTTCCATCCTAAGTAGCAGTCTCCATTGTTCTACGTTTATATTCTTACTTTATTCAAGCAATAAAGTAGACACCGAAAGTGCGACTCTACGGCTTATTAATAATTCAGTATTTATCATTCCACAGATAATCAAATAGCTATACAACAGTATCCTAAAATCATACCCAGTATCACTTATCATAAATACCCCATTAAATAACACGTATGCAATAATTATTGCATAATCAAACCATTTATTATCCTTAACTCTTAATAATTCAATAAAACGTATTAATGTCCAACACATAAAGATAAATAGCAATATCAGTATCAATCGTCCATAGTCTCTAGAATAATTTAACCAAACGTTTGAACTCGAATTAATTGGTGAAGATGTTAACCCTACAGCCCCCCATGGACTTCCGCACTCATACGTCATTGTGAGGTTTATTGCTTCTTTTATAGTTACTAATCTACCATCCATGATTGTTTTAAAAAATATAATGACAAATCCTAGCAAAGTAGCTATTGCCACAATAATCTTATCGCATTTTAATCGATAAAAAACATAGCCAATTAAGCATGATATTGCCATTATCGACAATGCAAATGCCAAAATCTTTGGACCACCTTTGGAGAGTGTTACTATAGCCGCAACGAATCCGCATATAGATATACTTATTAGTAGTATATTATTAACCTTTATATTTCTTATAACAGATGGTAATAAATAAACTATTACTGGCAGTACAGCATATAAAATTACTGGCCTATCCAAATCATGCCACCAGTCAATGTATGCCATTCCCAAATAGGCTATAAATAAAAATATAAGTCCAAAATCAGCTATACTTTTTTGAGAATATGAAACTTCACAATTCATTATTTCATATTCTCCTATATTTTGCATCTCAGAAAGGCCGCCAACAATTCCACTTATAAATACGTATAATATAATCCAATCTCTATCCGCAAAACCCATTCTTTCAACTGAAAAATAAAGAAAATATAATAATTGAGCACCTACTGCCCAAAACAATATAGGGCATTTCGTATTATTTCTAAATAATGTAATTATTCCTCGGATTAAAGATGTTACTGAAAAAAGCATCAATAATAAATAGATTATTATATCGTAATTTCTACCGTATTCCATCCAAGAATTATGTAGCTTTCCCTGTAATACATTTGATTCCACAATCCATCCACCTTTTTGCAAAGTGAATATTTTTCTATATCCCTCACGTTCCCATGTAAAACGTACATTATGTAAAATACCACCATCTCTACTTAAAAAAGAATTATTATAAATATCCCTAATACCAAATGCATTAAAACATACTAAAAACATTCCTACCACTGTTATAATAACTACAACAACTATAAATAGTGATATTCCCGTTTTTATACTATTTGATACATGATTTGTAAAAATATAAACTAAGGTCATTAGTGTAAATATGCAAACCATTAATAAAATCGCACTTCGTCCCCTAACAATCAAACTATTAATAATAATGAACATCTGGGCAAATAATACTGCGACAAAAAATGGCCTATTTTTTCTCCGATATATAAAAGCAAAAAACAAGGCTGCGATAATTAAATAAAAGTAAAATTCTACTTCATTTTTTAATATATACTCATCATTCCAAAAAGCATACCAACCAACTTCTCTAATATTATTAAATGGATTGGTTATATTTTTTTTCATATAATCAAGAAATGCCTGTGCAAACATTCCTGCTGTTAATACTGACATGATAACGAAAGTATTCTTTTGGTATTCATACTTCGATTCGCCAATGCACATTTTTCCTAGCAAGTATGTAAAAGGGAAAATAAACGCATATACCATCACATTATATCTATACCCCATCCATGGCTCTGTCATAAATTCATAGATAGCCATTAAATAAAACGTAGCAAAGAGAAATAAAAACTGCAAATCAAAAGGAGAGGATTTACGCTGTAACATCCAATAAATACATATTGGTGCTCCTATCACGAATACATCTCTACTATCTATTAAGCGATTCATAAATCCATAAACAAATATAGTCGCCAAAAAAATGACGAACACTACTTTATTTACTTTTTCATTAAATAACATTTCTCTCATATTTTGCATTAGTATTTATTATTCCTTTATCTTCATCTGTACAGATTTCTTACCATAATAAACGTTAGGCATGATTTGCTCTTCGTCATATATTTTATTAGTATCCGCTTTATATACGTCGCCATTATCAATACCTACACCGAGGAAATATCTACTCCAAGCAGGTACATAATCACGCTCTATTATGACTTCGTCCGCTGGTGAATTTTCAATTTCTTTCAGAACATCATCCCAGTAATTATAGCTTTCTGCGATTAATCCTTTGTTTCTAATAATATCAATCTGTACTATATCTAAATATGCATAGTTTTGTATCAATGAAGCATAAGTGAATACAAACATAATTAGAACAATTATAAGCTTATCCTTAAGACAAATATCTATATCAAACCTATAATTTAAATATCTGCCTAGCATAACCATAAAAATCCCTATTCCTACATGAAGGCAGAAATCCAATATATACTCCATTCTTATATCTAAATATGTTGTTTCAAATGCTCTACCGTATATATATGGATACAATGAACCGAGTATTATTATAACAAACAATACTATTATTTCAGGTATATGTTCTACTTTTTTGTGTTCATTATTCGAATATATTCCAATAAGTAATAGAATTAAGAACAAGATCACCGCAAGCGGATGATCTACAATTAAATCTTGTATTCTTATTACTACATCCTTTATAAACTGGATAAACGATTTTGTTATAGAAAGGTCTAAACCATAATATTCTTGTCTTACCCTATTGCCAGGCGCAAAAACAGAAGATACCCCTAATACCACATAAACAAGAAGTGGCAAGCAAGTCTTAAGTTTAGCTTTAGTATCCTCAATCAATCTTTTCTTTAAATTACAGTAATATATAAGATAAACATAAGTTATCCCAAGTGCCACATCACAATATTCTATTGTAGCCGGAAATACTCCTGCTACAATCATTAAAATATAGTACTTTTTGCTTGTTTCTTCACCATCCACATATTTAATCATAGCTGCAACAGCTATCATTATAAATCCAAGTGGAATAGTATATACCATGGCTCCTACATACCAATTGTAGCATTCACTATAATAGTATGTTGTTGAAAATATAGTCATGATAATAAATGTAACTAATGATACATACTTGCTATCTTTTCCTAATACTCTTTCTATGCAAACTTTTAGTCCATACACAATCATTAATGTTGTTATTACAAACAACACAATCATATATATTCCATAAATACGTCCTAAATGTACATGTGCATTTAATGGATTAACTAATGTTTGAACAAACTGGCTCAACCATCTACCGCCCCATGTAGCCCACATTCCAAATCCATGGAGTAATGATTGCTTAAAAACTCCAGGACCCCCTGGCCTAGTAGCTGCTGCAAAATCGTCTGAAGCAGGCACTGAATTATAAATGCTATAAAGCATTGGCAATGCAATAATAATATATATAAATGTCAGTAATATTCCTCTTCTGTATTTTTTTATATAATTCACCTTTCATCTTCTCCCTTATTTATTCAGAAATATAATTTTTTCTTTAATCCACTATATGGAATCAAATACCTCATTATATCTATCATACATAGACTTCTTCTCAAAGCCCTGTGCTTTCTTCGCACAAGCTTCAACCTGTGCTTCATCCTTAGCCCCTAGCCTTGTAATACCAGTAATAAGTCCTTCCTTATCGTACTTATCCACCAGCACTCCACAGCTTTCGTCTATCTCTTCCCTGCATCCACCAGTATCATAAGTAACCACTGGGGTGCCACAAGCCAAAGCTTCCAATATAACTGTAGGGAAATTATCTTCCACAGATGCATTTACGAAAACATCAGCTTCTGAATAAATCTGTACCAGCTGCTGCACGTTATCGGTACGTGTTATAGCTATGATTTCATCTGGTACTTCTGCTACCTGTTCTTCCTGTATTCCTACGATAACCAGCTTATAATCCTCTGGCAGATGAGTGCCTATATATTTAATATCTTCAAAGCCCTTTCTTACTGTCCATTCAGAAGCCAACGCCAAAACCATCTTTTTATCTTCGATGCCATGGTCCTTTTTAAAGCTTCCTTTTTCAGGCTTGAACACATTCAAATCTATTCCATTGTTAATTACTTCCACCTTGCAATCCTTTAGAAATGACTGCTTTACCAGCTCTCCCAGCCATGCAGATGGAGTAACAATTGTTAACTTAGCACTGATTCCAGCAAACAGTACCTTCTTCTTTTCAAAATTAGTACTAGATCTGTCTAATAAGCTAGAAGCCGGGTATGACTTCTTCTGAGGGCAATGCTCACAATGGCTCTGCCATTTATCACAGCCTGCCAAATCAAAATAAGCGCAATGCCCCGTAAAAGGCCAACAATCGTGTAGTGTCCATACCACTGGAATGTTAGCCTCTTTTAAATAATTAAACAGTATTTCATAATTTAAATAATAGCCGTGGATGTTGTGGAGATTCACCACATCTGGCTTATATTCTTTCAGCTTGTTAACAAGCTTTCTAGTGGCTCTCTTAGAGCCTAATCCGTGGGCATCAAAAAGCCTGGTCAGTACTAAGTGCCAAGCCAAATCCCACTTATTACCAATCTTATATCTATTTACATTTGTGTTTTCATTACACTGTCTTCCGTAGCATACCAATGCTTCGTTTTCATCATTGGCTGATACAAAATTAGCATATATGTCATCGCAGATAGTAGCAGGTCCGCCGCCCTTACCGCTTTCTGCATTTATAAGCACAAGTTTCATCACATTATCTCTTTCTAAGATACTTTTTAGGAATCATGTACATAAGCTTGCCCTGTTTACACAATGTCTTTAGCACACTTACCATTTCCTTTGAGCTGTTAATCACCCCTAAGTTACAGCCTAGATTATCATCCTCTACTAACACGCCAGCTTCCTTTAATCGGCCTGATGTACGCTCTTCCATGCAGTACTGATACCAGTGGTCTGCCTGCACGCTGATAGTCTTTTCTGTAACCTCTCCATCTATTCTTACCTTA
>ODAI010194678.1_pt1 | contig 15016 bp, 10 predicted proteins | sample 1539321 | NCBI WGS metagenome assembly ODAI01 (sample SAMN02144231, study PRJEB22623) | gut metagenome | biome: sheep rumen | host: Ovis aries | place: New Zealand
CTGGTCAAAAACAGAAATTAGAACATTGACATTGCGGAATAATTCATGCTACACTGCGTTAAACCGTTGAAGAAGAGTGAGTAAGCGATGCTTCCTTCATTCCAGAGAACTGCAGGTGCTGAGATTGCAGTATGAAGCGTATTGCCGAATGGACTTCCGAGGGCGACCTGAAATACAGATTTGTAAAGTATGGGAGACGGAGTGATGGACCTCCGTAAGAAAAGTTCAGCATATGTTGGTATGCAGCAATTTTTTATAGACGATGCATTCCTTCGTATGGCAGAGTGGGCGCAAAACAGCGTCAAGCCGGGTGGCACCGCAGGATGAATTTATCAGCCTGTCCCAGCAGCAAGTGTATAAAGCTGCAGGGACAGGCTGTTTTTTGCGCGAAGCAATGAGCCATGCACGTACAAATCAAAATACGGGCGCTTCGAGCTTGCTCGAAAGCGACAAGGATTTGATTTGGACGTATACGGCGAACGCCGCGACAGTGAGCAGCCGAAGGCTGCGAACCTGTCGGCATGGCGAATTGCGACCGTAAAGAAAAGAGCACGTACAAATCAAAATACGGGCGCTTCGAGCTTGCTCGAAAGCAAATTTACCAACAAGTTCCTGTCCCGGAAGAAACCAGTCTCAGCGCTGACGCGCTTCAAAAAAAGAAAGGAATATCACTATGGCAGACAAGAAGGTTCCCTACAAGATCTATCTCAACGAAGACGAGATGCCTAAGAGCTGGTATAATCTGCGAGCGGACATGAAGAACAAGCCCGCGCCGCTGCTGAATCCCGGGACACTCCAGCCGCTGAAGGCGGAGGAACTGGCACCGATTTTCTGTGAGGAACTGGTGGCCCAGGAACTGGATGAGACGACCCCTTACATCGAGATCCCGACGGAAATCCGTGAATTTTACAAGATGTACCGTCCTTCGCCCCTGGTGCGCGCTTACTGCCTTGAGGAGAAGCTGCAGACCCCGGCAAAGATTTATTACAAGTTCGAAGGCAACAACACCAGCGGCAGCCACAAGCTCAATTCCGCCATTGCCCAGGCCTATTATGCCAAGAAGCAGGGCCTCAAGGGTGTGACGACAGAGACCGGTGCCGGTCAGTGGGGCACTGCCCTTTCCATGGCCTGCTCCTATTTTGACCTGGACTGCAAGGTCTACATGGTCAAGGTCTCCTATGAGCAGAAGCCTTTCCGCCGCGAAGTCATGCGCACTTACGGTGCCTCTGTCGTGCCGTCTCCTTCGGAGACGACTGAAGTCGGCAAGAAGATCCTCGCCGAGCATCCCGGCACGACCGGAAGTCTTGGCTGCGCGATTTCCGAGGCAGTGGAGGTCGCCACAAAGAATCCCGGCTACCGCTATGTTCTTGGCAGTGTGCTGAACCAGGTCCTGCTGCACCAGTCCGTCATCGGTCTGGAGACCAAGATCGCCCTGGATAAATACGGCATCAAGCCCGACATGATCATCGGCTGCGCCGGCGGCGGCTCTAACCTGGGCGGTCTGATCGCTCCCTTCATGGGCGAAAAGCTGCGCGGCGAGGCGGATTACCGCATTATCGCTGTCGAGCCCGCTTCCTGCCCCAGCTTCACACGCGGCACCTTTGCCTATGACTTCTGCGACACCGGCATGATCTGCCCGCTGGCCAAGATGTACACGCTGGGCAGCAGCTTCATTCCGTCTCCCAACCATGCAGGCGGCCTTCGCTTCCATGGTATGAGCACAACCCTCTCCCAGCTCTACCATGACGGCTTCATGGAGGCCGTGAGCGTCGACCAGAGCAGTGTCTTCGAAGCTGCCGAGCAGTTTGCACGCGTCGAGGGTATCCTCCCTGCCCCCGAGAGCTCTCATGCCATCCGCGTTGCCATCGACGAAGCCCTCAAGTGCAAAGAGACCGGCGAGGAGAAGACCATCGTCTTCGGCCTGACCGGCACAGGTTACTTTGACCTGGTCGCCTACCAGAAATACAACGACGGCGAGATGACCGACGAGATCCCGACCGACGAGCAGATTGCTGCATCTGTTGCCAGGCTGCCTAAGGTGTGAGTGTCAAGGGGACGGTTCCTTTGACAATACGAGAGTGCCGGATAAACCGTTTCATTGACGGACAATAGTCGTACTTGCAAAAAAGGACATCATGCGTGTGAAATGCTGAGCGCACCTGGTGCCCGGGTGAAACGGATGAAAACTGAATAATTTGTAATCTGAACCCCCTTTTTCTTCGATCCCTCTCTGTTATGCCGCGAAGAAAAGGGGGGTATCTGGTGTCAGGGGGACGGTTCTTTTGACAACACGGTGTCATCTGGTGTCAGGGGGACGGTTCTTTTTGCAGTACGAAGTTGTCAGAGGAACCGTCCCCCTGACAACTTTGACAATTTGTGCGAAAATCACAAGAATCATTGTTTTCGTAGTTTAGTTGGAACAACCTATTCCTCTATGTTTCGGAATTTGCTAACATGGGCATCACATCTTGTCAAAGGGACGGTTCTTTTGACAACTTGCAGTTTTTAATGCAGAAGATGAGACGAGAGGAGAAATCATGCCACGCCAGGCCAGAAAGTTTTCTGAAAGCGGTTATTTTCATGCGATGCAGAGAGGGATTGGAAAGCAATTACTGTTTGAGACGCCCGATGATTATCGGTTTTATCTGAGGATGCTTGAGAAGTATAGCAGAGAGACGGGAGTGGCTGTGTGTGCTTACTGTCTTATGGAAAACCACACTCATTTACTTCTTCATGACAAAGAAAAGAAAATCTCGGAATTCATGAAAAAAATAGGGATACGCTACTCTCATTATTTTAATCAGAAATATGAAAGGGTAGGGCATTTGTTTCAGGATCGTTATCGCAGTGAACCGGTGGAGGATGAAGCATACCTGATTACCGTAACAAGATATATCCTGAATAATCCGCAAAAGGCAGGAGTCTGTCCGGCAAAGGATTATCAATGGAGCAGCTATCGCTGTTTTGGTGACAGTTCTTCATTTGTAGACATGAGTGTCATAAAGTCTCTGTTGGGGGATAAAAAAGCTTTTGACGCGTATTTAGAGGAAGAGAATGATGATGAGTGCATGGAGTTCGATACAGGAGTGAGGTATGATGACAAGTGGGCGCTCCGGGTGATTCACTGCCAATTAAAGGGGCAGAGCGGAACAAATCTTCAGAGAATGGACAGGGAGGAACGGGATAGAACGCTCAGAGCGCTGAAAAAAGCAGGTTTGAGCATCCGCCAGTTGGAGCGGTTGACAGGGATTAATCGAGGTGTGATTCAGAAAGCGTGATGTCAGATATTAAAGGGACGGTTCCTCCGGCAGCCAAATGGTGCCAGGGGAACCGTCCCTGTCCTTATCATTGACGTAAAATTTTAGGTTTCAGTGTTGTCAGAGGAACCGTCCCCCTGACACCTCAGTGTTGTCAAAGGAACCGTCCCCCTGACAACCACCCCTGACAATCAGTTATCTGCTGTATTTGCCTTTGCGCTTCTTATTTTTGCCGGCTTTGCTTCCGCCGAGGAAATCCGGCAGCGGACGGCCTTCTTTGCGCCACTCTGCATACTCGGCAGTGGCTGCGAAGAGAACGTCACCGGAGGAGTTAAGGGCAGTCTCGACACTGTCCTGAACAACGCCGATGATGAAGCCGACGCCGACAACCTGCATGGCGACATCAGGAGAAATGCCGAACAGGGAGCAGGCCATGGGAATCAGAAGCAGAGATCCGCCGGCAACGCCCGATGCGCCGCAGGCTGCAAGGGCGGAGAGAACGGACAGGACAATGGCGGTTCCGAAGCTTACCTCGACGCCGACTGTATTGGCGGCGGCAAGTGTCATAACAGTGATGGTGATCGCGGCGCCGTCCATGTTGATGGTTGCGCCCAGCGGGATGGAGACGGAATAGACGTCTTTATCCAGGCCAAGCTCCTCGCAGAGCTCCATGTTGACGGGAATGTTTGCGGCGGAGCTTCTGGTGAAGAAGGCGGTGAAGCCGCTCTGGCGCAGGCATTTCCAGACCAGCGGATAGGGATTTGTCTTGAGGATGAATCCTACAATGATCGGGTTGATGATCAGGGAGACAGTCAGCATGCAGCCTACCAGCACTGCAAGGAGCTTGCCGTAACCCATAAAGGCCTTGAAGCCGCTGCCGGTGACGGTGGAGTAGACCAGACCGCAGATACCGAAGGGAGCGAGGTTGATGATCCAGCGGACGCCCTGGGAAACTGCCTCGGCGATATCGCTGAGGAACTGTCTGGTTGTGTCAGAGGCGAAGCCCTTGAGAGCCATGCCCATGATTGCGGACCAGAAGAGGATGCCCATATAGTTGGCACTGACCGTAGCCTGGAGCGGGTTGACGATGATGTTCATGAGAAGATTGTAAAGGACTTCTCCGAGACCGCCGGGAGCTGCCTGTTCAACACTTTCGACAGCCAGATCGAGAGTCTGGGGGAAAGCAAAGCTGAAAAGGACAGCGATAAAGGCAGCCAGAAATGTGGTCAGCATGTACAGGAAGATGACCAGTCCGAAACGGCTGTCGAGCTTGGAAGAGCCCTGGCACAGAGAGCTCATGACGAGCACGGCGACCAGGACCGGAGCGATTGCCTTCAGGGCGCCGACAAACAGATCACCGAAGATTCCGATGAAGGCTGCCTTGGGAAGTGCTACGGCGAGAATGGCGCCGATGACGATTCCGATTGCAATCCGAAGGATCAGACTGGTTTCGGAATATTTTTTCGCGATGGATTTTAATGCATTCATGAAGCGGTAAACCCCCTTTAAGTTATAGAATTTCTTTCTGCTCTTTTAATAGCCGGGAGATGATCAATAATAGCGGCAGTAAAAGAGACAGCCGCCAGGCCTTACGAACTGACGGCTTTGTCTATTATAACCAGATGATTTTTTTTCGTCAACTGCATGTGCACCGGCTGGATTTCAACGCATGCATGTGCACCGGCTGGATTTCAACGGGATTTCAGATTCCGGAAACATCCCCCGGTGTCTCATGAGAACCATCCCCGGTGTCCCATGAAAACCATCCCTGGTGATCCATGAGAACCGTCCCCGGTGTCCCGGTCGACGAGGCGGGGGCAGGAGCTTCAGAGTTCCAGGACCAGGGTGCGGTATCCGGAAAGGGTGACTGTGCTGTTCGTGACCGACAGATCATTTCCCTCACAGTTATCAAGCAGGATCTTCTTTACGGGTGCAGGCAGAGGGAGGGTGCGCGTCTCTTTTCCATAGTTGGAGAGAACCAGGATGGTCTGGCCGGAGGAACGGCGCAGATAGGAGATGACGCGGGATCGGTCCTCAAGACAGGGCTCGAAGGAACCGTAAATCAGAGTCTGGCAGTATTGCGGGTTTTTTCGCAGGGCGATCAGCTTTTTATAATAGCAGAAGACAGATGAGGAATCTGCAGCCTGCTGTTCCAGATTGATTTTTGTGTAATTCGGGTTGACCTGCAGCCAGGGACTGCCGGCAGTGAAGCCGGCGTTGGCAGCTGCGCTCCACTGGAAAGGAGTGCGGGCATTGTCGCGGCCGTTGCGTTCGATGGCGCGCAGCGCCTCTTCTTCAGGGACGCCCTGTCTGAGCATGACATTCCAGGCATCCAGAGAGGCGATATCATCAACCTCGTCGATGCTATGCAGGGGGTAATTCTCCATGCCAATCTCCTGTCCCTGGTAGATCCAGGGCAGGCCTTTTACGAAGAAATAAACAGCGGCGAGAGCCTTTTTTGCCGTGACCCGCATCTGCTCATCCATGCTCTGCATATCCTGCGGCGGGATGTAACGGCTGACCCCCCGGGGCTCATCGTGATTTTCGATGATGTTGGAAATAAAGCCGATGTCCGAGACCTTTTTCTGGGTATCAAAGAGACACTGTCTGTAATCATCGGGCATGATGCTTTTGTTTTTGTGCCAGCCGGCATGAGAACTTCCCCAGACAGTCTCCGAGAAGTCAAACATGGAGGAAAAATAGCCATTGTCTCCGATGAAGGCGGGGAGCTCCTCCGCTTTTTCATTGAAGACTTCGCCGACGGTGAAAGCCTGATGGGGCTTAAATGTACGGTCGCGCATTTCGCCCAGGAATTCACCTACGCCGGAGGCCTCCTGCAGCATGCGGCCTATGGTGCACAGCCCGTCCGCCCGGTCGGGTGCATAGTTGTGGAAAGGCAGGGCTTTTTTGATATTGATGATGGCGTCGATCCGGAAACCTGCAAGTCCTCTGTCCAGCCACCAGTTGATCATGGTATAGATTTCTTCACGGACTCCGGGATTTTCCCAGTTGAGATCGGGCTGTTTTTTGTGGAAAACATGCAGATAGAACCAGTCCTCGTGACCGGGGAGTTTTTCCCAGACGGGCCCGCCGAAATAAGAGCGCCAGTTGCAGGGCAGGACATAGCCGTCGGGAGAACAGACAGCGAATGCCTCACCTCCATCCGCAGTGCGGTTTTCAACGGCAGCTGTAAGGGCTGTCCCGAACGATTCTCCGGCTGCTCCGTCTTTTTCAGATTCCCTGACATCTCCGGCTGCTCCGTCTTTTTCAGATTCCCTGACTTCCCCGGCTGCCTCTGAATTTGTGCCGGTCTTCAGTTCTGCGGCTTTTCTCAGTTTTCGCAGATAGAAATACTGCCCGTATTTTCCCTCCGGATCGGCGCAGGCCTTTTTGAACCACTCGTGTTCGTCGGAGCAGTGATTGACGACCAGGTCCATGACGATATGCAGATCTCTTTTTCCGGCCTCCGCCAGCAGGCGGTCCATATCTTCCATCGTTCCGAAGCGTGGATCTATATTGTAATAATCAGAGATATCATAGCCCTGGTCCGCAAGGGGAGAACGATAGACCGGTGAGAGCCAGATAATGTCCACACCGAGATCCTTGAGATAGTCGAGTTTTTCGATTATGCCCGGGATATCCCCGATTCCGTCTGCGTTGGAATCGTAGAAGCTTTTGGGATAAATCTGATAGGCGACTTTGTCGTGCCACCACTGCTTATTCATTACATGAACCTCCCTACTTTTTATAAAAAAACGCTGCAGATTACCGCTGCTTCCCGGCTGACAGAGCAGGCGGCGGAAAGTTCACGGAATACCGGATAGTTATATAATGCTATTATAACAGAACATCTCTCTGGAAATACAGAATTCCCTGCAGGTTGAACTTGAAAAAGTATTGCCGTATTATTTTATAAGTATGAATAAACAGCGAGTCATGCGGCTGCAAATGCCGAGCTGGCTCGAGCATTTGCAGACATTTGACGCAGACCGCCTGCGGTCTGCTGCGTCCGTAAACACGAGGAAGAAGCCATTTTGCATGCCCTAAGCATGCAAAATGAGCGGAATCCGAGTGTGACAAACCGAAGGTTTGTTGGGGCCATGCGAGAGCGCCCTTGGCGCGGAGCAGCGCGTTGATTTAATCATACGCGGTTTGTGGTATACAGCCATGGAACGAAAGTGTGAGGTCATAATCGCAGGTATGGAAGAAAAAAATAATAAAACCCGAAAAAAGGAGGCGCTTCAGCGGATTATACATCCGATTCCGCCTTTATATAATGAGGATTCCAAAATATTGATTCTGGGAAGTTTTCCTTCGGTAAAATCCCGGGAGATGGCTTTCTTTTACGGGCATCCGCAGAATCGTTTCTGGAAGCTGCTGAGCCTGCTGCTGGAGGCCCCGTTTCCTGAGACCGTGCCGGAGCGCAGAGAATTTCTTTTATCGCACCGGATCGCTGTGTGGGATGTGATTGCTTCCTGTGAGATTTACGGATCATCGGATGCGAGTATCCGGAATGCAGTGCCCAACGATCTTCGGCAAATTCTGGATGCCGCGCAGATCCGGCAGATTTATGTCAACGGGCAGACGGCAGGAAAACTGTACCGGAAGTATCAGGAGAAAACTCTGTGCCAGGCCTATGGCGACTGCACGAAGGCGGTGATCCTGCCCTCCACAAGTCCCGCGAATGCGGCCTGGAATATGGAAAGGCTCCGCGCGGCATGGAGTGTCATTCTTGAGCCGCTTGGGAAAATACCGCAAAGGGACGATCCTGATTGATTGGACAATCATGTTCAAATAGACAATTGTATACTGTAAATAGAAACAACAGACAAGCTATGACAGACTGGTTAAAAACAGTAAAAATAGAAATACAAGAAATAAATAAAAAGATAGAAATTAAAAAAAGAGAGGATATGGCTGTAAGGCATGAATGAAAATACTCAGAAACTGACCTTCGGAGCTCTGCTGGTCGCAATTTTCGGTGTACTGCTCCTTCTCAACCGCCAGACGGGCGGAATGCTGGAAGAGACTTTTATCTTTTTGTTCCCGATTCCAATGGTGGCTTTTTCGGCCAGATACGGCTGGAAGGACAGCCTGCCGGTCTTTGTGTGCACGGTGCTGATTTCCATTGTCTGCGGAATCTTCACGTCCGCATTTTACGCGATCTCCCAGTCTTTTATCGGCGTGGTCTACGGAAGCTGCCTGCATGCGAAGCGGGACTCCAACAAGACTATGCTTCTGGTGATGGGCCTGAGCGCGGTCTCAAATCTTCTCAGCAGTATCGTGCTCGCCTCACTGTTCGGCATCAACCTCCAGGAGGACATGGAGATGATGCAGACCATGATGCGTCAGGCGATTGAAAAAACCGGTGTCAGCATGACACCGCAGCAGATGCAGTCGATCGAGCTTCTGCTTCAGAAGGACACGCTGATGCGGATCTTTATCGTCTCCATGATTTTCATGGGTGTCGTGCAGGGATTTATTGTCTGTCAGCTCAGCCTTCTGATCCTGCGCCGTCTCCGCTTTCAGATTCAGAAACCCGCTCCGATCACATCCTATTATCCCCCGCGCTGGACGGGTTATATTGCGCTTTTGGTCTTCGTACTCTACAGTTCAACTCTGGCCATGCCTGCAATGTCGGGCCGGAAGGAGATCATCCGTGTGATCGGCCAGGTCGGGGCCCTTTGCGCCTATATGTACCTGCTGTGCTTCGGCTTTATTGCGATCCTGTTTCTGCTGAGGGCGTACGGCCCGGGTTCTCGTCTTTTGAATATTATTATTGCGCTTTTGGGATTTTTTGTTTTGCCCCAGCTCTTTATGATCCTCGGCTGTGTCTACATTTCCACCGGATTTCATGACTGGGTCGTGGGTAAAATGGCGGAGCGGATCGCGCGGGACCAGAAATATCAGCAATACCGCAGGTGATTCAGGCCCAAACCTCCGCTGATCCTTCACCGTTTTCGCCTGCGCGAAAACGCTTCAGGCTGCCGCTCCGGGGAGCGGCACAGGAGGAAAGAATGAAAATAAAAACTGCTGTTCTGCAGACAAAGGTCTTTGCGGACAAGGAAAAAAATATTCGACAACTGGAGGAGATCCTGGCATCGGGAAAAACGGAAGGGGCGGACCTTGTCACCCTGCCGGAAATGTTTGCCTGCCCCTATGAGACAGGGAAATTTCCTCTGTATGCGGAGGCTGAAGGAGGGCCTTCCTGGCAGGCACTCTCCGCGCTGTCCAAAAAATACGGGATCTACCTGTCCGCCGGCAGCATGCCGGAACTTGTCAGCGCGCAAAAAAGCGGAAGCTGTGAAGGAAAGGACCGGGTGTATAACACGGCCTATGTATTTGGCCGTGACGGCAGACAGATCGGAAAGCACAGAAAGGCTCATCTGTTTGACATCAATGTCGAGGGCGGACAGTGCTTTAAAGAGTCGGATACCCTTTCCCCGGGAGAAAAAATCGGCTGTTTTGATACAGAATTCTGCAGGATCGGACTCTGTATCTGCTATGATTTCCGTTTCCCGGAGACTGCCCGCCTCATGGCTCAGGACGGCGCAAAGGTCATACTGATCCCGGCTGCGTTCAATATGACCACAGGGCCGGCCCACTGGGAGCTCATGTTCCGCCAGCGCGCGGTCGAGAGCCAGTGCTATGTGATCGGCACTGCGCCAGCCCGCGATCCAAAGAGCAGCTACACATCCTGGGGACACTCCATCGCTGTGGATCCATGGGGAACGATCCTCACGCAGATGGACGAAAAAGAAGGGATCCGCATAGTGGAACTGGATCTCGACTACGTGGACAAGGTCCGCCGGGAACTCCCGCTCCTGGCCCATCGCAGAACGGATCTCTACCAGCTGCGCAGGCTGTGAATAAACGGAACGGCATCCTGCAATCCGCCGCGAGATCAGTGTGAGGACCCACGGCGCGAAGCAATAAGTAATTTGTTCAACATGGGTGAAATCAACAATAAGCAGGGCAGCATGTCGGAAAGGCACCAGAAATGAGCGAAAAAGAACGTCTTCAATATGAAAAACTGGTCCTGATGCCGATCGGGAAACTGATTCCCTTTCTCGCCATACCGACGGTCATCAGTATGATGGTTACAATGATCTATAACCTGGTGGACGCGTTTTTTGTCGGAAAGCTGGGGACCAGCGCGAGCGCGGCGATCGGGATCGTGCTCGGTGTGCAGTCGATCATCCAGGCTTTCGGCTTCATGCTGGGGCACGGATCCGGGAGCCTGATCAGTGTGCATCTGGGACGCGGAGACCGGGAGACCGCAGACCGCCTGCTCTCCACGGCATTTTTTACCGCGGCGGGATTCAGCGTCCTGCTTTCAGCTTTCTGTATGTTCTTTATGGCTCCGCTGATGAGGCTGATGGGCAGTACGGAGACGATCCTCCCCTATTCCAGCAATTACGCGGGCTATATTCTGATTTCGGGACCCGCCCTGATGTGCAGCTGTGTACTCAACAACGTCATGCGCTATGAGGGAAAGGCCGTTTTTGCCATGATCGGCCTGGTCTCCGGCGGTGTGCTGAACATGATCGGTGATCCGATCCTTATGTTCGGCCTCGGCCTCGGGATTGACGGTGCCGGTCTTTCGACAGCTATTTCCCAGTATATAAGCTTCGGAATTCTGCTCTATATGTTTCTCTCCGGCAAGACGATCACACGGATTTCGATCCGTTCATACACCAGAGACATCAGAGAACTGCTGAAGATCATAAAGGTCGGCTTTCCCAGCCTGATCCGGCAGATGCTCAACAGCCTCGCCACCATGACGCTGAACAACTGCGCCATGCCCTATGGAGACGCATCTATTGCCGCCATGTCGATCGTAGGCCGCATCTCCATGTTTATCGGCTCTGCCATGATCGGCATTGGCCAGGGCTTCCAGCCGGTTTCTGCCTTCAACTACGGAGCAAAAAAATACGGCAGGCTGCGGAAGGCTTTTTCCTTTACATTCAGGACGGGAATGATCATTCTGGGCACGCTGGGGATTCTGGGGATGATTGCGCCCCAGGCTGTTGTCCACCTCTTCCGCGATGACCCCCGGGTTGTGGAAATCGGCGCACTGGCGCTGCGTTTTCAGTGTGTTGCCGTATTTTTTCAGTCTTTCAGTGTGACAGCAAATATGATGTTCCAGAGTGTCGGCAGGAGCCGGGAAGCGTCCTTCCTCGCGACACTGCGCAGCGGCCTCTTTTACATACCGCTTCTGATCATCCTCCCCCGCTTTATGGGGCTTATGGGGATTCAGAGCGCCCAGATGTGGTCGGACATACTGACAACTGCTGTCTGCCTGCCTTTTGTCATCCGCTTTTTCAGGGAAATCCCCAAGGAGGATCAGGAGGCGGCGATCGACATCGCCTATCGGCGCGCAACAGGAAAATGATTTGCGTAAAATGGCTGAATAAGAAAAAGACCGGCGGGAAATGCCTGTCGGAAAATGAGCAGCAGGAAAATGACCGGCGGAAAATGACCGGCGGAAAATAACCGGCGGAAAATAACCGGCGGATAATAACCGGCAGATAATAACCGGCAGGGAAAGGATTTATGAAGCTGATACACTGTGCAGATCTGCATCTGGATTCAAAACTGCATACACATCTGGACAGGGACAGAGCCAAGCTTCGGAGGGATGAACTGCTTCGTAATTTTGAACGGCTTGCACAATATGCTTCTGAAAACGGCGTGGAGGCGGTCCTGATCGCGGGGGATCTTTTTGACCGGGACAATGTCTCGGCACTGACCAGGAATACGGTTCTGTCAGTCATCGAAGCGAATCCGCAGATCCGCTTCTACTATCTGCGCGGAAATCACGATCTCGGAGACTGCCTGGCAAATACAGGTTCCGATGCAGGCGGTGCCCTGCCCAATCTTTTCCTGTTCGGGAACCGCTGGAAGACTTTTTATGAAGGGAAGGAAGGACTGATCGCGATCACCGGTATGGAGCTGACCCGGGAAAACAGTGCTTCCGCCCTGGCTTCTCTGCGCACAGATTCCTCCCGCTTTAATATTGTAATGCTTCACGGGCAGGAGTCTGCGGGGCGCACGGGTGATATCAGCCTTTCTGCTCTGCGGGGACGGGGGATTGATTACCTTGCTCTGGGACATATCCATGCATACAAAAAGGCACCGCTGGACAGCAGAGGGATCTACTGCTATCCGGGATGCCTGGAAGGACGCGGTTTTGATGAGTGCGGTCCGCACGGCTTTGTTCTTCTGGAAATAGATGAGCGGACCGGGGGGATGGAAAATCAGTTTATTCCTTTTGCCCGGCGCACCCTCTATGATCTGCGGACCGATGTGACCGGCTGCCTGACGACCGCGCAGATGAAGGACCTCATGGAGGACACATTGCACGCGTCAGAGTGTACTGAGCGGGACATGGTGTCCATGACCTTGTGCGGTCAGCTGGATGTGGACTGCGAAAAGGATCTCGGTTATCTTCGCATGAATCTGGAGCAGGAATTCTTTTTTGCCCGTCTGCAGGATGCGACCGAACTCCGTATACATGCGGAGGATTATCTGTACGATGAATCCCTGCGCGGGGAATTTGTGCGCCTGGTCATGGCAGATCCGGCCGTTTCGCCTGAAGATAAGGCTGACGTGATCCGATGGGGCTTCAAGGCCATGGACGGAGAGAATCTGCTCTGATCCGATTCCTCCGATTTCATTCCGCCTGTTTTTACGCATCTTTGATTTCCTATTCCGGAGCCGGAAGTCCGTATTCCCGATTCTGATCTAAGACGGTTTTTTATTTTTTCCTCAGCCAGAGATCCAGATCCACGACGCCTTCGATGCCGGGGACAGTCCCTTCGTTGGTATACTGCCACCAGGTGAAATGGTAGGGAGTCTGGGGGAGAGGTTCATAATCCGCATACCAGATCTCGTACCGGTTCATGGTATCAGTGTCAAAATAGTTGTGTTCCCAGGGAAGGTTGGAATAGATATCCACCCTGCAGGTTGAGCTGGTCTCAACGGTTTCCCGGAAAGCGGCTGTATTTAAGGCGACCTGGTCCCTTGTGATGTCATTGGCGCGGCCATCGTCGTCTTTGATGATCTCGGGGTCATACATAAGAGGGAGATCGGGCTCAACACCGGACTTTTCGATGACACTGACAGAGAGTGCGGCTTCCTCGGCAGCTTCCTCTTCATTCAGTGCCTGGGAGAAAAAGTAGGTGCCTACATGCAGTCCTGCGGCCTGTGCCTGCTGCAGGTTTTCCACTGCCATAGAGTCTTCTACAAGAGTACCGGCCTCGCCGTAGCCGCGAAATCCGACCCGGATAAAAGCGAATTGATAACCTGCCTCCGCGACGGCCTGCCAGTCAATGGTGCCCTGGTGTTCTGAAACGTCGATTCCCTGCAGGCATTCGTATTCCTCTGATCCTTTTCCTGTATAAATCATCCACTGGGGGTTCTCTTCGGCTGAGATGAACTGAGAGGCATTGTAAGCTGTTTCCCGTACATCGGGATCGACGGTCATTGTGTGCCATTCTTCCCATGCATCGATGTATTTTAACAGCCGGCCCCCGGCTGTTTCGCTGTCTGTGCCGGCTGCTGCCGCAGATGTGTCCTCTGTGCCGGCTGCTGCCGCGGATGTGCTTCCCGTGCCGGCTGCTGCCGCAGATGTGTCCCCGGAAGAAGCCGGGGCTGTTCCGGCGCTTTCGGCGCGGTCTGCAGAGTCTGCCGGATCTGCGGGCTTTTCAGACACGGCAGATCCTTCCGCAGTGTCAGATTCAGCAGGTGCTGCCGGTATATCGGAAGCTGCGGAAGCACTGGTCTTCGGTGCGCCGCCGCATCCCGCAAGACATCCTGCCGTCAGAATTACACAGCAGATCAGTGCGGCAGGAACACGCACTTCTATACCTTTCTTTTTCCGGGGATTTCCGGTGCTATACAGTCTCTTTCCGGTCTTTTTTGTTTTCACAAATGCCCTCCTTTACCGCAGTCAGAGTTTCCCGGCGACGGATTCATTATACGTGGAGTGCAGGAGTTTGTATACCGGAGAAGGATTTATTATATGCGAAGTGAAAGATTACATATACCGGAGAGGGATATCAATGTCTGCCTTGGCCCGCCGAGCCGTCAGAAATAGTGCTTCCGTCTTATTTTGGTGGTCCGTCTGAGGTATCCTGCAAACACAGGGTGAACAGGCCGTTTGCAGGTGACATTGATATCCCTCTCCGGTACAGAGGCGTGATAAAGAGCGTTAGAAGCGATGTAATGCAGTGCAGAAGCGGGAAGATTTGATGATTTTACGACGGGAGGAGATCATTCTGTTTATTTCCTTATGAGAACAAGTATAAATAGCAATGGATTAACATAGAACATACCTTTTTTTAACAAAGGCAAAATATCTCTTAACAATCATTTTTTTCCTATGAAAATGGAAGATAATCCGGGCGTACACATGGCAGGTGAGCATGCCGGTGTGATAAGATGATGTAAAGGTCAAAAGGTATCCGCATTGGGCGGGGCGGGAACTGTCACTATATCGCAGACATTAAACAGTGGGGGGAAGAAATGTCGGGGAAAAAGCGTACGATTCATCCTTTTACGATCAATATGATATTTAAGAAAATCGAGGACCAGAGAATCCTGCGCTCTGCGGAAGGCCGGTTTTCTTTCACCCGCGAAGAAAAAGTCGAGCTTGTTTTCCCTGCGATGATCGGAGACTACCTGCGGCAGCTGTCTTCTTCCTCGTATTATTCCTGGTTTTTGCACGGACAGGAAAACGGCGGCCGGGTGCGGGC
>ODAI012406435.1_pt1 | contig 15016 bp, 13 predicted proteins | sample 1539321 | NCBI WGS metagenome assembly ODAI01 (sample SAMN02144231, study PRJEB22623) | gut metagenome | biome: sheep rumen | host: Ovis aries | place: New Zealand
CGCCAGATCATTCCTCACCGGCACCTTCGACAGAGCGGAAACCACCGCCGTGCACATGGAAATACCGGCAGAAGGACCGTCCTTCGGGATCGCTCCTTCCGGGATGTGGATGTGGATGTCCTTTTCTTTATAGAAGTTCGGGTCGATCCCCAGATCCACAGCATGGGTCCGGATGTAGCTCAGGCCCGCCTTGGCGGATTCCTGCATCACGTCTCCCAGCTGACCCGTCAACGAGATCTTCCCGGTACCGTCCATGATGGACACTTCGATGGTGAGGGTCTCTCCACCCACAGTGGTCCAGGCCATTCCGGTCACTGTCCCCACTTCCGGTTCCTTTTCGATCTTGTCATAGAGGAAGCGGTGTTTCCCCAGGAAATCCGTCAGGTTCCGCTGGGTCACGGAAACCGTCGTCTGGTTTTCCTGGACGATCTTCCGGGCGGCTTTGCGGCAAACGGAGGTGATCTCCCGTTCCATGTTCCGCACGCCGGACTCCCGGGTGTAGTAGTTGATGATGTCCCGGATCGCCCCTTCGGAGATCCGAAGCTGAGACCGGGTCATACCGTGCTCTTTGGTTTTCTTTGGGATGATATATTTCTTGGCGATCTGCACCTTTTCTTCTTCCGTGTAGCCGGATACTTCGATGACCTCCATCCGGTCCAGCAGCGGCCGGGGGATGGTGCTCGTCGTGTTGGCTGTGGTGATGAACATCACCTTGGACAGGTCAAAGGGCACTTCCAGGAAGTGGTCCGTGAATTCTTTGTTCTGTTCCGGATCCAGCACTTCCAGCAGAGCCGACGCCGGGTCCCCGCGGTAATCGGCACCGATCTTATCGATCTCGTCGAAGAGGAACACCGGATTGGCGGATTTAGCGTCCCGGATGGCGGAGATGATCCGTCCCGGCATGGAGCCGATGTAGGTCTTCCGGTGGCCCCGGATCTCAGCCTCGTCCCGGACTCCGCCCAGGCTCATCCGAACAAAATTCCGGTCCATCGCCCGTGCCACGGATTTGGCCACAGAGGTCTTGCCTACGCCCGGCGGCCCCACCAGACAGAGGATCGGGCCCTTGAGCCCTTCCGCCAGCTGTTTGACAGCCAGGTATTCCAATATCCGTTCCTTGACTTTTTCCAGACCGTAGTGGTCCTCATTCAAGATCTTTTCCGCCCGGGTCAGGTCCTTGTTGTCCGTTGTGACGGTATTCCACGGCAAAGCCAGCACCCAATCCGCATAGGTCCGGATGACCCCGCCTTCCGCGGAAGACAGCTGCACTTTGTACAGCCGGTTGATCTCGTTTTCGATCTTTTCGTGGATCGCTTCCGGCAGGTTCAGCTCCCGAAGCTGCTTCAGGTACTTTTCCACCTCTGCATCCACGTTCTCTTCCTGTCCCAGTTCTTCCTGGATGATCCGAAGCTGTTCCCGAAGGTAGTATTCCTTCTGGCTCTTGTTCAGCTGGCCCCGAACCTTCTGGCTGATATCATTTTCGATCTTGGCGATCTCGATCTCTTCATTCAGAAATCCCAGCAGCACTTCCACCCGGCGGCAGACATCAAAGGTCTCCAGCAGTTCCTGCTTCTGTTCCGGCCGGAAAGCCACGTTGTCTGCGATAAAGTCCGCCATGGCGGAAAGGTCTCCCATACCGTCCACGGTGCTGAGGACCTCCTGTCCGAATGCGCCCTCCATGGTGATGTATTCCGCAAAGGCATCCATCAGGCTCCGGGACAGGGCTTCCAGTTCCGCTTCGTCATCCTGGGAATATTCATCCGGGCAGACCTCCACCTGACAGCTCAGGTGGGGATTCTCCTGCTGGATCTCCAGGATCCTGGCACGTTCCCGGCCTTCCACCAGCACCCGCATGATCTCGCCGGGCATCCGAAGCATCTGCTTCACTTCCGCGATGGTCCCCACTTCATAGTAGTCCTCGGGAGAAGGCTGCTCCACGTCCGGATCCTTTTGGGTAGTCAGGAAGATCGTCTGCTCATTGACCATGGCGATCTCCAGGGCTTTGATGGACTTCTCCCGACCTACGTCAAAGTGTGTCACGCTGCCCGGAAAGATCGACACTCCCCGCAGGGGGATGGTCGGCAGTTCCCGTATATTTCGATTAGTAAGGTCTGTCATTTCAGATCACTCCTCTTTCATCACAAACTTCGGTTTGGCGGTCTTGTCGTCCACCATTTCCTTTGTGATGATGCATTTTTCCACGCCCTTCAGGGTCGGCAATTCGTACATCACGTCCAGCATCATGCCTTCCATGATCCCCCGCAGGCCTCTGGCACCGGATTTTCTCTCCAACGCCTTTTCAGCGATGCGGTCGATAGCCGCCTCTTCGAATTCCAGTTCGATGTCATCGAACTTAAACAGTTTCCGGTATTGCTTCACCAGGGCGTTTTTCGGCTCTGTCAGAATATTCTTCAAAGCCTCCTTATCCAGTTCGTCCAGCACCACCAGTACCGGCAGACGTCCCGCAAATTCCGGGATCAGGCCATATTTAAGCAGGTCCTGGCTCTCCACCTGCCGCAGCAGTGCTTTCTCGTCGATTTTATTGACATTGATGTCGGAGTTGAATCCGATGGTCTTCTCTCCGACCCGGCGTTTGATGACCTTGTCCAATCCGGCAAAGGCCCCGCCGCAGATGAATAAGATCTCGCTGGTATCCACCTGGATGAATTCCTGGTGGGGGTGTTTCCGGCCACCCTGAGGCGGCACATTGGCCACGGTCCCTTCCAGGATCTTCAGCAGTGCCTGCTGCACGCCTTCCCCGCTGACATCCCGGGTAATGGAAGGGTTCTCGGATTTCCGGGAGATCTTGTCGATCTCATCCACGTAGATGATCCCCTTCTGGGCCCGCTCCACGTCGAAATCCGCCGCCTGCAGGAGCTTCAGGAGGATATTCTCCACGTCCTCCCCTACATAGCCGGCCTCCGTCAGTGCCGTGGCATCAGCAATGGCAAAGGGCACATTGAGCACCTTAGCCAGAGTCTGGGCCAGCAGCGTCTTGCCGGACCCGGTGGGGCCGATCAGCAGCACGTTGCTCTTCTGGATCTCCACATCGTCTTCCTCGTCCAGGGATTCCACTCTCTTATAGTGATTGTAGACTGCTACCGACAACGCCTTTTTGGCAGCCTCCTGACCGATGACATACTGGTCCAGGGTCGCCTTCATTTCCTTCGGCGTCGGGACCCGGAACTCTCCGGCTTCGGCGGAGCCGCCCGCCATCATCAGATCCATATCATCTTCGTAATAGTCGTCCTCCTCCCGCAGGATCTCCCGGCACAGATCCACACAGTCACTGCAGATGGTGACTCCGGGACCGGTGATGAGTTTTCTGAGGGGTCCTGCCGGCTGTCCGCAGAAGGAGCAAACCATGGTGTTGTTATCTTTCTTATTCCTTGCCATACAACTCTCCCTGAGTGCTTATTTTCTGGACTTCACCACTTTATCGATCAGTCCGTATTCCAGCGCTTCTTCCGCTGTCATGTAGTTGTCTCTGTCGGTGTCTTTTTCCACCTCGGCAATGTCTTTCCCGGTGTTTTCCGCCAGGATCCGGTTCAGTTTTTCCCGGGTCTTCAAAATCAGCTCCGCGTGGATCTTGATATCCGAGGCCTGTCCCCGGGCACCGCCCATGGGCTGATGGATCATCACTTCTGCATTGGGCAGCGCATACCGCTTGCCCTTGGTGCCGGAAGACAGCAGGAAAGCGCCCATGCTGGCTGCCATGCCGACGCAGATCGTCGCCACATCGCACTTGATATACTGCATCGTGTCATAAATCGCCATACCGGCAGTGACAGAACCGCCGGGGCTGTTGATGTACAGGCTGATGTCCTTATCCGGATCTTCCGATTCCAGGAACAGCAGCTGTGCCACGATCAGGCTGGCTGTGTGGTCATTGACTTCGTCCCCCAGGAAGATGATCCGGTCTTTTAACAGTCTGGAGTAAATGTCAAAGGCTCTTTCGCCTGCTCCGGTCTGTTCGATTACGGTTGGGATCAACATAGTTGTACCTCCTTATTTGTCGGTTTTTCAACCTTCCAATAATACGTCAAAAAGAAAGCCGTCGAAGGCAGGCGATCTTCACCCCCCTGGCAGCTTTCTTTGATTGATCAGATGAATTGAACCGTCGTTTTTATTTGAATACTGCTTCGTCGTACATCATCTGGATCGCCTTGCGGTTCCGGATATCCTGGCTGATGATCTCGATGTTTTCGGCGTTGAACTGGTTTCTCAGTTCTTCGTATTCGATCTTATAGTGATCGGCCATGCCCCGGATCTCGTCATCGATCTCGCCCGGTGTAGCTTCGATGTTTTCCAGCTTCGCGATCTCGTCGATGATCAGGCGGGTCTTCATCTTCTTGTAAGCATCCGGCTTCAGTTCTTTCCGGTATTCTTCCATGGACTTGCCCATGTACTGGAGGTAATCCTTCAGAGAGAGACCCTGATACTGCATCTGCATATCGATCTCATCCGCCATTTCGGTGATCTGAGCTTCTACCATGTCTTCCGGTACATCCAGTTCTGTGCGGTCATAAACCACGTCGATGATGGCAGTCTTCATGTCGTATTCAGCCTTGTTTTCAGCCGCTTCCATCAGCTTCTTCCGGAAATCTTCCTTCAGCTCATCCAGTGTGTCGAATTCGCTGACGTCCTTGGCAAATTCATCGTCCAGTTCCGGTTTTTCCAGTTCGGTGATCTTGTGGACCTTTACCTTGAATACCGCTTCCTTGCCCTTCAGGTCTTCTGCCTGGTAGTCTTCCGGGAAGGTAACTTTCACTTCTACGTCATCGCCGATATTGGCGCCTACCAGCTGTTCTTCAAAGCCGGGGATGAAGGTATCGGAACCCAGTTCCAGTTCCTGATCGGTAGCTGTGCCGCCGTCAAACTGGTCGTCGCCGATGAAGCCCATGTAATCGATGGTCAGTGTGTCGCCCATCTGAGCCGGACGTTCCACTTCGATGATCCGGGAATTTCTCTTCTGCAGGTTTTCGATCTCCGCGTCTACCTGTGCGTCTGTAACTTCCGGTTCGATCTTGTCCACTTCCACGCCCTTGTATTCACCCGGGGTGAATTCCGGACGTACGGTGACTTTGATGTTGACGATCATGTGTTCGCCTTCATTATATTCTTTGATATCGACTTTCGGGTTTGCTACCGGACGGATCACCAGCTGCGCTACCGCATCCGGATAAGCATCCGCTACCATTTCGTTTACTGCATCTTCTAAAAATACGCCCTTGCCGTATCTGGCTTCGATCACTTTTCTGGGAGCCTTGCCCTTCCGGAAACCGTCGATGGAGAACTTACCTCTTTCGGCCAGGTAAACCTTGTCCATCTGTTTTTCGATTTCTTCGTTTTCAAACAGCATTTCAAATTCAACGACGCTGTTTTCTTTTCCGATAAATGTTGCCTTCATTGATCTATTTTCCTCCTGATATTAGATATCCGCATGTCGTACTATTATATACTCTTTTTCGGCTCTTTTCAAGGGTTTTTTGGAGATGTGAGACCAAAGGTCAAAGAATTCTCTTCCCCTCCGTCGCTCTCTTCTGAACTCCCGTCTCTATTTTTCCATCTCCGATCTTTTACCTAAAAAAGTTCGGAACATTTGTTTACTTTTTGTTCGCCATATGGTACAATAAGGAAAACCATTCAAGGAACAGTGAGGTACAAACCATGGAAGACAACAAGCTCACCGAGAGAGAACAAAAGGTTCTCGACTATATAAAGACCCAGATCAAAGCCAAGGGCTACCCGCCCACGATCCGGGAACTCTGCCAGTCACTGGACATCAAATCCACCTCCACCGCCCACAAGGACCTGGACAGCCTGATGCGCAAGGGCTATATCCGAAAGGACCCGGTCAAACGGCGGGCACTGGAAGTGCTGGACAAGGAAGCACCCGCCGCATCTGCCGCTCCGGAACGGCAGGACGTGGTGGACATCCCCATCGTCGGCAGAGTCGCTGCCGGAACGCCGATCCTGGCGGAACAAAATATTGAAGAATACTTTCCTCTGCCGGCTCAGTTCGTCAGCGGCGGTGAGCACTTTATGCTGAACGTCAAGGGCGACAGCATGATCGACGCCGGGATCTACGATGGAGACTACATCCTCATCCGCCGGCAAAACACCGCCCGCAACGGAGAGATCGTGGTAGCCATGGTGGACGGTTTCGAAAGCGAAGCCACCGTCAAGACCTTCTACAAGGAGAATAACCACATCCGTCTCCAGCCGGAGAATCCCTCCATGAGCCCCATCATCGTCGACGATGTAAAGATCCTGGGACTGGTCAAGGGCGTTTTCCGCTATTTCCAGTAAGACTTAAGACCCCAGTCCGAAGACTAAAGAAGATCCTTCACTTCGTTCAGGATGACATTGCACGGTTATCCTGAGCAAAGCGAAGGATCTTTCTTTTTAAGAACAATCTTTCTCTTTTCGTTTTCGCCTTTCGCTTCCTGCTTCCAGCTCCAAGCTTAATCCATAAAAAACGTGAACATCGTCACGATGTCGTCCTCGTCCTGAAGTTCAAAGGTCTCATATTCCGACACATCCACCAGATCTTCATTGACGTAGATCAGGAATCCGCCTTTCAACATCAGATCGTTTTCCCGGAACGCCTGAGCCAGGGTCAACCCCTTCCGCCAGGGTTTGGGCATGTCATTGATCGTGATCATCTATATCCTCCAAATCTTTTACAATATCTTCTACAATGTCTTCCAGTTCATGTTCGACCCGTTCGATCTCCTCTTCATCCAGTCCTTTTTCCCGCAGGATCTCTTCCAGCGGCCGGTTCTGGTGGAATTCCGAGGCCTTCATGGGATAATTGGCCTGCTCCTTCTTCCGGGCCCGTTTGTTCTTTCTCTCCGCCCGGTTTTTCCTTCTCCGTTCTTTCAGGAAATCTTCCGACAGGTACTCCCGCCCCCCGGTTTCCTCGTTGATCCGATCCAACCGGAAATAGTCCTTCGTATCATCCGACAGTTCCTTTTTCCGGAGCCGCCGGTCTATGAGCCAGGAGATGAAGGTGTAGATCACGGTAAAGACCGGCACCCCCAACAGCAGCCCGGGTATACCAAACAGGGATCCTCCCACCAAGATCGCGAACAGCGTCCAGAAGCTGGGCAGATCCACTGCCTGTCCGTAGATCTTGGGCTTCAGCACGTTTCCGTCGAATTGCTGAAGGATCGCGATGAAGATCAGGAAATACAGCGCCTGGATCGGGCTTTCCGAAAAGATCAGCACCGCCGAAGGGATCGCTCCGATAAAGGGTCCAAAGAAAGGAATCAGATTGGTGACCCCTACCAGCGCCGCGATCAGCAGCGGGTACGGCCATTGGAAAAGCGTCATCACCACAAAGGTGATGATCCCCACCACCGCAGAGTCGATGACGTTCCCGGAAACAAATCCGCTGAAGACCCGGTCGACAAACCGGAAGCCATCCAGCACCACATTGGCAGTCTCTTTGGAGAACAGGGAATACAGCAGTTTTTTGGACTGAGCGGTGAATGTGGATTTGCTGAGCAGGATATAGACGCAGACGATCAGCCCGATGAACAGGTTGAACACCGTGTGGGCCATATCCACCAGCCCCGCAGAGATCTTTACCAGAAGCTCCTGCAGGTAAGGCATCAGCGTCGTATCTCTCCACTCATAGACCCGGTCCATGATCAGATCCCAGTTCTCTGTGATCAGCTGCTTCCATTCATCTTTGATGAAGTCCGCGTGGTTGATCATGGAGGTGAAATTGTCCGAATAGGCCGGCACCTTCGTGATCAGTTCATAGGCACTGTTGATGAACTGCGGGATGACCGTAATGATCAGCCCCACCACCACAGCGATGAGCAGCAGCATAGCCAGCAGCACGCTGATGATCCGGGAGATCAATACCGCCCGGTCCTGCCGTTTGATGCCCCATTTCATCAACCGCTTTTCAAAGAATATCCGGCAGGCGTTATAGATCGGCCGCAGGATATAGGCGATGATGCCGCCGTAGATAAAGGGTTCCAGAGCATGGAAGATCATCCCCAGTCCGGCCACAAAATACCCCATCCGAAGCAGGAAAATCACCAACAGGGCAACCATGGCCAGAGGGGTGAAGATGACCATTCCCCATTTGAAATATTTTGAATTGAAAAACTCTTTCATGGATTTTCACCTTTTTCAAATAGTCGCTTACAGGTATTATACAGCGGTCTTTGGAGGATTTCAAGGAGGAGTCTGAAGTCTGGAGTCTGGAGTCGGAAGAAAGGGAACTCGAGGCATGAAGCTGGGAGCCGGGAGCTAAAAAGCTGGGAGCTGGGAGCTCGAAGCCGAAATGAAATAGCCCCTGACGGTCCGTTGGTCCGCAGGGGTTTGTTTTCCGTATTGATTTACGCGTTGGCTTTTGCGATCTCTGCTAAAGCCTTGAAGCCTTCTGCATCATAAACTGCCATGTCAGCCAGCATCTTTCTGTTGATTTCGATGCCGCCCTTCTTCAGGCCGTTCATCATCTTGCTGTAGGAGATGCCGTTCATTCTGGCAGCCGCATTGATTCTGGTGATCCACAGCTGTCTGTACTGTCTCTTCTTCAGCTTTCTGCCGATGTATGCGCTTCTTAAGGATCTCATTACAGCCGGGTTCGCCGCTCTGAAAGCTCTGCTCTTCTGGCCATAGAAGCCCTTTGCTAATTTTAATACTTTCTTATGCTTTTTCTTTGCGTTTACCGCACCTTTTACTCTTGCCATTGTTCAAACCTCCTGATACTAACCTAAAATCATGTCCTTGATCTTCTTTTCCACTGTCGGTGCAACATAACCGGCCTTTCTCAGACCTCTTTTTCTCTTTGCATCCTTCTTGGTCAGGATATGGCTCTTATATGGCTTATTGGTCTTAACCTTACCGCTTTTTGTTACTCTGAATCTCTTTGCAGCGCCTCTGTGGGACTTCATTTTTGGCATCGTAGTGCCCTCCTCTCGATGATACTAGTTATTTTTTGGGGCCAAAATCATTATCATGTGTCTGCCTTCCATGGTCGGCTTCTTTTCCACCGTGCAGATATCACCCAGGATATCCAGCATGCTGTTCATTACATCGATCCCGGTTTGTGTGAAATCCCGTTCCCGGCCGCGGAAACGGATGCTCACCTTGACCTTGTCGCCGGCAGACAGGAACTTGGAAGCGTTCTTGGCCTTCACGCCCAGATCGTGACTTTCGATGTAAGGGCTCAGCCGTACTTCTTTGACTTCCATGGTCTTCTGTTTTTTCTTGGCTTCCTTCTCTCTCTTCTGCAGTTCGTACCGATACTTCCCATAGTCCAGGATCTTGCATACCGGCGGATTTGCATTAGGCGAGATCTTCACCAGGTCCAACTTCTTCTCATCGGCGATCTTCTGAGCGTCTCTGCTGCTCATGATCCCCAGCATCGTTCCGTCAGAATCGATGAGTCTGACTTCTTTGTCACGAATCGCTTCGTTGATTTGAACTTCTTTACTAATGACCTTGTACCTCCTGATTTGATTAAAGCAAATATAAAGAAAAAAACGGATAAAAATATCCGCCTCCATCAAATGAACTACATCATTTTCATTTATTAACCTTAACGACCCCTGCCGCAAGGTGAGAAGCGGATGACTTCTTCTTTGTTATCTGCGGGAACTATTATATAACACGCCGGCAGGGTTGTCAAGAATTTTTAGCAAGAAGCCTGAAGCTTGAAGCTTACAGCTTCCGGCTCCCTGCTTTCCGCTCATTTAATACTTGATCCTCCCCAGTTCCGTCCGGAGTTCATCATTCACCACCCGGATGTGGGTGCCCTTCATCCCCAGGGCTTTGGATTCGATGACGCCGGCCACTTCCAGCTTCTTCAGCCCGCTGGTGACCACGGTCTTGGAAATGCCGGTGTGTTCCACCACCTTGCTTTCCACCACCAGGCCCTCATCGGAGATCATCCGTTCAAAAACGTCCTGCATGGCAATGACCTCATTCGAGGTCAGGGTACTGATGGCCAACTGCACCATCGCGCGCTTCCGGACCATCAGTTCCGTCTCCCGGTTTCTCCGCCGGTCGATGTCGATCCCTACGACAACGGCCCCGTATTCTCCCAGGATCACGTCATCCGTTTCATATTTATCGTAACGGGCGAAGAGGACCGTTCCCAGCCGCCGGCCGCCGCCGTAGGCCGGGACCACCATCATGAATTTCCCGAAGGCAGTCTCGTCATAGGGGAACATCTCCTCTGCTTCCTTCCCGGTGATATTCGCCCGGGTCTCGTCCAGTGCCATAAACCGGTCGTTGGTCTCCGGCAGCACATAGGACTCGCCCAGCTGATTGTATTTCCGTACCGGCGCATCATTCGCATCGGAATAGTATGCTCCGATGATCTTTCCTTTATCTGTGATCACATACGCATTGGAGGACATCAAATCGCTCAATATTTCCGTCAGCTGATCAAAGGGGATGTTCCCCTCGCCACCTTTCTGTAAGAGCCAATTGAGCTTTCTCATCTTCTCCAGCATCTGCTCCATTTTATTTTCACTCCTGTTCCGCCGCTTTTAGCGGCATGTATTATAAGATATATTTTTCTACTTCGTTGATCCCGCTGTAGTCGTTGAGTCTTTCCTTCACATAAGCTTCATCGATCACCAGTTCGTCACCCTCGTGCTCGGTAATGTTGAAGGATACGTCCTCCAGCAGGTTTTCCATGACGGTATGGAGCCGTCTGGCACCGATGTTTTCGGTCTGCTCATTCATCAGGAACGCCGTCTCCGCGATGGCATCGATGGCTTCGTCGGTGAAGGTGACCTTCACTCCCTCCGTCTCCAGAAGCAGTTTGTACTGCTTTACGATGGCGTTTTCTGTCTGGGTCAGGATCTGAACAAAAACATCCTTAGTCAGATTCTCCAGCTCTACCCGGATGGGGAAACGTCCCTGCAGTTCCGGGATCAGGTCAGTGGGTTTCGACACATGGAAAGCACCGGCGCCGATGAAGAGGATATGATCCGTCTTCAGAGGACCGTACTTGGTATTCACCACACTGCCTTCGACGATGGGCAGGATATCCCGCTGCACCCCTTCCCGGGAAACATCCGCTCCGCTGCGGAATCCGCTGCTGGAAGCGATCTTATCGATCTCATCGATAAAGACGATCCCGTTCTGTTCGGCATTTTCCATCGCCTCGGAAGTCACCCGGTCCATGTCGATGAGGTTCTGGGCTTCCTGTTCCTTCAGGATCTTCCGGGCTTCTTTCACGTAAACTTTCTTTTTCTTGGTCTTTTTCGGCATGGCATCCCCGAAAATGCTTCCCAGGGAAATGCTCATATCCATTCCGCCCCCCACATCCAGCATATTCATCTGAGCGGAGTTGTCTTCCACTTCGATCTCGATGAGCTGGTCTTCCAGGAGGCCCTCCTTCAGCTGCTTGCGGACCTGTTCCCGGGCCAGTTCCGTCTCAGACTCACTCATCTGAGGCTCTGCCGGCTGTGTGGTCTTCTGGGCCTGAGCATTTTGCTGCATGGCGCCAAAAAGGTCAAAGGGGTTTCTGAGTCCGCCACCGGTGCCGGGCTTCTTTTTTGGGGGAATAAAAGCGTCCAGGATCTTCTCCTCCGCCAGTTCCTCCGCCACGGCATACTTTTCCTGCAGCATCTTATTCTTGGTGATCCGGACGGAAGCCTCCGCCAGATCCCGGATCATGGAGTCCACGTCCCGGCCCACATAGCCCACTTCCGTGAACTTGGTGGCCTCTACCTTTACAAAGGGCGCGTCCACCAGCTTTGCCAGCCGGCGGGCGATCTCGGTCTTCCCGACGCCGGTAGGCCCCATCATCAGGATATTCTTCGGAGTGATCTCTTCCCGGATCTCCTCCGGCAGCTGGCTTCTCCGATACCGGTTCCGCAGCGCGATGGCCACGGATTTCTTGGCCTTGTCCTGGCCGATGATGTATTTATCCAGTTCCCGTACGATTTCTTTCGGTGTCATCTGATTCATCCTTCACACCTCCTACAGTTTCTCAACGGAAATGTTGTCATTGGTATAGACGCAGATGGAAGAAGCGATCTCCAGGGCCTTCCGCACGATATCCTCCGCCGGCAGGTCCGTATTTTCCACCAGAGCCTTGGCAGCTGCATAAGCATAATTCCCGCCGGAACCAATGGCGATGCAGTCGGTATCCGGCTCGATGACTTCACCATTGCCGGAAATCACCAGGATCCCCTCTTTATCCGCCGCCAGCAAAAGCGCCTCCAGGTTCCGCATCCCCTGGTCGCTGCGCCACATCTGAGCCAGTGCCACGGCAGCTCTTCTCAGGTTTCCGCCGTGCTCCTGGAGCTTGTTTTCAAATTTTTCGATCAGCGTGATCGCATCGGACACAGATCCGGCAAATCCGGTCAGCACTGTATTATTGTAGATCTTCCGGACTTTTTTGGTCTTGTGTTTCATGATGGTAGTTTCACCGAAGGTGACCTGCCCGTCGCCGCCGATGCACACATCGTTCTCGCTGCGCCGTACTGCGCAGATGGTGGTACCTCTGAATTCCATATCCATCCTCCGTTTTCTTCAGGATCTCTTTCTTTATTCCTTTTCTTTATATCCGCACTCCGAGTTGGAGCATACATATTTCGCTGTCTTCAGATTCTTCTCCAGCATCATCGCCCCGCACTTCGGACACTTCCTGTTGGTGGGCTTGGACCAAGCCACGAATTTGCATTCCGGGAAGCCGCTGCACCCGTAAAAGATGCGCCCCCGCTTGCTCTTCCGTTCCAGGATGTCCTTGCCGCAGACCGGGCATGGGACCCCGATCTTGTGGACGATGGGCTTGGTGTTCTTACAATCCGGATATCCGCTGCAGGCGATGAACTCCCCGAAACGTCCGAATTTTTTTACCATGGGTTTCCCGCAGATCTCGCAGACTTCCCCGGTGGGCTCCTCTTTCAGCTCGATCTTTTCGATGCTTTGGTCGGCTTCCTTCAGTTCTTCCTGGAAGGGGCCGTAAAACTCTCCGATGATCTCCTTCCAGTCATCCCCTCTGGTCTCGATGGAATCCAGTTTATCCTCCATCTGAGCCGTGAATCCAGCGTCCACGATATTCTGGAAATAGGTCTCCATCAACTCCGTCACCGTGAAGCCCAGTTCCGTGGGGATCAGGGTCTTCTTCTCCCGACGGACGTATTTCCGGTCCAGGAGGGTGGAGACGATGGGCGCATAGGTACTGGGCCGGCCGATGTCCTGCTCCTCCAGGTGTTTGATCAGAGAAGCTTCGGTGAATCGGGCGGGGGGCTGAGTGAACTTCTGCTCCGCCTTCACATCCTTTTCCTTCAGGGACTGTCCTTCCGTGAGGGCCGGTAATTTGGTCTCACCGTCATCTTTCAGATCGTAGACTTTCCGGAACCCGTCAAACAGGATCCGGTTGCCGCTGGCCCGGAAGGTATAACGGCCGTTCAGGATCGATACATTCTGTACGTCGTACTTTGCCGACGCCATCTGGGAAGCCACGAAACGGCACCAGATCAGCTTATACAGGTTGTACTGGTCCTTCGTGAGGGAGTCTTTGATGCTGTCCGGCGTCCGGGTCACCGAAGTGGGCCGGATCGCTTCATGCGCATCCTGGACGTCCTTCTTTCTGTTTTTAAAGTAATTGCCGGCGTAATATTCCGGTCCGTATTCTTTTTGGATATAGTCCTTCGCCATGGCCCGGGCTTCCTCCGAGACTCTGACCGAGTCCGTACGGATATAGGAAACCAGACCGACCGTGCCCTCGCCTTTGATGTCGATGCCCTCATAAAGCTGCTGGGCCGTGAACATCGTCCGGCGGGTCAGGAACCCCAGCTTGGAAGAGGCTTCCTGCTGAAGGGTACTGGTGGTGAAAGGCGGCAGGGGCTTCCGGGTCGTGGTCTTGTTTTCGATCCCTGCCACAGAAAACCCGTTCTTCTTCAGGTCTTCCAGCACCTGATCCGCTTCTTCTTTGCTTCGAAGAGTGATCTTCTTCCCGTCTCTTTCCGCCAACCTGGCTTCAAAGGTCCTCACCCGGCTGTCTCCGTGGAACACCGCCGTCACCGGCCAGTATTCTTCCGGTATGAAGGCCTGGATCTCCCGCTCCTTGTCGCAGATGATCTTCAGGGCAGCAGACTGGACTCTTCCTGCGGACAGTCCCCAGCGGATCTTCCGCCACAGAAGGGGGCTGATCTGATAGCCCACCAGCCGGTCCAGGACTCTCCGGGCCTGCTGAGCGTCCACCAGGTTCCTGTTGATGGTCCGGGGGTGCTTCGCTGCGTTTTTGATGGCGTCTTTGGTGATCTCATGAAATTCGATCCGGCACACATCGGATTCATCGATCCCCAGGATGTTTGCCAGATGCCAGGAGATCGCCTCCCCTTCCCGGTCCGGGTCAGTAGCCAGCATGACTTTTTTCGCAGACTTGGCTTCTTTCTTCAGTTCTTTGATCAAAGGCCCTTTGCCTTTGATGGTGATATATTTGGGTTCAAACCCGTGATCCACATCGATCCCCAGCGTGCTCTTGGGCAGATCCCGGACATGTCCCACCGAAGCCACCACCTTGTAGCGGCTCCCCAGAAACTTCCCGATGGATTTGGCCTTAGCCGGAGATTCCACGATCACGAGGGTCTTCTCGTTGCCTTTTGGTTTTGTTTTCGCTGTTGCGTTAGCCATTCTCTTACTCCAATACTGTAGTTTGAAGGAACTGTGTATTCCTAAATGATTAGTATATCTCCTCCCGAACTATTTTGCAATCATTATTTTTCCACCGCTTTTTCGGACCAGACCTTTGATTTCCATCACCGTCAGCAGTCCGGCCACCTCCCCGGGGGATTTCCCCGTCAACGAGCACAGCTCATCGGCTCCGGTCATGCCGGTCTGCCGGATCGTCCGGTACAGGAGTTCCTCATCCTTTCCCATAGCCGGCAGTTTCAGCGGTCCCGGTTCGGTCCGTTTCTCGATCCCCAGCTCCTGAAGGATGCTCTCCGTACTGATCAGCGGAACCGCCCCCTCCCGGATCAACCGGTTGGTCCCCCGCCTCATGATGCTGGTGAGATTCCCGGGA
>ODAI013086730.1_pt1 | contig 15016 bp, 11 predicted proteins | sample 1539321 | NCBI WGS metagenome assembly ODAI01 (sample SAMN02144231, study PRJEB22623) | gut metagenome | biome: sheep rumen | host: Ovis aries | place: New Zealand
CGTGGTTTCGTATTAATATAGTGAACGGATCAAATTCAAACGGACGTATATGAAGAGAAAGAGTTTTTTTACAATCCTGATATCGGTTTCAATGCTTCTTACGGGGCCCGCTTCTGCCTTCGCCACGGAAAATACGGAGGTGTTTTTTGTCGATGAGTACGGCGGGGACGAAAACACCGAGGTCTTTTACGTGGAGGAGAATGCGGCAGAGGCGCAGACGGAAGCAGAGCCCGCCTATGCTCCTTCCGCAAAGCTCATCACAGGCTTTAGGCCCTTAAGTGAGGATAAAAAGACCCTGGCATTTTACAAGGATGAGAAGCCGTCTCTTGAAGAGCTTCTGCGTCAGCTTCCGGGGGAGCTTTCGGCCTTTACCGAAAGCGGGGAGGAGCTCATTCCTGTGAGCTGGTACAGTGTGGGCGCTGATTTTGACAGCCCGGAAGCCCATTACTTCCAGTTCAGCCCGCGCTGGAACAGGGACGCCTACAGGGTCGGGGAGGACTTTGATATAGTGAAGTCAGCTCCCTATATTGAGGTATTTATCCTTGAGCGGGAGTCAGCCCCTGAGGAGGGTGCGCAGACCGGGACAGAGCCTCAGAAGACTCCGGAAAAGATCATCCTTAATTATGATCAGAGCGCGAACAAGAATCGGATATATGATTATCTTACGGGCGTAATGGGGTTTAACACGGCGGCCGCCTGCGGAGTGCTTGCCAATATCTACTGTGAGTCGGGCTTTAATCCCAATGCGCTTGGTGACGGAGGAACGAGCTACGGGATCTGTCAGTGGCATAACGGAAGGTATCAGAACCTTAAGAATTACTGCGGCGAGCATGGACTGGATTACAGGAGCCTTGACGGACAGCTTGCCTTCCTTGATCATGAGCTCAATAATTCCTACGGCTCCACCCTGAGGCTTTTAAGATCGTTGTTTAATGAGGCTGAGGCGGCTTATTACGCAGGCTATTCCTGGTGCTATAATTTTGAGAGGCCGAAGAATTATCCCTCCGTGTCGGTCACCAGAGGGAACCTTTCAAGGGACAAATACTGGGCCGCATGCACTGGAGAAAAGAGTTCGGGTCTTGTTGAGCTTGAGCAGAGCAGGAAGACGGCTGAAAAGGCCGTTGAAGCTTCGGATCCGGTGAGTACGGATAAAGAAGAGGCCGGGGATACACAGGCTACGGAGACTGAAGCTTTGCCGGAGTCTGATAACGGGAACGCGGAGGTTGTCCGGCCGGTGATCGGGATATCGCAGAACGAGATCAATCTGATATCCGGGGGAAGCGGCGTTAAGCCTGAGATAAGGGTCACTCCCGAGGATACGGAGCTTATGGTAAGCTGGAGAAGCAGCGATACGGATATCGCCTATGTGTCGGCCGATGGCTTCGTACTGCCGAAGGCCGCCGGGCAGGCGCTTATCACGGCGACGGTGACCGTTCTGCCGGGTGTTTCCGAAAGCGGCGACGGGGAGAAGGATTCCGAAGCAGCGGAGGAAGCAAAGGATGCTGAGCCCGAAGCCTCCATGTCCTTTACCTGTCTGGTCAACGTTACGGAAAATGACACCTCGGCCATAAAGGAAGCGGGACGTGTGGAAAAGAGGACCGCTCCCGGGGGCCCGGTGAAGCTTGGAAGGTATGAGAGGTATGTCAGCATAGGCATAAGCTATGATGATGCGGTGACCTATACGGGAAAAGAGACAGATCCGGTCTCTGATCTGAACGCCGTCGTTGATATTTCCGGGCTTACCGCCGTTATAGACGAGCTTGGGATGATCCGTAAGGGAGAGCTTACGGCCGATGAGCTCTTCAGTATAGCCTTTGTTACGGAAAACGGCAGGAATGTGGGGCAGGGAAGCTTCTATCCCGTGATAGAGCTTGATGCCGATGCCGCCTCCGATTCAAGGCTTAAAAGGAGAGAGGTGGCAGAGCTTAAGCTTGTCCTCGAGGAGCTTAATGCTATGCTGAGCGCCGATAAATGCGTTTATACCATTAATCCCATTGATATTTCCTCAAAGGAGGTTTCGGTCAGGCTGAGGCTTAGAAATAAGGAGCTTGCCGTCGAAAATAATGAGGTCACGAATATAAGGACCGTAAAGATCATTGATGAAAACCGGAATGTATATGCTCTGAACGGGGATCAGTATGAGACGGCCCTTATGGATATCGGCGGGAAGGTTTTGCTCAAGGTCACAGGCGATGAGCGCTTTGCGGGACTGAGAGCGGTGACGATCGAAGACTGATAGCGGTGAACTATGGCAGGAGCTTTTGCGCCTGCGTTATAGGGTATAATGGAACAGCTGCCCGGTAATCCCGGGCAGCTGTATTTGTTTGTCCTTATTACATGAAGCTCAGATCGAAGGGCCTGAATATCAGAATACAGGCGGCAAGGACGATCTGAAGCAGCAGGATCACGGGTATTCCGATGCGGAATAAGGGCTTTTGGGTCTTATGCCTGAAGGCATGCATCCCGAAAAGGGCGCCCGGGCTTCCGCCGAAAACCGCAAAGGAGATAAGCGTGCTTTCCGATATCCTCCATCTGCTCCGCTTTGCCCTGTCCTTGTCGATCCCGAAGATGATAAACGTTATAAGGTTTATTGCCGCAAAATATAATAACAGTATTTTTATAGCGTCCATTTAACCATGTGCAGATGACAGCCCGTCTCCTCTATTTGTTTTCAACGGAAGCCATCTTAAGGGCCCGGACCTTACAGGAAAGGCCAAACAGGTTTATAAAGCCCGAAGCGTCCTTATGGTCATAAAGATCGCCTGTAGTAAAGCTTGCTATATCGGCATCGTAAAGAGAATAGGGAGAGGTGGTGCCTGCCTTGATGATATTTCCCTTGTAAAGCTTAAATCTGACCTCTCCGGTAACATATTTCTGTGTGCTCTGAATAAAGGCCTGAACAGCCTCTCTTAAGGGTGTAAACCATTTTCCTTCATATACTATCTGGGCAAATCTGCTACCCATATCCTTTTTAAGGGCATAGGTGTCACGGTCGAGGATGAGCTCCTCAAGCTGCTGGTGAGCCTCCATAAGAATGGTCCCTCCAGGGGTTTCGTAAACACCGCGGCTCTTCATTCCGACTACACGGTTCTCCACTATATCGATGATGCCGATCCCGTGCTTGCCGCCCAGCCTGTTTAATTCCCGGATGATATCCGAGACCTTCATTTCCTTTCCGTTCAGGCTCTTTGGGATACCTGCCTCAAAGGTCATGGTAACATATTCCGGCTCGTCCGGGGCCTTTTCGGGAGTCACGCCCAGAACAAGAAGATGCTCGAAATCCGGCTCGTTTGAAGGATCCTCAAGCTCTAAGCCTTCATGGCTGATATGCCAGAGATTGCGGTCACGGCTGTAGCTGTTGTCGGCCGAGAAGGGAAGATGGATACCGTGTGCCTTACAGTATTCTATCTCGGACTCACGGGAATCAAGAGTCCATTTCTCGTCACGCCATGCTGCGATTATCTTAAGCTCCGGAGCCAGTGCCTTGATGGCAAGCTCAAAACGGATCTGGTCGTTTCCCTTTCCGGTGGCGCCGTGGCAGATAGCCGCAGCCTTCTCCTTGCGCGCGATCTCCACAAGCCTTTTTGCGATGACCGGTCGTGCCATTGACGTACCGAGAAGGTATTTATTTTCATATATTGAATATCCCTGAACGCAGGGAACAATATATTCATCACAGAATTCGTCCACAACATCCTCTATGTAGAGCTTTGAGGCTCCGCTTGCCTTAGCCCGCTCCTCAAGACCGTCAAGCTCGCTTTCCTGTCCGCAGTCTACGCAGACGCATATTACCTCATAATCATAGTTCTCCTTAAGCCACGGAATGATCGCCGTGGTATCAAGCCCGCCTGAATATGCGAGAATAACCTTTTCCTTCATAATTAACTCCTCCTGATGAAAATGCTGTCCGGTTTAAAATTGCCGCGGGTATTCTGACCCGGGCATCATGAAAATAAGCCCCCCGGCAAAAGGAAACGAATAAATCCGTTTCCTGTAATAAATCAGAGGCTGAATAGTAATATACAATAATCGTGTCCGCATTGCAACCGTTTTATGCATTTAAATTTCTGTTTAATGAATAAAAATGATTTGTTATTGCATAAATATAAGTTTAGGAGTATAATCATGCATAAAAATACGGAACAGGGCAATGCTTGTTGTAATTACGTCTTAAATAGTGTATGATACCGTGGTGAGTACAGGCATGGTTTTGAAAGGACATAACGGGATGATAAGAGCGGGAATAATAGGCGCTACGGGCTATGCGGGGGCCGAGCTTGCAAGGCTTCTTAAAAACCACAGAGAGGCGGAGGTGATATGGTACGGCTCCAGAAGCTATACGGATGAACGTTACAGCGGGATATACGGGAATATGCTCGGGCTGACTGAGGCCGTATGCCGTGATGATGACCTGAAAAAGCTGTCAGAGGAGGCGGATGTTATATTTACCGCGACGCCTCAGGGCTTTCTGGCATCGGTCATGGAGGAAGGTCTCCTGTCCTCCTGCAGGGTGATAGATCTGAGCGCGGATTTTCGGATAAAGGATGTTAAGGTCTATGAGGAATGGTATAAGATAGAGCACAGATCTCCCCGGTTTATAGAGGAAGCTGTATACGGTCTCTGCGAGATAAACAGGGATACCATAAGGACGGCGCGTCTTGTGGCCAATCCGGGCTGCTATACGACCTGCTCGATCCTCTCACTTTACCCTCTGGTAAAGGAGGGGGTCATAGATAAGGATTCCATCATCATAGACGCCAAATCCGGAGTATCCGGCGCGGGACGGGGAGCAAAGGTGAATAACCTTTACTGTGAGGTAAACGAGAATATGAAGGCTTACGGAGTCCTTACCCACAGACATACTCCGGAGATCGAGGAGCAGCTTTCCTATGCCGCGGGGGAGGAGCTTAAGGTCGTCTTCACACCGCATCTTGCGCCGATGAACAGGGGTATCCTGGTAACAGCCTACGCTTCGCTGAAAAAAGACGTGAATGACAGCGAGGTAAGGGATATATATCTGAAGTATTACGGAGATGAATATTTCGTAAGGGTGCTTGATGAGGGAATGTGCCCGGAAACAAGGTGGGTAGAGGGAAGCAATTATATCGATATCAGCTCAAAGGTGGATAAGAGGACCGGCAGGATCGTTGTAATGGGCGCCCTTGATAATCTGGTAAAGGGAGCGGCGGGACAGGCAGTCCAGAACATGAATCTGATGTTTGGTCTCGACGAGAGAGAAGGGCTTGGGATGGTACCGCTGTTCCCGTGATATGATGCCGCCACATGACACTTTTGATCCTGACATCATGATATTAATGGTGGTACAGGGCAACCGCTTAATACTTCAAGGCTGTGTGGGATATGCTGATCATAAGAAAGCCCGTCTTATCGCGGCTGCAACCCACTAAACTCAAAGCTCAGATCCGGACTTTTTATGAGCTGCATATCCCGCCGGGGTTATGAAGGTATTAAGCGCAGACGAGGTAGAAAGCAGTATGGAATTGAATATAAGACCGATGGAGCCGGCGGATTACGAAGAGGTCAGCAGGCTGTGGCATATGATACCCGGCTTTGCCATAAGGAGCATAGACGATTCAAGGGAGGGCGTAGAGCGGTTTATCAGGCGGAATCCCGGAATGAGCGTTGTGGCGGAGGAGAAGGGCAGTATAGTAGGAAGCATCCTGTGCGGTCACGACGGAAGGCGAGGCTGTCTTTATCACGTCTGTGTTCACCCTGAGCACAGAAGAAAGGGCATAGGGACAGGGATGGTCGTGCATGCCATGGAGGCCTTAAAGAGCGAAGGGATAAACAAGGTGTCCCTCATAGCCTTCACTAAAAACGACGTGGGTAACGCCTTCTGGAAGAGGATGGGGTGGACGGGACGCAAGGATCTGAATTATTATGATTTTGTTCTGAATGAGGAGAATATTGTGAATTTTGTAAAAACAGGAGAGGTGTAATGGCGTACAGAGTTATCGAAGGAGGAGTAACGGCCGCAAAGGGCTTTAAGGCGGCAGGGGTTGAGGCCTCAATCAAATATAAGGGAAGGCCTGATATGGCAATGGTCTATTCGGAGGAGCCCTGCAGGGTCGCAGGCACGTTTACGAAAAACGTGGTAAAGGCGGCACCGGTAAAATGGGATATGAAGCTTGTGGAGTCCTCAGGGTATGTTCACGCCATAGTCGCCAATTCGGGCATAGCAAATGCCTGCACCGGGAAGGAAGGAATGGATATCTGTGAGGAGACTGCCGGATATACGGCAAAGCTCCTTGGCATAAAAAAGGAGGAGGTGCTCATAGGCTCCACCGGGGTAATAGGCATGCAGCTTCCGGTCGACAGGCTGAAAAAGGGCATCGAAAAGCTCTCAGTTTCATTGACCGATACGGTCAAGGGAGGAAGCGACGCGGAAAGAGCCATAATGACGACGGATACCGTTTTAAAGGAGGCGGCTGTCGAGGTGGAGATAGGAGGCCGGACAGTGACCGTCGGCGGAATGAGCAAGGGTTCGGGGATGATACATCCGAATATGTGTACCATGCTTGCTTATATAACGACAGACGCTGATATCTCGGCGGAGATGTTGACCGAGATGGTCAAAAGTGACGTGGACGACACCTACAATATGATCTCGGTGGACGGAGATACCTCCACAAACGATACCTGCCTGGTCCTTGCAAACGGTCTTGCGGGCAATCCTCAGATACGTGAGAAGAACGAGGATTACGAGGCTTTGCGTCAGGCGCTTCATTATGTGAATGAGACCCTGGCAAAAAAGATGGCAAAGGACGGAGAGGGCGCGACGGCCTTGTTTGAGGTAAAGGTGATAAATGCCGCTTCGAGAGAGGACGCAAGGCGTCTTGCAAAATCCGTGGTGAGCTCGTCTCTGTGCAAGGCGGCCATCTTCGGGCATGACGCTAATTTCGGGAGATTTCTGTGCGCCCTGGGCTATTCCGGAGTAAGCTTTGACCCCGACAGGCTGGAGCTTTATTTTGAAAGCAGGGCGGGAAGGCTCCTGATATATTCAAACGGTGTTCAGTCCTCCTATGATGAGGACTTTGCGACAAAGATCCTTTCGGAGGATGAGGTCACCGTCATCGCGGACATGAAGGCGGGAAGCGAGAGCGCCGTTTCCTGGGGCTGTGATCTGTCCTTTGATTATGTTAAGATAAATGCTGATTACAGGAGCTGATGCGGAGGACAAAAATGAACGCGGATTACAATGATCGTTTCAATATGGATAAGATATATGAAAAGGCGGAGGTCCTTATAGAGGCCCTTCCTTATATAAGAGAGTTCAACAGAAAGGTGATCGTCGTCAAATACGGCGGCTCGGCCATGTCTGATGAGGAGATAGAGAAAAATGTCATAAAGGATGTTACCCTTCTCAAGCTTGTGGGCTTTAAGCCCATAGTGGTTCACGGCGGCGGAAAGGAGATCAGCCGCTGGGTGGAAAAGGTCGGTAAAAAGGCCCAGTTTGTGGGAGGCCTTCGGGTGACTGACGCCGAGACGATGGAAATAGCCGAAATGGTATTAAACAAGGTGAACAAATCACTGGTGGCCATGGTGGAGGAGCTTGGAGTCAGGGCTGTCGGCATATCCGGAAAGGACGGCGGCCTCCTTAAGGTGGAAAAAAGATATTCAGATGGCAGGGATATAGGCTTTGTGGGCAATATAACGGATGTGGACACGAAGGTCCTGTCAGATCTGCTGGAGGCGGATTTCCTGCCCATAGTAGCGCCTATCGGGCTGGATGATAATTTTGAGACCTATAACATAAACGCAGACGATGCGGCCTGCGCCATCGCAAAGGCCATGAACGCGGACAAGCTTGCCTTTCTTACCGATATCGAGGGAGTATACCGAAACCCTGAGGATAAGGATACCTTTATATCAAGGCTTACGGTCACTGAAGCTAACAGGCTTATCGAGGAAGGGGTCATAGGAGGCGGGATGCTTCCGAAGCTTAACAATTGTGTGGATGCCATAGAAAACGGGGTAAACCGGGTGCATATACTGGACGGGAGGAGGCCGCATGCGCTCCTTCTGGAAATATTTACAAAGAGCGGTATCGGGACCATGTTTTTCAAGGAAGGTCAGCAGGAGCAGTATCAGGGAGATCAGTAATGAGTAAAACAGAAGAGCTTATAAATCTGGCGGAGGAGCATATTTTACACACCTACAACCGGTTCCCGGTGGTTTTTGAAAGGGGCGAGGGTGTAAGGCTCTATGACGCTTCGGGAAAGGAATATCTGGATTTCTGCGCGGGAATAGCGGTAAACGCTCTGGGCTATGGGAATGAAGCTTATAAGGAGGCCTTAAAGGCTCAGATCGATAAGCTAACCCATATCTCCAACTATTTTTACAATGAGCCTGCCATAAGGGCGGCAGAGACTCTCACGGCGCTCTGCGGTCTTGACAGGGTATTTTTTACCAACAGCGGCGCGGAGGCGATAGAGGGAGCCATAAAGACCGCGAGGAAATACGCCTTCTTAAAGGATCACAGCACTGAGCATGAGATAATAGCCATGGAGCATTCCTTCCACGGCCGTACAATGGGAGCGCTGAGCATAACCGGCACGGCTGCCTACAGGGAGCCCTTCCTTCCCATGATCGGTAATGTAAGATATGCGGCATTTAACGACATCGACAGCGTAAAGGCACTGTTAAATGACAGGACCTGCGCCATCTTTATGGAAACCATTCAGGGTGAGGGAGGTATAATCCCGGCACAGCAGGAATTCCTTAAGGAGGTTAGAAGACTCTGCGATGAGAACGATATTCTTCTGATCCTTGATGAGATACAGTGCGGAATGGGCCGGAGCGGTAATATGTTTGCCTACGAGGCCTATGGGATAAAGCCGGATGTCCTGACCCTTGCGAAGGGGCTCGGCTCGGGAGTGCCGGTCGGAGCCTTCCTTATGAGCGAAAGGGTCGCAGAGGGGTCTCTGTGCGCGGGTGATCACGGCTCTACCTATGGCGGCAATCCCTTTGCCTGTACGGCTGTACTGGCCGTTATCAGGGAAATGGAGAGGTTGAATATCACGGAAAATGTAAGAGAAAGGGGAGCTTATTTAAGGAGAAGGCTTATTGAGCTTAAGGAGAAGCATCCTGTTATCAGGGATATCCGGGGAACGGGTCTTATTCAGGGAATAGAGCTTGACAGCTCCGTAAAGGCTTCGGAGGTTTGCGGAAAATGTCTGGAAAACGGGCTGGTAGTCGTTTCGGCGGCAGGAAATGTCGTGCGGCTTATCCCTCCTCTTGTGATAAGCGACGAGGATGTGGATGAAATGGCGGAAAAGCTCGGGGAGGGAATTTGAACAGAGGACAGAGGATCATTGCGGCAATAGTCTGCGTGGCTGTGCTTGTGGGAATGGTTTACGTCTCTTTGACAACCGATAATTTCAGCTACAGGACACCAAGGGATGAGGAGGTCTTCAGAAGCAATGAGGACGCCCTCCTTTTGTGGTATACGGACGAGAGCCTTTCGGAATATCTCGAGACAGAGGCGCTGTCCTTTATGGGAGAGCACGGAGTAAGGATAAGGACCGAGCTTGTTTCGGGAGTAGAGCTTCTTGAACAGATAAACAACGCTTCGATATATGAGGGCGAGGAACGGGATGGGGTATATCCCGAGGCACCGGATCTGTATGTGACCTCACACGATAACCTCATGAAGGCCTTCTATTCCTCCCTGGCTACGGAGATACCCGATGCTTCCGTTACGATCGTGCCCTCCAATTATCCTCAGACCGCCATACAGGCGGTGACCTGCGGAGGCAGGATAGTCGCCTATCCCTTTTATTACGAAACAAATTATCTGCTATATAATAAGACCTTTATGGCAAACATAGCGAGACAGCGCATGATGGATGAAAGCGTGGAAGAGGAATTCGCGGATGAGGATGTCCCCGGGGAAACGGATAAGAAGGAGGTCGCGCCCATAGAGGAGGTATCCGAGGATCAGGTCAGGGAGGCCGTTTCGGCGATGGAGGCAGGTGTTGATCCTATGGGTGAGGAGAGCGCCACAAATGACCCCGAGGTCCTTGAGAGGCTCTCGACCATGATCCCGCAAACCATCACCGATATCACCACCTTCGCAAACAACTACGAGGCTCCTGATACCGTTGAGGCGGTATTTAAGTGGGACGTTTCCGACGTTTTCTATAATTACTTCTTTGTGGGCAATTATATGGATGTAGGAGGGATAAACGGAGACGACAATTCCATATTTAATGTATACAATCAGCAGACCATTGACTGCATGAGGGTCTATCAGGAGATGAACAAGTTCTTCTCCATAGACTCAAAGGAGGTCACCTATGATTCCATCCTTCAGGATTTCATTGAGGGAAAGCTCGTGTTCACGGTGGCGACGACTGACGCGATAGCAAGGATCGAGCAGGCAAAGGCCGAGGGTGAGTTTGAATATGATTACGGGGTGGCCGTGCTTCCGGATGTGAATTCCTTCCTTAAATCCAGAGGAATGTCGGTGACGGATTCGATAGTGATAAACGGCTATTCCGACAAAAAGGACATGGCTGCGGTGGTGGCGCATTATCTGGCATATACCAGGGCCGATAACCTTTATAAAAAGTCCGGCAAGCTTCCCTGCAGAAAGTATGTTTCCTTTGATAATGAGGAAATAGCGAATATCGTGGCGGAATATGAGAAATCGGTCCCGCTTCCGAAAATGGTGGAGGCGGCGGACTATTGGGTGCAGCTGGAAATAGCCTTTACAAGGGTCTGGAACGGAGAGGATCCTGAGCTTGTGCTGAGGGAGCTTTCCGACAGCATAGGCAGACAGATAGATGAGATAGATTTTCATACGCCGGTTCAGGAAACCGTGACAGTGGGGCTGTAGTGATGAGACTTTTGGTGATCGGAGGCACATATTTTCTGGGCAGGGCCTTTGTAAGGAGGCTGCTTGCCGAAAAGCAAAGGAGAATACAGGACGGTGAGGAGATGGAGATCGTTCTGTTAAACCGGGGAAGCGTAAGCCACCCCGAAGGGATCGATGAGCTTATAAGGCTTGACCGGCACGACAGAGCCGGGCTTTCCGAGAGCAGGCTGCACGGTCAGTCCTTTGATGTCATCGTCGATTTCTGCGCCTATGAGGAGGGGGATATAGAGGGCCTTGTTGATTCACTCGGGGTTTGCTTCAGACAGTATATCTTCATCAGCACCTGCGATGTATACAGGCGCTTCACCGGGGAGGTCATGGACGAGGAGGGCGAGCTTGAGGAAAGGATATATCCCGGAAAAGAGGGGGATTATATCCGGGGAAAGGTCAGGCTTGAGGCGGAGCTTAAAAGGGTCTGCGAAGAAGCCGGGGCACATTTTTCCTCGGTAAGGCCGGTCATTATCTACGGCCCGGGCAATTATGCCCCAAGGGAGGGGATCTATTATAACTGGATAAAAAAAGCCGGACAGGTGCTTGAGCCCTTCGATGCGGACGGACATTTCCAGCTTGTTTATGTTGACGATGCGGCAGAGGCCATAAGGCTGATATGCAATAACGAGAAGGCCCGTGATGCGGCGATAAACGTCTGCGGACCGCAGATCTATACCTGGGCAGACTTTCACAGGGCCCTGAAAAAGGCGGTCCCCGTACGGTTTGAAAGTGTTTATATGACTGTAAATGAAATAGCGGAAAAGCACATAGGACTGCCGTTTCCGCTGACAAAACAGGAAAGCGAGCAGTACAGCGGAGAGAGGATTACGGCTATGGGACTAAGCTACAGAAGCCTTGAGGAGGGCCTTAAGTCAGGCTATGACGCTTTTACGGGATGACCTACCGGTCCTCCTGCCCGGCGGCTGCTCTTTTCATAAAGAATTCGCTTACTTTTTCATTGAGCTCTCTTTTGTCGATGGCTTTAAGAAGGTATCCCGCGGGCTTCAGGGATAATACCCGCAGGATGCTTTTTTTATCCCCCTTTCCGGTCAGGAAGATCACGGGGATATCCTCGGTCCGGGGATCGGATTTCAGCATTTCCAGGACCTTCGGACCGTCGGTTACGGGCATTTCGTAATCGAGAAGGATGAGATCGGCATTATTGGTGGCAAGCCAGGTGATGGCCTGCATGCCGGAGTTTGCCATGTGTACGCGGTAGGTATCCCTGAGCCACTCTAAGATCGTGGTCATATAGGAAACATCATCGTCTACTATGAGGATGCTCTTTCTGCGGGAAAGGGCGGATTCCTCCGACAGATAGTTTTCCACGGTGTCTATGAGCCTGTCCATCTCAAGGGGCCTTTCAAAGACGGAAAGTATGCAGGAGGAGGGGAGGTACTGTCTGAGGATGGAGATCTCGTCCTCGCTTCCTATCACGACGGTTTTTTTATCCTTTTCGATACAGTGATCCTTAAGGTATACGAAGGCCTCGGAGTAGTCGTTTGCGGCTTCATCCAGATATACTATTATAAGATCGGAGTCCTCGCAGCTCTTCTTAAGCTCCTTTATTTTAGGAGGGCAGTAAAGCGTATTTACCTCTTTTCCCTTAAGCTTCATTTCCAGTCCCTTGATCATGAAGGTTTCAACGGGACTTATGATAAGTACATTCCTGTTCATTTCATATCCTTTCATTTTCCTGAAAAGCTTCCGGCAGCAGTCAGTCATGCCCCTTACCGGAGGCTTCAAGAGCCACGGCATCCCAGTCAAGCCGCATAAGGGCTGATCTTATACGTTCAAAGCGCTCCTTGTCCTCCTTGCTAAGGCCATATTCCTTCATCGAGTCAAGCACCATTTTAACAAGCTCGTAATCCTGCTCCCCGGCAAACTCCGAAATGGCCGCGCAGGCATCCTTTATGACCTGAGGCTCTGCCGGAGGGAGAAAAGCCTCCCCGGCAGCATCATTATCAGGGGACAAGAGCTCGCTAAAGGAAAGAAGCAGCTTAAGCAGCTCATCGGTATCCTTAAGGATCCTTTCCGTATCGTTGTTATCACCGGCCTCCTCTAAGAGCGCCGCCTTCTCAGAAAGAGCGTTTGCCCCGATGGTACGGGCGGAGGACTTAAGGGCATGCACCTTTACAGTATAGCTCTTCCAGTCCTCAAGCTCATAATATTTTTTTATTTCGTCGTATTTATCCTTAACGGATGCACGGAAATTTTCAAGGATGGAAAGATATCCCGAGACCGAGCCGCAGTTTCGGATGCCCGCCTGTGTATCAAGCCGGGGATCGTTCAGAAGCTTTTCGGGGAGAGATACATCCATTTCGCTCTCCTGTGTGTGAGCGCAGGCGCTGTCCTTTGCTGTGCCCTCGCTGTCAAAAGATCCGTCGGTGGGCATACGGGGTATGATATGGACCTTGTCTCCGGGAAGATACCGTATCAGCATCTCCTCAAGCTTGTCCGGGTCCACAGGCTTTGTAAGGTAATCGGAAAAGCCTGTCTCAAGGTACTTTTCCCTGGCTCCGGATACGGCGTTTGCGGTAAGGGCAATGACCGGGGCATCGGGAGACTTATGGCCGGGCAGCTCTTTCATTCTGTTAAAGCATTCGATCCCGTCCATTCCGGGCATCCTGTGATCTAAGAAGATCACGTCATAGGCATTCTCCGTCACAAGCTTAAGGGCCTCATCCCCGCTTTCGGCGGTATCTATGAGGATCCTTGTCTTTTTCAAAAGCCCCCTCATCACCTCAAGGTTCATGCTTGTATCATCGACGACAAGGATACGGGCGGCTTCAGCGGTAAAGCTTTCATGATACAGTCTCTTGACGGCGGAGGTCTTTGCGAACCTTTCGCTGATCTCTCCTATGGGGATGTCACGGACTATCCCCTGGGTTATGTCAAAGGAGAAGACCGAGCCCTCTCCGTAGGTGCTTTTTACGTTAAGAGTGCTTCCCATGAGCTCGAGAAGCTGCCTTGTGATATTGAGCCCGAGCCCGGTCCCCTCTATGGTACGGTTGTGCCCCTCGTCGAGACGTTCAAAGGCCCCGAACAGCCGTGCCTTATCGGAGTCCTTTATCCCTATGCCGGTATCCTTAACTGACACCGACAGGATGACCGGGTGTGTCAGGCACATTTCTCCGTGGTAATCGGAGTCCTTCCCGATGGTGACGTGTTCGGTTGAATCGACCCTTTTAACAGAGAGGGTCACGCTGCCCTTCTCCGTATATTTTACGGCATTTGTAAGTATGTTGGTGATGACCTGCTTGATCCTTATCTCATCTCCGTAAAGGATGGAGGGTATATTGGGATCTACCTTAAGCTCCAGCTTAAGTCCCTTCTTATCCGCCCGGTTCCTTATCATGTTATAAAGATCGTTTATGACGGAAAGAAATTCGTATTCCACGGGCAGGATATTCATCTTGCCGGCCTCGATCTTTGAGAAATCCAGGATATCGTTTACTATGCCCAAAAGGCTGTTTCCGGCGGACCGGATATCCTCGGCATATTTTATGATCTCAGGCTCGCCGCTTTCACGAAGGATCATTTCGTCCATACCGAGAATGGCGTTGATAGGCGTCCGTATCTCATGAGACATATTGGAGAGAAAGGCGGACTTGGCCTGGTTTGCCGCATAGGCCTCCTTTGCGACCCCTATAAGCTGCCCCGTCATCTTATTAAGAAAGACGGACATCCTCTCTGAAAGCGGGATAAAGCCCTCATGATGCATATAGTCCCCGGGCTCAAAATGCTCAAGGAGGTTATCCGGCTTATCCCCCTCCCTTAAGCCTATGGCAAGATGGGCGCTGTTCAGTACCCCGCCGCTGCCGTTTATGTAAAACAGCTCGCTGGCGCCATGGATAAGGGCATAATCCGGGGCAATGTGATCGAATACATTCCATTCAAGGCTTGCATCATCCCTCAGGAAATTGATCCGGTTCCCGCAGAGGATAAGAAAGAGGGCGTCGGGGGCAAAATCCTCCATCGACCGGGCGGACTCTGCGGAAGCGCATAATATCTCATCCTGCGAGGCAAAGGAAAAACGCAGCTTTTCACCCTCATACACAGAGGTACTGAAGTAAAGCTCTCCGTTATCGCCGTAATTAAAGGGTATCAGACAGATATCCGTGC
>ODAI010999684.1_pt1 | contig 15015 bp, 9 predicted proteins | sample 1539321 | NCBI WGS metagenome assembly ODAI01 (sample SAMN02144231, study PRJEB22623) | gut metagenome | biome: sheep rumen | host: Ovis aries | place: New Zealand
CCCAGACGGGCACCGGCAAAACGGCGGCCTTTGCCCTGCCCATTCTGCAGCAGCTGCTGTCCCGGCCCTCCCGCCGGCCGGAGGCCCGGGTCATCCGGGCGCTGATTCTTTCCCCGACCCGGGAGCTGGCCCTCCAGACCGCGGAAAACATCGAGACCTACAGCCGGGGGCTGCCGCTGCGAAGCTGCGTCGTGTTCGGCGGCGTGGGCCAGGGCGCGCAGGCCGAGGCCCTGCACCAGGGGGCGGACATCGTCGTCGCCTGCCCCGGCCGCCTGATGGACCTGATGGGTCAGGGCATCGTCCGGCTGGACTGGGTGGAAATCTTCGTGCTGGACGAGGCGGACCGGATGCTGGACATGGGCTTCATCCACGACGTGCGCCGCATCGTCCATGCCCTGCCCGAGCAGCGCCAGACGCTGCTGTTTTCCGCCACCATGCCCCCGGAGGTGGAGAAGCTCGCCCTGAACCTGCTGACCTCCCCCGCCAACGTCAAGGTGGATCCCGTCACCTCCACGGTGGGGGCCATCGATCAGTGCCTGTATTACGTGGATAAGGTCAATAAAAAACACCTCCTGGCGCAGCTGCTGCGCAGCCCGGAGGTGGAGAACGCCCTGGTTTTCAGCCGGACCAAGCACGGCGTAGACCGCATCGTGCGGGATCTGAAGCGGGCCGGTCTGGAGGCCGTGGGCATCCACGGCGATAAGAGTCAGAACGCGCGGCAGACCGCCCTGAACCGCTTCAAAAGCGGCGAGGTGAAAATCCTGGTCGCCACGGACATCGCGGCCCGCGGCATCGATATTTCCGGCCTGAGCCACGTGATCAACTACGACCTGCCCAACGAGCCGGAGGCCTATATTCACCGGATCGGCCGCACCGGCCGGGCGGGACACTCGGGCCACGCGATCTCCTTCTGCTGCATCGATGAAATGAAGCAGCTGGGACAGATCGAAAAGCTGATCGGAAAGCGCCTGCGGGAGGAAAAGAGCGACTGGCCCATGGAAAACTTTACCCCGACGCCGCCCCGGGAGCGGGAGCCCCGGCCCGCCCGGCTCAACCGCGCCGGCGAAGCCGCGGCGGAGCGGAAGGCGCCCCCGAAGGCCTCTCCCACCGCGCCCCGTCCGGCCCGGGATGCCCGGCCCGCGCCCCGGAAGGACGCGCCGCGTTCATCGCCCTCCCGCGCCGCTTCCGGAACCCACCGGCCGGGAGAACCCGTCCGCCGCGTCAACCGCCGCCGGAACGCCGGCGCTACTCGACAAAGGCCATGATATCCGCGTCCTTTGCCTTGCCGCCCATCAGGGCGACAAGGTTTTTTTTGCCCTTCCGCCGGCAGAGCAGCGCCGAGGAGGGGCCTCCGTCCAGATTGTAGACCCATTCGGTCCGAAAGTATTTCCGGAAAAACCGGCTGATCCGCCGCAGCGAAAGCCCGGCCTTCCCGTCGTTGGTGACCGTCAGAATCAGATAGTTGTTCATGTTCACCCGGGCGATCACGGTGCGGCGCGCGTCCCGGTCCGCGAAGGCCCAGTCCTCCGGCAGCACATCCTCATTGTTCAGCAGCATGGGGCACTGAATGTAGAAGGACCAGGTTTCCGTGGGGTTCCGGGCCAGCACCGCCCCGTTGTCCTCCCCCATGGACATGTGCAGCCCGTCCCGCTCCAGGGTCAGCCCGTAGTAGGGCACGCCCTCCAGCTGCCGGAACACCTCCCCGTGGGTCACCGTCAGGGAGCCCAGAGGCGTGTAGTAATAATCGCTGCTTTCCCCCGGATAGTCCTCCGGGATCCAGGGATAGGTCGGGCTCACATAGCCGCTGCCGTTGATCACCAGGGCCGGCTTCTCGATCTGTCTGGCCATCTTCGCGGGCAGCTGGATATTCTTCCGCCACTCCGCGGTCGCCTTGCGGATCTGGCGCGCCGGCTCCCGGACCCAGATCTTGCTCAGGAAGCAGCGCACACCGTCGATCCGGAAGCGCTCCACCGAATAGATCAGGGTTTCCGATTCATAGCTGCGCACCTGCTTCCCGGAGAAATCATAGACCTCCACCGGCTCCCAGCCCACGATCTCCTCCTCCGCGCCGGCCAGGCTCCCCAGCAGGCTGAGCAGGCACAGACCCAGCGCGAAAATGCGCCTGAGCAGTTTCTTCTTCATCATCTTTCATCCAAAATCGTCAAAATCCTCGAAATCGCCGTCCTCCAGATCCGCCTCGTCCTCCCCGGGCGCTTCCTCCGCCGGCTCCTCCTCGCTCAGATAGGCCTTCAGAATCGCCCCGGTCCAGGTCGCGGCGGTTCCCGGCTCATAGTTCCGCAGCGTCCGGACAAAGAAGTCAAAGTACGCGTTGGAATACAGCGGAATTTCCATGGCGATGGAGGTTCTGTACTCCTGGAAAGCCACCCATTTCCGCACAAAGCCGAGCACATCCCCCGGCTCCGTCTCCCGCAGCTCCCGGCTCAGCTCCATCATCCGGGCATCCGCGATGCCGTTCAGCCGGTCCCGCCCGGTTTCGTCATAATCCAGCAGCGGATCAAACACATCCGCGAAGTTGTTGCCCAGCAGGATCATGTCGCAGTCGCGGTCCGTCTGCCCCAGATAGCTGCGCTGCAGCTCCGGCATGCTGACCTCCTCCACGCGCAGCTCCGCGCCCACCCGGGCCAGATTTTCGCCAAAGGACCGCCGCAGCTCGGCGCCCATGCCGTTTCCCTCGGGATAGATCAGCTTCAGCTTCAGCGGGATCAGCGCCTCCCCGTCCCGCCGGCAGCGCAGCGCGTCCTGCCCGGGCACAAAGGGCTCTCCCGCCTCGTTCAGATTCCATCCGGCCTCCTCCAGCAGCCGCGCCGCCGCCTCCGGATCCGGATCATAGACCGTCAGCCCGTCCAGATGGACCGTCTCCCAGGCGGGGTCGTCCTCCGGCTTATAGGTCCCGTTGGCCATCAGATACATCCACTGTCCCAGGCCGTAATAGCCGTCCACCAGCAGGCCGTAGGGGCCCACGAAGCGCCCCACGGCCTCCTCCCGGTCCATGCAGTGCGCGATGGCCTGCCGGACCCGGACGTCCGCCGCCGGCCCCTTTTCCCCGCAGAAGCTGATGTAGGCCAGGCCGTTGCGGTTGTAGCTGGCCATGGCGATATCTCCTCCGGAGACCAGGGAAATGCCGCCGTCCACCTGGGAGGCGCGCAGGCACCGGACCACCAGATCCACGTCCCCCACGGTCAGATCCTGCATGACGGTGTCCGGATTCCGGACTGACACAGTCAGCTCCTCCAGCCGGGGCTGCTCCCCGTTTTCATCGCCCTTGTAGCTGGGATTGCGCGTCAGGCGGACCGCATCCCCGGTGTATTCGGCCAGCTGATAGGGTCCGGTGGTCCGGGTCGGATGGCTGATGTAGCCCGTTTCCGCGTTCAGCAGCGTCTCCCGCAGCGCGCGAGCGTCCAGCGTCCCCGAAAGGAAGGCGCCCTCTCCCTCGTCCCGCACCTCGCAGCCCGGGGCCAGCAGGGACGGAGACAGCGGATAGAAATTCAGGGAGTCCAGCTCGTAAAAGTAGGGACGGTACGCTTCGTCGATGGTGATGGAAAGGCTGTAGTCTCCCAGAATCCGCAGCCCGGACAGCACGGCCGTCTCTCCCCGCACGTAGGGCGCAAAGCCCTCGATCTGGGATTCCCGGATCCGGACGCCCGTCGCCTCCTCCAGCGCGCCGGAGGTCTGCAGCAGAATGCTGAAGGCATAGTCCGCCGCGGTGATGGGCGTTCCGTCGTTATAGGTCAGATCCTGGGCCAGGGCCAGCACGTAGGTCCGTCCGTCCTCCCGGACGGCGGCGCCGCTGACCACCCGGGAATCAAAATCATAGATGCCCTGTTCCCCGTTCCAGTACACCAGGCTGTATCCGTGAATCAGCCGTCGGACATCCAGATCGCTGGCGTTGTTGCCCATCAGACCGGAAAAGAAATTCCCGGCAAACGGCGTCGTCGTCGCGATCCTCAGCCGCTGCTCCATGCCCGCCGGCCCCGCTCCGGCCTCCTCCGCCATCGCGGGACAGCAGCCCAGCAGCAGCGCCATCGCCAACAGAAAAGCCACAGCCTTTTTCAGCCTCATCGGTGGATCCCCCCTATCCGGTTCTTTCCATATCAGTATACGGAAATCCGGGGCTGATTTCAAGAACCCCCCGGGAAAAGAACGGCGAAAATGGCGCCGGAGGGGGCCGCAAATTACACACGCGTTTTCCTTGACGAAAGGGGGCGGAAAGACTATAATCTCCCTATCTGTGTTCGAAGGAGGAAACGATCGACATGAAATCCAATGGAAAGCGCGGCGGAAGCAAAACCGGTTCCATCGTCGCGCTGTGCATCGTGCTCGTAATCACGATCGCGCTTGGCGTGATCGGCGTGACCGGGCTCAGCCTGCCGCCCCGGGGCCTGTATAAGGTGCTCCCCTGGCTGCCCACCACCAACGCTGACAACTGGCCCGAATCCCTTCCCCTGGGTCTGGATCTTCGGGGCGGTATGTATGTCGAATATTCCGGCAAGGCGCCCGCCGGTTCTGAAGCGAACTTTGACGAGCTGCTGAACGGAACCATGACCATCATCACCAACCGCCTGGCCGACAAGGGCTACACCGAAGCCAACGTGCAGCGCATCGGGACCGACGGCATCCGCGTGGAAATCCCGGATGTGCAGGACGATTCCGTGCTGGACCTGATCGGCGCGGCCGCGAAGCTGGAGTTCCGCAATCCCGCCGGCGAGGTATTCATGACCGGTGACATGGTCAAGACCGCCACCTACTATTATGCCGAGGGCGACCATCAGATCGCCTTCCAGCTGACGGACGAAGGCGCGAAGCTCTTCGGTGAGGTGACCGCCGCTTCCATCGGCAAGACCATCGCCATCGATCTGGACGGCGTGCAGCTGATTGCCCCCACCGTGCAGAGCGCCATCACCAACGGCAGCGGCGTCATCAACGGCCTGGGCACGGCGGAGCGCGCCTCCACCATTGCCGCGCAGATCCAGTCCGGCGCGCTGCCCCTGGAGCTGACGCAGCAGAAGGTGGATAAGGTTTCCGCCACCCTGGGTCAGGACGCGGTTTCCTCTTCCGTCCGCGCCGCCCTCATCGGCATCCTGCTGATCATGGCGCTGATGATCTGCCGGTACCGGCTGAACGGCCTGATCGCCAGCTGGGCGCTGACGCTGTACATCATCCTGCTGTTCATGTTCATTGCCATCTTCCGGATTCAGCTGACCCTGCCCGGCCTGGCCGGCGTGGTGCTCGGCATCGGTATGGCGGTGGACGCCAACGTCATCATCTTTGAGCGCTTCAACGAGGAAACCCGCAGGGGCCGCTCCGTGAAGGCCTCCGTCCGCGCCGGCTTCAAGAACGCCATGAGCGCCGTGCTGGACGCGAACATCACCACCCTGATCGCCGCCATCGTGCTGCTGATCTTCGGCACCGGCTCCATCCAGGGCTTCGCCAAGACCCTGCTGCTGGGCGTCGTGGTCTCCATGCTCAGCGCCATCCTGATCACCCGGTTCCTGATGAACCGCTTCGTGAATGTCGGCGCCACCAATCCCAACCTCTACACGAAAGCCGTTGCTGGAAAGGAGGTTGAGGCGTAATGACCATTAAGAATCGTTCGAAAATCTGCCTCATCATTTCCGCTGCCATCATCTGCCTGGCGCTGATCCTGTCGATCTTCGGCCACGGCATCAACCTGGGTATCGATTTCGAGGGCGGTCTCTCCATGCAGTATGATATGAAGAGCGCCGTCAACAAGGCCGATGTGGAAAACGCGCTGAACGGCATGGACGTCAAGGCCTACACCGTCACCGTGCAGGGCGCGGCCGGCAACGAGGTCAACATCCGGATCAAGGATGTGGCCCAGGACGACATCCAGAACGTGCAGGACAACTTTGAAACGGCCATCCGGGAAACCTATCCCGAAGCCGAATCCATCGGCGATGTGAACTACGTCGGCCCCATCGCCGGCGCCACGCTGGTCAAGAACGCGATCCTGTCCGTGCTCATCGCCTCCGCGCTGATGCTGATCTACATCGCCATCCGCTTCGACCTCAACAGCGGCCTGTCCGCCGTGTTCGGTCTGCTGCATGACGTTGCCATCATGCTCAGCTTCATGGTCATCTTCCGCAGCGTGATCCAGATGAACTCTTCCTTCATCGCCGCGGCCCTGACCATCGTCGGTTATTCCATCAACAACACCATCGTGATCTTCGACCGGATCCGGGAGAACGCCAAGAAGATGCCCTCCGCGCCCCGGGAAGAGGTTACGAACATCTCCATCAGGGAGAGCCTGGGCCGGACCATCTGCACAACCGTCACCACGCTGATCACCATCGTGGCCCTGTGCATTCTGGGCGTCGCCAGCATCCGGGAGTTCGCTCTGCCCATCATCGTCGGTATCCTGAGCGGCGTTTACAGCGCCAACATGATCAACGGCTATGTCTGGGCCTTCCTGGAAGAAAAGCGTCGCGCGAAGAAGGCCAAAGCCTGATCCGATGCTTGTCGGAAGAGGGGCTGCATGAGCAGTCCCTCTTCCTTTATTTCCCACCGACCCCTGCACACGAAACGGAGACGTCCCCATGCTTCACTTCGAGCCCAAATCCACCCCGGACCGGACGCCCCTGGGCCCGCTGCCCGGCTGGATGTCCGCGCTGCTGCGCGCCCGCGGCATCCATACGGAGGCGGAGGCCCGGCGCTTCCTCTCTCCCTCCCTGTCGGAGCTTCATGATCCCTTCCTGCTGGAGGGCATGGAGGCGGCGGTGCGCCTGATCCGGGAGGCCGTCGCGCAGCGCACGCCCATCGTCGTCTACGGGGATTACGACGTGGACGGCGTATGCGCCTCCGCCATCCTGTGGGAAACGCTCCGGGAGCTGGGCGCGGAGGCCTCCGTGCGGATCCCGCTGCGCCACACCGAGGGCTACGGCCTGCATGAGACCGCGGTGCGGGAGATCGCCGGCCGCGCGGGCCTGCTGATCACGGTGGACTGCGGCATCGCCAGCGTGGCGGAGGTGGCGCTGGCCCGGAGCCTGGGCCTGAAGGTCATCGTGACGGATCACCATGAGCTTCCGCCCGTTCTGCCGGAGGCCGACGCCCTGCTGGATCCGCTGCGGGGCCAGTACCCCTTTCCCCGGCTGTGCGGCGCGGGCGTCGCCCTGAAGGTCTGTCAGGCCCTGCTGGGCATGGACGCGGTCGAGCGTCGTCTGGATCTGGCCGCCCTGGCCACCGTGGCGGACGTGGTTCCGCTGCAGGATGAAAACCGCGTCATCGTCCGGGAGGGGCTGTCGCGCATGCCCGCCTCCCCCCGGCCCGGGCTGCGGGCGCTGATGCGCGTGTCCGGGCTGGCGGGCTCCGTCCGGGCCGAGGATCTGGCCTTCCGCCTGGGCCCCCGGATCAATGCCGCCGGCCGCATGGAGGATGCCTTCCAGGCCTTCACCCTCTTGACCACGGCGGACGAGGCGCAGGCCGCCGCCATCGCGGAGCATCTGGAGGAAAACAACCGCCTTCGCCAGCAGGAGGAGCGGAGAATCCTGCTGGAGGCGCGCAGGCAGCTGGCCGAGGGCTTCAGCTTCCGGGAAAACCGGGCCATTCTCCTCGCCGGGGAGGGCTGGAACCGGGGGCTGATCGGCCTGGTGGCCGGCCGGATCTGCGAGGAAACGCATTTCCCCACCCTCGTCTTCAGCATTTCGGAGGGGGAGGCGGTGGGCAGCTGCCGCTCCATTCCCGGCGTCCATATTTTTCAGATGCTCTCCCAGTGCTCCGATCTGCTGCTCCGCTTCGGCGGCCATGCCCAGGCCGCGGGGCTGACCCTGGAGGCGAAGCGCCTTCCCGAGCTGCAGCGCAGGCTCACCGGGGCCATTCGCGCCGCGTACCCGGATCAGGTCTTTCTCCCCGTCCGGACATACGATCTGCAGATGCCCTTCCGGGAGCTGACGATGGATCACCTGGAGCTTCTGGATCAGCTGGAGCCCACCGGCTTCGGCAACGACCCGGCCGTCTTCGTCACCGAGGACGTGGAGGCGCTGGAGCTGCGCCGGGTCGGTCAGGATCGCTCCCACCTGCGCCTGGTGCTGCAGGACCGGGAGGCGCAGACCATTTCGGGGATCGGCTTCTCCCTCGGGGATGAGGCGGACCGCGGGCTCACCCGCGTGGACGTGCTGTATCAGCCCTCCCGCAACACCTTCCGCGGCCAGACCTCCGTCCAGCTGACGGTGCAGGCGCTGCGCCCCGCCCGCGGCAGCGCGCCACTGCCCGGAGACGATGTCATTTTTGAAAGCTGCTTGCAGGAAATGAGCAGGCTTTCGGCGAACAAAGGAGAATATGGCTTTTTATCTTCCCTGACGGAGGAGGAAGCCATCGAGCGGCTCTCGAGGCCCCTGGGCACCCTGGCCCTGACCCGGAGCCGGGACCGCGCCCGCGCGCTGGCGGAGGCCTCCGGCGCTTCGCTGGAAAGCGGCCAGATCACCGATCCCCAGGGATATTCGGCCGTCCTCTGCGCCTGGCAGGCCCAGGAGCTGCGCGATCAGTGGGACACGGTTCTGCTGGCCGACGGGGCGCTGCTGCCCGGGGAGACGGAGGCCCTGCGCGCCGCCTGCCCCCACGCGGACATCTGCCTCGTGGGCGCCGCCGTCCCGGCGGTGCCGGATCTGGCCCCGCTGCTGCTCCCCCGGGAGGCGTTTGCGCGGCTGTACCGCTGCCTGCTCGGGAAGCTCTGGCCCTCCGCGGCAGCCCTGGCGGAGGCCGCCGGTCTCTCCCGGAATCAGACCCTGGCCGGGCTGCATGCCTTTGCCGAGGCGGGGCTCATCGCCTGGCAGAGCGTTCCCTTCCGGGTCACGCTCCTGCCCCGGCCCGCTGAAAAGGCGGATCTGGACGCGGTGCCGCTGCTGCGGTATCTGCGCGGGACCGCCGGGCAGCGCTGAGGGCGCATCATCATCAGGAAAGGAGGAATACGATGGCGTTTTCAACCTATGAAGCCATGCCGCTGGATCAGATGCTCAACCGCATCCGGAAATATCATCCGGGCGACGGATATCTGCTGGTGGAAAAAGCCTGGAAATTTGCCGAAAAAGCCCATGCCGGTCAGGTGCGGAAAAGCGGCGAACCCTACTTCACCCATCCCTGCCTGGTCGCCAGTATTCTGACCGAGCTGATGATCGATCCCCCGACCATCGCCGCGGGCCTGCTGCATGACACCGTCGAGGACTGCGCCGATATCTCCCTGGACCGGATCCGCAGCGAGTTCGGGGATGAGGTGGCCGAGTTGGTGGACGGCGTCACCAAGCTGAACCGGCTGGACTTCGCCAATCGCGAGGAGGCCCAGGCGGAAAGCCTGCGCAAGATGATTCTGGCCATGAGCCGGGACATCCGCGTGGTGCTGATCAAGCTGGCGGACCGGCTGCACAACATGCGCACCCTGCGCTTCCAGCCCGAGGCGCGCCGGAAGGCCATTGCCCGGGAGACGCTGGATATCTACGCGCCCCTGGCCCACCGCCTGGGGGTTTACGCCCTCAAGAGCGAGCTGGAGGATCTGAGCCTGAAGTACCTGGATCCCGATGGATACAACCGCATCGTGCACCTGGTGGGCATGAAGCGCGCCGAGCGCGAGGAGAGCATCCGCCTGGTGATTGACGAGCTGAGCGAGCGCCTGGACCAGCAGAAGATTCATTTCGACATCGACGGCCGCTCCAAGCACTTCTATTCCATCTACCGGAAGATGGTGCTGCAGAACAAGCCCTTCGACCAGATCTACGACCTGATCGCCATCCGCGTGATCGTGGACACGATTCCGGACTGCTACGCGGTGCTGGGCATCGTGCATACCCTCTGGAATCAGGTGCCCGGCCGCTTCAAGGACTACATCTCCGTCCCGAAGGCCAACATGTATCAGTCCCTGCACACCACGGTGGTCGGCGGCCGGAAAGTGCCGTTCCCCTTTGAGGTGCAGATCCGGACCTGGGACATGCACCGCGTCGCGGAATACGGCATTGCCGCCCACTGGCGCTACAAGGAGGGCTCCTCGGCCGACAACCTGGACAGCAAGCTCTACTGGGTGCGGCAGATGCTGGACTGGCAGACCGAAACCCGCGATTCCCGGGAGTTCCTGGACACGCTGAAGACGGATCTGTTCTCCGAGGAGGTCTTCCTCTTCACGCCCAAGGGGGACGTGGTTTCCATGGTCAAGGGCTCCACGCCGCTGGATTTTGCCTATCGGATTCACAGCGCCGTGGGCAATCAGTGCGTCGGCGCCAAGATCAACGGCAAGATCGTTCCGCTGGACACCCCGCTGCAGACCGGAGACCGGGTGGAAATCATGACCTCCGCCTCCAGCAAGGGACCCAGCACGGACTGGCTGCGCATCTGCAAAACCGCCCAGGCCAAGACCAAAATCCGCCAGTTCCTGAAAAAGGAGCTGAAGGACGAAAACATCGAGCTGGGCCGGTCCATGATCGAAAAGGAATGCGTCCGCCGCGGCGTGCGCCTCAGCGATCTGACCCGGCCGGAATACTACGAGGGCATGCTGAAGAAATACGGCTTCCTGACCTTCGATGATATCTGCGGCTCGGTAGGCTATGGCGGCATGGCGGCGGTCTATGTGGTCACCCGCCTGATTGAGGAGCAGCGGGCCCGGGAGGCCCCCGCGGCGGCCGCGGCGGCCCTGGAGGAGCTGCCCGACGTCATCGACGAAAAGAAGCTGAGCCAGCGCCGCGCCAACCACGGCATCGTCCTGCGGGGCAACGAGGATCTGGATATTCCGATCCGCTTTGCCAAGTGCTGCAGCCCGGTGCCCGGGGATGAAATCGTCGGCTACATCACCCGCGGCCGCGGCGTGACCATTCACAAGGCCGAATGCCAGAACGCCATCAACGGCGAGAAGGAACGGCGCGTGGATGTGGAATGGGCGGACGACGGACAGGGCTCGTTCTACGCCACCATCAAGGTGCTGGCCTATGACCGGGTGAATATGCTCGGTGAAATCGCCATGCTCATCGGCGAGCAGAACGTGTCCATCAAGGCCGCCAATATTCAGACCGACGACAAGACCCGCATCAGCACCCTGCGGCTGACCCTGGACGTTTCCTCCCGGGAGCAGATGAACCGGGTCATTCAGGCGCTGCGGAACAAGGCGGATATCATGGATGTTTATCGGGTCACAGGCTGACAGGGCCGCCCGGAAAGGAGGCGCGCGATGCGCTGCGTGGTTCAGCGGGTGACGGAGGCTTCGGTTTCCGTCGATTCCGAGGTGGTGGGGCAGATCGGCCCGGGGCTCCTGGTGCTCATCGGCGTCGCCCGTGAGGACGGGGAGAGCGACCTGAAATACATGATGGAAAAGGTGCCTCACCTGCGCATTTTCGATGATGAAAACGGCGTCATGAACCGCTCCATTCTGGACTGCGGCGGGGAAATTCTGGCCGTCAGCCAGTTCACGCTCTACGGAGACGCCCGGGGCGGGCGGCGGCCCAGCTATTTCCGGGCCGCTCCGCCGGAGGAGGCCAACGCGCTCTATGAGCGGCTGATCTCCACCTGGCGGGCCCAGGGCATCCATGTGGAAACCGGCCGGTTCCGGACGGAAATGAAGGTATCCCTCGTCAATGACGGTCCGGTCACGATTCTGCTGGACAGCGAAAAGGCCTTCTGACGCCGCCCGTCCCGGGCGCGCCGGAAGCATGCCGGAAGGAGGAACCCCCTGTGCGCATTCAGGAGCTGACCGTCGGCCCCATCGGAACCTGCTGCTATCTGCTTTCCCCGGAGGAGGGCGATGCCTGCCTGGTCATCGATCCCGGCGATGAAGCCCGCCGCATCCGCGAGGCCGCGGGAACCCGGCGGATTGCCGCCATTCTGCTGACCCACGGTCATTTTGACCATATCGGCGCGGTGCGCGACCTGATGGCGCCCGGAACGGAGCTGCTGATTCACCCGCTGGACCGGCCCATGCTCTCCGACGGCGCGCTGAACGCGGGGCAGTCCCTGCTGGGCCGCTCCGTCACGGCGCCGGAGCCCACCCATCTGGTCCGGGAGGGGGAGGAGCTGACCCTGGCCGGCCTAAAGGTCCGGGTGCTGCACACCCCCGGCCATACCCCCGGCGGCGTCTGCTATGACATCGAGGGCTGCCTGTTCACCGGGGATACCCTGTTCCATCACGGCTGGGGCCGGACCGATCTGCCCGGCGGGGATGAGCACGCGCTGTTCGCTTCCCTGCGCCGGCTGCTGCCCCTGTCCCAGACCCACCCGATCTATCCCGGGCACGATGCCTGATTGCTGGAGAATGTATGTCTGAAATCACGTCCTATCTGGAAACCATTCAGCCGGAGCTCATGGTCATCGCCCGGCTTTTTGGCTATCCGGATCAGGTCTGGGAGGCCCCGTCCCGCTTCTCCTTCCGCGCCTGGGAGGAGGCGGAGCGCTACCACGTCGCCTTCACCGACGGGCAGCATACCCGGACGGGCAGCGCCCCGGTTCCCCAGGACGCGGATCCCCGGCTTCGGGAGCTCCATCGCAAGCGGGCCGCCCGGCGGCTGTGCAAGCAGACGCTGTACGGGCTGTGCCGGGACATCACCGGGTTCCAGCCCCCCTGGGGCAGCATGACGGGGGTCCGCCCCACCCATCTGATGCTGGAGGCGCTGCAGGGCGGGCGGACGGAGGAGGAAGCCATCGGGCAGCTGATCCGGGATTTCGACATCACCCGTCCCAAGGCGGAGCTGCTGGCCTCCGTCGTGCGCACGCAGCGGCGGCTGCCCGCCCCCGATGACGGGGAAATCGATGTGTACATCGGGATTCCCTTCTGCCTCACCCGCTGCGCCTACTGCTCCTTTTCCTCGGGAGAGCTGGGCGACGGGCGCCTCGTCGCGCCCTATATGGCCGCCCTGACCCGGGAGGCCCTGGCCTGCGAGAAGCTGCTTGCCGAGAGCGGCAGGCGGCTGCGCGCGGTGTACGTGGGCGGCGGCACCCCCACCGCCCTGCCGGAGGACGCCTTCGAGGAGCTGATGGCCCTGATGGCCTCCTGCTTCCCCGGCGCGCGGGAATACACCGTCGAGGCCGGCCGGCCCGATTCCCTGAACCGCGCCCGGCTGCGGGCCATCCGCGCCGCGGGCGTCGGACGCATTTCCATCAATCCCCAGACCATGAACGACCGGACCCTCGCCCTGATCGGCCGCGCGCACACTGCCCGCCAGGTGGTGGAGGCCTATGCGCTGGCCCGGGAGGAGGGCTTTCACCACATCAATATGGATGTGATCGCCGGCCTGCCGGGGGAAACGGAGGCCGACTTCGCCCGGACCATGGAGGCCGCCTGTGACCTTCGCCCGGAAAGCCTGACCGTGCACACGCTGGCCATCAAGCGTTCCTCCCGCATGAGCCTGGAAAAGGCGCCCCTGCCGGACAGCGACATGACCGCCCGTATGGTGGAAATGGGACAGGACACCGCGGCCCGCCTGGGCATGGTGCCCTATTATCTGTACCGCCAGAAGTATATGGCGGGCAACCTGGAAAACACCGGCTATGCGCTGCCGGATCACGCCTGTCTGTACAACGTGGATATCATGGAGGAAACCACACACATCCTCGCCCTGGGCGCGGGCGGCATCTCCAAGCGCGTCTGGCCCGAGGAGGGGCACATTACCCGTGCGCCCAACGTCAGCAACATTCAGGATTATATTGAGCGCGTGGACGTGATGATCGACCGCAAGCGCGCGCTCTTCCCCGTCAGCCCCGAGGGCTGAGCCCGTCCGCCCCCGGCGGACGCAGAAAAATGGAACACAGAAAGGAATGTATGAATATGTCCCGTATTGCCATTCTCATCGACGCTGAAAACGTGCTGCCGCAGCACGCGGAGCAGATCTTTACCTACGCCGAATCCCTCGGCACCATCGTCCGCAAGGAAATCTTCGGCGCCGGCACCGCCATGAACACCTGGGTGGAGCCCGTGCTCCGCTATGCCCTGCATCCCAACCTGACCATCAAGGCCAGCAAGGGCAAGAACACCTCCGATATCGCGCTGGTCATCGGCGCGATGGACCTGCTGGCCGAGCGCCAGGTGGACACGGTGATCATCGCCTCCTCCGATTCCGATTTTTCCATGCTCTCCGTGCGCCTGCGCTCCGCGGGCCTGGAGGTCATCGGCATGGGCACCGAGCGGGCCAATCCCCTCTGGCGGACCGCCTGCTCCAGCTTCGTTGCCCTGTCCCTGCGCCAGGCCTCCCGCGCCGCCGCGCCGTCTCATGGCGCCGGCCGCGCCGCCCATCCCGCAGCCCAGACGCCCGCGCCGGCCGCGCCGCAGCAGCCCGCCTCCGGCGCCTCCGCGGCGGAAGCGACGGAAAGCCGTGATTCCCAGAACCGCGACTCTCAGAACCACGACTCCCAGAACCGCGACTCCCAGAACCGCCGCTCCGCCCGGAAGGAGAAAAACGCCCCCGCGCCGCAGCCTCAGGAGCCTGCCCGGGAGGCTTCTCCCGTCCAGGAGGCCGCCCCGGCCCCGGCGGCGGAAGCTCCCGCCCCCGCACAGGAGCCCTCCCACAGCAACTCTTCCGCCAAGGCCAAGACCCATTCCGCCCGGACCTCCATCATCCGCGCCCACATTCTGGAGCAGCTGGCGCAGAATCACGGCGAGATTGCCTCTTCCGTGCTCTTCACCTCGCTGAACACCCTGCCGGAATACCGGGTGGATCAGCAGCGCTCCCGCCGGAAGCCGCTCAATTATCTCCAGCGCCAGTTCAGCGACGTCGTGCGGGTCGAGGAGCGGGAGGACGGCACCTTCATCCTGCCCGCCGCGCCGGTGCCCGCGCCCCAGAGCGCTCCCGCGGCCGTGAACGGGCCGGAAGCCCCGGCGCCCGAGGCGGCGGAAGCTCCCGCCCGTCCCGAGCCGGCGAACGCCGCGCAGCCTGAGCCTGCCGCCGCAGCCCCCGCTGCCGCGAAAACTCCGCGGGAGAAGCCGGAGGCGCAGCCGGAAAAGGCCCGCATCTCCTGGAAGGACGCCGTGGACGCCCGGGCCGCCGAGGTGCACGCCCAGGAGACCGCTCCCGCCGCGGA
>ODAI012741503.1_pt1 | contig 15015 bp, 12 predicted proteins | sample 1539321 | NCBI WGS metagenome assembly ODAI01 (sample SAMN02144231, study PRJEB22623) | gut metagenome | biome: sheep rumen | host: Ovis aries | place: New Zealand
GACGAGTTCACCATTGCGTGGGGAATGAATATCTCCAACCAATGGTATATCGGCACAGAATTGGGAGTGCGCAGCCTTACGTACATGAAATCAACCGTTTATGACGAGGCTTTCCGCGCGGGAGGAAACTACTCGCTCAAGTCGAATGTCACGGCTTCGGGAGTGGGTTTCATTAGCAAGTTCGGTCTGTTGTACCGCCCAACGCGTTACCTGCGCCTTGGTGCAGCGTTCCATTCTCCGGTGCCGGTGGGACTGACTCTGCGCAACTACGCCGACCTGTCTTCCGTGTATGGCGGCACAGTCACGGTGGGCTCACCTGAGAACACCGACTCACCCCGCTCGTTCAGCCAGCCTATGCGCGTAGTAGCGGGTATGGCTTTCCAATTAAACACGATAGGACTACTCTCCTTGGAGTATGATTATCAGCACGATATCAACAAGTCGAACGTAAAACTGACAGACACCCACACCGCCAAAGTGGGCATGGAGGCGGTAGCGGGCAACAACTGGTTCTTCAATCTGGGTTATGCACTGCGGTTTCGCAGTTTGGACAAAGGCAAGTGGTCGGACACCGTCTATCCGCTTGATTACAGCTCGGTTCGTACAGACACCGAGTTTGCCAATCTGCAGTACGCACACTACCTGTCCGGAGGCATCAGTTTCCGCCACAAGTACGTGGTGGTAGGCGCTGCCTATCAATGCTGTCTGAAGCGGGAACATATCCGTTTCCACGAAATGCAACCCGTGCCCATCGCCCTTGGAACGACCTCGCACCGAGTAGTCTTCTCGATTGCATGGAGGCACTGACATGAAGATTCTGTACCAAACATTAGGCTGCAAACTGAATTTCGCTGAAACGAGCAGTTTGGCGGACTCGCTGCGCCACGCCGGACATGAGACGGTTCATCGCGGCGAACAGGCGGATGTGTGCATCCTGAACACGTGCTCCGTGACGGATGTGGCAGACCAGAAAGGGCGTCAGGCTATCCGACGACTACACCGCGAACACCCCGATGCAAAGATTATCGTGACGGGCTGTTACGCCCAACTGCAGCCTGAGAGGGTTGCCGGCATCGAGGGCGTCACTATGGTGGTCGGATCCAACGAGAAGGACCGGATCCAAAGTATTATAGAGGTCATCTCATCCTCTTCTGCCTCTCCTTCGAAAAACCTATATAGATTTTCGCCGGAATACTACACCGACCTTGCCTCGCCGCAGGGACGTCTGAGTGAGGCGGGACGTCGGTTCCATCCCAGTTGTTCGAAAGAGGACCGCACCCGCTGTTTCCTGAAGGTGCAGGACGGTTGCGATTATTTCTGCACCTATTGCACTATCCCCATGGCACGCGGAACAAGCCGCAACGCCCCCATTGCCGACACGGTGGCACTGGCGCAGAAAGCCATTGACGAGGGTGCCAAGGAGATTGTACTGACCGGCGTGAATATCGGCGATTTCGGGCGCAGCACCGGCGAGACTTTCCTTGAACTGCTCCATGCCTTGGACGAGGTGAATGGCGAAGTCCGCTACCGTATCTCGTCCTGCGAGCCCAATCTGTTGTCTGACCAAATCATCGACTTCGTTGCCTCCAGCCGCCATTTTGCACCGCACTTCCATATCCCGCTGCAGAGTGGCAGCAACGAGGTGCTGAAGATCATGCACCGCCGCTATAGCCGCGAACTGTTTCAGGAACGTGTGGAGCGCATCCGTTCGCGTATGCCCGGCGCGTTTATCGGCGTGGACTGTATGGTGGGTGTACGCGGCGAAACAGAAGAGATGTTCGGCGACTACTATCGTTTTATCGAACAACTGCCCGTATGCCAACTGCACGTCTTTCCCTACTCGGAACGCAGGGGAACCCGCATGGTGGACATGGACCTGCCGCGTGTTTCCAACGAAGAGCAGCGGCGGCGTGTGGAGGTCCTGCTCAGGCTGAGCGAAAGCAAACTGGCTGCGTTCTATGCCGCACATCGGGGAGAACAGGCTACGGTGCTGTGGGAAGCAGCAGGCAAGGGCAATATGCTTACACAAAACAGCACCAGACAAAAAACGATGTCAGGGTGGACGGAAAACTACATACGCGTCAGCGCCCCTTACCAAAAAGAAAAAATCAATCAATTCGAACAAATATGGATTTAACGTTCATCACCGGAACTATTGCCGGAATATGTATGGCTGTATGCCAAGTACCACAAGCCTGGCAGATATACAAGACCCGAAACACCGAAGGGCTGTCCCTTTTGATGCAAATCATCCTTACAACAGGCATCTTTTTCTGGTTCCTGACAGGTATCATCATGAAGCATCCGCCCATGTGGATAAGCAATGGTATTTGCCTAATTTTTTGCATCTACGTACTCGTAATGTGCATAATAACAAAAAATAGCAAGAAAAAATAACTTTTTTTGCCAAAATATTTGCATAATTCAAAAAAAAGCAGTAACTTTGCACTCGCGTTTTGAAACACTGCGTTGGTCTCTTTCCTCGTAGAACTCGGACGATCTGCTTCGCTATTATAGCGAGACATTGCAAACCCATTCCGTTGACGGATTGATTTCCTTAGAATTTATTTTCACTTTATGACATACGACATTAACCAACTCGGGCAATTAACGCTCGATGAACTCAAACAAGTAGCGAAAGACTTCGGACTGAAAGTTAAGCGTAACGCCGAAGCGCAGGGACTGATTTACGAAATTCTTGATGCACAAGCAATTCAACATGCCGCAGAAGTTGAGGCGAAAGCCGATGCACGCACCACTCGCAAACGTGAGCGCACACGCGTTGCACAGAAACAAGAAAAGGTGGAGAAGGTCGGACTTGCACACCTGAAAGACAAAGGCCCGAAAATGACCTCTCAAGCGGAGGAACAGAAAGCCATGGCGGAACAAGTGGAACAACGCACAGAAGAGCAGGCACGTTTGCAGGCACGCCGCCGTGGACGCCCGCGCAAAGTGCTCTTCGCGGAAGAGCCAGTCGCTCCGCAGGCACCCCAACCGGTTGCCACGCTACCCGAGCCGCAGCCTGCACCCGAACCCGAACCGGTACAGCAGCTTATCAACGCCGCTCCCGAGGTACAGACTCCCGAAGAACCCGTTTTGACCGCACAACCCGAAGCCGCTCCGCAATTGTCGGAAGAGGAGATTGCTCTGCGTGCCAAGCGGGAAGAGGCCAACCGCGCCGCCTTGGAAGCCGCGCTCTTCGCCTTCGAGGATGACCGCGCACACAAACAGCGCAAAAAACAGCGCATGAACAACGCAGCACCCTTTCAACCGGCGGAACAACAAAACAAATATCAGGACAAGTATCAAAACAACGAACTTGCTCCCGCTCCTGTACCCGAGTACAATTTTGGCGATTTTGTAACCGGAGTCGGCACACTGGAAATCATGCCGGACGGCTTTGGTTTCCTGCGCTCGCCGGACTACAACTACCTGCCCTCACCGGACGATATCTACGTATCCGCACAGCAAATCAAACAGTACGGACTGAAGCCCGGCGACACCGTCGAGTGCTCTATCCTGCCACCCAAAGACGGTGACCGATTCTTCCCCATGAACACCGTGAAGAAAATCAACGGATGTCTGCCCGAACAGGTACGTGACCGGGTCGCTTTCGAGCACCTTACGCCCCTTTTCCCTGACAAGAAATTCAAACTCTGCACCGGACACAACGACCCGCTCAGTTGCCGTGTTATCGACCTGTTTGCACCTATCGGCAAAGGACAACGCGGCTTGATAGTGGCACAGCCTAAGACCGGTAAAACCGTACTACTGAAAGAGGTGGCGAACGCCATTGCCGCCAACCATCCCGAGGTGTATATGATTGTTCTGCTCATCGATGAACGTCCGGAAGAGGTTACCGACATGGCACGCAGCGTGCATGCCGAGGTCATCGCCAGCACGTTTGACGAGCCGGCAGAGAACCACGTCAAGGTGGCAAACATCGTACACGAGAAAGCCAAGCGTCTGGTTGAGTGCGGACACGATGTAGTCATCCTGCTCGATTCCATCACCCGACTGGCGCGTGCCTACAACACCGTAGCGCCAGCGTCCGGCAAAGTGCTGTCCGGAGGTGTGGAAGCCAGCGCTCTGCACAAACCCAAACGGTTCTTCGGAGCGGCACGTAACATCGAGGATGGCGGCTCACTCACAATCATCGCAACCGCCCTGACCGAAACCGGCAGCAAGATGGATGATGTCATCTTCGAGGAGTTCAAGGGTACAGGAAACATGGAACTGCAATTAGACCGCAAACTGTCCAACAAGCGCGTCTTCCCTGCTGTGGATATCATGGCTTCCTCCACCCGACGCGACGACTTACTATTGCCGCCGGAGATTCTCAGCCGCATGTGGCAGATACGCAACTACCTGAGCGACATGAACTCAATCGAGGCGATGGAGTTCCTCAAGAAACGTATCGAAGTCACTGCCGACAACGACGAGTTCCTCGCTTCGGTTAACGGGTAAAAGCCGATGAACATCCTGATTCTGAACGGACCTAACCTCAACCTGCTCGGGCAACGCGAACCCGACTTGTACGGGAACCGCAGTTTTGAGGATTATCTGGAAGAACTCCAACGGCTCTTCCCTGCTGACAGCCTGACCTACATTCAGAGCAATCACGAGGGCGACCTCATTGATGCCATCCAGCAGTACGGGTTCGGGAAGGCACAAGGAATCGTGCTCAATGCCGGTGGATATACTCACACTAGTGTCAGTCTGCGCGATGCGGTGGCGGCTGTCCGCACGCCTGTTGTAGAAGTGCATATTACGGATATCAACCAACGGGAACCGTTTCGCAGACACTCTTTTCTGACCGATGTCTGCGCCCATTCCGTTATTGGACATGGGTTGGATGGATACCGGGAAGCAATACAATTTTTAAGGAAGTGAAGAAGTTTTTAGTTTTCATATTACTCTGCACCTGCGCATTGACAACCAATGCACAGCGAGCCATGAACCGCCCTTATATCGACGACAAACTGGTACATTTCGGTTTCTCGCTCGGTATGAACCTGATGAGTTATTCTGTCACGGAATCGCTTCAACCCGTCAGCGGACTCTCTCCCACTCCGGGCGAAGGTAATTTCACAGGCGAAATACTTCACCCGCGTGTCAGTTCGCTCTTCCCGGGTTTCTCCGTGGGCTTTATCACAGATGTCCGGCTTGCCAAGCACCTCAACCTGCGCTTTACACCTGAACTGCACTTCGGCGAGCGCGTCATTAGTTACAAATCCGAGTCGGGAAACCTGGGGATGATGACTGCCAACGTACTCTGCATGCCATTGGCTATTCCCTTGATGCTCAAATGGTCTGCCGACCGCGAAAGTAACTACCGACCCTATGTGATAGCCGGCGGCGGTGTCAGTTACGATTTTGCGCAGGACAAAGAGCGGTATGTCCTGCAACGACCTTTCGACTACTTCATGCAGGTCGGCTTTGGCTGCGATTTCTATTTCAGTTGGTTCAAGTTCTGCCCGGAGATCAAGTACCAATTAGGATTCAATAATGTACTGACCCCTATGGCTGACCGCAGCGAGGGTATCACCGCCGAGACGCAAGGATTCTACACCGATGCCATCAAGCGACTCCGTTCGCACATGGTCAGTATCGTATTTAATTTCGAATAGTATGAAACCAAATGTTGCACTATGCCTTAGTAGTGGGGGCAGCCGCGGAATGGCACATATCGGCGCCATCGAGGAACTGCTGGCAAGAGGGTACACAATATCATCCATCTCCGGCACTTCCATCGGAAGCCTGATTGCGGGCATATATGCCTCCGGCAAGATACACGAAGCACACGATTGGTTCTGCTCGCTTGACAAACAGCAGATTCTCAGTCTTACTGACTTCAGTTTTGGACTTAGTTATGTCGTCAAAGGCAACAAAGTGCTGGAGGCAATCAAGCAGTGGGTGCCGGATTGCGACATACAGGACCTGCCTATCCCCGTCGCCATGGTAGCCACAGATATCCTCAACAGCCGCGAAGTGGTCTTCACCTCCGGCAAATTGTTCGATGCCATACGTGCCTCCATATCTATCCCTATGGTCTTCGAGCCCTACAACTGGCAGGACACGCTCCTTGTGGACGGCGGACTCACCAACCCGTTCCCCCTCAACCGCACCCCGCGCACAGGCGGAGACATCCTTGTGGGAGTCAACATCTCCGCGCAGGACCATATGCAGACGGGGGTCTCCATCCCCACTCTCCCCGAAAAATGGGGGATAAACAAACTGGAAACAGTAACAAAATTGTGGGACAAACTCTCCAAAGACCTTGGCGAGTTTACCCCGCAGATAAATTTAGCCTCCCTCATTAATCGTACTATCGACGTGCAGATTCAAGCCAACTGCCGAATCATGGCGGAAGCCTGCAAGCCCGAAGTGCTGGTGGAAATGCCCCAAAACGCCTACTCCACCTTCGATTTCGACAAGGCGGAAGAAATACTCAACAAGGGCAGAGAACTCATGGCAAACGCACTCGATAAATACGAGGCGAAAATGCTACAAGAATGAGACAATCATGAGAAGACCATGGGGTGAGCAAAATCGATAGTTTAATTCATTGATTATCAAAATCAGTAACATCAAAAATTGATCACAAACCATATGGAAAGAAGAGTTAGAGTTCGTTTTGCGCCATCACCAACAGGCGCACTGCATATCGGCGGAGTTCGCACCGCCCTCTATAATTACTTGTTCGCACGTCAACATGGCGGAGACATGCTCCTGCGTATCGAAGATACCGATTCCACTCGCTTCGTACCCGGAGCGGAAGAGTATATCATTGAGGCACTCCGATGGCTCGGCATACAGATTGACGAGGGCATCGGCGTCACGCCCGAAGGACCGTTCGGACCGTATCGTCAAAGCGAGCGCCGCGACATCTATCACCAATACTTTCATCAATTGTTGGATGCAGGCAAAGCGTACATCGCTTTTGACACACCCGAGCAACTGGAAGCCAAACGCAAGGAAATCAACAATTTCCAATACGATGCATCCACTCGCTTGCAGATGTGCAACTCCCTCACACTCTCTCCCGAAGAGGTCAGTCAGCGCATCCAGAATGGTGAACAATATGTGGTACGTTTCAAAGTCGAGCCAAACGAGGATGTACACATCCACGACCTAATACGCGGAGAAGTGGTTATCAACTCCTCTATCCTCGATGACAAAGTGCTCTACAAGTCCGCCGATGACCTGCCCACTTACCACCTCGCCAACATCGTGGACGACCATCTCATGCAAATCTCCCATGTTATCCGTGGCGAAGAGTGGCTGCCGTCTGCACCGCTGCATGTCCTACTTTACCGCGCATTCGGATGGGAAGAATCAATGCCGCAGTTTGCGCACCTGCCACTCCTACTTAAACCCGATGGAAATGGCAAACTGTCCAAGCGGGACGGAGACAGGCTCGGGTTCCCCGTCTTCCCCCTCGAGTTCCACAACCCCAAGGACGGTTCCGTCAGTTCCGGATACCGCGAGAGCGGCTATTTCCCTGAAGCCGTGGTCAATTTCTTGGCACTCCTCGGATGGCACGGAGCAGGCGACAAAGAACTCTACACCATGGACGAACTCATCCACGATTTCTCACTCGACCGTGTCTCCAAAGCCGGGGCTAAATTCGATTTCGAGAAGGGCAAATGGTTCAACCACCAGTATTTGCAACTCAAGTCCGGCGAAGAACTCTACGAGCCTTTCCTCGCCTCTGTCGATGCAGAAAAACAAGCCGCTATTCGCAAAGTGGACAAACCTACGGTCGTACACATCATCGACCTTATGAAGGAGCGCGTCAATTTCGTCCCCGAACTATGGGAACAAGTTAATTTCTTCTTTGTCGCACCCACCTCCTACGATGAGAAATCCGTCAAGAAACGCTGGAAAGAAGAGTCACCCGCACAAATGCAAGCCCTCTGCCAACTCCTTGGCACCGTGGACGATTGGTCGGCGGAAAATCTCGACAAGGTGGTCATGGGCTGGATTGCAGAACATGAATACGGTGTCGGATTGGTAATGAACGCTTTCCGTATTACCCTCGTTGGCGCTGCACGCGGACCGCATATCTGGGAAATAACCAATGTTCTCGGCAAGGCAGAGACACTCCGGCGTCTGCAAGCAGGCATTGCAAACATTCACGCATAACTCCTCCATGCCCGATTTCCGCAACATACTGCGCCGCTATTGGCATTACGATAATTTCCGCCCGCTTCAGGCGGAAATTATTGAAAGTGTGGCAAGCGGAAAGGACACCCTCGCACTCCTCCCCACCGGCGGAGGGAAAAGCATCTGCTTCCAAGTCCCTGCCATGGCAATGCGCGACCCTTGTGACCCCACACAGGAAGGACTCTGCTTGGTCATCACACCGCTCATCGCACTCATGAAAGACCAAATCATGCACTTACGCGAGCGCGGCATTCGGGGCTACGCCATCTACTCGGGAATGTCGTGGCAGGAGATCGTCACTATACTCGATAATTGTCAGTTCGGAGGCTACAAGTTCCTCTACGTCTCACCCGAGCGCCTTGAGTCAGAGTTCTTCCGCAAGCGACTCGCTGACCTGCCCATATGCATGATTGCCGTGGATGAAGCACACTGTATCTCCCAATGGGGATACGATTTCCGGCCGCCTTATCTACGAATAGCCTCCATCCGCGAAGTCCTGCAAACACGTCTCCGTAGATACCGTCAGGACGCACGTATTCCCATACTCGCACTTACTGCCACGGCCACACCCGATGTCGTGAGGGACATTCAGGAAAAACTGGCTTTCCCAGAACCGAACGTATTCCGCAAGTCTTTCCGTCGCGACAACCTCAGGTACGTGGTTCGGCACGCTGCAGGTACGCAGGACAAGTTGCAACAAATGCTCCGTATTCTCAGGAAAGTACCCGGAAGCAGTATCATATACGTCCGCAGTCGCGGCAAGACAAAAGATGTCGCAGATTGGCTCAAGGCTCAACATATCTCTGCCGACTATTTCCACGCCGGACTCGCAAGCGATGACAAGGACCGCAAGCAACGCGACTGGCAGAATGGTCATACCCGCGTCATCGTTGCCACCAACGCTTTCGGAATGGGTATTGACAAACCCGATGTCCGCACCGTCATACACCTTGACCTGCCCGATTCCATCGAAGCGTATTTCCAAGAGGCGGGACGGGCCGGACGCGATGAGAAACAAGCCTACGCCATACTCCTTTATGCCGACGACGACCAGACCAAGATGTTGCAACGCGTACATAACCAATACCCCGAGCGCGATTTCATCATTCGCGTCTATGACATCCTCGGTAATTGGTTGCAGATTGGGCTCGGTTCCGGGCTCGACCACACTTTCCCCTTCCCGTTCGAGCAGTTCTGCGCCGACAACCACCTGCCACTCCTACCCACTTTCTCCGCACTGCAGATACTCTCACAAGCCGGATATATCACCTACATCGACGAGCACGAGACACAACCTCGCGTACAAATCCTACTCACCCGCGATGAACTTTACTCCGAGGACATCCCGCCACTCGGCGAGAGAATCCTCAATGCACTCATGCGACACTACCCGGGTATCTTCACCGAGCACGTCTATATCTACGATGCCCGGCTCGCCGCCGAACTATTCAACACTGCCCCTGACCCCAAAAGTCTCCTCAACCAGCAACTCATCCTTCTGGCGCAGCAAGGTATCATCCGCTATATCCCCCGCCGGAAGACGCCATATATATATTATGCTCAGGAGCGGCTCCCTGTTGCCTACCTCCGCATCCCCAAATCCTGCTACGAAGACCGCCTCGAAATCTACAAACAGCGCACGCAGGCGATGCTCCGGTATGCACAACTTACCGACGGCTCCCCCCAGCAATATCTGCTCGCATATTTCGGCGAATAAACCGCCTTTTTCTACTTTCTGAACCCCGATTTACGGAAAAATACGTGTATGTACTGCATTTTTTTTGACAAAAATTTGCATAATCAAAAAAAAAGTAGTACCTTTGCAGGTTATTTTGTGTAGTATGGCGCAAAAGGCGACTGATATGGCAGAAAAGCACCTCATATTCCGTAGTTTCGGTTCTGGTAGCAGCGGCAATTGCTATTACCTCGGAACCGAAGAGCAAGGCATCCTCATCGATGCCGGTATCTCTGCGCGATATATTCGCAATTGCCTGCGGGAAATGAAACTCGACTTCCAGAACATCATGGGCGTACTCATCACACACGACCACGCTGACCACATACGCTCCGTCGGACGACTCGGCGAGTATGTTCACCTCCCTATCTACACCACCGCAGCTATACATGCCGGCATTGACCGCAACTACGGCGTCACGCTCAAGTTACGCACTGCCAGACGCTATTTCGAAAAAGGAGTGCCCTTCGAACTCTTCGGTATGCAAATCAACACGTTCGGCGTTTCCCACGACTCGACCGATTGTCTTGGTTATCAAATCGATTTCATGGGAGAGCGTTTCGTCCTCATTACCGACTGTGGTGTGCCCAACGAACAAATTGAACACGCCATCCGATCTGCCAACCACCTCGTCATCGAGGCGAACCACGACGAGCAGATGCTCCTCAACGGTCCATACCCCACTTTCCTAAAAGAGCGCATTCTCTCCGACCGGGGACACCAAAGCAACGACACGTGCGGCGAACTGCTCGCACGCAACTTCCATCCGGGGCTCCGGCACATCTTCCTCTGCCACCTCTCTCAGGAAAACAACGACCCCGATGTCGCCGTCAATACGATCACACAGTACCTCGAATCGGTAGGTGCTATCCTCGGCGACGGAACCAACGGAACGGTGCTCCTCCGCGCACTCGAGCGCACCAAACCCTCACCTTTGTTCATCCTTAAATAACGCACAATATGGACTCCCGATTAGTAATCATCCCTACTTATAACGAGAAAGAGAATATCGAAAACATTATCAAAGCGGTAATGAAACTGCCCTTGCAGTACCATATTCTCGTCATCGATGACGGCTCGCCCGATGGCACGGCCGACATTGTCAAGCGACTCATCGAAACCACCTACAAAGACAAGCTCTTCATCATCGAACGCGCTGGCAAACAGGGACTTGGAACCGCATACATCACTGGATTCAAGTGGGCGATTGAGCACCAATATGACTTTATCTTCGAGATGGATGCCGACTTCTCGCACAACCCTCAGGACCTCCTCAAACTCTATGATGCTTGCGCGAACGAGGGAGCAGACCTCGCCATCGGTTCTCGTTACATCACCGGTGTCAACGTCGTCAATTGGCCCATGGGGCGAGTACTCATGTCCTATTGCGCGTCCATGTACGTGCGATTCGTACTCGGTGTCGGTATTCACGACACCACTGCCGGATTCGTTTGTTACCGGCGAGAAGTCCTCGAAACAATCGAACTCGACAAGATTCGCTTCAAGGGATACGCCTTCCAGATTGAGATGAAGTTCACCGCCTACAAGTGTGGATTCAAAATCAAGGAAGTACCTATCATCTTCATTAACCGTGTACTCGGCACCAGCAAGATGTCTGGCGGTATTTTCTCCGAAGCACTCCTCGGTGTGATACGGCTCAAGGTCTCCTCATGGTTCCGCAAATATCCGCAAAAAAAAGCTGCCAATTGATAGCACCGCACACTACCACTTAAGTACACATTTATCGCTACCTGGTGAGGGGACCTCCATACCCCCTGCATACTTTCTCCATACCTTCTCAGAACAAACTCCGGACAAGTTCAGACCCCTCTCTGAATCGTGAGCAAAAATCATCTTTGTCGGGTGCTCGAAACGTCAGTTTCGAGGTTATACAATATGCTACAACCAACCGAACATATTTCTTTCCGAACGGAGGTCCCCATCCCTCAGGCTTCGTTCCGTATCAACCACGACTCCCGTCTGTTGTTACTCGGTTCTTGTTTCTCCGACAACATCGGTGAGCGCCTCCTTCGCGCCGGATTCAACGCACAAATCAACCCTTTCGGTACACTCTACAATCCGCTCAGCATCGCCACGGTTCTGTCCCGCCTGCTCGACAACCAACCGCTCCAACCCGAAGAGATTCAGTCTTTCCGGCAGGAGGGATACGGCTCTTGGCTCAGTCACACCCTCCTCTCGCGTCCCACGCCGGAAGAAGCCCTCTCACTCCACAACGACATCCTTGCACGCGCCGCCGAACACCTGCGCCACACCGATGTACTCCTCATCACTTTCGGCACTGCCTGGGTTTACCGCCTTGCCGACACCCGTATGGTGGTTAGTAACTGTCACCACGAACTCCCCTCCCGCTTCATTCGAGAGTGTCTTTCTGTGGACGATATTCTCACCAATTGGACAACCCTCATCCACCACCTCCACACAACGCTTCCAAACATTCGTATCATCTTCACAGTCAGTCCCATACGTCACCTGCGCGATGGCGCACATGCCAACCAACTCAGCAAAGCGACCCTCCTCCTCGCCATCAACCACCTCCTCCACTCATCCCATAACCCCTCCCATACATCAGAAGAGCCTGTCCCCAACTCCTCCCCTGACGTAGGGGAGGTGTCTGCTTTGCATTATTTCCCCGCTTACGAACTTCTCTTGGACGACCTGCGCGACTATCGTTTCTATGCCGATGACATGTTGCACCCCTCTCCTGTCGCCATCGACTACATCTGGAATCGCTTCTCCGCCACGTACTTCGATGCCTCCACCCTCTCCGAAGCTGCCCGACATGAGAAAGCCTTCCGTGCATCTGCTCACCGCCCCCTCCGCACTTAGTGAGGCGCCAACAGTGCCATATTAGTATTAACTTGCACCTTATTATTTTTTTCATCATGCAACTCTTCGACAGAAAATCCCTCTTCGCCGGACTCCTTATTGGACTCGGAGCATGCGGCTACCTCGCGCTGGGAGGACTTACCGGCGCCATTATCTTTGCCTTCGGACTCATCTCCGTTGTTCTCTCCGGCACCTTACTCTACACCGGACAGGCTGGCAAACTGCCGCTTAGTCAAACCGGCAAACTCGCAGTCATCTGGTTCTACAACGTCGTCGGCTGCGTCCTTCTCGGACTGCTTATGATGAGCCTTGGCGGCGAGCCCGTCGAGCGGGCGCAGGGAATGATTGCAGCACGTATAGCACAGGGACCTTGGCGCGCTTTCCTTCGGGCTGTCGGATGCGGACTAATCATCGATATTGCCGTCTGGCTCTACCGTACCACCAAAAGCACACTCCCCGTTCTCTTCGGAATACCACTCTTCATTGTTTGCGGATTCTACCACTCCATTGCAGATGTAGTCTATATCGTTGCTGCGGCAGATTGGACTCTACCACTGCTCTGGTACTACCCCCTTATTGTACTCGGAAACTACGTAGGCTGCAACATCCGCCGAATCATCATGCCCGAACAACACGGCAACCTCACCTCCCCAGAACAAAATAACAACAACTAACACACTTTTTCACCAAATAAACACCGCTTTACAGCTTTATCCTTAGGAAAAAAACTCTCTTGCTCTCCTTTTCTTTGCTCAGATGAACTTTTTTGCGTAATTTTGCACCCCGATTGGGAGACGTAACTCTCCTGACGATTAGTATTAACGCAAAAATATTTCATATGAGACAATTCACTCTGCGCCTGAACACACACGTGTTCAATCTCGAAATCTCACACTCCAAGGAGGGCGAAAACGTATGCAGCCAACCAACACAACAGCGGCTTTATCCACGATTCCTGCAGTACATCGAGGACTCCCACCGCGATGGGATTATGGGACATTATCGCTACTCACAAATGCTCAGCAAGGCACGCAAACTCAAACGCTTCCTTATTATCAAGGGAGTATCAAACCTTCATGTCAATCAGTTCGATATCAACATGTTGCTCGACTTCCGTCAGTTCATCTTCGACGAGTACCTCTACGTCCCCTCTTACCCTAATCTCTACCCGCGAGGAATTGGCAAAAGACCACCCGTCAAACGATGCAAAAACAATACGGTCGTCCACGACCTCAAAGCACTCTCTGCTTTCTTTAACGAACTCGAAAACCGCGAAGAAATTCAGCGTTCACCTTTCCGCAAACTCGCTGCTAAAAAGCAAAAAAGCATCATGCACGTCATGTTTGACGAACCTTTCTATCTGCACGCCGACGAAGTACGCCGCATTATCAACACTCCCGTCCCTGAAAAACTACAAACCACCAAAGATATCTTTATCCTCAACTGCGCCATCGGATGTCGTCTCGGCGATCTCCAACGCCTAACAATGAGCAAAGTGGCGGTCTCTTCCGAGGGTATCCCTTTTATTCACTACATTCCCTCCAAGACCGCCTCTTCGCAATCCACTAACCGCGAAATTCAAACGCCGCTCATCCATACTGCATGGGAAATCATCCAGCGAACACAACTCCTTTTCGGCAACTTCAATGCCCCTAAGCTGAGCCTCTATCGGGCTGGCTACGAACGCCAGAAATACAATCACGCCCTGCGCCGCCTCCTCTACTTCTGTGGCATAAACCGACGCGTTTCTGTCTTCGACCAAACTTTAGGCGACAACCGCTATGTTCCACTCTGCCAAGTCGCCTCTTCCCGCCTTGCTCGTAAAACGCACATTGATATGCTCAACAAAGTACAAATCAATTACTACGCCGCAGGACTACACTGCTATGGCTCCGATGCCGTTTTCCGCTATACCTCTCTCGAACTCTCCGACCACTTTGCCCTCCTCAACGCCGCCTTTGCCGAAAAACCTTATCACCTCCACCCCTCCTCTCCCACTACCCCATCCTCCCCTACCCATTCTATCGCACCCAACTCTACCCCTACCCATTCTATCGCATCCAACTCTACCTCTACCCACTCCACTCCATCCAACTCTACTCCCCCCGTTCCATCCCACTCTTCTCCTGCCCTCTCCGTTCCCTCTCACTCAACCCACTCCGTTCCATCCCACTCAACCCCCACCCGCACTATTTATACTCACTCCTCTGGTTCTCCATCCTCTGCTTTCGTTTCTTCACCAGTCTCTTCTTTTGTTTCTTCTC